>Ga0255381_10045_pt1 | contig 11865 bp, 9 predicted proteins | sample ANMaggSSYBR01E10_FD_182108 | JGI IMG/M metagenome (GOLD analysis project Ga0255381, IMG submission 182108) | Sediment cell enrichment communities from methane seep in Santa Monica Basin, California, United Staets - ANME aggregate JGI... | ecosystem: Environmental > Aquatic > Marine > Cold seeps >...
AGCCCTTACCCTGAAGGGCAAAGGCCTTTGCTTAGTAGCTCCAACAGGACTCGAACCTGTATCTACGGTTTAGGAAACCGCTATTCTATCCCTTGAACTATGGAGCCGAAATTGCGGGGACAAATTTAGGTTAATTATGATTTATAGCCAAATATCATTTTGATATACTGAATGAAGCCCGAAAAAGTGTAATTTCCCATTTTATTGATTCTCCTAAAACTGTGCATTATCACTCCAATGAATTGTCAGAAACACCTTTTCCAGCTGCCCGAGGAGATTCATTATCTGAATTGCGCTTACATGTCACCACTCCTGAAATCGGTTGAAGAGAGAGGGATTGAAGGCATGCGGCTCAAGAGAAATCCGCTCTCCATTAAACCGGTCGATTTCTTTACCGGAGCGGTAAGTGTACGGCAGAAATTTGCTCAAATGGTTCATTGCGATCCGGCTCAGGTGGCTGTTATGCCGGCTGTATCCTATGGCATGAACAGTGTAATACGGAATATCCCGTGCCGAAGGGGGCAACATGCACTGACCCTGTCCGAGGAGTTTCCCAGTTGTTACTATACTGCACAGCGATGGTGTAAAGATCACGGAGCCCAGCTCAAGGTAGTAGCCCGAAGGGATGATCTGCCCCAAAAGGGCAAAGACTGGAATGGAAGGATACTTGAGGCCATTAACAATGACACTGCTTTTGTAGTGATGGCTTCGGTGCACTGGATGAACGGTACAAAGTTCGATCTGGAAAATATTGGTGCAAGGTGCAGGGAGGTAGGTGCAAAACTGATAGTGGACGGATCTCAATCAGTTGGTGCGTTGCCCATTGATGTGAAGAGAGCAAATATTGATGCACTGATCTGCGCTGCCTATAAATGGCTGATGGGACCATACTCCACGGCACTCTCCTATATTCATGAAGATTTCAATGAGGGAATTCCCCTGGAGGAGTCGTGGATGACCAGGCCCGATGCTGAGTGCTTTGAGAGGCTCACAAACTATGTGGATGGCTATAAACCAGGAGCTGTCAGGTTTGATGTGGGACAGAGCAGTAATTTTATTATTCTGCCTATGCTGGATGAGGCGTTGGGCCAACTGCTGGAGTGGGGTATCGAAGAGATCCAGGAATACAGCCGGATACTGGGTGCGCCGCTAATCGACTACTACAGGGAGAATGGGACCCTTATGGATGAGGAGGTCTACCGGGCCCACCACCTGATGGGGCTGCAACTACCGGCCAGCATAAATGGTGAGGCCCTTTTGAACGAGTTGCAATCGCGAAACGTATATGTTTCCCTTCGGGGCAGCAATATCCGGATCTCCATCAATGTATTCAATGATGAAGAGGATGTCCTGGAGTTGATTGCCGCCCTGAACTCACGCTGAGGTATTGGCTATAAAACAGATGATTTTTATTGACTTTTCATTTCTGGGATCGTAACTTGCAGGAGATATGGATAACCAGTATTTATGCCCGTATTGCAGGGGTCATTTGAGGGTAGGAGACAACATTGTATTCAAAATCAGGAATACCAGGAGAGAGAAAGGATTGCTGCTGTTACACCCTGAGGTTGGACACTATTCCAGTATCAGGCATCCAAAGTTCTATTTTGAAGAGGGAGAGCGGATTGATTTTTTTTGTCCGCTTTGCATGCAGAGCCTGGACGCCGCGTTGGATGAAAACCTGGTTTATGTGGTCATGGTAGATTCGGACCAAGAAGAGCACGAGATCTACTTTTCCCGCAGTACCGGGGAACAGAGCACCTATAAGGGTTCAGAAGAGGGCGTTACAGAAACAGGTATGCACTCGCACCGCTACACCTGTTTTAAAATGCCGAATAAAAACATCCAGTATCTGGACATCTAGGATCCTGTTCCAAATGCCTGCAAACTGTTTTTCTAACAGATGGAAATGAGCGATGCAAGCAATGTTGTGTATCTCACGTGGATTACTCTGTTTCCTTTGAAGGAGCTGGCAGGAAGGGCTCAAACAAAAGCCAGGTATCAGGATCAAGTACAATGTCTTTCGGTTTGAAAGGCAGATCAAAGGTAAATGTCTGCTCGGATGCATTGATGCTCAGTATTTTTCTGATCGATTTCCCTGACCTGTTCCTAATTTCCACTTCCAGGGGAAATGCAAAAACATAATGCTTCTGGTGCTGCCTGATCGTGAGTTCCAATTTGGCGCCTTTTCGTTTCCAGCTGCTTGAGAGTACCGGGTGGCCAGCCTGGTAAAACCATTGACGGAAGAAGTCGTCATAGCTTTTACCGGTTACCGACTCTGCCACGGCCTGGAAATCTTCAGTGAGGGCATTGCTGAATTTGAATTTCTCGTAGAAAGTCCGGACACACTCCTGGAACAATTGATCTCCCATGTCGCGACGTAACATATGCAGTACCCAGCCAGCCTTCTCATAAGAATTCTTATTAAGCAGGCCAATGGAAACAGGAAGGGTTGTATCCACAATGGGGGCCAGTATGCGGCTGGCAAATCTTAGCACCTGCCCTTTTTCATCCAGCATGGAGGCCACAAATGCATCCCGGCCGTGTGTCTGCTCGATATAGATATCAGTGAGATAGGTGGCAAACCCTTCACTCAACCAGATATGGTGCCAGTCAAGTTCAGATACTGCGTCGCCAAACCACTGGTGTGCAATTTCATGGGCAAAAAGAATCTCATGATTCTGTTTACCGGTGACGGTGCGTTCATGGTAGAAGATGCAGCTTGCATTTTCCATGCCTCCATAGACCGTTTTGGATTGAACATTGGCCAGTTTAACATAGGGATAGGGAGCGATATAGGATTCGAAAAAATCGAGGGGTTTGGTGGCGATGCTGTAGTCAAAGAAACCCTCATCTCTGTTTTGTGGATAGACCCAGGTGGAGACAGGAATCCCCGATTGGCTCTGCATCTGCTGTACCGCGAAAGGGCTAACTCCAATAACCATCAGTTTGGTGGAGAGAGGGACCGATGTTTTCCAGTGCGATATTACTCTTCCAGCCAGTCTCACCTCATAAATGTTTTCTCCTACTGCAACTACCCCATAATGATCCGGTGCTGATACAATAAACTCTGCGACAGCCTTATCTGAAGGGTGGTCCACCATAGGCAGCCAGTGATGACCCCGGTTGGGCCAGTTGTCACCAAAGAAGGTCCGGTCGCCAAATTTGTTGTTTGAGATGATCAGACCATCAGTGGGGATCCCGCTGTAGATAATTCTGTAGTTTCGCTGTGTCCCTTTAAGTGCACCGGGAGTGGTGAGGGTAATACGATTCTCCTGGTGAATAAAGGGAGCCTCCCGGCCATCCTCGGTGATCTGCTCCACCTTCATTCCGGCAGTGTCTGCAAGGCTGTTGGTTAGATCGAGTTGAAACTGGTCCACATCCTTCCTGAACAATATGTCGATATCAGCTATACCGCGAATCACATTGGTAGTATCATTCAGGTATATCTCAAAACGGTAAATGAGCACATCGATGGCTTCGAATCTGTCGTGATGATCCTGACCCTTCAGAGGCAATAACAGGAAAACAGTCAGTAGTTTTAGAAGCAGAAGTTTTTGCATGGTGTTCAGGTTCCCGGTCTGTTTAAGCGGCGAAAGTTATAAATTTAAAGCATTGGAGACAGCTTTTTTGAAACTGATGGCTGGTTCTGTCGATCTCTATAGTGATCAGTTTTGCTCAATGCCCATGCCATTTGTCGAATATTGACCGGTAAACCACTCTCTTTTATATTCTGTGAGGATTAATTCTATACTTTCAGAAATAAAAAATGAGCACAAAAAAACATGCCAAACACCCACATCTAACAGGTGAACATCGATGGGGTGATATGGGTCAGCTGATCCTTTTTTTCATGTTCCTGGGTATCTGGATTACTGACTCTTTTCTGTTGCAATTCTCCACCTTTGCAGGGGAGGTAGTTCCGGATTATTTGCAGATGACCGCTGCCGGACTGATTCTTATTGCCGGATGGTATCTGGCCCGGAGTGGGATGAAAGCAGTGTTTGGGACTAAAAGGGTGAAACCCGAAATAATCAATACGGGAGTTTTCCGTATTGTCCGGCACCCCATCTATCTGGGAGCAATTCTGTTTTACCTGGGAGCCACACTGATTACCATGTCCATCGCATCTGCTGCCTTCTGGTTGATCATCATCGGGGTTTATATTATAATCTGCAGGTATGAAGAACGCATTCTTACAGAAGCGTTTGGTAATGATTACCTGGAGTATAAGAAGAAGACCGGCATGCTCTTCCCCAAACTCCGCTCTCATTAACCTGATGACAGACTATATCAGTAACCCATTCACCTAGGAAAAGTTAATTATCTACCCCTTAAATGCATATTTAAAGAGGTTAGAAATCGTAGGTTTCTGTCCCTGTATCAGGATGGCGGTTTTGAAGATGCGTGCCCCGATCCAAACCGTAAAGATGGTATACAGGGTCACACCGATCAATCCCACAATGGGCTGCCACATGGGTATGGTGACCGGCGAAGCCATGCGCATCACCATCACGGTGGGTGTGAATGGCGGGATAAGAGCAATGGTGGTGGCCAACGGTCCGGTGGGATCTGCAATGATCGGTGCAATCAGGAACATGGGAATAATGGCCGGGAGTATGCCCGGGAATGTAAGGGATTGTGCATCCTTATTATCATTGCAGGTGGCTCCCAGTGCGGCCATGCCAGAACCAACCATCAGAATAAACAGGATGGTAAAAATAAAGAACCAGGGCAGCACATCGACCGGGATCAGTGATTCCATCCCAATGTAGTTCAGGGTAAACACACCTGCCGAAACATATATGGCTGCTGTTGTTAGCGAGACACCAATGCCTCCCATGACCTTCCCCATCATAAACTGGAACGGGGTAATGGTGCCCAGTAAAACCTCCGCTATCTTTTCATTCTTCTCCTCCATCACACTGCTGAGTTGAGGAATGGCACTCATCATGACCAGCATAAACATCATGATCAGCAGTACGTAGGGCACCAGGAAAGTCTGAAGCTCATTGGTTTTCTCAGCCTCTTGCTGTTCACCCGTTCTCTTATCCACAGTAACCAGCCCCATTCCTTCCACATTGATCCACCAGAGCAGGTCTTTGGCCTGGGTTTCATCCAGATTCAATTCAGCAGCGCGAAGCTCCCGCAGGTTATTATTGACCACATTTTGAAACCAGTACCGGATCTGGTCATTGAAAGAGTGCTGCGAATAGTATTTCAGGTAGGCTTTTGTCTCCTCCCCGGCAGGGTGCAGGATATCGGGACCAATTTCAATAAATGCATGCAACTCCTGCGATTCCACTCTTGCAGAAAGAGAGAGTTGCTGACCTTCGGGATCCTGGAGATCGGGCTCCATAAACTCAACCATGTAGGCAGCGTCAATCTTTTCACCTGTTATGGTGTGAAAGATCTCTTCACTGTTCCTGGTCTCCAACGCCTGATTCACCGGACGGGTCATCAATCCCGAATGGTCTATTACAACGAATTTCTTGTCGTCTGTATCTTTATTTTTTTCCATGATGATCATGGCTGCGAATCCACCTCCCATCATGATGGGAACAAGCAGAAGGCTGATGATAAAACTCTTGGTTCTTACCGCTGCACGGTATTCACGTTTGAAGAGGATCCATATTTTATTCATTGCCGGCCTCCTTTCTCTCCGGCGATGCAATCCGGATAAATATGTCGTTAAGGGATGGTTTAGTAATCTCAAATTTGCTGATGCGGGTTTTTTTCAACAGTTCCGCCAATATCTTCTGGGGATCCACGTCAGGCTCCAGGCGTATCTCCTGCAGCTTGCCAAAGTCATTGACGTTTTCAATGCCTTTCATACCTTTCAGGACAGCAACCCCCATTTCAGACTGGATCCGAAGGGTGTCATTGCCATACTGATTCTGGATGTGATTCAGTGTACCATCCAGCACTTTCTTTCCCTCATAGATCATTAAGATATAGTCGCACATGCGTTCGGCCATAGCCATATCGTGGGTACTGAAGATGATGGTAGCTCCTTTTTGCTGAAGCTCAAGGATGATGTCCTTCATCATATCGGCATTGACCGGGTCGAGGCCACTGAAAGGTTCATCCAGGATGATAAGCTCGGGCTGGTGAAGGATGGTAGCAATGAACTGCAGTTTTTGCCTCATTCCTTTACTGAGTGTTTCGACTTTTTTCTCTTTGTATGCTTTCAGATCCAGCCGTTCCAGCCAATGATTTATCCGGTTGGATAGATCGGTTCCATCATTCAGCTCGCCATGAAACTTGAGAAGTTCCCTGATCTTCATCTTTTTGTAAAGACCGCGGTCCTCGGGAAGATAGCCTACATTCTGGAGGCGATCTGAATTGTGTTCATGACCATTAATCAGGAGTTTGCCCCTGTCGGGATACATGATCTTCATGATTATGCGAATGGTGGTGGTCTTGCCGGAACCGTTGGGACCGATAAAGCCATAGATGCTTCCCTTGGGGACCTCCAGGGAGAGATCATCGACAGCCACAACCGATCCGAATGTTTTGGTTACACCGGATAGTTCAATAATGTTCATCATGGAATAGTTACTGTTGCGTAGATTCCAAGATAGGATTTTCTTTTTAAATTGTTTGGTATGTCTGAGGGTCTTCTGCTTCAGATGCAAGCCGGGCGATAAGCCGGAGGGTCCGGTGTTAACAAATTGTACCGTGCGGAACTGTGCCATCGAAAAAGGTTATCAGGCATGTATTCAGTGTGATGAACTAAAGGAGTGTAACAAAGAACTCTGGACCAGATTACCTCAGATCTATGAATCGGTAGTTAAGATGCAGGTGAAATACCGGGAGCAGGGGTAGTCCTGATCCGGAGCTATTTTTTCACCCTGCTTCTCTGGAACCCCTGCATCTGCAGCTCCAGATCGTAATTGGGATTATACTCCTCTTCGTTGGTATAGATTACATTACCCAGATCGTTAACCCACCGGTGATCCCACTGATTGGTTCCCCTCTCTACCTTGTTGGTATGCGGATTGATATAGTCCTCCTGGTCTGTCAGGTTCAGGTAGGCCTGGTGGTTGATCTTTGCATTGGTCTCCGCATGTCCTTTCTGAATCTCCTGGCCGATACGGTTGATATCGTTCATGGTTTTAATCATGGTACTTCCTCTTTGCATCTGGCCCTTCAGCTCTGCATTGATCCATTGTGGATTTAATTGCACCGATTCACCGATTTCATGAAACAGGGGTTCCCATGCACTGAAAGATGTTTCAGGGGCACGGATGACTACTGTACTGCGGTTTTTCCACATACCGGCAGTATAGGGTCCCATATCATGGATAATGCAGAAAGCCCGTTCGTGGTATCGGACCCCCTTTTCAGTATAGGAAAAATCTGTAACTGCAGATGAATATTTGCTTTGCATCTCTTTTACTATATCGGTATCGTAACAGAGCTTTTCGATCTCCGGAAGTACCCGGGTATCTGTAACAGAAACCTGCATGTCGGGATGAAGGTATGGGGCCAGGTGATTTTGCAGGAAGGTGGTGGCATTCATTTTACGCAGAACAGGCATTCCATTGTAGAAACTACCCTCCGGGAACATCCCGGCCACCATGGAACCGGCCATGTCAACGAAATAGATATCGGGCAGCCAGTGAATCTGGATGGTACCTTTGGGGTCACTTTTCAATGCAAAATCAATTTTAGCTTCAATGGCATTGGCAGCTCCCCCCATGGTTACAGGGTCCCACCTGGATATACCACCCTCTACCTCCCATCCTTTTGGTTTCAGGATGGTAAATGCCTTCTCAACTGGTTCATGAATCTTTTCCAGCACCAGTTTTTCCATCGGCTGACCTGATAGAATTCCTGTGAACAAGAGAAATACCCCTGATACAATAGAAGATCTTTTCATCTACATAAGATAAGAAAAAACGGCTTACCTATCCAGCCATAAACGGAATTCGTGGGTTCGTGCAGTACTGACAAGAAGCGGTTCTTCGGTGGGAGGAACAGTGAGAATAGTAACCCGGCTTTTGGAAAGAACATGGATTTTATCTATGGCATGGTAATTCAACATATACTGCCGGTTAATGCGGAAAAAGTGTTGAGGATCAATGAGATTATCAAGCTTGTCGAGTGCATAGTCAACCGGATAATGTCGACCTTCCCCGGTGCAAAGAAAAGTGTTTTTATCCATTGAATAGAAATAGGCAATATTTGCTGTTTCAATGGATTTTATCTTTGTTCCCACGTTCACCGAAAACCGCTGTTTATACTTTCTTCTACCCCGATCCATTGCGGCAATAACAGCCTGAATATCAATAGTGGTTTTTTCTCCGTGAAGTCTTTTGAACTTATTAATACTCTTCTTTAATTTACTCTGGTCAATAGGTTTTAACAGGTAATCAATACTATTCAATTCAAATGCTTTGATAGCATATTCATCATAGGCCGTTGTGAAGATCACAAATGAATCGATCCTGACCTGTTTAAAGATGTCGAAACTTAATCCGTCAGCCAGTTGAATGTCAAGCATCAGCAGGTCGGGCCGGGGGTGTTGTTCTAACCATTTGATGGCAGAAGATACACTTTCAAGGGTATCCAGTATAGTGAAGGATGGATCAATCTCTTTTAACAGTTTCGACAGGCGTTTTGCTGCAGGTGCTTCATCTTCAATTATCAGAGTCCCGATCATAATTCAACGATTAAGAGAGGCATAGAAACAATATATTCATTTTTCGTCTCCTTGATGGATCCCTCCCTGCTTGTGAAATATCTGTACCTTTCGCTGATATTCCTTAATCCATGTCCGGTTGAAACCACATCCCCTTTTCGTTGCAGGATATTTTTAACAACGATAGATTCATTGCTGGCAGAGATCTCAATTTTCAAAGGTTTTTCACTGGAAATGATATTGTGCTTAATGCAGTTCTCCACCAGCATCTGTAAAACCAGGGGAGGAAGCGTATAGAGGTGGTACTTTTCAGGTATATCAAGAGAAATCCTAAGGTTCTCCTGGAAACGGGACTTTTGAAGCTCATAATAGTGATTGAGAACCTTCAACTCATCCCTGAGGTATACCAGGTCCTTATCACGGCTGCCCAGAATATACCTGAGAAACTCCGAAAGATCCTGGATATAGTCCACTGCACGCGGATTATCATCAACAATGCTTGTGAGGCTGTTCAGGCTGTTAAAGAGGAAGTGAGGATTGATCTGGGTTTTAAGGATTTCATATTTGGCTTCGATGCTGTCCTTTTCCAATCTGACCGACCTTGAGAAATTTATGATCCACTGCCTGTAAAAATAGACCATTTCATGAATACCTGTGATCAGGTAGGTGACAAGTAGTGTTACCAGGATCTCCAGCCACAATAGTTCATTCGGGGGAAAAATGTTGAGTCGCAATTCTATCGAATTCAATGTAAAACCAAATATCATGGTGAAGGTGGTTATGCCCACAACTTCGAGTACGATATGTAAGAGGGGATATGTTTCCCAGGGATAACGCCTCCAGAGAAATTTTACATAGCTTCGGCAGGTCATCCACAGGAAACCTGTAATGATGACGGTATGGCCAATGGATTTTATGAAACTAATTTCCAGATGGTTGCCAAGGAGATACAGTCCCGAACCGGTCACCAGTACCGGGATGATTACCAACAGGATTCTTCCTGGAGAATCTCCTTTTGTCAGAGTATTGTTTTGCATGACTAACCTATGCATCATTAGAACTGAATACGGTATAAGAACATGGGAATAAAACCCTGCTGATATACCTGGTAGATCTCACCGGTCTCCACATCTATCCCCTCCGAAAAGAGACTCTGGTATCCGGTCAAATTCTGTAAGTCGATGGCCCACTCCTGGCTAAACCGTTTACTGTTCAATTTTAGTCCGACCCTCAGATCTGTCCTGAAATAATCATCATACCGCTCCAGGTAGGCCCTGCTCCAATCCCTTACTTCAAGACCCTGCTCCAGGGATGCTTCCACATCAATAGGAACGTAGCGCCTTCCTCCGGCAAGAACACCCTTAATGTCAACTGTAAGATATGTTTTTTTACCAATTTTCTTTTCATAACCTGCCAGGAGATTAAATACATAGTTCCCATTGAAAGCAGTGTTCCTGGTAATCCCGTCACCGCCATTGTATTTGGAATCGAACAAAGAGGTTGTGAAGAGGAAGTAGTAGCCCTTATTGAGAAATTTTTCCACAGTGAGTTCAATTCCATAATTATACCCTGTTCCTCTGTTTTCAAGACTGTCTACGGTTCCAATATTGAAGAAATCACCGGCATTCACCAGCGAAAACTCTCCGAATGAATTGCTTACCGGGATGTTGAATAAATACTGGTAATAGGTTTCAGATTTTATGCGGAAGTTATTACTAAACTGATGATCATAACCTAGTACGATATGGTGACTTTTTGTATATCCAAGATTTTCATTTGTTTTATAATATGTGTCATTGAACTCATCATAAGTTTGAAAGAAGTAGACAGATTTAGGCTGAATCTGACTGTGCAGTCCATAACCCAGGCTGAAAGTGTTGTTTCCCCGGGGCTGCCAGTTAAGAGCTATCCTGGGTTCATAGGATAATTCCTGATTCAGGTTAAAATATTGAGCATGAATACCCGCGTAACCAGTCAATTGATTATTAAATGAATGCTGCCATTGTGCATAGGCGCGGGCAAGTCCCAGGGTCCCCGATACATCAGAGCTTGTGATGAACTTATTGTAATCGGCATGATTAATACTGTCTACATAGTTAATGTAATAGTGGTCCAATACAATTCCCAGACTATAGTTGTTTTTTGCATTCACTTTATGCCTGAGTTGGGTGGTAACTGAAAACTTGTTTTCAGCCTGGTTTTGTCTTACATATGGTTCAACGATTTCCATGTTATTTTTGGTTGAATCCAGTACCGTGGTGACAGCTGTTTGCTGATAGGACAATGTGGTTGTTAGCCTTAGCTTGGGTGTAAAAAAACAGGTATTTGAGAGTCCGATAACCCCAAGTGAAGATCCAAAATCTGTTGCTGTTCCACGTGGATTATATGAATTGCCGGTTGTGTCAGCCGGCTCTCTTCCAAGCTGTATAAAGCTTTTACCCCAGAGTCCGAATACCTTCCAGCGTCCAATTTTTGTGCCCGGCAGATCTACCAGGAAAGTAAGATCCTGGTACTGGGGAATGGCAGCACCGGTACCAAAATTGAATCCGATATCATTCAGGAGGCCAAGGGTTGAATAACGGTAGTTGGCGAGATAAGTAGCTTTCTGTGTCTCACCTATAGTGGCAAACGGACCTTCAATGCCTGCTTCAAAACCATTGAAACCAACTTGCCCGGTAAACTCATGCTTTCCTGAATTTCCGGAACGCATTTTCAGGTCAAAAACACCCGCAGTTGCATTCCCGAATTCTGCGGGGAATGCTCCGGTCAGAAAATCGGAGTCCCTTAACAGGTTATTATTCACCATGCTGACCGGTCCGCCGGTGGTACCCATGGCTCCAAAATGATTGGGATTGGGAATTTCCACCCCCTCCAGTCTCCACAGCACACCAATGGGCGAGTTGCCCCTGATGATGATATCATTTCGGGAGTCATTATGGGTCATCACCCCTGCGTAGTTAGCCACCATCCTTGCAGGATCTCCCAGGCTACCGGCAAAACGCTCGGTCTCTTCTACAGAAAAGGTCCTGGAACTAATCATGGCCATTTCGTTTTGTGCTTTATCTTTTCTTTTTTGATACCGAACGACCACCTCTTCCATATCCATGGCGTTCTCTTCAAGGCTAATTACCACCTGTGTCTCCTTACCTGAAGATAGAAAGAGGTTAGGAATGATTTTATTTGCATATCCCACATACCTGACCTCAATCCCTTGCCGT
>Ga0255381_10046_pt1 | contig 11807 bp, 12 predicted proteins | sample ANMaggSSYBR01E10_FD_182108 | JGI IMG/M metagenome (GOLD analysis project Ga0255381, IMG submission 182108) | Sediment cell enrichment communities from methane seep in Santa Monica Basin, California, United Staets - ANME aggregate JGI... | ecosystem: Environmental > Aquatic > Marine > Cold seeps >...
CTGCAGGTTAGGAATTCCATTCTGCAGGACAAACTGAACCTGCTGGCCAGTTACGAAGATGTCCAGAAGGTAAAAAATGATATCTCCCTGAACATTGCAGCAGCTTACCTGACAATTATGTTCAACCAGGAGCTCCTTGCCGTCACGCACAGCCAGATGGAGATTACCGGACAACAGGTAGACCGCACCAAAAAAATGGTAGATGCAGGCAAACTGGCCAGGGGCAATCTCCTTGAATTACAGGCACAGTACGCATCTGAAGAGCTCAACCTTGTAAATGCAGAAAACCAGCTCTCCCTCTCCCTGCTGAGTCTGCAACAGATCCTTGATCTACCCATCGATACTACATTTGATGTGAATATCCCGGAACTGGCCGACCCGGATGAGAACCCGCTGGTTGTCAATGCGCTGGAAGTTTACCGTATCGCCGAACAGGAGATGCCTGAGATAAAAAGTGCCATGTTGAACCTGGAGAGCGCCGAAAAAGGGCTGGCAATTGCAAAAGGTGGACGGTCACCTCAACTATACCTGTCGGCCAACTATAATTCGGGGTACTCCGATATCCGCGAACAGGTGGTCGATATGGGTCCTCCCCAACAGATACCTATTGGTGAAACCATGAGCGGAGAGCCGGTCGTTACCTATCCACAGGAAATTCCCATCTACGGTGCCTATCCGTTTTTTGAACAGGTCAGGGACAACACATCCGCAGGAATAGGGCTTGGGCTCTCCATCCCCATTTTTAACGGCTGGAATGTTAATACCAGTATTGCCAATGCCAGGATCATGCATGAAAACGCCCAACTTGACCTGCAAAGTAAAAAGCTTACACTCTATGCCACCATTCAGCAGGCCTATGCCGATGCGCTGGCCGCCCTGAAAAAGTTTAACGCCACACAGCAGGCACTGACCTCTATGGAGGAGTCTTTTAAATACACCGAAAAGAAATTTGAGGTAGGATTGGTAAATACTGTCGATTACAACATGTCTAAGAATCAGCTAATTGCCACACAATCTGATCTGCTCCAGGCCAAATATGATTTTATTTTCAGAACAAAAATTCTCAATTTTTATCAAGGAGAACCCATCACACTATAACATTTCAAATCAATGAAATCAAAAAGACTAATCATCATTATAGGTATTTCAGCAGTAGTGCTTTTAACCGTTCTTGGCATTGGGAAAAAACAGGGCTGGTTCGGAAACGAGGGATACCTCAAGGTTGCTGTTGAAACAGGGATTAAAAGGGAGATTGTAGAGGTCATCACAGCCAATGGGAAAATCCAGCCCGAAACAGAGGTGGCCATCTCTCCCGATGTATCGGGCGAAATCGTTGATCTTGTGGTAAAAGAGGGAGCCGAGGTAAGAAAAGGTCAATACCTGCTTAAAATCAAGCCGGAAGCATACCAGATGGCCCGGAACCGGGCCGAAGCCTCACTGAACAATGCAAGGGCCCGGCAGAAGCAGGCAGAGGCTCAATTGGAGATGGCCAATCTTGATTATAAAAGAAACAAACAGCTTTACGAAGACGATGCCATTTCAACATCGGAGTTTGAACAATCCCTTACCTCCTACAATACATCTCTGGCCGAGAAAGAGGCATCTGAATTTTCAGTTCAGAGTGCACAGGCTACCCTGGACGAAGCAGATGAAAGCCTGGCCAAAACTTCTATTTATGCTCCTATGGCCGGTACAATATCGAGCCTCTCCGTTGAACTGGGAGAACGTGTGGTAGGAACATCAATGATGTCGGGAACAGAGATGCTGCGCATTGCGGACCTGAACCGAATGGAGGTGGAGGTAGAGGTGAATGAGAACGATATTGTTCGGGTAACCAACCGCGATACTGCCTTCATCGAAATAGATGCCTATCCCGACACCCGGTTTATAGGTGTGGTCTCAGAAATTCCGGTTTCTGCCAATACCACAGGGGTAACTACCGACCAGGTCACCAATTTTATGGTAAAAATCCTGCTCCTTCCTGAATCTTACGAAGATAAAATTTCCGAAACCAATCCATACCCGCTGCGCCCGGGCATGTCTGCCACTGCAGATATACAAACAGACCGCAGAACCGGAATATATTCGATTCCCATCCAGGCGGTTACCACAAGGATGGATACCACAGGGACCGCAACCATCAAAGAGGATCAGCAGATCGGACAGGTAAGTTCAGACGGATCGGTCAGTAACGCTTCACTTCCTTCTGAGGCAAAACCAAGCAGCGATGAGCCCATGGTTGTGGTATTTATCGTATCAGAAGGGAAAGCCTGGATGAAGCAGGTAAAGACAGGTATCCAGGACAATAGCTATATTGAAATTACGGAGGGTCTCGATACCGAAGCTGAAATCATTGTGGCTCCGTATTCGGCCATTTCACGACAGCTGAAGGATGAACTACTTGTGGAAGTAGTTACTGAGGAAGAGCTCTTTGCAGGTGATAAAAAGAAAAAGGATTAACAGAGAATGACCGAACCCCTTATCCTGCATATTGAGACTGCCACCGATATCTGTTCGGCTGCACTTTCAGAAGGGGATCGGCAACTTTCGCTCGTTGAGAGCAATCAGGAGCGGTCACATGCAACCCTGTTAAATGCTTTTATCAGACAATCCGTGGCCGAAGCAGGAAAGGAGCTCAAAGATCTTAATGGAGTTGCAGTAAGCAAAGGGCCGGGATCCTATACGGGTTTAAGAATCGGAGTCTCTACAGCCAAAGGTCTTGCTTATGCCCTTGAAATACCTTTGCTGGCCTCGGGTACTCTGGAAAATATGGCCAGCGGTGCAGCCTCGAACGATGCAGTCAGGGAGCTGATAGCATTGCATGGCGATCAGCTACTGCTCTGTCCCATGCTGGACGCCCGTAGAATGGAGGTATACGCCGGATTCTACACCACAAAAAACAGCCTTTTCAGGAAGGTATCAGCAGATGTTATTGAAGAAGATAGTTATGATAAGATTCTGGAATCGCATCCTGTTTGCTTCTTCGGAAATGGAGCTGAGAAATGTAAAGCGGTCCTGGATCATTCAAACGCCCATTTCATTGATGGAATCAATCCCACGGCAACATCGATGATCGCCCCGGTACTCAAAAAATATCATCAAGAGCAGTTTGAAGATGTGGCCTATTTCGAACCCTTTTACCTGAAAGAGTTTATTGCTACGATACCAAAGAAAAAGGTGCTGTAGCCTGAACAACAATCAAATAATATATTGATATATTTACATTATAAACAGAACAGATGGCAACAACATCAGATTTTAGAAACGGATTATGCCTTGAATTTAATAATGACCTCTATACCATAGTCCAGTTTCAGCATGTAAAGCCTGGAAAGGGTCCTGCATTTGTAAGAACCAAGATGAAGAGCCTGACCTCTGGTAAGGTGATTGAGAATACCTTTTCAGCAGGGGTGAAGGTAAATACAGCAAGGGTAGAGAGAAGGCCATACCAGTATTTATATACTGACGACATGGGTATTAACTTCATGCACCTGGAGACCTTCGAGCAGATCTCCATACAGTCCGAGATGATTGAAAACGTAGACCTTATGAAAGAGGGTCAGTCAGTGGAAATTGTTGTACATGCCGATACCGAAACACCTCTAACTGTAGACCTGCCTCCTTTTGTAGAGCTACAGGTGACCTATACCGAACCCGGGGAAAAAGGGAACACCGCCTCTACCTCGGCCCAGAAACCAGCAGAGCTGGAGACCGGGGCTAAGATCATGGTGCCGCTGTTTATCGACACCGGGGAGATGATCAAAGTTGATACGCGAGACCGTTCATACTCTGAAAGGGTGAGAAAATAGGGCAAAATCTGCTGCATGGGTAAATTTTCCGAAAACCGACTCAAACTATCCACATTCAAGTTGAATGCATTGCTGGATATTACACTGGCAATCAACGACAACGTATCGACCAGTGAACTCATTCGCCGGTTTGAAAAAATGCTCATCGATGACCTGGATATCGGGAAGATCCTCCTCCTGAAATTCTCAGATAAGTGGGAGTGCCTGCTTAACTCGGGATTTGGAAACAGATTTTTTGAAAAGGTGGATATGACACGGGATCTCCTACCCTATGAAGAGATCTCATTTATTACATCCGAACCACAGCACTTCTCCGAGCTGGTGGATATTGTCATCCCTGTATCTCACAAGGACGAAGCCATCGCTTTTGTTTTGATTGGCGACATAGAAGAGGAGGGTGAAGGGGTCAGCCCCATTATTAAACACCTTCGTTTTATACAGACCCTCTCAAACATCATCACTGTTGCCATTGAGAATAAAAGACTGTTCCAGGAGACGCTTCGCCAGGAAGCATTTAAACGGGAGATGGAACTGGCCAGCAAGATGCAGACCATGTTGATCCCGGCCAAAGAGAAGCTTCCCTCCAATGAACACATCTTGATAAAAGCCTTTTACCATCCTCATTTTGAGGTGGGTGGGGACTATTACGATGTGATTCAGCTCAATGAAAATGAGATGGGATTCTGTATTGCAGATGTATCCGGAAAGGGAATCTCAGCAGCCATCCTGATGTCCAACTTTCAGGCCAATCTGCGTGCCCTGTTTACAGCCGAACAAGGCCTTACCGATACTCTGCACCGACTGAATTCGACCGTGATGAACAGTGCTAAAGGAGAGAAATTCATTACACTTTTTATAGCCAGGTATCACTATAAAACAAAGGAATTAAAGTATATAAATGCGGGCCACAACCCCCCTCTGCTTTATGAGCCCGGGTCAAAAAATTTGACACAGCTCTCCAGTGGTTGTGTGGGAATGGGTATGCTGGACAATCTTCCGTTTGTGAATGAGGCAATGATCAAAATGGAAAAACCTGCTAAACTGTTCTGCTATACCGATGGTCTGGTAGAGGTCATCCAGGATTCAGGTATCGAATTTGGGACAGAGAACCTGGAAAAGGAGCTTATCAATAACAAACCGCTGGAAGAGAATATCCAGACCATTATTAAAAATCAAAAAATCATGGAGGGTTCAGCCTCAATCTTTGACGATATCTCCATCATTGGAGCACAATTTCCGGGGAAAAACGGATTCAGTTAGACAATCGCTTCATCCTCTTCAGGAAGATCCCGGTGGTAGAGGTCCATAGCCACCAGCATGGCAGTAAATCCCCAGAAAAGAACCGAAATTTTATCTGTGTCCAAAAAATTATTGAGGAGCCCGTGCAGGTAATAGGATACCAATCCCACCAGCACTGCCAGGGAGAAGATCCTGATGGTACGCTTTTTTGATGTCAAATAGACCCGGATGCCAGTATAGACAGTGGCTCCGATCACCAGCAAAATACTCAGCAAACCTAAAACACCCGTTTCTGCCAGCGGCCCTAAGTACTCACTGTGTGCATTACCCATGGTACCAAAATCGGTACTGATCCGGGTTTTTTCATAAGAACGCTGGTAGCGTCCATATTCAAACTGATAAGTTCCCGGGCCAAACCCGAACAATGGTTTGTCTTTCCACATCCTGACAGCACAGCTCCATCGGTTGAGCCTTTCAAGATTGGACTGATCGGTGGAGATATTTGAGATGGATTGAACATGTTCGGAGAATTCACCGGATGACTCCACACGGTTCTGCTCAAGTTTCACCATCAAATCTGTCCTGACTGAAAGAAACAGACCCAGCAGAATGATTGCAGCTGTCAGCACAATCTCAAACCGAATTTTTAATTTGAGGATGGCCCAAAATCCTGCCGAGGCCAGTATACTCACCCAGGTGGCCCTTGTATAAGAGACCGCGGTGGCAAAAGCAAACAGCAGGATCAACAACACCATCAGAAACCGGGTATTGATATCCTCCCGCTTGATAAACAGGAAGAGTGCCACCAGGACTGGCAGTATAAAGCCCAGGGTTGCGCCGTAAGATGTATGGTCCTTGTAAAACGGTAAGGCTACACGATGTGCCATCACCTGGTTATCAAGCCCATACTGCAAATGGTTGATCAGTGCATAGATAATCACGCCCGAAAATGCAATAACAAAGAGCCAGACATAGGTATGCATGCGTTTCTCTTTTCTGAACAACTGTGTGGCCAGCAGATAGAAGCCTACAATAAACCAGAGTCTTGAAGCAAGCATCTTAAAGGAGACCAGCATATCGGTGCTCGTGAGAGAGGTGATAAACAACCAGCCCAAATGAAAATAGATGGCCAGGGTAACGGGGTGCCGGAGTACCTTCAGATCAATCCTGTCGCCCATCAGGTACTTCACCATGTAGAGGAGCAGCAACCCTGCCAGCAATGGCTCCGTAGGAAGGTACATATCTATGGAGAGACCCTCGATCAATCTGCTCAATGGCACGGAAACAGGGACGAAAAAAACAATGACCAGCAGGTATTTATCCACCGCAACAATAGCAAGGGCCAGAAACAACAACAGAGCAGGGACCAGAGGAACATAGAAGATTTCCAACGCAAGCATGATGCTGTTCAATGCCACGAAAGAGATCAGGATCCCCCAAAGAAGAGCCTTCGGATACCTTTCCTTGATTTCGTTTATCATTTCTCTTCCTGAATGGCCACTCTGGCCCTGACATTATCGATGACAATCAGTACAATCAATGCGAACAGTAGTGAAGCAAAAGTGGATACAATAACAATCAACGATTTCTTCGGATAAGCCTTTTTCTCCGAGGGATATGCCTGTTCAACAACAAACTTATGGGGCAGGTTCTGTTCAGCTTCAAGTCTGGCTTCTTTAAACTTGAGACTCAGATCAGTAACCAGTGCCGTTTCGTAACGAACCACGTTCATCATGGTAATATAGAGGGCCCCGTTTTCCGAAATGGCTTTGATCAGGTTATTGGTCGGATCCCCGCTTGTCTTCAGGTTTTCAGAGACCTGCTCACTCAATTGGCTCATGGAATCCCTTAAGACAGTCAGATTATGAGCTGCCTCCAGGTACTCCCTTTCTACAAGATGGAAAGCCTCCCGGGCACGCTCCTTTTTCATACTGTTAAACACTGTATCCACCAGGTTGGAAATATCATTGGCGATATTTGCTGCATACTCCGGGTCCCTGTCCATCACCGAAATCTCCACCGACATATACTCTGTCAATCGAAAATTGATATTGGACTTATACGTTTCATAGAGCCTGGTTAAAGGATATTTTTCATCTGGATTGATCTCATAATGTTCCATCAGGTTGTACTTCTGAATAATCCGTGAACGGATCGGTTCTGAATTCAGAATCTGCAGGAGCTGTTCAGCCTGCTCCTCCTCACCAAAACCATGCACATTCTGTCTTCCTGAATAGTTTTGTGAAAGCAAATCCTTGGAAATCGACGCACTGGACGCAGGGAACATAATAACCGATGACTGGAACATGGGTGTGATCAGCACCGAAATAATGATGGAGGCGATTCCTGCGATCAATCCAACCCCTATCAGGATTACCCGCTTTTTCCAGATATATATCAATAGATCAACTGAGCTAAAATTGTAACCTGGTTGTTTTACATTTTCCATATCAATGCCCGTTATGATTCTTTAACCCTTATGAGGTAGTAATTCTTTTTCCCTTTCTGAACCAGCAAATACTTATTGTTAATGAAATCCTCTCCTGTTATTCGCTGGTCAGGACCGGATAACTTCTGTTTATTGATGCTGACACCTCCCCCGGCTACCATACGCCTGGCCTCTCCCTTGGAGCTGAAAACGGCTGTCTCCACAGCCAGAAGCTCCAGTACATCCTGATCCATATCTGACGAAGGAATTTCGAATTGAGGTACTCCTTCAAAAACGGAAAGAAAAACATCCTCCCTGATCTTCTTCAGCGAATCAGTCGTCCCTTTTCCAAAAAGAATACCTGAAGCTTCAACGGCCATATCATACTCTTCACGGGAGTGAACCATAACGGTAAGCTCCTCGGCCAGCTTTTTCTGCATCACACGGATATGTGGTGCCTCAACATGAGCTGCAACAAGGGTTTCGATCTCCTCCCGCTCAAGCATTGTAAATATCTTCAGGTATTTATCAGCATCCTCGTCTGAAACATTGAGCCAGAACTGATAAAACTTGTAAGGAGTGGTTCGCACGGGATCAAGCCAGACATTGCCCTCCTCTGTCTTGCCAAATTTGCCACCATCCGATTTGGTAATCAGGGGCCATGTAAGGGCAAACGCCTCTCCCCTTTCAATGCGCCTGATCAGCTCGGTTCCTGTCACAATATTTCCCCACTGATCGGAGCCACCCATCTGCAACTTGCACTGATGATCGCGGTAGAGCACCTGGAAATCGTATCCCTGTACCAGCTGGTAAGTAAATTCTGTAAAGGACATACCCGACTTGCTGTCGGAGCCAAGCCTCTTCTTCACGGAATCCTTTGCCATCATATAGTTGACAGTGATGTGTTTGCCAATATCCCTTATGAAATCCAGGAATGAGAACTCCTTCATCCAATCATAATTGTTTACCATAAGGGCCCGGTTAGATGCATCTGTTTCAAAATCAAGGAACATAGCAATCTGCCTTTTCAAACCCTCCTGATTCTTTCTGAGCGTAGGCTCGTCGAGCAGGTTACGCTCCTGCGATTTCCCACTGGGATCATCAATCATTCCAGTGGCACCTCCCACCAGGGCAATGGGCTTGTGCCCTGCATGTTGTAAGCGTTTTAGCATCATCACACCCACCAGATGTCCGATATGGAGCGAATCGGCAGTGGGATCGATCCCCACATAGGTCGTTACCTGTTCACTAACCAGTAACTCCTCTGTACCGGGCATAATATCGTGGATCATTCCTCTCCACCTCAACTCATTTACCAAATTCTTATTTACAGTAACCTTTCCCATTTTCTAACTCATTAACTTACTAACACATTAACCTACATTATATTGCTACCGGATCTGTATTTTCCTCTTCCCCTTTCCCCCTGGGAATAAACTCTTTCCAATCCTGCTTTTTCAGATAGGGAAAAACAGCAGGCGCAAAAGCCGACAATGGCTTGTAAAGAAATGATCCTTCGATACGCTCCGGCTTAATAATCTGCTTCTCCTTATTAACCTGGTTCACGGGCCAGAGTATCATGCTAATCACAAAAGCGGTTACCAGCAGTCCAAATCCCATTCCCAGCAAACGGTTTACAAAACTGAGCGCCACCGCTTTGATAAGCTTCTCCACAACAAAAGCTACCAGATGAACCACCAGTACAATGGAGACAAAAGCTACTGAAAAAGCAATGATATTCATGTAGTCGGATGAAATATCAAAAAGAGAATCGAGAATTGAAGCAAACAGGGGGCGCAGTTTGATGGCTCCAATAATTCCCAGCACCAGTGCCGCCAGGGAGGCCACCATATGGATCATACCCTTTTTAAAGCCCCTGTAAAGTGCAAAGAGCAAGGGTACAAGAAATATTAAATCAAGAATATTCATACGGAAGTATTAAACGCACAAATAAACGGAATTCTTCGGAGATTTGATAATATTTCTGTTTGCGTTGGATCAAAAAAAAGCTGATATTGAATGATGAAAAAGATTCCATATGGAGATCAGAAAATTTAGATCGGAATACAATCTGGAGCTGATTCCGGCTTCACATGAAGGAATAATTCTGGGCGACCTGGTATGGGATCCCATCCTTGGCCCACCTGATTTCTCAAGGAAAGGCATGCCTAATACCATCTATACCGCCTTCCTGGATGCCGGGCTGATAGGCGACGGCAACTGGAAACAATTCAGGAAAGAAAACCAGGACACACCACTTGTCGATGCCCATTTTGCTACACGAAATGTTGATGTAAATGTGGAATATATAAATGAACTTCAGCATCCGAAAATCGGGAGAATCAGTGGTGATTTCAGAACCGAGAAGCTCAGTAAATTCACCTTTGAGAACCTGCAGATGCGGGAGATGGATGACCTGATACGCATTAAGATTGACCAGTTCCTGGAGCAGATGAAGGCCTCCCGCTGGAGTGAATATGATGGAAGCATCAGAAGGGTCTTTATGATCACTGAACTCTATTACGGCACCATCCGTATGGTCATCGAAAAACAGTTTAGTACAGAACTGGAGGTCATTTTGAAGAAAACTGAACTTCAGGCCTCAGGCAGATCAGAAGGAAGCCATGCCGTGGAGTATGAGTTCTCACACGACAATGTTCCCTTTGCCATGCGAATCGAAAGGGTGCGCAATTTCAATGGTTAACAACTATCTTCCTCTTCTGCCAAAAACTAACCGCGCGCTCAGAGCCACATTAAAAGAGACATCGCTGCCCGAATGGTTAATAATGTACCATTCCGGCCTCCAGTCGAGCCCCACCTGTACCGGTCCCAACATCACATAACTTCCCAGATTCAACGCCAGTGTTCCAAACACCTCATCATATTCATGTGAATTATAATATCCAAATCCCCCTCCTGCTCCAGCGTAAAGTCCAAAACCTCCTCCTCCAAGTAAGTTGAAGAGCTTCAACCCTGTAAATTTCCATGAATTATTGGCCCAACCCAGGTCAAATTCACTTCGACCTATTTTCTGGACTGAGAGTTCAACCCCTCCATAGGCATTTCCTTCAACACCACAGAGACCCCGGGCTCCAACAGCAAACTGAGCCGATACTGAACCAAACATTAAAACCAGCAACAAAGCAACCAAACAGAACCTCAGCTTTTTCATATGCATATTTCATTAGTGAATATTATTGCGGAACTGGAATAATATCTAAAACCTGGTGCAGTTGTTCCACCTGGAAAAACCGTGTGGATTCCGGTTCCCTGTCAACCTCTTCATGCGCCCATGTGGTATGGTAAGGGACATATACACCCCAGGCACCAAGTTCCAGAGGGGGAATAATATCAGATTTAAGCGAGTTGCCGATCATCAGAAAATCTTCAGGAGCAATGTCGAGATGTTTAAGTAACTGCACATACTGCTGCTCCTTTTTGTCGCTCATCACCTCAATATGGTGAAAGTAATCAGCAATGCCCGATCTGCGCATCTTCCTCTCCTGGTCCAGCAGGTCCCCTTTGGTGGCAACAATCAGTCTGTAATGGGGTGCAAGCCTCTTCAGCACAAGCTTTACATCGTCGAGTAACTCGATGGGACGTTCCAGCATTAATTTTCCGAAGCCAATAATCCTGTTAATATCTCCGGAAGAGACACTGCCATCGGTTAGTTGAATGGCACACTCAACCAGTGAAAGCACAAAAGCTTTTATCCCATAGCCATAGAGCCTGAGATTTGAGATTTCTGTTTCAAAAAGAGCACCTGCAATGTTACCGTTCACTCCGTAAGAGGCAACCAACTGAACAAACTGTTCTTCAGCCTCCCTGTAATATGGCTCATTGACCCACAGTGTATCGTCGGCATCAAAACCGATTATTTTTATCCCTTTGACCATCTCTTTCAGAAATTTCGAAACCCAAATGTAGTTATTATGGACCGATCGGTCCCAGGTCTCTCGGAAAGATATCCTCACGGGTAACCGTCAGGCTTCGCATGTTAACAGAATTACCGGAACTACTCTCATTATCAATAAAAATACCAAGTCCTGTAAGCCTTCCACTGATAGTAGAACCGGAATCGATACCCACCGACACCACCTCTCCCCGTTCTCCGTTCCTCCGGATAGCAAGATCATTTTCCACGAAATGAAAATGAGGATAATCCCCCTCCTGGATAAAACGCTTCAGCTTCAGTGTAGGCGTATGGCCATGCACCACCAGATATCCCTCCCACAGATCGCAAGAACCATCAAAAAATGTCTCCCTTGCCCAGAGGAAGGAATCTCCCAGGTCCAGTTGTTTGTCCTGCATATATTGTTGCAGATCCAGGT
>Ga0255381_10019_pt1 | contig 11791 bp, 15 predicted proteins | sample ANMaggSSYBR01E10_FD_182108 | JGI IMG/M metagenome (GOLD analysis project Ga0255381, IMG submission 182108) | Sediment cell enrichment communities from methane seep in Santa Monica Basin, California, United Staets - ANME aggregate JGI... | ecosystem: Environmental > Aquatic > Marine > Cold seeps >...
TCCTCAATGCGGTATAGATAAGTGGTGTAGGGTATCAGGTCGGTGAGGGTGACAGCATGGTTTGTTCCCTCCTCTGGATCGGTCACGCTCGAACCATACTCATCAGTCTCACCATAGACGATTTCTCCCCGGCTGGAATCTTCAGTCTCCCAAGCGATGATGATCGAGTCGGTTGTCACCGATTGCAGGTACGGCCCGCGGACAAGAGTGCTGCTGAAAGCCGTGGAGGATAAAAGAGTAGGTTCCTGGGTGGGCAACAGGGTAGGCGCCGCGGTGGAAGGCGGTGCAAAGATGTGAGTCAAGGCAGGCCAACCAGCCATCCAGAGCAAACTGACTGTCAGTATAACTATACCAATGACCAAAGCAAAAATTTTCTTTTTCATATTTTTGGATGTCTCCTCAGCAACCAAACCCCAACCAAGCCTGGGTACTATTTATTATGGTACACCAGCCAGCTGAAGTTGTGAAGCAAGCAGTGTGAAAATTGTCCATTTTGGAAGGGATTGTGCTCCAGGGCATAGTGCAGCCTGATCTGATCGCAACGCAACCCCCTACCTGAAGTTGATTTAAGCTTCTGTGATCGAACAGAAAACCTCTCCTGCCAATAATTCTTCTCGCACCTTCCCCCAGAGCTGAAAATCAAGGTAGAATTTAGAAAATGATGATTCGCCCAAATGGAAAAGTCGCCGGTGGTAAAGGGGCGAGTACTTGAACATTTCAACTTGAGCAAATAACCAGTTAAGAACATAGTGTTTGATGATCAAATATATATTCTGTAACGGAGTGTTGAGATGAAAGAAAAAGTTCTAGGGGTCATTGAAGTTAGTGTTGTCTTCATCCTGATGAGTTACATTTTTAATTACGTGCAGTCCATTCCGCTGTCCGCAGAGATATCGGACTCAATGGGCGGTTTTCTTTTCCCGGCTTATGCTGTTTTATTGGTTATTTCATTCTTGATTTACATTATCAGAGATCAGCATAAGAAAAAATTCCCGATTTCTGAGAAGCTCCGCTATCAAATCGAAATAACTGCTCAAGGATTCTTTCCCGTTTTCACTCTTAGCGTTCTTCTCAGCTGGATTGATTGGACCCAATGGACAGGTGCAATCCTGATTTCAATCATCGAGATCGGATTGCTTTTCTGGTTTGCCTGGATGGTCAAAGAAAAACAACCCCCAGGGCAAAAAATAGGGGTCGTTGGTGGATTAGCCCTCATTCTAATTGCAGCACAAATTTCAACTAAGCTTGGGAGTGTTATTGTTGCTATTATATATTTCTACTTGTTTGTTGCATTAAGTGAAGAAATCTTATTTCGAGGATATATCCAATCACGCCTGAATTCAGTATTTGGACGCCCCAAGCAAATCTTTGGCATTCGATGGGGATGGGGGTTAATTATCTCAGCTGTTCTTTTTGGTCTTTGGCATTGGGGTTGGAATCCAGAAGCCCTGGCTTGGCCGCATGTTCTATGGACAATGTTGGCTGGATTGATCTTTGGACTTGTGCGTGAAAAAAGCGAAAGTGTAATCGCCCCGGCAATTTTGCATGGCATAATGAATTATGGTCCGCAGGCAATCCTGTTCTATCTCTTTTGGAACTGATGACCCTGTCTAACTCCTCGTAAAGACTGGCTTTTCGCCTGCCGCCCAGCCTGAGGACCAATCAACCCTTGCGAAAATATATCTAAAGAATTATCTTTATCCAGGAAATCTATGTACAAGAGAGCCATCGTCAAAATCCCGGGGGAAAGTTTGGTCCGTGGATTGACCACTGCAGATCTTGGTATTCCGGATTACAAAAAGGCCCTGGCTCAACACGCGGATTATATCGAAGTACTGAAAGAGTGCGGATTGGAAGTGTTGGTATTGGGGCCAGATGAACAATTTCCCGATTCCACATTTGTTGAAGATATTGCCTTGTTAACAAAAAACTGTGCAATCATAACCAATCCTGGAGCGCCATCACGAAAAGGAGAGACCGCGGCAATCAAAGACGTTCTGAAAGGATTTTATGGGGAGGTTGAAGAAGTCCAGGCTCCAGGAACAGTCGAAGGGGGAGACATCATGATGGTGGGATCCCATTTTTATATTGGACTATCAGAAAGAACAAACATAAACGGAGCGGAACAAGTCATCCGCTTCCTGGAAAACAAAGGACTGAGTGGGTCTCTGGTTAAGCTGGAAGAAACTCTCCATTTGAAGACTGGAGTTGCCTATTTAGAACAAAACAATCTGATTGCATGTGGTGAGTTTCTATTAAAAGAAGAATTTAAGGAATTTAATCTCCTGGAAATAGCTAAAGATGAAAGCTATGCAGCCAATTGCATTTGGGTTAACGACAGAGTTTTAATACCCAAAGGTTATCCCAAAGCACGGGAAACGATATTAGGGGCTGGTTATGCAGTAATTGAAGTTGAGGTTTCCGAGTTTCAAAAACTTGATGGTGGACTCAGCTGCCTGTCATTAAGATTTTAATAAACAATTGGTCAATACATTTAATCCCTGCAGGTCACTGCGCACAACCTGACGTAATCGTCAGGTTGTGCGCAGTATACTAACTATCTCCAAGGGAAAGAATAATCAAATATATGTTTCACAAAACTCTTCCGCAAGGCAACTGGCTGAAATAAACTTGCTGATTATTTATATAAAAAATATTTAGGGTGCTCCACTTAGTATATTGCTTTCAGGGCAGCACCCACCTGGGGTCGTAGGAGTTTGCAGGGAAATCTTCGATAATTAAAACTCGCTCATAACCTGGTGCTTTAACCATAAACAAACTGGATTCTCCAGTTACGCTTTCTTCAAAGAAAAACAAGCGTGAGCCATCTGGGCTCCATATTGGAGATAGAATTGTATTACCAGTCGAAACTTCAAAGATATTGCCTTCCTGATCCACTACCTGGAGAGACTCGCCATTATTACCCAATAAGGCTTTTATTTTCCCATCTGTTGAGAATATTGGTTCCTCCTCTAGATATTCAACTTCTCCTTTATTATCAACAACGGCCCAAAGATTTCGAAGATCTATGACAAACTTTGATGCTTCCTCGTTCCATTCTATAGAGGAGATCGAATTCAGATCTTCGAAATCCATCACTTTCTCTTGATGTCCATCGGGTATAGAAACCAGATACAAACCGCTTTCCCCTACTGTGCCGCACTCCTCACTAATGAATGCATCTGGTGAAACCCAAATCAGGGCCACTTTTTCCACAGGATCATAGGCACTATGATAATATTGGTTTGGCCAGATAGATATCTGCTTCCCGTTATTAATATCCACCAACTTTAAATCAAAACTCCCGCAAAACCAATAACCGCTTTCCATCAATACTTCATGATCAGAAAACCAGCCTATGCTGTATACATGGCCCTGATATACATCACTACTGAATACAGCTGTCACACCGGAATCATCCGCCTTAGCAGCATAAAACGTCCATCCAGTGTAGCCTGAGCCGCTGTATTCCTTCCACATCTTTTCGACCCCTGCATGGAAAATATAATGGTCATCCGGTGACCAATGCAAATTTACTGAGTGACTAGGTCCATCCGTCAATCTGGTTACTTCCCTGGAAAGCACATCGTAAACATAAACATCAGGGGATGGCCCTTGGTGAGAGCTTACAAAAGCCATCTTGCTCCCATCAGAAGACCACGAGAGTTCCCCAACCGCATAGTACCGGTCAACCATAAATTCTTCTTCATCTCGCTCACTAGCGAAGTTAAGTCCTTCCCCGTCGTAATCTAGCAGGTTTAATATAAGAGGGTGTTCATACGATTGGATAGATATTACTTCCAAAAATTTTAGGGATCGATCATTATAATCATGCCATACCCTTGCTACCAATCCACCTTGAGGAGCCATTTCCCATCGTTCAAGATAATCATTGATCGATGTCTGCATCAGGCGAACTCTGTCTCCCTCTTTGCTCACGAGCCAAAACCCTTCGTAGCTGGGGAACATCAACCACGGACCCGGGGTTTCCATTCCAATACCTTCAAGCAAAATCTGGACCGGCACGGATCCTGGAGCGAATATTGTTGTTGGCGTAAAGTCAGTTTCTTGTGTTGAGGATTGATCTGCAGAAAGCGTTACAGTTAAGTTCGGTGAAGTCGTCTCAATAACCGACACCGTTTCCATCTCTTGTTCATCTGTTGAACCCCCACAGGCTGACATGACTGCGCACAGGGTTAAAAAAAATAGTACACTCTTTTTCATCGTTTTCCTCCTGAATTCTATATCCGCCTATTCCACTCCCTATTATACGAAATAATTCAAAATTATCCCCTATTAACTATCCGCCTGTGTGGTTAGCCAGTGATTTCCAGAGGTATTTTGTGTTATGCTAAATTATTCCTTGTTCCACTACAGAATTAATCAAACTGAAGGCAGAATTAAAAAGGGAAACATATATGCCGGAATCAAAATTAAAAAGTAGAACTAGAATTATTGGGCTCAATTTATTCATATTCGCAGCTTTATTTGGTTTAGTTTCTTTAAATAAAGAAACGTTGAGACCGATGTCAGTCCATTCAGAGTTCGCTAGTACTATAACGGGGTGTTTTCCAAATTTCATAGCTGCCTATTTAATTAGTCTGGCATTTGTGAATGCAGCTTTGAGCAAACAATTCAATAATAGCCGTTTATTAGCAATTCTCAGTTCTACAGCAATTTTTGTTATTTTGACATTTGAAGAGCTCAAACCTTTGTGGGGTGCCAGTACACATTATGATCCCTGGGACATTGCTGCCAGTGGAATCGGATCATTGCTGGCAATTTTAACTTTTGAGCTAATTGTTTTGCTGCGAAAAAGAAAATAAATCAAGAAATCAGGCGATAATACCATTTGGGGGCATTAAACAAACTGCCGGACTGCTTTGATATTAATAGTTCTATAATATCCTTAGATTATTTTCAGTGTAGAATTAAACCAGCAGCCTGAATTTTTATATAGGGAGGAGAAAATGAGCACAATATCCTGGATTGAAATTATTTATTGGGGTTCGACAATCATTGGCGGAACCCTCTTTATTCTTCGGACAATCCTGTTCCTGATCGGGGGAGGTATGGAACACGATGATTTTGACGCTCACCTTGATGTCGATATTTCTCCTGATCATGATTTACATTTAGATCTCGATCATACAGATGCGATAACAGACACAGACTTCAGCTTTAAGCTGCTGTCTATGCAAGGCGTTACAGCCTTTTTTATGATGTTCGGGCTGGTTGGTTTGGCTTTACTGGCAGCAGATCTAGCCATCATATTAACAATTTTTGGAGGAGTCTTAGCAGGTATGTTTTCAGTGTGGGTTATCAGCATACTCTTTGCCCAGATGAAACGTCTGCAATCTGATGGAACTTTAATTATCCAAAACGCGATAGGAAGAAGCGGTTCGGTATACTTGACGATACCGGCAAAAGGATCAGGGCAAGTACAGATTCCTGTCCAGGGCGCACTAAAAATATTTGATGCGATCTCAGAAGATAAAAAAGGGATCGAAACCGGCAATAAAGTCCGGGTAACCGGAGTAATTGAGGACAACACGCTTGTGGTAGAAAAAATTTAAAACAATAATAAACCAGGAGGGATAAATGAACGCTTTAGGTTTTGGTATGGTAGCACTTGCTGCTTTTGTGATTCTGATTTTCTTTTCTATCATTTTTATGGCAAGCCGCTACAAACGCTGTTCTTCAGACATGATTTTAGTGATCTTTGGACGGGTAGAAAAAGGGCGATCCAGCAAAACCATGCACGGCGGAGGTGCATTTGTCTGGCCTCTCATCCAGGATTATGCTTTCCTGAGTTTAACCCCAATGACGATTAATATTCCCCTTGAGAATGCCCTCTCATTACAAAATATCCGCATTCATGTTCCCAGTACATTCACCGTTGGCGTGAGTACAACTCCGGAGATTACGAGTAATGCCGCAGAGCGTGTACTCCATTTGCAACAGGCAGACATCGAAGAGATGGCGAAAGAAATTATTTTCGGACAACTGCGTTTGACAGTAGCTTCCCTGACAATCGAACAGATTAACCAGGATCGGGAAAGCTTCTTGGAAGCAATCAGACACAATGTTGAACCCGAACTGAACAAGATTGGTCTTCACTTGATCAACGTTAACATAACCGATATAACTGACGAATCTGATTACATTGAAAGCATTGGTAAAAAAGCAGCCGCGGAAGCTATCAACCAGGCAAAAGTTGATGTAGCACAACAAGACAAATTCGGTGCGATCGGTGAAGCACAGGCAGTGCGAGAGCAGGAAATCAAGGTTGCTGAAGCAATGGCAGAAGCTGAAATTGGCCGGAAAATTGCCGAAGCAAACCAAAGAAAGCGAGTTCAAGAACAGGAAGCTGATGCGGTTCAAGGGGAAAATATTGCCAACGCAAACATCGCTGATTACAACGCGAAGTTGGAAGTAAAACGAGCCGCTGCACTTAAGCAATCTGAAGTTGCCAGATACAACGCCCAGGTATCAATCCAGCAGGCACTTTACAAGGCTGAACAAGAACGTTTGCGGGCAGAGGAAATTGTTCGCCAGGAAATTGAAAAGAACAAAATTGAAATTGCGGCCGAAGCGGAAGCTGAGCGGGTTCGACGAGAAGCCAAAGGTGTTGCGGATGGCATTCTCTTAAATTATAAAGCCGAAGCCGAAGGGATCCAAAAACTTCTGACCTCTAAAGCAAGCGGATACCAGAAATTAGTAGAGAGTGTTGGAGGAGATTCCCAAGCTGCAGCCACTCTTCTAATGATTGAGAAATTAGAAGAATTGGTTTCCCGGCAGGTTGAGGCGATCAGCAACTTAAAGATTGATAAGATCACTGTCTGGGATTCAGGTGGAGACAGCAGCGGCTCCTCAACATCTAATTTCATATCCAATCTTTTTAAGAGTCTTCCACCGCTGCAGGATATCTCTGAAATGGCGGGGTTTGATTTGCCAAATTACCTTGGACAAATGAAAGACAAGAATAAACCTGAGACTGATTTCGAATAAAAATACTACCAGTAGATAAAAAAAAGCCCCTCACGGGGCTTTTTTAGTTAATCCTCATCCTTTCGAAGGTATACATATTCCCGGTAAGCTTTTCTCCAGCGCAAAATTAAACTCATGACATATCCTGATATCATCACCCCAAACACCAGGTAACCAGCAATCATGTAATTTACAGTGTCAGGCACAAAAAATCTAGACAGCATGGGTCACTCTCCCTTTGAATAAGAGTCTATCCGCAGTACATCAACCTCAGCTCGTAATTGCCCCAATCGAATCCGATGCCAGAGCAAATCAGCAAAAAAGACCGTAAAAGCTGCCAGGCTGAAGAAAAAGGTTAATTTCATCGGTGAATCCATATTAAATCCGCCCTGGCTGGCAGCTTCAGCGCTGCCAATAACCACCGGGTGAATAGTCCGCAGCATCCGGATAGAAATAAACGTCAGAGGTACGCTGAAAAAACCAAAGATGGCATAAATCGCCGAAAATCTTGCTCGACGTTCTGGATCATCCACTCCCTGCCTCAACAGCAAGTAGGCTGCATAAATCAGCTCAACAATTGCTGCAGTTGTTAAACGTGGTTCCCAGGTCCACCAGGTATTCCAGATTGGTCTGGCCCAAATAGAACCCAGGACAATTGCTGTCAGAAAAAATATCAAGCTGATTTCCACCGCGCCATGTCCTGCAATATCCCACAATAACTTCCCTTTGCGCAGATAAACAACTCCAGCTATCGCGGCTACCAGGAATCCCAGCATGCCTACCCAGGCGGTGGCTACATGGAAATAAAATACTTTCTGCACCGGTCCCATCATCACTTCTACCGGGACATAAAAGAACACCAGGCCGGCAGCTACCAGGATCATCAAACCGGCGACGACATCAAGAATGGTAAGTAAAATTGGTTTTTCAGTCATATTTCATTCCTCCACTACAAAATCAAATACCATAAAGGCTGCTGCGGTAAATATCAAATCGTAAACGATTAACAAATTCAGCCAGGCTGAGATTTCCGTCAGCGGAACCATCAATAAAAATCCCTGGCTGGCTTTCACAGCCGCAATAATAACCGGCAAAGACAGCGGAAAAAGCAGGATTGGAAGCAGGATATCACGCGTTCTGGCTTGAATTACCATTGTCGCCAGCAGCGTTCCCACTGCAACATATCCAATAGAACCTAATACTACCACTAACAAAAATCCGGGCTGAAAGACCGGAACCTGGTACAGGAAACTGTATACTGGCAAGACTATTATTTCTACCAGCAGCATAAAGATTAAATTGCCGATTGCCTTCCCAAAATAAATCACACTGCGGTCCACCGGGGCCAACAGCAAGCCATCCAGGCATCCTCGGTCTTTTTCAACCGCCAGGGATCGATTAAGCCCAATAGTCCCCGCGAAAATAAATGTTGCCCACAGTACTCCCGCGGAGAGCGATTCCTGAGCCTGAATGTCCAGATCAAGGGCAAAGTTAAAGATAAGGATCACCAGCAAGGCAAATACCAGCATAGCGGACAAGTTCTCTCGTGTCCTCCATTCCGCTGTGAGGTCCTTCCAGATCACAGCCCGGATCGCGTTCAGGTAGGATTTCATACTGATCCCCCATTTCCCTGCAGCGCCTTTCGGTAAAAAGTCACAAAATCAGCCGAATTAAGATCTTTTGTTGCAACAGAAGCTTTTATCTTTCCTTTGGACAGGATATCCAGCCGGGATGCCAATTCAGCAGCCCGGACTAAATCGTGAGAAGTCATTACAACTGTCCGCCCCGCAAGGGCAATCTCCCGCAGCACACTATCCAGAATTTCACCTGCTTCCTGGTCCAAACCGGTGTGAGGTTCATCCATTAACAATATCCGGGGGTTGTGTAAAATTGAGCGCCCGATTGCCAAACGCTGCTGCATCCCCCGGGAAAAAAACCCGCACCAGGTCTGATTTACGGCTGGAGAGCCCTACCAGGTCAAGCACTTCCTCTATTCGGAGTCGCTCTACATCGTATAACCTGGCATAAAAGGACAAATTTTCTTCGGCCGTGAGATCACCGTAAAGCAGCGGCTGATGAGAAACTACACCCAAATGAGCTCTAACTGCAACCGCTTCTTCCGGCAAACGGCAAGAAGCCACCTGGACCAAACCGGAGGTCGGTTTGGAAAGCGAAGCCAGGATTCTTAATAAAGTAGTCTTCCCGGCCCCGTTTGGTCCCAACAATGCCACAAATTCCCCAGAGCGGACTTCAAAATCCAGCTCTCGTAATACTGTTATTGGACCAAATCGCTTAACTAGTTTTTTTACCTGGATCATAAAGTTGAGTTTGAATTCTGGACCAGTTAGCTCAATTTATTTTTCAATTCCTGTCGTTTTTTCAGGAAGGATTTTTCGGTGATTTCTCCTGAATCGTATAAACTCTCCAGCGCAATAATTTGATCCAGGATTTGATTCCGATCTTCTTCTACCTCTTTATGATCTTCTTCCAACTCGTGCTCTTCTCCACTCACTCGTTTATTCCGGAAGAAAAGCCAGCTCCCTGCCAGGATCATCACCACGCCCAGGGCGGTCAATCCAATCAAATATCCCTGGATCTCTAGTGGGGAAGATTCATCTTGAACAAGAGCCGTTTCAGAATTATCAGAGATCAGGAACTGCAGTTCCTCCCCCCGGCTGAGTCCTCCGCCGGCATAAACCTGGAATGCGCCGCTGGTTATATCTTGAACACCAACATCCTCCAGGTAACTTCCTTTCACTTCTATTTGATTTACCGGGGTCATTACTACTACTGCGCCAACAGGGTAATTAATTGTCTGAGCAAAATCCAGTGTATTTCCCTGATAGGGCAGCGTGTAATACACCAGTACCTGGTACACCCCGGCCCCGGGTGAAATGCTCACAGTGTCGCCAAAACCGTCCTTGGTTTCTAGATAGCGCTGACCCAGGAGCCCATCCTCGAATTCAATGGCAGTTGCGCCTTCAGGAAGCGGGAAAAAAACTGTCGGTTGATCAGGAGATCCAGCGACCACAGTCGCTTCTCCATTATTAGAAAAGATAAATATCTCTACGATTTGAAGCAGACCAGGTTCTGAAAATTCAACCAGAACATGGATTCGGTCAATGTACAAACCAGAATCATCTGCTGTAGTGTCAAATAACTGCACATGCAGCCCTAATTCAGCTGCCTCAGGCGCAAATTCAGTGATTTCTGAGCGGTAAACTGCACCGCCGTAGGTAATCGAAGCAAAGTACACCCTTCCCTCTAAGAAGGGAACATCGTTAAAATCAATTATTCCAGTTGAGGGGAGTGTCAGGGTTTCCTGGAAAACCTGGGTGAAATTGTCATACGCTTCCAGTCTAACATCCAGGGCTAGATCCAGCAGCGTTCCTCCAGTATGATCACTTACTTCAACATAAACTACTTTCAATTCAGTTTCTTCCGCTGTAGTTTCGTTGGGCAGGGGTTGTTCCTGAGTCGGCACAGCAGTTGGAAGAATGGGTGTATTTACCACCGGATTGGTCTTAACGACCTCTGGAGGCGGGGTCACATCATCTGACAGGTTCAAACAACCAGAAAGCAACAAACTGATGCCCAGGATACAAAGGACAGGGATTGAAGTATATATTCGCCGATTCACAATTTTTCTCCACACTGTCCACAGAATTGATCCCCCGTTTTCACAGTCTTTCCACAATGCGAACAAAAATTGGTTTTTTCCTTCTTTAACTCGCGGCGGCGGGCTTCTATCATCTCTTCCAGGTCATCCTCACTTGCTGGAGCTGAGGAAATACGCTTAGCGGCCGGGATATTTTTTTCCAGCTTATCCACCTGCTTAATTATCTCAGCAGCCTGGGAAAGCAGAATATCCCTGTTCCGAGTATGTTCCACGGAGGAAATCTTTTCCAGATCAAATTCCAGATCCAAATCCTCAATAGAGGATAATAATCTTTCCCTTTCGGCGGTGAGAGAATCATACTTTCTAGGCACCTGTGCCCCGCGAGTATCCGTCTCTACCAGAAAAGGGCGAATAATTATGACCCCTGTCAGGATAAATATACCCAATACGATTAAAAAAGAGCTCACAGCCATGAACACCACCCGTCTATAGTTCAGAGATCCAATAAAGGATCAATGTATGATTTGATTTCCTCCAGGGACATAAAGGGACCGATCCGGACATGGACAATGACGCCATCCTGATCAATGATATATGTTTCTGGAACACCAGTAATTCGAAATGCCTGGGAAATTTTTGTTCGCAAATCCGGCCCATTGGGATAGGTGACCTGAAACTCTTCCAGGTAAGCTAACGCTTCAGGTTCGGTATCCACATAGTCTACTCCCAGAAATAATACATCTCCCCGGGGTTGGTAAAACTTGTAGGCAGCCTCCAGATCTACTGCCTCAGGTTTACAGGATTCACACCATGAGGCCCAAAAATTCACCACAATTACACTGCCGCGGTAATCAGAAAGCTGATATGTTTCACCTGAAAACGAGATTAACTCAAAATCCGGAGCTATCTCTCCCCGGCCGACCTGTCCCTGCTGGGATTGAATTAAACCCACTCCCAAAATCATTAGAAGTAATGCTAATCCTCCCCAGAGTAATAATTTTTTCATAATTATCCTTTGGATCTTTTATTTAATTCTTCTTCCACCCGGCTAATGTACTCATCTGGCGCTTTCTTGGGTTTAGCCACCTGCCTGGCATTCTTCCTGGCAGATCGGGTGCTGGCGATCAGCCCCCAGCCTGGCAATTTAAGATTGGACTTGAAAGTGGATTTAGAACGACCGCG
>Ga0255381_10047_pt1 | contig 11738 bp, 10 predicted proteins | sample ANMaggSSYBR01E10_FD_182108 | JGI IMG/M metagenome (GOLD analysis project Ga0255381, IMG submission 182108) | Sediment cell enrichment communities from methane seep in Santa Monica Basin, California, United Staets - ANME aggregate JGI... | ecosystem: Environmental > Aquatic > Marine > Cold seeps >...
AAGACCTTATAAAAAATATGAACTTAAACAAAAAAACAATTGATCTCATTTTTGATAAAATTTCAGAGGGTATAATTATCATAGACTGTAATGAGAAAATTACATTTTTTAATAAAGCAGCAGAAATTATTACTTCATGGAAACAGAAAAATGCTCTGAACAAAAAAATTGAAACAGTTTTTAAAATATCTGATAATAACTCATTAAAACCAATTTCAATATCATATAAAAAAGTACATGAAAGTAATTTGCCTGTTAATTCATCAGAAAAAGTTATACTCTCATCAAAAAACGGAGATGTAATGAATATTATATACTCCGTTCAACCTCTCAATGAAAAAAATGATGTAGCTTCTGGACTACTTCTAACATTCCGGGATATTTCTAACTTATATACTCCAACATCTGATCTAAAAAAAATAAAAAATTATTTAAATGAAATAATTGACTCAATGCCATCAATATTGATTGGTATCGATGAGAAAGGTCTTATCTCTCACTGGAACAAGGAAGCTGAAAATGTATTATGTATTCCACAAAAAAAAGTTGTTGGGAAATATTTTTATGAGGTAATTCCTTATTTAAATTCTGAAATAAAAGATATTAGAAAAGCTATTAAAAATAATAAAATGCTGGAATTGAAAAATCTTATACATTATGAATCAGGAGAAATTTGTTTTTCCGATGTCATTATATATCCTCTTAAAACAGATGATTACAGAGGTTTCATTATCAGGATTGATGATGTAACAACAAGAGTAAGATTAGATAAGATGATGGTTCAAACTGAAAAAATGCTCTCCGTCAGCAGTCTTGCTGCAGGTATGGCTCATGAGATTAACAATCCTCTCAGTGGTATTCTACATGGAACTCAGAATATTTTGAGAAGAATTTCCCCTGAACATGAAGCTAACCGATTAGATGCAGAAAAATACGGGATTGATCTTAGAAATACCTTCAAATACCTTGAAGATCGAGAAATTATAAATTTTCTCAATGGAATTATCAAATCAGGTGAAAGAGTTTCAGGTATTGTTTCAAATATGCTGAATTTCAGTACTTCTGAAAATAAAAATTACAAAGAGGAAGATCTTAAATTATTAATTGACAGAACAATTAATCTTGCATCCTTTGACTATAATCTAAAAAATAAGATCAATTTCAATCATATAGAGATATTTAAAAATTATGACCAGGATATACCCCCTGTTCTTTGTATAAAAACAGAGATAAGTCAGGTAATTTTAAATATTCTTAAAAATGCAGCAGAATCCTTCATTGGGAAAAAAATAGATGATCTTGAAAAATCAAGAATTATAATTCGATTAAAAAAATGTGATGATAGAGTAAAAATTGAATTTGATGATAATGGTAAAGGAATAAAGGAAAACATTAGAAATCGAATTTTTGAACCTTTTTTTACTACTAAAAAAATCAGCAATAAAACCGGATTGGGATTATCTGTATCTTATTTCATAATAACAAATAATCATGGAGGAGAAATAAACGTTGAATCCATACCTGAAAAAGGATCTAAATTCACTATTATCCTTCCTGTTAGATATACTAAATAAGGATATAATATGCTCAAAGAAGAAATAAATTTATTAATAGTTGACGATGAAGAATTTTTAAGAATGACCCTTATTGCTTTTCTCGAAGATGAAGGTTATATGATATCTTCTGTAAGTTCAGGAGAAGAAGCGCTTGAACTGATATCAAAGCAGAATTTCGATATAGGTATAATTGATATGAAATTACCAGGAATTAATGGTAATACATTAATTCTTCAAGCACATGATATTCAACCAGATATGAAATTTTTAATCCATACAGGTTCTGTGAATTATTTTGTTCCAACCAATCTAACTGAATTTGGTATTACTACTGAAAATATTTTAAGAAAACCGGTAACTGATCTACACACTATTGTAAAAAAAATCGATGAATTATTATCAAATAAAAATAGTGTTTAACATTTATTATAAATTTTCAATGGAATTTATTTAAAAATCTTGAATTTTCATCTTAATTTAATATTATATAAAGCTTAATTTAAATAAAAAAGCATAGAAACATTGGAGGTTATCTTGAAAAAATGTGTGATTCTTTTTGTGTTGATTTCAATAATAATATTCTCTTTTGGCTGTACAAATCAAGAAGCAGATAACATAAATGTAGAAGAAAATACTACTGATATCGAACTTGATAGTTTTAATAATTTTCAGACTAATGTGGACATGAGCAAGTATGATCAAGGAATTATACTTGCTGAAGTTGATGGTGAATGGAAAGAGTTCACTATTCGCGAACTCTCAGATGAGTTTTTGGATTGGAATTTTAAAAGAAGAATTGAAGATCTTGAAATGTGGAATAGAGGAGAAATGCCCCCTCTTGCCGGACCTCATTCAGGAATGGTTGCAACCTATGGATTTAGAAGGGATGACACAGAATTTAAAATAAACAATGCAGTTAAAGGTATTGGTTTTCTCCCAAAGGAAGATAAAATAGAAGAAATAATAGCTTTATTTGAAGAAAATTGGGAAGCACCATTCCCGGAAAAATTAAATATTTTACATGAAATTTATTCGACCAGAACTGATATATTTGATAGAACCAAGCAGATCAGTCTTGAATTATACACCTCCTCTGATTTTAGGACCCAAACATTTTTGAATTTAATACACAATCCAACAAGTTCTATTGTATTCCTCGATATTCCTTCATACGAAATAAAAACAATTGCTCAGCTAATACATCCTGATGAAGAAGATCTCAGTGACTACGAAAAAAATATTGTCATTTATATTAACAAAGTACATGATTTTATACACGGTGAATCACCAAGACCTTCTATTGCTATTGTCTTTCATGTAATTGAACAATTTGATCAATCACCAAGAGCCAGAGGAATTCGTGTAGTTCCATAGGATAAATGAAATTATGATAGTTTATCTTTCTATAATATTATTTTTTATTTTATCAGGCTATCTTTTAAATCTGATAATCGAACTGCTTAATTTAAAAAGGGTAAAAACTCAATTACCTGAAGAATTTAAAAATATTTATAATCAAAATGAATATGAAAAATCCCAAAAATATACAAAAGAAAAAACAAAATTTGCTCTTTTTATTGCAACAATCGAAACTTTGATTCTTATACCTTTCATAGTATTCGGTGGATTTAATTTTCTTGATAAAATAATCAGGCAGTTCAAATTTAACGATATCATCAGCGGAGTCTTTTTTTCCTTGTTGCTTATAATACTCATCAGTCTGTTAAAATTACCATTTTCTGCTTACAGTACATTTATAATTGAAGAGAAATACGGATTTAACAGGACCAGTGTAAAAACTTTTATAATTGATATTATCAAATCATTTTTACTTTTACTGATAATTGGAGTTCCTGTCCTTGCATTAATTTTGTGGTTTTTTGAATTCTTTGGTTCATTAGCCTGGCTTTATGTCTGGGGTTTTGTATCTCTCTTCCAGATATTTATGCTCTTTATTTCTCCGGTAATTATAATGCCTCTTTTCAATAAATACACACCTTTAGAGGACGGTGACTTAAAAACAGAAATTGAGGAGTATGCTGATAATCAGAATTTCAAATTAAAGGGAATATATAAAATGGATGGATCAAAAAGATCCTCAAAGAGCAATGCTTTTTTTACAGGATTTGGAAAATTTAAAAGGATAGTTCTATTCGATACTTTGATAGAAAAACAAAGCAAAGATGAACTGCTTTCAATTTTAGCCCATGAAATGGGCCATTATAAGCTTAAACACATATATAAAATTATGTTTATATCATTTGCAGAAACAGGATTACTCCTTTTCATTCTATCAATATTTCTTAAAAATGAATATCTGTTTGAAGCTTTCAGAATGGAACATATTTCAGTTTATGCCAGTTTGGTTTTTTTTGGTTTCTTATATGCTCCTGTATCTGAAATTATTGGGATTTTATCCAATATTATTTCTAGAAAATATGAGTATCAAGCAGATAATTACGCTGTTAGAACAATTGGAAAAAGCAATGCATTTATCTCTGCTATGAAAAAACTAAGTGTTGATAATCTTACCAACCTAACACCTCATCCTTTAAAAGTATTTATTGAATATAGCCACCCCCCTGTTCTTAAAAGAATAAGAAATATTAAGAATATTAAAGTTGAATAATGGATGGATTAATCATTGCAGCAGGGAAAGGCTCAAGATTACAGACAAAAGGTGAAGTAAAACCTTTAGTAGAAATTCTCGGTCTTTCAATACTTCAAAGAATAATTTCCAATGCACATAAATCCGGCATTGATAGATTTTATATTGTAACAGGTTATAAAAGGGAATTACTTGAAAAACACGTCGAATTAATCACTCAAAAAACCGGTTTTAAAATAAAAACAATATTCAATGAGCAATGGGAAGAAAAATCTAATGGTATATCCGTTTTAAAAGCTTCAAAATACTTAAAAAATAATTTTATGCTTCTAATGAGTGATCATCTTTTCGATACAGCCATTATTTCTGATCTCATTCAAGAAAATATAGAAAGTGATGAGATTACACTTGCTGTTGATTTCAATCTGAAATATAACGACCATGTTGATGTTGACGATGCAACAAAAGTTTTAACAGAAAATAAAAAAATTATTGATATAGGGAAAAATCTTGAATTTTACAATGCTTTCGATACAGGAATATTTTTATGTTCACCTGAAATTTTCAAAGCCATTGAAAAAAGTACAATAAATGGAGATGATTCATTATCAGGTGGGATAAAATTTCTTGCTGAAAAGAAAAAAGCTAATATTTTCAATATTGAAAATAAATTCTGGATAGATATAGATGATGAGAAAGCATTTCATAGAGCTGAAAGAGAACTTATAAACCGGATTAAAATTTAAGGGGTTGAAATAATATCAACCCCTAAATGAATTACTATTCTTCTTCTTTTTTTATAATTTTGTTAACAGCCTCTATTAAATCCTCAAGTGCTTCAGGTGGAATTGTAACACCTTTTTTAGTTGGTTTCCATTCACCTTCATCAGATCTGTAATATGTTCGGATATCTAAATATTTTTTCTTCTTATACTCCTTCATCTCAATTTGAATTCTTTCCAGAGCACTTTTTTCAATAAGTTCCATTAATAATCTCCTTTAAAAATCAATTAAAATCATTGACCTGTAAAAAAAAACATATGATGATAAACGGTAATATGTTTATGAGCAAGACAAATTTTTACATAAAATTTCTTGAGATATCTAATCTTTTATCAATAAAGAAAATAATTGCAAAGAAAAGGGGGATAATAATTCCTCTTCCTGTTCTCTATATGAGATCAATTATTCTCGGTCTGGAAAAATTTCCTGAATCATATGGCTTAAACTTTCTCTTTTTCAGAAATATTCCTTATTTAAAATTGAATATTGATGGGAAAGGTTTGATTGAAAATCCTTTTACTATGGATATATTCAGCTTGTATGAATGGTATGAAGATACTAATTTCTATCACTCGGCTTTATCACTATCTGATAAATTAAATTTCTTTATTAATCCTGAAAAAATAGCAGATAAAATCGGCACTGTATCAATTATATTCCCCGGAAAATATGGTGTTGACATTTGTTCGGTTAATAAATTAACTTCCCTTACATTTTCCATAGGATCAATCCAGCCATTATGGAACGAATATGACGAAGAAAAAGATAAGAGAAAATGGGGATCCTGTATAAACCTTATCTGTACAAAAAAAATAACTTATAAACTTGCAGGAGAAATATTGAATACAATTTCAAAATTCATTTTAGAACCTGATTTCCCAGAAATTGAAAATTTAGGAGACATTACATGAAAAATATCTTTTCATTTATAAGAAAATTCATCAAAACAAAAAATATGAGAGAAATAAATAAATTAAAAAATATGATATCTGAAATAAATAATATATATGATGAAATTCATAACATCGACCTGAAATCTGAAACATTAAAATTCAAAGAAGAGCTGAAAGAAAGAACAAAATCCCTGGATAAAGAAATAGAAATTCTTAAAGAACAGATTAAAACAACTCAAGATACTAATTTAAGAATGGAATTAAAAGATAAATTCTCAGAACTTGAAAATAAAAGATTTAATACTGAAAATGATTACCTGAATGAAATTCTTCCACGCGCTTTTGCACTGGTTAAGGAAACATGTAGAAGAATGATTGGTAGTGAATTTGAAATTACCGGTCATATGACAAAATGGGATATGTTACCCTATAATGTTCAGTTGATCGGAGCTATTGCTCTTCATCAGGGTAAAATTGCAGAAATGGCTACCGGTGAAGGGAAAACACTTGTTGCAACCATGCCTCTCTACCTTAATGCTCTCCCGGGACATGGTGTACACCTTGTTACTGTAAATGACTACCTTGCCCTCAGAGATAGTGAATGGATGGGGAAAATATTTGAAGAATTAGGTATGACTGTTGGTTGTATTCAGGGAAATATGAATTTTGAAGAGAGAAAAGAACACTACAATAGAGATATTACTTATGGAACCAATAATGAATTCGGCTTTGATTATCTGAGGGATAATATAGCAATTCGTCCGGAAAATAGAGTCCAGCGTCCTCATTACTACTGCATTATCGATGAAGTAGATTCTGTTCTTATAGATGAAGCAAGAACTCCTCTCATTATCTCAGGTCTTGTTGAAACTGATAAGAAAGAAATAATTTATCAGGAACTTAAACCAAATGTGGAAAGAACTATTCGTCACCAGAATTCTTTAATTAATAAACTTCTATCAGAAGCAGAGGATCTTCTTGATTCAGATTCAAACATTGCAGGGGAAAAACTCCTTATTGTTCAAAAAGGATCACCAAAATCAAAAAGATTGATAAAATTAAAACAGAGAACAGGTATTAAATCATTAATTGATGAAACAGAGAAGAGAATAATGGTTGAAGATGGAATGAGCAAACATAAGAGATTAACAACACTTGGTGAGGCACTCTACTTCACAATCGATGAAAAAGGACATTCAATAAATATTTCAGAAATGGGAAGAAAGGTAATATCTCCCACTGACCCTGATTTTTTTACTCTCCCTGATATAAGTATATTATTAAAAGATATTCAAAATGATGAAAACCTCAGTGCAGAAGAGAAAATGAAAAAAGAAGATGATGTCCACAGATTATATGCTGCAAAAAGTGAAAATATCCATGCAATCAATCAACTTCTAAGAGCTTACTCCCTTTTCAACAAAGATGAGGAATACATTGTTTCTGATAAAAAAGTGATGATAGTTGATGAATTCACAGGGAGAGTACTCCCCGGTAGAAGATACTCTGACGGAATGCACCAGGCTCTTCAGGCAAAGGAAAATGTTCCAATTGAATCAGAGACTCAGGTCATAGCAACAATAACAATTCAAAATTATTTCAGAATGTATACAAAACTTGCAGGTATGACAGGTACTGCCGAAACAGAAGCACAGGAATTTCACAAAATATACAAAATGGATGTTCTCGTAATACCTACAAATGAACCTATTAGAAGAATTGATTTTAACGATAAAATTTATAAGACAAAAAGAGAAAAAACAAATGCAATAATATCTGAGATAGAAAGACTTCATTATTTAAAAAGACCTGTATTGGTTGGAACTATTTCGGTTGAAACATCTGAGATGTTATCAAGAATGCTTAAGAGAAAAGGTATAAAACATGAAGTATTAAATGCAAAACAACATGGAAGAGAAGCTGAAATAGTTACATACGCAGGTAAAGCCGGAAAAGTTACAATAGCAACTAATATGGCTGGAAGAGGTACAGATATCAAACTAGGAGAAGGCGTCCTGAAAAGCAAAAATGGCTGTCTTATACGTCATCTCGGTGATGATAGATGTGATAAAACTGAAGATGTTAAAAATTGTATAAGTGATATGCCCTGCGGATTGCACATCATAGGCACGGAAAGACATGAGTCAAGAAGAATTGACAGGCAATTAAGAGGGAGATCCGGCAGACAGGGAGATCCTGGTGCTTCAAAATTTTATCTTTCGCTGGAAGATGATCTAATGAGATTATTCGGATCTGAAAAAATTGCCAGGATAATGGACAGAATGGGTTTACAGGAAGGTGAAGTTATTGAGCATCCCCTTGTCAACAGAGCAGTTGAAAATTCACAGAAAAAAGTAGAAGCATTTAATTTTGACATAAGACAGAGAGTTCTTAAATACGACTCAATTTTAAATGAACAGAGAAATTTTATTTATGATCTACGGAATATAGTTCTTGAGGGATGGGATTTGAAGGGGCAGTTAATTGAAAAGATGAATGTTATTGCTGAATATCTTGTTGATGAATATTTAACTGATGATCCTGAATCATGGGACTGGGATATTTTCAATATTGAAACAATAAGACACCTTGGTCCGATTAGAATTTCCAGTCAACAGAAAAATACTCAAAAAGATGATGTTTTGGATAATATATTGAAAGAAGCTTTAGATCTCTACAATCACTTTGAAACTTTGGTCAGTGAAGAGAAAATGCGCGAAATAGAAAGATTCATCAGTCTTATTGTTATAGATGAATCCTGGAGAAATCACCTGTATGAAATGGATGCTCTAAGAGAAGGTATAGGTTTGCGTGGTTATGCACAGAGAGATCCATTAGTAGAATATACAATCGAATCACAGCGTCTGTTTCGTGAAATGTTATTTGAAATGGACAGAGAAATTGTTCGTCGTCTATTTCATCCTATGATTGAACCTTCAAAACAAAGATCTCCTGCTTCGATGCAATCTATTAAGAAAGATTTTCATTTATCAAGAAATCTCCAACAAAGACCCACCCCGATAAAATCGGGAGCAGGACAAAAAACCATTACAAAAAAATTTAAAAAACCAGGGAGAAATCAATCTTGCCCTTGCGGAAGTGGGAAAAAATTCAAAGAATGCCATGGTATCGGTTCTGGTCTCCCAAAAAATGCTGAAGAAGAAAAACTCTTCATACTTTTCTTTACCAATCCGGAAAAATGGGAAAAACAGACAGGAGTGAAATTAAAGAAAAAATAACTTTCTATTACATCATTGTAATAGTTGCAAGTAACAAGTGACAAGTTTCAAGTTATAATATCAATATTTTATTTCTCTGTTAGTAATTTAGAAAATAAAGAAAACATAGGAATTTGAATTTAAAAGAACCAATTATTAAATTCAATTACAAATATATTTTTACGATCATTTAAACATATTGTTACAAAATATAACCCTTCACTTGAATAATCATATTCATTTAATCTATTTCGTTTTCTGGATTTAAATTTATTCATTTTATCTTTAATATCGGACAGGTCACGACCTGTCCCTACATATATTGTTCTTTGTTTTTTTCGTAATAATTCGTGTCTATTAGTGGAAAACATCTTCAGGGCAGGGTTGGGCATTGATAATTGTTCATTGTTCATTGTCTTCCTGCGTTCTATTCTTCAGGCTGGGGTTGGGCATTGATAATTGTTCATTGCTCATTGTTCATTGTCTTCCTGCGTTCTATTCTTCAGGCTGGGGTTGGGAATTGTTAATTGCTCATTGTTCATTGTATTCCTCTGCGTTAATCATAAAGTGATAAAGTTTTTTTACACAGTAAAAAGATTTTATCATCTGTTTATTTATCTGTGTTTATCCTGTTATCCTGTCATCCGTGTTCTATTCTTTAGGCTGGGGTTGGGAATTGTTAATTGCTCATTGTTAATTGTTAATTGTGTTTTTCTGTGTTTATCCTGTTATCCTGTCATCTGCGTTCTATTCTTCAGGCTGGGGTTGGGAATTGTTAATTGCTCATTGATCATTGCTCATTGTTAATTGATCATTGTCTTATTATATTCTATTCTTCTTGGTGTGGTGTGGCATTGATCATTGTTCATTGCTAATTGTTAATTGTCTTTCCTCTGTGTTGATCAAAAACAGATAAAGTTTTTTTACGTAGTAAAAAGATTTTATCATCTGTCTTATCTGTGTTCATCCTGTTATCCTGTCATCCGTGTTCTATTCTTTAGGCTGGGGTTGGGAATTGTTAATTGCTCATTGTTCATTGTTAATTGTAAAATTGTTCATTGTTAATTGTCTTTCCTCTCCCCTCTGACCAGCCTGAACCCAACTATAGGCAAAGAATCATTCCCAAGCATAATAGCAACAGGATAACCCTTTAAAAATTCCATAGATGCCTTTGATGATCCCCCAACTAAAATTCTATAAGTCCACTGATATGTCGGATGTTCACTGTCTTTTTGCCCATCAGGTTTGAAATTATGCAATTCTATTGTTTCAGTCCATTGCCAGATATATCCTTTCAATCCTATAATATCAGCTAATTTATCCTCCATTTGCAATGCAACCAGTTCCTTCCATTCATTAAAAGTAAACAGACGGTATCCATCTCCATTTATGAATTTTGGAATAACAGGATTTTCACTTTGATCATAAACTGGCTGGAAATTATCTTCTAAGCTTTTAAAGTTGCAGTAAGCAACTGCATCCTGAAAAGAAATATTTGTAACAGGATCATCTGAAATTACTTCTGAATGTGTTAATTCATCATTTGAATTCATTAAGAATAATTTGTATTGAAATAAGGAAACAGGATTAAGTTGAACCTCAATCACCTTTTCTGAAATTAATTTAATTTTCTTAAATTTCATTCTTTCTCCAAAGAACAAGCTATCCTTTTCTTTCAAAGGGTAATTCATTAAACAGACCTAACACTTTTCACATATCTCACCTGCTTTGTCAGCTAAAGTATACCTTTGTATCAAAAACTTCAAACTCCAATAACATAAGTTCAATATCTCACCGGATGAAATCTCGTATGATTTTCATTCGACAATAATAATGTTATAAGCTCTGGATCCCATAGAAATTTCTTCTCCATAGGAAAGAGTCCTTTCAAAATAAGTATTAGAATGAGCTAATTTAAAAGGATCAGAATCTGATGAGTTCTCCAATTTATAATATTCAAGGACAATATCAAAACTTGCCTGGTCTATTGAAACCGGATCGGTGGAGAGAAGCCACCCGATGTCGCTCAACATTGGTTCTCCTCCATCGGTCATACAATCACATTCAGGAGTTATATTCAAAAGACCATTGATGAAAACCACTTTATCTTCTTTTCCTTTTAAAGATGCTTTTGCACCTTCAGCGAGTTTTTCAGAAAATATTTCAGGAGTTTCATTCCAGAGAATTTTAATAACACCATAAGAGCATACAGCTATACACTCTCCACAACCTATACAGGTTTGATTGTCAAAAACAGGACCATCGGAATTTAATATTATTGCATTGACAGGACAGATCTTTACACATTTCCCACAGAACATACATTCAACAGATGTATCTCTCTCAGGAATAACATCAGCATGCATTATTTGTTTCCCTGCTCTTGAAGCTCCGCCCATTGAAATATTCTTTATTGCTCCACCTGCACCTGCTATCAAATGCCCTTTAAAATGAGAAAAGACAACAAGTCCATCCGAACGTACAAGGGAGCCTGCTACCGGAAATTTTTTAAAATACTTACACTCCATATCAAGCACTTGAAAAACTCCTTTTGAAATTTCCCAATATATTCTCTCAAGGAGAATATATTGCCATAAAGGTTCACTTTGGAGAACCAGGTAATAAAACATTTATTCCTTCTGTATTATTAAAACCCGTTATAGACAAATTGAAACAGATA
>Ga0255381_10048_pt1 | contig 11494 bp, 7 predicted proteins | sample ANMaggSSYBR01E10_FD_182108 | JGI IMG/M metagenome (GOLD analysis project Ga0255381, IMG submission 182108) | Sediment cell enrichment communities from methane seep in Santa Monica Basin, California, United Staets - ANME aggregate JGI... | ecosystem: Environmental > Aquatic > Marine > Cold seeps >...
CTGACCCCACAACACAACCGCAATCACTACTAAGGCTATAACTATGATCAATATTTGCCAGCGCAGTTTTTTTATTAATTTCATGGGTTTTTCCTGCGTTATTTGATTAGTCTATTCCCCCTGCCTATAAATGTAACCGGAAAATATGGGAATCCATATTTTCCGGTGATCTTTTATCATCTGGGCTTTTCCTGAATCAAGCCAGGCAGTAACTTAACCTGTTACAATTACTGTTGCAATTGCCAATCCAAAAAACAAAAAACTGAGTCCGATAGTGATCCGAAATAAAGTCTTCTCAATACCCCGTCGGGCAGAGAAAACGCCTCCGGTATCCCCTCCGGTTAAACCGCCCAGCCCCGCTCCCTTGCTCTGCAGAATCACACTGGCAACCAGGGCAATGGATGTGATAATTAAACCGATGTCTAGATATACTGACACAAAAACCTCCCAAATCAACCGGAAAATTGGTACTATTTTCCAATTCTGCCGATCATTCTGCTTAACCTTACTTCTATTCTGATTACAAGCAGGGCGATTATACCTTCTTTACAGGGAGAACGTCAAGAAGCTCCTCCTACAGGGATAAACTACAAGGTAAATAGTTCACTATCAAGATACAATAACTCCAACTAATAAAAAGGGAAATATGCCTGAAATTGCAGTTAACTTACATATGCATACTCGTCATTCCGATGGCTCCGGAAGCCATCAAGATATTGCTGATGCTGCCCTGGAAGCCGGACTGGATGCGGTAATCGTTACCGATCATAACCTGCTGGTTTTGGAACACGAAGGCTATTATGCCAAAGGTGATCAAAAAGTTCTCCTGTTGGTGGGAGAGGAAATCCACGACCAGGAAAGGGTTCCGCAGAAAAACCATCTTCTGGTTTTTGGCGTTGATCAAGAACTTGCCGCCGAAGCAAAAAATCCTCAGCAATTGATAAACAAGGTTCAAAATGCTGGTGGTTTATCTTTCCTTGCCCATCCTGTAGATCCGGCAGCTCCCCTGTTCAACCAAAATGATTACTCCTGGGAAAATTGGGATATCTCCGGGTATACCGGCATAGAGCTGTGGAATGGATTTTCTGAGTTCAAAACCCGGCTGAACAGCAAAATAGAAGCCGTGTTTTGTGCCTACCTTCCCAAGCACATAGCCAGGGGACCAATCCCGGAAACCCTGAATATCTGGGATAGTTTAACAGCCGAGGGCCAGAAGGTTGTCGCCATCGGCGGCTCCGATGCTCATGCCATGCCTGCCAGCCTGGGACCGCTTAAACGAACCCTGTTCCCTTATCTTTTTCACTTCAGAGGAATAAATACCCACTTGATCATTCCCTCACCCCTCACGGGAAATTTGGCCCCGGACAAGAAGACGATTCTGGAGGCACTCGGTCAGGGTCATGCCTTCGTCGGCTACGATCTACCGCATCCAACCAGAGGTTTTCAATTCAAGGGATCGGGCGGGCACGGCTCTGCCATCATGGGAGATGAAATCCCCATTAAAGACGGGGTTACCCTGCAGATCACTCTGCCGCTTAAAGCTGAATGTGTCTTAATAAAAGACGGTCAACCAGTGAAAACCTGGATGGATCGGGAGATATGCTTGTACACCGCCACTCAGCCTGGGGTTTACCGGGCAGAAGTATACTTGCCTTATAAAGGATTGCGGCGGGGTTGGATATTCAGCAATCCCATATACATTCGTCACTAAGGAAAAATATGGACTTCAAGCTTCAAGCTCCTTTCCAGCCCATGGGCGACCAGCCCCAGGCAATTAAAAAACTCCTCCAGGGAATCCAGAATGGTGAGCAGCACCAGGTTCTCCTGGGAGCTACTGGAACAGGAAAAACCTATACGATTGCAAATATTATTGAAAAAATGCAAATGCCTGCCCTGGTAATGGCCCACAATAAAACCCTGGCAGCCCAGCTGTACGCAGAGTTTAAATCTTTCTTTCCTGAAAATGCAGTGGAATACTTCGTCAGTTATTATGATTATTATCAGCCGGAAGCCTATATCCCTCATCATGATCTCTTTATAGAAAAAGAGACCGATATCAACGAGGAAATCGAACGTTTACGCCTGGCAGCGACAACAGCTTTGATGTCCAGAAAAGACGTCATCATCGTCGCCTCCGTTTCCTGCATTTACGGTCTTGGTAACCCGGAAGCATACGGAAGTGTGGTTATCGAACTTAAAGTAGGAAATATCTACCGGCGTAACGCTCTGCTGCGGCAGTTAATCGAGGGGCAATATACCAGGAACGATATCGATCTCAAGCCAGGTTCGTTCCGCGTTCGGGGTGATACCCTGGAAATTGCGCCCGCTTATGATGATCAATATGTCTACCGGATTTCATTTTTTGGCGATGAGGTAGAAAGAATAACCAGGATACACCGGGTAACCGCGGAGATACTGGAAGAAATCGAAGAGGTTAGTATTTTCCCTGCCAAGCACTTTATTACTGAAGAGGAAAAATTACGCCAGGCAATTGTAGATATTGAGGAAGAACTGGATGAGCAGATCATCTATTTTAATAAACACGGGAAACTTCTGGAAGCGCAGCGGATTGAACAGCGCTGCAAGTATGATTTGGAGATGCTGCGGGAAATCGGCTATTGTTCAGGAATCGAAAATTACTCCCGCCACCTGGATCAACGCCCAACCCGATCTGCTCCCTGGACAATGATGGATTACCTTCCCCAGGATTATCTTTTGATCCTGGATGAATCTCATATGACTATTCCCCAAATACGGGGCATGTTTAATGGAGACCAATCCAGAAAAGCAACCCTGGTCGAATATGGTTTCCGATTACCATCAGCTCTCGACAACCGGCCTCTCAAGTTCGAGGAATTTGAAGGGAAAATGGGCTATACGATTTATACGTCTGCCACCCCAGGACCTTACGAATTGGGCAAAGTAGAAAAGGTAATTGACCAGGTTATTCGGCCAACAGGGTTAATTGATCCTGAAGTTGATGTCCGGCCCATCGAAGGACAGGTAGATGACCTGATCGGTGAAATCTATAAACGCACAGAACGAAGTGAACGGGTTCTGGTTACTACGCTGACAAAACGGATGGCTGAAGATTTATCAACCTACCTGGAAGAAAGCGGAATTAAAGTGCATTACCTGCACTCAGAAATTAACACCCTGGAACGGGTCAGCATCCTGCGGGATTTAAGAATGGGTGTATTTGATGTGATTGTGGGGATTAACCTGCTCCGGGAAGGTCTTGACCTGCCGGAGGTTTCCCTGGTAGCCATCCTGGATGCAGATAAGGCTGGATTTTTACGCTCTGACACAGCTTTAATCCAAACCATCGGCCGGGCTTCCCGCCACTTGCAGGGCAAGGTTATCATGTACGCCGATAAAATCACCCCGGCCATGCAGACTGCCCTCGATGAAACTGAACGGCGGAGGGAGAAGCAGACTAAACACAACAGGGAACACGGCATCCAGCCGGAAAGCATTAAAAAATCCATCACAGATATCACTGAACGAGTAAAGAAGAAGGCAATTGCCGAAGCAGGAGGAGATTATCAAGCCGGGGGGGCACAAGCAATCCCCCTGCCGGAGCTCAAGAGTATCATCGAGGAATTGGAAAAACAGATGCTTGCGGCTGCAGAAAATCTGGAATTCGAAACCGCAGCCGGGTTACGGGACCGGATCTTCGAACTCCGGGAACTCATGGCGCTTCAATCAGATCTAAAACCCTGGGAAAAGATCAACCTGCTGGCAGGGAAATAATCCGGGGAATGAAATCCTCAATCGTTCAGGATTCCGGGTTTGCTTTTTTAATATAGTGGATAAAGGTTTGGGGGAATTGGTTCAATTCATCCGCCGGGTGAAACTGCTCGCAGATCAACGTCCAATTCTCTTCATTGAAAGGGGGAAAGGTTGTATCTGCCTCGTGGGTACAGTGAACCCTGGTCAGATAAAGATGATCAGCAATAATCAGGGCTTCGGAAAACACTTCGGCACCCCCGATCACAAACAACTCTCTCTCACCGGCATCCATTGCCATCTGGAAAGATTCCTGGAGGGACCGCGCTGTTTGGCAGTCCTCCGCCTGAAATTCAGGATCCCTGGAAAGCACAATCATTTTTCTGCCTGGAAGGGGAGAGCCAATAGATTCGTACGTTCGTCTGCCCATTACCAGGTGATGTCCTATGGTAAGGGCTTTAAATCGTTTTAAGTCTGACGGCAAATGCCAGGGGATGGTTTTGTTTAGTCCGATCCCGCCCCCTTCATCTGCTGCCACAACAATGGAAATTATCATACCGATACCCTGGCTTTAATATGCGGATGCGCCTGATAGTTCTCAAGGGTGAAATCGCTATAAGAAAACTCAAATATTGAACTGACATCCGGGTTGAGGATCATTTTCGGCAGCGGATAAGGCTTTCTACTTAACTGCAGTTTCGCTTTTTCTAAATGGTCCAGGTAAAGATGGGTATCACCCAGTGTGTGCACAAAATCCCCGGGCTCCAAATCACAGACCTGGGCAACCATCAGGGTTAATAAAGCATAGGATGCGATATTAAAAGGGACGCCTAAAAACACATCCGCTGAACGTTGATAAAGCTGGCAGGATAATTTGCCTCCAGCGACATAAAATTGAAACAGCAAATGACAGGGAGGCAGTGCCATCTTCTCCAGCTCCCCAACATTCCAGGCGCTGACCAGGATCCTGCGGGAGTCCGGCTGGGTTTTGATTTGCTCCACAGCACTCGAAATCTGATCAATTACCCGACCATCAGACGATTTCCAGGAACGCCACTGAGCGCCATATACAGGACCCAGCTCACCTGATTCATCTGCCCAGGCATTCCAAATACTGACCCCGTTTTCCTGCAGAGACCGGACATTGGTTTCCCCTTGAAGGAACCAGAGCAATTCAAGAATAATGGATTTTAAGTGGAGTTTTTTGGTAGTCAGGGCTGGAAATCCATCCTGCAGATTGAACCGCATCTGATGGCCAAAAACAGACCGGGTGCCTGTACCTGTCCGGTCCCCTTTTTCTACTCCCTGATCCAGAATATGCTGCATTAAATCCAGGTATTGCTGCATGATTATCCTCGAAAAAAACAATAAGGTTGTTAATCCGATTTCTTCAATAATCTCTTATGATAGCTTATCGGTTGCTCAAAAAATTGGGCTAGTGACCCTAATTGAGGGGATTATAACTCATAGAGAGGAATTTCCATAAAAATTGGTGTTTTGGGGGAATCCTTGACATATTTTGAGAGATAGCGATTTTTCTTAGATTCAGTTATGATGCAAACAAAATGGACAAGATAGATTTAATAGCCCTACTGGACTGGTTTCTCCCTTTATTGTTGACACAATCGACACCTTAATCCCCCTTGAACAGGATGTACCCTTCGATACTTCCTTTGGTCACAGGGCAGGCTTTTCCTCCAGTAATTCGAAATCAACAAAAAAGTTCAAAAACAGAGCTGAACACTCAGCATCTGATGTTGTTTTCCTCTCTTGTAGTCTCTATCATTTACAATCAAATGAACAGGATAAAAGAACAGATATATTCGCAGAAGAATGATCTCTGAAACACTGAAGTTTATCTATCCTGCAAATGGAAAAGCAGGTCCCGTCAAAGTTGGTTTTCACGCAGTGTGTTTATTAGGAATCGAGAGCACTATTAAAAAGTATTGGAAAAAAACATGAAAGCTATGCCAGAAATACCAGCTGCAGCGTTATTTTTACAATTATTATTTCACACACAATATATGATAGGTTATTGTTTTTTACTTGCTCAGAGGACTTTATTTTTATATAATGTAACAAAATGGTTACGATCTATGTAAATAGATTTATTGACATATGTCATCACTGCTTGTTCTATCACGCTAAAGGAATTAATTCCCCAAGGAAAGGAGAAAAAGATGAAACAACGTTTACTCTCAAGAAAAGTCCGGCACATACCATTCTTATCTATCATAGTTCTGATCATTCTGATCTTGGCAAGTTCTCCTGTCTCTGTGAAAAGTGCTTCTACTATCACAGTAACCAATAACAACGAGAGTGGAGCAGGTTCACTGCGCCAAGCGATTGCTGATGCTACTTCTGGAGACACAATCGACTTTAGTATCTCCGGCACTATTAATTTATCAGGTGACGACCTTGAAATTGAGAAAGATCTAACGATCAATGGGCCAGGTGCAGGGGTACTTACCGTCGATGGGAATTCCCACTACGCAGTATTTCGGACAACAGCAGGTCATACTGTCACGATCTCAGGTCTTACAATAAGAGAAGGTAATTCCGGGATTTACAATTATCAAAGTACTCTATATGTTAACGATGTCGTATTTACCGAAAATGGCACCGATCATGGTGGGGGTATTAACAGCAATGGAGGTTCATTATATGTCACAAATTGTGATTTTATCAACAATTCAAATACAAGCGATTCGGGTGTAGGTATCGAAATTCAGTCTGGATATGCATCGGTTATCGACAGCGATTTCATCGACAACTCTGCATCTGGCTCAGGCGGTGCAATCCTTCACAGAGAGGGCAATCTGGATATCGATGGCTGTATATTTGATAATAATACAGCCGCAACTTATAATGGTGGAGCGCTTGCTATTACAGACGGGATCGTGACGGTGAATGACTCCACCTTTTCTGGTAATAATGCGAACAAAGATGGCGGCGCTATTAAAATCTTAGCTGGAACGATAACGATCACCAACAGCACCTGCAGTGGAAACACGGCTGTTGATGATGGGGGTTGTATTTATACGGATGACGGTGATGTAATCATTCAAAACAGCACGATTTCTGATAATGATGCAGGAATAGATGGCGGAGCGATTTTTGCTTATGAGGATTTGACAATCGAGGACAGCACCATCAACGGCAATACGGCTGGGCAGCACGGTGGGGCCATCTTGATTACCAAACCGATGGTAGCCACGAACAGTACTATCAGCGGCAATACTGCTGATGAGAATGGCGGCGGGATCTTTATCATCCCACCTGCTGTGGTGACCTTAAACCATGTCACCTTGACCGGCAATACAGCGGATGGTGACAATAATGGAACGGGTGATGGCGGAGGTGTCCATATTCACTACAGCCAATCGGAAGTAAAATTTAATAACTCAATTGCTGCAGGGAACATTGATCTCAGCGGTTCCAGCTATGGGGATTGTTATGTAGGTGCAGGTATGATCACCTCTTTAGACTATAACCTGACAGGAATTAGCACCGGTTGTTCCCTGGGAGGAACCCATGACCAGACCGCGGCTGAAGCCCAGCTTCTTCCACTCGGGGACAACGGCGGGGATACCGAAACCCATGCCCTGGATACGGGCAGCCCGGCTCTTGATCAGATCCCGGATGGAACAAATGGATGTGGCACCACCTATACAGAAGACCAGCGTGGTGTATCACGTCCCCAGGGAACCCACTGTGACGTTGGCGCTTTTGAGTTTGAGCTGACGATTGATGCAGACAACGTGGGATTTTACGTCCCTGACCAGCTGAAATGGTATCTGAAAAACAACCAGACCAGCGGCTGGACTGAGTTCGAGGCCTTCAAATTTGGAGGACCTACCGGCTCACTGGCAGTATCAGGGGATTGGGACAATGATGGTATAGATACAGTTGGATTCTATGTTCCCTCCCAGGGAAAGTGGTATCTAAAGAACAACCAGATCAATGGCTGGAATGATTATGTGGCATTCAATTTTGGGGGCCCAACAGGGTCTATTCCTGTGGCTGGAGATTGGGACAATGACGGTGTAGATACGGTGGGGTTTTATGTCCCCTCCCAGGGTAAATGGTACCTGAAGAACAACCAGATCAATGGCTGGAATGATTATGTAGCCTTCAATTTTGCCGGTCCATCTGGCTCCCAAGCGGTAGCTGGAGATTGGGATGCTGATGGTGTGGATACGATTGGGTTTTATGTCCCTTCGCAGGGTAAATGGTATCTGAAGAACAACCAGATCAACGGCTGGAACGATTATGTGGCTATAAACTTTGCCGGAGCATCTGGGGCATTGGCAGTAGCTGGGGATTGGGATGCTGATGGTGAAGGCACAATCGGTTTCTATGTTCCTTCCCAGATGAAATGGTATTTGAAGAACAACCAGGTCAACGGTTGGAATGATTATGTAGCCTTTAAGTTTGGTGGTCCATCTGGCTCGCAGCCTGTGGCTGGAGATTGGGAATAAAGAGTTTAATAGTAATTACTTCTTTTGGATTACCAAATAAATGAATAACAGAAACCCCGGATGCAATATATAACATCCGGGGTTTTGTATATCAAGTCGCCTTTTCTGAATATTTGACTATTATTGGGTGCAGTTAGAGGAAGAGAAAACAGAACAAAGAAGATCAAGGCAAATACACTGAGAGAGCACAGGCTGTTTCATCAATTCAAGGTGCTGGGAGCATAACCAGAGTGAAAAGACTTAACTTAGATAATGGGAATATGGTCTATGTAGGCTGGAGACCTATGGTGATTGAAAACAGTTGTAAAGCTCTAGATACACATCAAGGAGGGAAAATGAGCCATCATTATTCAAGGTGGAATGATTTTGTAGCTGTGAAATTCGCTGGGGCAAGTGGAGCCTTGGGTATAGCTGGGGATTAGTAAACACAAGTAGATATCAACAGGATGATTACAAAGAAAATAGATCGGATTGTTATTCTATAGCTCTCTGGATTATTGATGGATATTAATATTACGACACAATAGAAAACTCAACCCAAATATCCTACTAATAATGTCACAAATTGTGAGATAAATTTATCAACCGTTGAAATATAATCTGAAATTGTGTAATATGTCCATATATATCATAATTTCCCTCCAGCAAGTCTAAGGAGAGTGGGCCATGACTAGATTGATTTATTTAACCAAGGCAATTGACAGAAAACATATCATTCAAACCCTGCTTATATTGATCATATTTATGACCTCCATGGCATTACCATCTACTAAGATGGTTGCCGCTGGGGGTCAAGATGATATTCTCTTGAATGTTGGTGGGTTGAATACATTAGACGGCGAGTTGGCAAGAAGAACTGTTTCTGAACCTCAGTTTGAGTTGCCCGATACTATCACTTTTAGGAACGATAACGTCGGCTTCTATGTCCCTGGCCAGCTGAAATGGTACCTGAAAAATAACCAAACCGACGGTTGGACTAATTTCGTGGCTTTCAAATTTGGAGGACCTTCCGGATCACTGGCAATTTCAGGTGATTGGGATAATGACGGTGTGGATACTGTTGGTTTTTATGTCCCCTCCCAGGGTAAATGGTACCTGAAGAACAATCAAACCGACGGCTGGACTGATTTTGTGGCCTTCAATTTTGCTGGACCAACAGGATCGATACCAGTAGCTGGAGATTGGGACAATGATGGTGTGGATACAGTTGGTTTTTATGTTCCCTCCCAGGGTAAATGGTATCTGAAGAACAACCAGATCAATGGTTGGAATGATTACCTGGCATTTAACTTTGCCGGACCGTCTGGCTCGCAACCGGTAGCTGGAGACTGGGATAATGATGGTGTTGATACTGTCGGATTTTATGTCCCATCCCAGGGTAAATGGTACCTGAAGAACAATCAAATCAACGGCTGGAATAATTACTTGGCTTTCAATTTCGCTGGACCAACAGGGTCTATTCCAGTGGCTGGAGATTGGAATAACGACGGTTGGGATACAGTCGGGTTTTATGTTCCCTCCCAGGGCAAATGGTATTTGAAGAACAATCATCTCAGCGGCTGGACTAATTATGTTGCCTTCAACTTTGGCGGACCGACTGGCTCGCAGCCCGTAGCCGGGGATTGGGACGGGCAAGAAGCTGCTTACACTGATCGAGTGATCGAGCAGATTTCGATTGCAGCAGGAGCGACTGGTTCTACGACTGCCTACTGTCCCAGCGGGAGTATTGTGGTCAGCGGTGGATACGCAACCTCTCCATATGTATTGGTTAATTCTCATTCCAAGAGTGGCAACGGCTGGCGGGCTTATGCGAAGAACAATTCGGGTGACAGTGAAGTACTTAACGTGTCTGCCACCTGTTTGTTTAATGTTCCGGGTTCTACAACACAGGTAATGAACCAGGTATCGGTGCCTTCAATGGATAATGGCAATCCTGTAGCTGCGTGCCCCAGTGGCAGCGTCGTCACCGGCGGTGGCTGGGCGAGCCCCTCAGATGGGAGTCTTAGAATTGACAACAGCGACAAGGAGAGTAATGGCTGGCAAGTGGAGGCTGATAACTCGAGTGGATCGAGTGAATTGCTCAGTGCCTACGCTATCTGTCTTTCTGGTGTCAGTGCCTCGATCCTTGAGGTAGTGACATCTATTAACATAGACCCGGGAAACACCGGTGCCGCTACTCCAACCTGCGCAACCGGCTATCTTGTCACTGGTGGAGGGTTTGCATCCCAGCCAGATCTGGTGATGTATAATACAACTCCTCATCCTGAATTTGACCAGTGGTGGACCTATGCCTGGAATCCAGGATCTATCACCAGAACCTTGTTTGGTTATGTGGAATGTCTCTCGTTCCCGTAGTGAAATTTGATCACTATGGTGGTCTATGATAAATCCTGATGAGGCCTGTCCCCAGTTATAGGGTGGCGGGCCTCTTTATTGCCAGGTAGAGATACTTGGTAAAAGTTTTTGAAATTTTTTAGTGGGCGATACATATATGGAGTGAAGAATCAAAATGCGTCAGAAGTGCAGACTTAATATGTTTCCTTATTCTCTTTAAGAATAATCTCGACAAACTAATCAAATGTGTTAATTTTTTAAATATAATTGATCTATTAAATCCTGAACCCAGGTGTAAGAAGCCTGTGAGGTTTTATTGAGTCGAATCGCCTATCCTGGATAGTAGGTTGATTTTTCTAGTGCAGTTTTGGTGCAATTAGAATGGAGCAAGAAGAAACTATGTAAATTATGGACTAAATCATCCTCATCGAGAGGACACGATGGACATAATGGACCCCATTGGACCTAAAAAACTCCCTTGCATTTGACAGCTTATCATACTTCCCGATCAGTTTCTAAACGAGATGATCTGATAAGATATAGGGCAGATAGATCAATTTACTCAAGAGTTTCTGATGATTGCTAATAATGTCACCCGTCTTCTCGATAACAGGAAGATCAACTACAAGACTTTCGAGCTTCCCCGTCAAAAACTCGGCGCTGAAGGTACTGCCAGTTTGCTCAATGTGCCGCTGTCCATCATCTTTAAGAGCATTGTGATTGAGCGGGTTACCCCGGGAAAACCCATTCTGGCAGTTGTGCCGGGTGACAAAGAAGTCAACCTGAAAGCGCTGGCAAAAGTTGTAGGTGAGAAAAAAGTAATCGCGGCCACCCAAAAGAATGCAGAAAGACTGACAAAACTTCAAGTCGGCGGAATATCTCCGCTAGCTCTCATCAACCGCGGTTTCGAAGTTGTTATTGACGATTCTGTCTTGAACCATGAAACGGTC
>Ga0255381_10049_pt1 | contig 11410 bp, 10 predicted proteins | sample ANMaggSSYBR01E10_FD_182108 | JGI IMG/M metagenome (GOLD analysis project Ga0255381, IMG submission 182108) | Sediment cell enrichment communities from methane seep in Santa Monica Basin, California, United Staets - ANME aggregate JGI... | ecosystem: Environmental > Aquatic > Marine > Cold seeps >...
CATTGAGATACTCATAGAATGACATGGGGTAAACCTGCATGTATTGAACTCTGCCAACCGGAACAGATATTTCTCCAAAAGCGAATTCAAGCAGGGAACCTGCTGCAATAACATGGAGTTCGGGCATATCCTCGTAAAAATATCTCAGCGCTGTAATTGCCCTGGGGCATGCCTGTATTTCATCGAGGAAGAGAAGCGTTTTCCCAGGTGTGATTGGTTCTGTCGACAATTCCAAATAGTTCACTATTTTTTTGAGGTCTAATTCGCCTTCAAAATAGATATGAAGATTATTCATCTTCTCAAGATCGATTTTAACATAGTTTTCAAATTCTTCAGCAAGAATGTTTTCTACAAGCCATGTTTTGCCAACCTGTCGTGCACCACGCAAAATCAGCGGTTTCCGCCGTTTTGATTCTTTCCATTCAAGCAGCTGTGTTTCAAGTATTCTTTTCATAATTATCTCCTCTGCCGAAGATACTATTGCTGCACTGGATGTAGAATGTCAAGGGTTATACTGTACTGATGGTGTAGAATGTCAGGGGTCATAAACTATAGCTGACCCAAAGTCACCTCTGTATTCAAACGGATGAATCGTTCCAAAAGATGCTGCCGGGTCGCAGAGATTCCTGGAGCGTTATCGTGAGCAGGCAGAGAGGAATGAAGGGTTGAATACCATCTGAAAGATTGTTTTATAAGTTGGCTTTTAGTGAACTTAGTAACTCTTTCATTATTCCAAGGAACTTATTAGCGGTCTCAAGAGCTTTTACCGCTTCTTCTTCGGTGGAACAGAAGCTTAGATCATATTGATTATTGTGTCGCATTTCCCTGTTATGATCCAGTAGTTCTATCCACTTCTTATCAAGCCTGCCGGGTTTCATGTACTTTTCTTCCAGGTATCTTGCAACGCATGCATGGCTTTTTTCCCTGTAGCCGTCATAATATAGAATTGCACGAGCCGAATGAAACATAACCAGATATGAAGCAATTACTGAAGCATCCAATGCATTGCCATTAAGAGACTTCTCAGCTTCATCACTCCATTTTTCTGCTTTTACTAAAGACATATCCGCCTTTTGAGGAGAGGGAGGTAATTTTCTCAATAAGCCTTTCTCAATGCAATTACTATATCTGAATGCCATTTTCATCTCCAAGTAAGACTATTGATCCGAAAACGAGCGAATGGTAGAATAATTCATCCTCATCCCGCATCTTCCTGATCTTCTCAACGGTCACAAATACTATTTTACTGTTTTCAAGATTTCTGTGAATCACAGAAGATAACGATGCGAGGTTTTCATCACTTGTAGTCTTGATCTTTATCCAAATGTCAATATCCGAATCAGTGTTATTCTCTCCTTTTGCACAGCTCCCATAAAGTCCAACTGATTCAACAAATGGAAAATTCCTGAATAATTGTATATCAATGCTCTCTATGTTCAGAAGTATCTTTATTCCTTTAGTAATCGAGGAGTCAGATACAGTCAGTTTGCCATCTGTTCTCGTCAGAACACCAAGTTTTGTTAGAATCTTGAAGTATTTAGAGACTAGCCCTTTACTTAATCCAGTGTTTCTGGAAGTGCTATTTACACTTATTTTTTCTGTATTGAAGATCATCGATTTCAGTATCTTCACACGCTGCCTGGTTGAAAATATTCTGTGCATGTTCACCTTTCATGAACACATAGTTCATATTCCGTGAACCATGTGTTCATATATTATGAACTTTTTTGGATTATGTCAATTCATTCTGTGCTAACTGCAAGAAAGTCTGGGGATGATGACGGTTACTGGCAGCAGATAGAGCTGTATGTCTCCGATCATTCAGAATGCTACATTCACACATGGGATATGTCCTGAGTGCATGATAAAATTGCACGGTAAGGATTATACCCGGGAGCAATAGTAGAATCTGGTGGCATGCAACGTAGTGCATGTTACGTTGATCCTGCTGTTCCAGTTAATTGACACCTGTTACATGAATAAATATTATGTTGTTAAGCATCTGAAGTGTTTGGATGGAATCGACTTCTTTTCGCTATGAAGGAGGACGGTCTTTATGAAGAAACTATGGAGAACACGCGGCATAGCTAATAAGGAAATCGTAGCGCTGGAGAAGGAACTGGAATGGCTCAGGCGGGAGCCTCCCGGTTCAGAGCTTGTGTCAGTGCTTAACAAGCTTGCTTATGCCTGTCTTCATTCTGATCCCCGCAGAGCGGAAGACTGTGCTCTGGAAGCGTGTGATCTTGCTGAAAAGCAGGGGTATCCTGTTGAGCAGGCAAAGAGCTTCTCTACTCTTGGATCAATTAATCATCAGGCCGGGAACTATGCTGAGGCGATGTCGTATTCCCGGAAATCCATTGATATCTATTCGGAACTCGATGATAAGAATGGAATAGCATCTGTTCTCAGTGTTATGGCCCGTGTTTACTGGTCTCAGGGTATGGTTGACAAGTCTCTTGAATATTACCTCGAATCGCTCAGAGGGAAACAGGAATGTGGTTCTGGTGAAGACGAACTTGCCCTTTGCCATCTTAATATAGGCGCATGCTACAGCGGGCTCAATCGTCTTGATCTGGCACTGTCATCTTATGAATATGCGCTTTCGATTCTGGAGAAGTCCGGTAACCGCAAAAAACTGGCATACCTTTTTAACAACATTGGTTCTGTCTACGGAAGAAAGGAAGAGCTGGACAAAGCCCGGGAGTACTTTCAGAAAGCGCTTGAGATCAGGGAAGACCTGGGTGATAAAAACGGGATCGCAAGTACTCTGGCCAACCTGGGAAGTCTGCAGGAAGACCTTGGTGATAACGAATCAGCCCTGGGTTTCTTCAAGAGAAGCCTTGAACTGTTTGAGGAGATTGGCAATAGAAGATTAGTTGCCTACACATGCGGTAATATCGGAGGCGTATACACCAGGCTGGGACGTTTCGACGAAGCTGAAGAAGTCCTCTCCAGAGGCCTTTCGATAACAAGGAAGCTTTCGATTAAGGACTGGGAAATCCTCTGTCTGGAAAAGATAACGGATCTGTACGAGGCAAAAGGGGATCTGCAGAAAGCACTTAAGCACTCCAGAGAGCTTAATACCTGTATTGAGGAACACCTGAACGAAAAGAGCCTGGAAAAGATAGCGGGGCTGCAGGTGCAGTTCGAAACCGAAAAGAAAGAGAAGGAATCGGAGATCTACCGCCTGAGGAACGTTGAACTTTTTGCGATGAACGATGAACTTCGTGATGCTCTTGCTCATGTGAAGGCACTTCAGGGGATGCTTCCTATCTGTGCTTCGTGCAAGAAAATCCGTGATGATGATGGTTACTGGCAACAGATCGAGACCTATATCTCCGAACACTCAGACGCAAAATTCTCCCACGCTCTCTGCCCTGAATGTATGATCAAGCTCTACGGCAAAGACTTTACACTGGAGAACTGAAGGGCTTTCCTGCTGGCAGGGTGTCTTCCTGATTGAGCCTGCCGAGTTTTAAAAGAATACCGGCATATACCGTAACTATTCCACCGGGAGAATTAAGCATAAACAGCATCTCCAGGAATATCGGTCTTGATAACAGAACTGTCGTCAGGTATTTGCACATGCTGCAGGAAACTGATTTGCTTTTACGGTACAAATCAGACATATTGTAACCACTTGTGAATATATGGTGACTATATGTCTGGGGATAAAATGATTGAGAGCTATGAGAATATTTTCCGTAAGCACGGCGGCCAGCTTCGTATGGCTGAGGCTATAAAGCTCGGAATTTCTCGATATATGCTTTATTCTCTGAGGGATAGAGGTGTCATCAGGCAGGTCAGCAGAGGTATCTATCGACTGGCCAAGCTGCCCCCGATCAGCGCCCCCGATCTGGTTACAGTGAGTCTTCGCTTTCCGAACGCTGTTATTTGTCTGATTTCTGCTCTGGCATATCATGATATCACAACTCAAATTCCACATTTTGTTTCGGTTGCTGTTCAGAGGAATTCGCGACTGCCATCACTTGATTACCCTCCAATAGAACCGCATAGATTCTCGAGTGAAGCCTATAGCGCCGGCATTGAAGAGTATATCATCGATGAAGTGTCAGTTAAAGTATACAGCCCCGAGAAAACACTCGCTGATTGTTTCAAGTTTCGCAACAGAATTGGAATGGATGTGGTACTGGAAGCGCTGAGACTTTACATGACAAGAAGAACACTAAACACGGAGAAACTGATTAAATATGCTGGAATCTGCAGAGTCGAAGGAGTTATGCGTCCGTATCTGGAGGCATTAGTATAAACACTCCACGAAATGTTCCGGCATCGGTCCGACAACGCCTTCTTAACCTTGCCAGGAAAGAACAGCGACCATTCACCGAGTTGCTTCAATACTATGCCATGGAAAGCACTATTGCCGAAAAATTCAAAGTACTTGTCAAACGTGGCATATTGAATAGTCGCATGAAAGACTTCTATGATATTTGGGTATTATCAAGACAATTCAATTTTCGCTTAACTCCGTTAGCTGAGGCCATCCGACTAACCTTCAGCAAGCGTGAAACGATATTACCATTTGAGATTGAGGCTTTCAGCGAATCTTTTGCAGAAGCAAAGCAGGCACAGTGGACGGCATTCCTGAAAAGAACTCGACAGGATCATGTCCCTTCATCATTCAGTGAAATCACCGGTGCAATCAGGACATTCCTTTTACCAGTAGTCAAAGTTGTTCTCTCAGAGAAGAAAGAGAGTAATAACTGGATTGCCGCGGGTCCCTGGTCATGATTAAAAGGAAGGAACATGCTTGTATAGGGAACGTGAAGTTCGTGCTTTGAAGGAAGCAATGGCTGAGCTTGGTCTCCATGAGGCTTGTACTGGTTACGATGTTCGATGATGAGAGAGTTGCAAATCAGGAGAATTTTTACCATGAAATATAGAGTTGACGATACTAATTTTCATGGTATACTATTGTCATGATTGATATGATTGAAAGGTCAGAATACAAGAATCGCTTGCTTAAAGCTGTTAACCGTTCTCCGGTAACAATCCTTCTCGGACCGAGACAATGCGGTAAAACCACTCTTGCCAGGGAAATATGGAAAAAACTCGGTGGGACTTATCTCGATCTGGATACCATCGGTGATATTACAAGGCTTCAGAATCCCGAGCTATTTCTTAAATCTCTAAAAGGACTTGTTGTAATTGATGAGATTCAGCAGATGCCTTCCCTTTTCAGGATTCTAAGGCCTTTGGCAGACAGATATGAAATCCCGGCGAGATTTTTACTTCTTGGAAGCGCTTCTCCTGAAATAATCAGGGGTGTTTCGGAAACACTTGCCGGACGAGTAGAATTCATTGATCTGTCTGGTTTCAACCTGGGGGAAATTGGAATCAGTGAAACAGAAAAGCTCTGGTTCAGGGGAGGTTTTCCCAGGTCATTTCTAAGCGGAGATGACGATTCCTCACGAGTGTGGCTGGAGAATTTCATTCGAACATTTCTGGAAAGGGATCTTCCTCAATTGGGATTCCCGGTAAATCCTGTTGAAATGAGACGCTTCTGGATGATGCTTGCTTCCGGACAGGGTCAGATTGTTAATAATTCATCCCTCGCCAGATCCATGGGAAGATCCTATAAGACGATTCAGAAACATCTGGATGTTTTTGAAGGCGCGTACATGATCAGAAGACTGCGCCCGTGGTTTAACAACACGAAGAAACGTCTGGTTAAATCATCAAAGGTATTTATCCGGGATTCCGGGATTCTTCACAATCTGTTGCATATTGATTCCATCTATGCTCTAAAAGGGCATTCAATTGCAGGGTTTTCCTGGGAAGGTTTTGTGCTTGAGCAGTTCTTTGACAGATTCGGGTCCGGAAACTGCTATTTCTGGGAAACCCACCAGGGAGCCTCAATCGACCTTCTCTTTTTCAGAAAGGGTCTCAGATACGGCCTTGAGGTGAAGATGAATGAAGCACCGGGAATCACCAAATCCATGAGGATAGCTATGCATGATCTCCAATTGCAGCATTTGTGGGTCATATATCCAGGAAGCGAAAGTTTTATAATGGACAGCAAAATAACGGCCCTGCCGTTATCAGACCTCTTTTCTAATTCATTTCAACTTTAATTTTAGATTGCTGGGGTCAGTTCTTGCATCCGGGCATTATTATCATATTATAAATAATATTTTATTATAATATGTATATAGCACTCAGGTAGAAAGATATTTAATCGAGGATATCCTTGTAAGACGGATGGATGATCCAAAGTCACCTCTGTGTTTTTGCGGATGAACCGCTCCAGGAAATGTTAACTGCTATAGGACTCTATCATCCTGAATTCGAAAAATGATATATTCATCCAGCTTACCCTGGTTGATTGGAATGGAATCGTGTCATGAGAATAATTAACCTGGTTCTTGATTTTGTTCGTGTGCACAAATTCCTCATCGGGGGGATTTCGGCGGGGATGTTCCTGGTCTCTGCTCTTCTGGTTCCTTTCTTTGTTCAGATCCTTCCGGCTGATTATTTCAAGAAGAAAAAGATCAGGGCGAAGCCGAAGTGGGTTCCGTTTCCCCTGCATGTTCTGTATCTGGTGATTAAGAACATTATCGGTATTGTTCTTATTATCCTGGGTCTTGCCATGATCGTTCTTCCCGGTCAGGGGTTGATCACGTTGATAGTCGGGATAATACTGACGGACATTCCCGGAGAAAGGCAGGCCTTTCTGTTTGTGTTGCGGAAAACCCCGGTTTTAAAAGGAATGAACTGGCTTCGGAGTAAGAAAAACATACCTCCGTTTGAACTCCCGGAGATGTAGATGAAGCTGTTTACGGTTCTTCTGACCCTTTGAACGGCGAATTGGTGGATCCGCGTTTCCATTATGTAACTCCCAGAGGAAAAGCACCTGGTATTCTTGGTCTGGCGGGGACCTGGGCAGCCGATCGGCTGTACGGAGAGAAGTTGACCGATCTGCTCGAAAGGCTGTATCAGAATTGTCCGGCAGTTCAGTAAAATCAACTTTGAATATCTCGGAATTACACTTTTCTTGTTATACCTGCATTATGGCATAACAGTTAATCAAATCGCTTAGAGTGTAATGGTAACAGATCATTCAAGGTAACAGTTATTGATGTCAAAACAGGAGGGCAATTGAACTGGCTTCGGAAGAAAAGGGGCAAGCCGCTTTTCGAACTGCTGTAGAAGTAAGTACTGGAATCTGCAGAGTCGAAAGAATTATGAAATACTTTAAAAGCCGGTCTCTTCTCAATTGCTTTTTTTATGTGTTAATGTAAGTTTCAGGGGTGAAGCTGTATGAGTTAATTATTGAAAGGCAGATTATCAATTGACTGAGAGTAATCAAACGTCGGGCATTTCAATTGGGAAACCGGTGGAAGCAGTTGCTATTGCGGTTAAGAAAGCTGCGATCAGATGCAGAATCGTTTCAACCGGACAGCCGGTTACATTTCGTATTGTCAGAAGGGAAGTTGAAGGGGAAATCCTTACCATAATTCCCTCAAAAGTGTGGCGGTATCAAAATACTCATTATATGACAGGTAAAGTTGTATCTGAAAGAATCGATGTTCCCGCTCTGAATTTGCAGCCGCTCGGGTTGAATGAAATGGGAGAATGGTATCCGGAAGAAGAATACTCTGAACTTGATCCCTCGCTATACGGGTATTTTGAATCAATTATTGATTTCGGCATCAGAAAATCCTTTGAAATGGATCAGATCATTCCATTTCAAGATCCGGAAGATTTCAGTAATGATCCGATTGTGGAGGCCTCTTATTTGAACGAATGCGGAGAATGTGCGGAAGCCTTGAAAATAATGGAGAAAATACTAACAACAGATCTCCGGTGTCTGGATGCCCATGCTCATCTTGGTAATTGGGAGTTTAATCTTACAGAAGAACATTTCGAAATGTTTATCGATAAGGCAAAAAGACATTATGAAGTAGGAACGCGTATTGGGGAGCTTTCTCTGGGTAAGGATTTCAGGGGCGTTCTGCCCTGGCGTTATATCAATAATCGGCCATTTTTCAGGTGTATGCATGGATATGGTTTATCCCTCTGGCGCCTGGGTCATACACAAAATGCCAGGAAAGTCTTCGAAAGAATGCTTTGGCTGAATCCTGCGGATAATCAGGGAATCAGATTTCTGTTGGCTGATATCGATGATGGTCGAACCTGGTATGAAAGCAATTGATGTTTTTGAGGGAAATCGGGAAAAATCACTCGTAATCATCCTTGACGTCTGCTATGGTAAAGCAATATTCAAATACAGAGAAGTTAATATATTGTTTTCAAGCCGGTAAGACGGTTCTTTATGAAAGCTGTTACAATGGAAAACAGGAATGCAGGCAGGTGGGACAAAGAGTCCATGGAATCAAAGGTTCGATGGTTCAGGAGCCTGTCTATGACCGAGCGGATGGAAGTCTTCTGTGAATTCAATGATTTGATGTTGGCAATCAACCCTGACATAGGAGAAAAGAAACGTGTTGAATCGACTGCAGGAAGTGTTCAGGTACTTTCAGCAAAATGATGTAAGGTACATAATAATCGGCGGAATAGCTTCAATACTGTACGGCGTTCCAAGAGCTACATTCGATCTGGACATCCTGATAGAAGCAACACCGGAAAATGCAGGGAGATTACTGAATGCTTTGAAACAGGCCGGTCTGGGTACGGCTGAACTAACGACAGCAGCGGAACTTCTTGAACACGAGATAACGGTCTTCGAAGACAGGATAAGAATTGATGTGATGACCTCAACTCCGGGAATTGAATTCCAGAAAACATGGGAGAATCGCAATACAGTGAAATTCCATGGGCAGGAACTTCACCTTATATCAAAAGAAGATCTGATCGCTTCAAAAAAAGCATCAGGCAGAAAACAGGATATTGAAGATATCCGTCTTCTGAGAATGGACGAGAACAGTACACATTAATAAATCCGTGGATGAGCGGTTTGTTAAGACGATTGTCTAAAAGGCATGAACTGGCTTCGGAAGAAGAAAGGGATGAATCAGGACTGAGTGTCTGTTAAAAATTCGGGGATATAGATCTGAAGGATACCTTTCCTGGACGGAAAATCTCTATCCATGGAAAGCACCATCTTCGGATAATTGTCCTTTATGCTGATGAGGGGGGAGAATTCCCTTCTGGCGGTTTCCTCAGATGCGAGAAGATATGTAACCTGAATGTAAATAGTTTCATCTCCCCTGTGGGCTATGAAGTCAATTTCCTTTCCGTCCAGCTGGCCGATGAAAACGGTATACCCTCTACGCCTTAGTTCCATGTAAATGATATTTTCGAGAAAACCGGAAATATCACCTTCCCCGTAACCGAAAAGCGCATGCCTGAAGGAAAGATCATTCAAAAATGCCTTACCGGTGTATTCAAGCTGTTTCCTGCCTCTGAGATCGTATCTTCGTACGTGATGAAAGGCGAAAGCATCAGACAGATAACGGATAAAGTCAATGACGGTGTTAACCGATGTGCTCCGGCCCAGGGAACCAAGATAATCCGCAATGCGTTTTGCGGAGAAAAGAGAGCCGATGTTGTCAGCGAGAAAGGCGAAAACGGATTCGAGAAGCGGTATGTTCCTGATGCTGTTCCGGGAGATAACATCGTTCAGAAGAACGGTATCCTTGACTGACTGCAGGTACTGGCAGATAACTTCCCATGAGAGTTGCATCGAATGAAGAGCCGGCATCCCTCCAAATCTCAGGTACAGATGAAATTCTTCCTCAAGTGAACCGGCTCCATCACCTCGGAATTCAATGAATTCCGATAAACCAAGCGGATATATCTGGAATTCCACATATCTTCCGGCGATTTTCGTTGCAAGCTCCGAGGAAAGCATCTGTGCATTTGATCCTGTAATGTAAACATCAATTCCGCCCCTGGCGAGAAGAGAAGAGACGACCTCTTCCCAGCCTGTGATATCCTGTACCTCATCGAGGAACAAAGCCATACCGGTTCCCTGATCGGTAATCATTCTGTGAAGCAGCATTCCATCCCGGTATTGCCGGTTTTCCATCAGTTCCATGTTGATTGATAGAATCTTCGTTTCCGGGTTGATCGATCTTACCATATCGGCGACCTGACCCAGGAAGACGCTTTTACCAACCCGGCGCATACCTGTTATGACCTTTACAACAGGAGATCCGATGAACGGTCTAATTCTATCCAGATACAAACTTCTTTTATAATGCAAGATATTCACCATCCTCATGATATCTTATACTATACTATAAACATGTCAAGGGTCACTCATTAGCTGACTGATGTCAATAGGGTATACTCCACCATAGGGATATCCAATCCTTTATTGACCTATCACCTTTCGTTGCAGTTGAATATAGAAGCTAATACGCACCCATGTTTTTATGTGAGAAGATGTCGCATCATCAAGGATGCGCACCAGTCACTCATCTGGATCAAGACAAAGGGGTAGCATTATAGTGTTTATCCCTGTCCCTGACCGGTTTTCCGGCCCCCAAAAACATCCGGTTCCCTGACGTGTCCAATCGTATTGATGACAGATTCTGTGGCTTGCAATATCCAACCCCTGTCTGGCTCGCGTCAGAGGCGCATTCATTCATATTCTCCCGCAGCTAAAGGAGAGACGAGACCGTTGCCAATCAGGTCTACTGGCTCAACGTCCAACCCCACGTCTGTCAGGCTCACGGCCTCATCCCTTTAATTATTTATGTCCAAAAGCTCTTTCAACATCAAATGGTACTTGATCTCTCATTACATAGTAGCATGCCCGCGCAAGTTTGTGAGCAACTGTTTTGATGGCTATTACAGCCTTTGTTTTTGCTCTTTTACTCTGATAATATCCTTTGATCACATCATTGTACCTTATGGCGAAGTTAGCTGCCTCAACAAATGCCCAGGCAAGATACTTATTTCCGTTTTTAGTGTTTCCAGAACCTTTCTTCTTGTTATTGCTTATCTTCTTACTGGGCACACAGCGACAATACGATGAAAAATTGCCTGCTTTTCTGAATCGGTTGATATCACCAACTTCAAACATAATCGTGAGAGCCAGGATATTGCCTATACCATTGACAGTATGAAGCAGGCTGTATTCAGGTTTTAACTCTGCCTGGCTATGTACTGTATGCTCAAGCTTGCTGATTGCAGTATCAAGGCACTTGCAAATTTTGAGATTGCTCTTTGCCGAAAGAGCAACATTAGGATCTGTAAGAAGTTCATCGAGATCATTCTCGTTCATCTTTTTGGCCATATTCCCATTCACTTTTAACCCTGCACTCCTGGATAAAATGTTCTGCATGCTCAGTATGTTGACTGTTCTCTGACGTACAAGCAGTGCGCGCTTCCGAAGAAGATCTCGCACCGCTCGCTCTTTCTTCGGGTATATGTATCCTTCCGGAAGTATTCCCAGATGTAGCAAATGTGCAAGCCAACG
>Ga0255381_10052_pt1 | contig 11205 bp, 9 predicted proteins | sample ANMaggSSYBR01E10_FD_182108 | JGI IMG/M metagenome (GOLD analysis project Ga0255381, IMG submission 182108) | Sediment cell enrichment communities from methane seep in Santa Monica Basin, California, United Staets - ANME aggregate JGI... | ecosystem: Environmental > Aquatic > Marine > Cold seeps >...
TTTGCGAATATTTGAATCCTGATACGTATAATGAATTGATTGATATGGATTATCTGATAGAAGGATTTGATACCATTTCCGAAGAGGAACTTGAAAAAGCAGCTATTTACCTTATCAAGAGGATACCCAAAGAGGATATGCAAAAAATAAAGATATTGATAAAACAAGACCCTGAATGGCATATTACCTACCATTTCGATTTTGGAATGTATATCCGCAACTTATTAAGAGAAGGAGGTTTCAGGGACCCATTCTTAGACGATAAATGGTTCAAGTTCCTTTCAAAAGCTATAGAATATTCTGATTAAATCTCTTGTTTAATTCGTGATATGAGGGATGAAGGACTTTTTGAAACCCGTGAACAATGCCTTGATTATGCATAGCTTTGGATGAAAGCCAATACTGAAGGCGATTATGATTTTCAGCTTCCGTTTGAAGTAAAAATGGAATGTAAAGGTATTGAAATCGGAGTATGAAGATATTGGATGTATGCTTTATACTCTTGATTTTGAAGATTATGCGAGAATGACATATAGATTTAAAATGCGACAAGCACGGAAAGAGTATTCTTTAATATCAAAACATCCCATCTGCTTTCATCTTTTCCAGAAGTTTATCTACCTCTGCAATGTATCTTTCTTTGACTTCATCATCAATTCGATGAAGACTAACTTTTAAGGACCTGGGATGGTTTTCACTCGACTTCAATGCTTCAGCGTAGACATTTAAATTTGGGCTAACATTACATTCATAATATCCTTCACTATTCATCTCTGCTCTGCTTTCACCATTCAATTCTCCCAATATGAAAGTATTGAATGATTCATGCATTTCTCTTCCTACCATTATTCTTACAGGTTCGTCAGCCCTGAATATTTCAGGGTAGTTTCTATACATTTTAAGCACATCGGGTTTGTTTTTGTATTTTTCATATACATCAGCGTATCCCTCATATGCCTTAAGCAAATCACGATTCTCATTGTTCATTTAATTACCTCCTTATATTTTAAATTTGAATTCGTCTTTTGATTCCTTTTTCCTATCTATTCCACCTCCTTATTTGCTAAATGTACACATCTTTTTCGGATAATCTTTAAAATCAAGATTACAAAACATACATCCAATAATAAAAAGTTCAACTGAGTATTAGTAATTATTGAAAAATTACAAAAAAAAGCTACTTCCCCCAAGAACAAATCAATAATCTAACAATCCAGTTCCTGAAAGAGTGAGAATAAATAAGTTTTGTATTATTGAGATTCTCTATCATTAATTAGTATTAAATTGAAATGAATATGTGGGGTTAGATTCGTGGCAGATACAAAAAAAGAAAAAAAGGATACTGGAAATCCATTTTTTAGAACATTGCAGATACTTGAACATCTTAGAAAGGAATGACGAATGAAAGGATTGAAATCCATCTATACTTCTATGTAACACACTAATTATTGCTCTCTGTTTACAGTAATTCTGTCAACCATTCCATATCCATCTCTGACATCGGTTCCTTATATAATCCATTAACCAACCACAATCCACTCTCACGTATTTTCTTTTCTGGAGAATAGCAGCCAAACCAGTCCTCAGAGGGACCACATTCGTTGCATAGGGATATTGTCGATATTAGTTTCTGTTCAATTTCAAGCCTTCTTTTCTTCCCTTCAACCTGAAAAACAACAAAACTGAAATTATTCTGTATATGTTGTGTGACTTCTTTTTCGATTTCCTTTTTTTTATCAATATCAATAGAAGAACGATGCTTTTCTTTTGAATATTCGAATTCCGGATGGACTGCCACAGCAATGTTGGAGGGGATGGTCCAGGGGGTTGTTGTCCAGATGACGACAAAAGTGTTCTCTTCGTCCTTTAGTTTGAACTTGATGTAAGTTGAAGGGTCTTCGCGGTCCTCATACTCGACCTCCGCGTCAGCAATTGCGGTTTCGCATCTTGGGCACCAGTTGACAACTCTCTTTCCGGTGTCAAGCAGGTTCTTTTCCTGTGCTTGTTTAAGTGTCCACCATGCAGCTTCGATGTACTCATCCTTGAGCGTCATGTAAGGGTCTTCCCAGTCAAGCCAGACGCCAAGGGTTTGGAACTGTCCGGTCATATCGTCCTTCTGGCGAAGTGCGAACTCCTTACATTTCTCAATGAAATTCCCTACACCATATGTCTCGATGTCCTTCTTTGATTCAAAACCAAGGGCACCTTCTACCTTTACCTCGATGGGCAATCCGTGCATGTCCCAGCCTGCCCTGTCAAGGATGTCATGGTCGTTCATTGACATGTAACGCAGGATACTGTCCTTGATTATCTTGTTCCAGGCAGTACCAAGGTGGATGTGACCTGTGGTGTATGGTGGTCCGTCCACAAAATAGAATTTCTTAGCGCCTTTCCTGTGTTCACGTACTGATCTGTAGGCGTTGTTCGCCTCCCAGAATCCATGAACCTTTGTTTCGATCTCTTTGGCATTGTACTGGTCAGTAACTTCTTTGATCATGATGGTGCCCTCCTGGATATGTCCAGTTCCTTGGCTACGTATAGGTGTTATCCTAATGCGGTAACTGATTTAAATATTATTGTTAAAAGGCGTATGTTTTAAAAATATGATATGTATGGGAACAGGGGTAAGGTGTCCCCTTAAGTGGTTATATCGTTCCTGGCTCTTCAAAGAAGAACTTCTCTTCCCCAAATGCAGGCTTAAGGTCGGTAAGCCATGAGGCTGTCGGGGAATATTTTGCAAAGAACGGTTTACGTACCCATCCGCAATCACGGCCTTGCAGGAATTCAAGCACAAAGACCTTTTCACCGTTTATTTCCTGTGTGCCAAGGACATTTATCTTCCCTGGGTCAGTGGACATACTTGGTCCGCGTACGGTCCTTGCGAGTCCGCTCACGTTCTGGTATGCTTCCTGGAAGATCTCCCATGCTCTTGCTATCGGAGTGTCGAAGTAGTGGTTTGCACCTGTGTCCCTTACCATGAACATGTAGTAAGGGATACATCCAAGACGTACCTGTTCTCTCCACATCTGCTCCCAGATGACGGGATCATCATTTATGTGGGCTATTAGGGGGGATTGGGTTCGTATCTGTGCTCCGGTCGCACGTATGTTCTTTATGGCTTCCTTGACTGTATCTGTTGTAAGCTCTACAGGGTGGTTGAAATGGCCCATGATGGCCATGTGCTTGTTGTGGTCGGTAACATTGGAGAACAGGGACAGTATGTCTTCGCTATCCTTGTCCGAAACAAAGCGTTGTGGCCAGTAACTTAATGATTTTGTGCCTATCCTGATGTTCTCAAGTGTGCGAATATCAGCCTCGAGGAGAGGTTCGATGTATCTTTTCAGGAGATTTGCGCTCATTGTCATAGGATCTCCTCCTGTGAAAAGCACATCTTTGACCTCTGGATGTTCCTGGAGGTATGATACTAACGTCTCTATCTCCTTGCTGGCGAACTTCAGGTCTTTCATGCCGGTGAATTGTGCCCACCTGAAGCAGAATGTACAGAATGTATGGCAGGTCTGTCCCTGTGTGGGGAAGAAAAGGACGGTTTCGTTATACTTGTGTTGCATTCCCTCAAGGACCTTGCCGTTAAGTTCGGGAACGTTCTTATCAAGCTGTCCTGCAGGATGTGGGTTCAGGGTCAAACGTATCTTATGTATTGCCTGTTGGACCTCTTCTTCCGATGCACCGGTGTGTAAAAGGTGCTTCATCTCCTCGTAGTGAGGGGGCAATAGCATGTCCTTGTTAGGAAAAGTAAGTCTGAACATTGGATCATTGGGTACATTGTCCCAATTAATGAGCTCATCGATGACGTAATTATTAACGCGGAACGGAAATATCCTTGCAGCGATCTCGATATCCTCTTGCTGCTCCTGAGTAAAATTCTGTATCTGTGGGATCTCTTTATAATTTGAAAGGGTGTATGCGCGGAAATCTCGTTTTGTAGCACCAGTTATGCTGATACCTCCCGTTTTTTGTTTAGAAAAGCCGCCTTATAACAGCGGTTTTAATTAATCCTGAATATAATCTGTGATCTCGGCAAATCACACTACAAATAATATATAGTTATTAGTTTCTAAACTCTCCTATTACAAATCATTATATAATAATTTCCCTTTTTTTATACTACTCATTCTAATTTTTACCCATGCGGCCAAAACAATTCTGATGGTTGGGGTGTAGTCCCCGCGTTCTGTTTATTTTCGAATACTTCTCCATTCTTTTTTGCAATTTCCTGTTCGAAATGTTTAAAACAATACGGGGCTATAATGCATGGTTAAAATCATGTTTTATTATCAAAGTTTATTATCAAAGGTGATAAGTTGAAAGTAAAGTCTAGGGTTCAACTAAGAAAATCTGCAAAGAACAAATTGTTTAAAAGTCTTCGATCTACTTTCGGGGATGTTATTGATAGTATTTCAGAATGCAAGTTTGATAGTGCTATGGCTGATGATTTTAAGATCATCATCGTTGATGGCAAGGTGCTTTTCTTCCAGATGGGTGAGGTATCTTTCCCTACTGTAAGGGGTGTGCTGGAATTGGGACTTGATTGCAATGTCGTTACTGTTGATGCAGGTGCTGTGAAGTTTGTTGTGAATGGTGCCGATATAATGTGTCCGGGAATCGTTAAAGTTGATGATGGGTTGAATGAGGGCGACCTTGTTATTATCGTTGAAGAAACACATGGTAAGCCTCTTGCTATCGGACGTGCCCTTGTGCCAGCGACTGAGATGGTGGGCAGGTCAGGTAAGGCTATTAAGTCTATACATTATGTCGGGGATGAACTTTGGAACCTTGAGGCATGATATTTCAGGATGGCTGGGAAGCTATCATTAAAATATGATGAACATCCATATTGAACCCTATAACATTGATGCGAAGCCAGAAAATCAAAATAGCTAATGGCTTAAATATTAAAAGAATTATTAAAGATATATTCTAAATCCATTCAATCGAATCTTAGGACAAAGGTGCTGACTATGGCAAATTTCATGGATAAAATATTTGGAAGTGGAGTGAAGGGTGCGACAGATGCTGATGAATATACTGAGCTTGACCTTGGTAAATTTGAACAGGAAATGGCAGATGAACCTGCAGAGACCTATATCAGAGTGGCAGAACTTACGAACCTGAACGAACTTCCTGACTTGAAGAAGGAGATCTATAATGGTAATATCCTTATGATCGATATCTCTAATATCAAGGCTGATAAACTCATGCTTGACAGGGCACTTAAGGATCTGAAAGATGTTGTTATCGATGTGCATGGGGACATTGCAGGTATTAAGGATGATCAGGTACTTGTCACTCCGACCGGTGTCAGGATAGACAGATCCAAGATAGTTGGTGGAAGGTATTGAGCGCAGAGGGTAGTTCCGGGGGAGAGTCTCCAAGATCATTCGAGACCAGAACTTCCTGTCCTATGTGCCAGGAAGATCTTGTTATTAAATGGCAGGGGGATGAAATTCCCTATTTCGGGGAAGTTATGTACATTTCTACTTCCTGTTGTAGCTGTGGGTTCAGATTCACGGATACAATGATACTTGCTCAGAAAGATCCTATGCGTTTTGAGCTCAAGGTAAATGGACTTAAAGACCTCAATACAAGGGTCATACGTTCGACCTCAGGCACCATAAGGATTCCTGAACTGGGGATAGATGTTGAGCCTGGGTCTGTTTCTGATTCATATGTTACCAATATTGAGGGCATTCTCCAAAGGGTGCAGTCGGTTGTAGTGACCGCTACTGGCTGGGTCAAAGATGATGCCGATGCGTATGCACGTGGGCTGGAGTTGCAGGATCAGCTTGAACAAGCTATAGCTGGTGATTTTCCTCTGACGATCATTATCGAAGATCCTCTTGGTAACAGTGCTATAATCTCTGAGAAAGTTGTATCCAGAAAGCTCTCAGCCGAAGAAGCGAATGACCTTCATAGTGGCATGGTTGTCTTTGATGTTGATACGTCCCAGATGGAAGCAGATTCTTCTGATAAGATACAGCCGATTGGAAATAACTATAAATGATGCCTGTATTTAGCTCAAAAATTCTTATTTAATCGTTTCGATCTTATTGGTGACATTATGGCTGAACAAGAAAAAGAGGCAACACTTCCTTCAAAAGAGAATTTTAGCGAATGGTATAATGATATGCTCCAGATCGCAGAGATCATGGATGTACGTTATCCTGTGAAAGGTTCATATGTCTGGTATCCTTTCGGTTTTTCCATTCGCAGAAATGTTTATGATATCATTCGTGGATTGCTTGATAAAGATCATCAGGAAACAATGTTCCCTCTTTTGATACCTGAGCATGAGTTCATGAAAGAAGCAGAACATATCAAAGGCTTCGAAGAAGAAGTGTACTGGGTCCTCAATGGCGGCACAACTCCTCTTGATGTGAAACTTGCGCTCCGTCCAACCAGTGAGACCGCTATTTATCCTATGTATCGCCTTTGGGTGCGTTCCCATGCGGACCTTCCATTGAAACTTTACCAGATAGTCAATACTTTCAGGTATGAGACAAAACACACCAGACCGCTTATCCGTCTCCGGGAGATAACCTCTTTTAAGGAAGCTCATACTGTTCATGCAACCTGGGATGAGGCTGCTTCTCAGGTGGATGAAGCTATCAGGCTCTATATCGAGTTCTACAAAAGGCTTGCTATTCCTGTGCTCCCTTCAAAACGTCCTAGCTGGGATAAGTTCCCTGGTGCTGATTATACAATTGCGGTAGATTCATTGATGCCTGATGGAAAAACGCTTCAGGTGGGAACTGCACATCATTTGGGTGATAATTTCGCAAAGACCTTTGATATCAAGTATGAGGATGCTGCTGGTGAACAGGTCTATGCTCATCAGACCTGTTATGGCGTTTCTGAAAGGTGCATTGCCACTCTGCTTTCTACCCATGGTGATGATAAGGGTCTGGTACTTCCTCCTGAGATCGCTCCGACACAGGTCGTTATCATACCTATCATTTTCAAAGAACCGGAAGCTGTGCTCAATGCATGTAATGATGTGAAGGCTGAGCTTGAGGCTGCAGGTATCCGGGTCACTATCGATGATAGCGATAAACGTCCGGGTTCCAAGTATTATAAGTGGGAGATGAAAGGCGTTCCTTTGAGGATCGAGATTGGTCCGAGGGACCTGAAGAACGAGGCTGCAATGCTTGCCAGGCGTGATACTGGTGAGAAGGAACAGGTACCTCTGGCTTCTATCAAGGATGAGGTTCTCTCAAGGTTCGAGATCATTCAGGCAGCCCTTTTGGAAAAGGCGACCGCTGAGTTGAACGAGCGCATCTTCGATTGTTCCACTGTGGCTGATGTTAAGGAAAAGGTGCAGGATGGGATTGCTCTTGTCCCGTGGTGTGGTGAAGAAAAGTGTGGTCTCGATCTGGATGAACAGGCTGGTGCAGGCATACTTGGAATTCCTACTGATATGGATGAGGATGGTATTTACAAGTGTCCTATCTGTAGCAAGGAAACTCGTACAAGGGTTTACGTGGCAAGGACTTATTGATACTGACTGGGTGATTTGATATGGGATCTCTGATAGCTAATGATAAAAGACCGGAAAAGCCGTTATTCATTTGTGTATTGGGAAATACGGAAACTGCATATATCGAGAAGTTGTCTGCGGCAGGAAAGACTGCTAAGCTTACGGATTATACTCCGACAGGCGACGCGGAGCTTGTGGAGACTGGTGGAATCATCAGTACTCCTGTGATTCCGATGACACCTCCTTATAATACTCCCACTCCCGGACTTATTACACGTGCATCATTACAGCTTTCAGGGGTCCCTCATCTTTTTGTGAACTCTGGTCTGAAGATACCTCCTAAGGTTCCTTTTGAGGACCTTGGTGCAAGGTATGGGGAAGATATCAGGAACGATGTTGCGGTGCATGATGTTGAAGGTATCATCAAGGCTGCACTTTCTGTTGGCGAGAGGGTTCGCGATGACCATGATATGTTCGTAATAGGGGAGAGCACTCCTGCCGGCACGACCACTGCCATGGGCGTCCTCGATGCTCTCGGATATGATAGCAATGTGAGTAGCAGTTCTTCCGAGAATCCTGTGGAACTTAAGAGAAGGGTCGTTAAAGAGGCAATGGATGTGTCAGGCATCGTCTCTGGTGGTCTTAAGGGGGACCCTATGCGCGCGATTGCCTGTCTTGGTGATCCGATGATGCCAGCTGTGGCTGGTCTTGTTTCAGGCCTTAAAGGTAAGCGTGTAATTCTTGCAGGCGGAACTCAGATGGCAGCAGTGTATGCTTTTATGAAGCATCTGGGTACTGATCTTAGTAATGTGTCCATTGTGACCACAAGCTATGTCGCTAATGATGAGACTGCAAATTTCAATGATATCATCGAAGCACTTGATGCTGATATGTTCGCAATTGATCCTCGTTTTGGTAATTCTTCCCACAAGGGATTGAGGCAGTATGAGCTTGGTTATGTGAAGGAAGGTGTAGGTGCCGGAGGAGCACTTTATCTTGCAGGCCTTCTCGGAGTTTCTGTCGATACTATCCGTGAGGAGATCGAAAAGATCTGTCTTGAACTTGCTGACCTTATCAATGCAGAATGATCGTTTTGGGTTGAAGGATGTGCAATTGTTACATTCTTGAACCCTTTTTGTTCTTTAAACCGATACCTATATCTCCGATGAGGTGTATCTTTGGGTTGTAATCGCAAGGTTGCGGGGCTGTGGCCTAGCCTGGAATGGCGACGGGCTCCAGCGGATAAATGATGAACAACGGGTCTACTGAGATCTACTCGACGGAGTGGGTCGGTGAAGAGCCGTTGGAGCACTGATGTGTGTTCTTAAGAATTGACTGTCGTAAGGCAGTTGTTCGGAGAGACCCGTCGATCGAGAGTTCGAATCTCTCCAGCCCCACGTTTTTCTTTTCTTGTAATACTATACTATAATGTCAAGTTTTTCTGTTGTCCTTGTAACTTTTTCAAGAGCGGTCATATGGCTTTATGCACATTATAACTCCCAAGACAACGTTTTTGTGTTGCAGGTTTTATTCGATAAAATTTGGTATGGATATCCTTCCATTCCACACCTAAAGAATATTTCCAACTTATTTTTTTTTAATGTGATATTGAACTGCCTTAATTTACTTATTTTATGTGACTTGTGTGCATTAGGTGTATATACTTGTTCAGTATAACAGGCTGAATGCAATTATATAAACACAATTCGATAATTATTGGACTATTGTTAATGATGGTCTAATTCTAAAAATGGGCGTTAATTGAAAAATGAAAAAATTAAAGATCCTAGCAATTTCCTTGCTAATGGCTTGCTTTTAACATCTCTTCCTTTGTTCGTGGTGATTTAAATGAATGATACTTTAAAATCTATATCGTCGGGTTATTTTTTCCGAATATTCCTATTGTTACTCTTTGCCAGTGTCTTAATTGCACCGGTCTCAGCGGAGACCCTTGTAAGCATTTCTCCTTCTGATCAATCGGTAACTGCTGGTTCTACCGTAACTGTTGTAGTTTATATTGAACCGGATACTCCTATATCGGGTGCTCAATTTGACTTTTCTTTTGACAGTGACGTCCTTTCTGTGGTCTCTATCTCGGAAGGTGAAGTTTTCACAAATGGTGTCTCTACAATGTTCAATGAGGGCACGATCGATAATTCGGAAGGGGCCATTATGAACGTATACAATGTTATTTTTGGCAAGAATTAGGTAACGGAGTCTGGAACACTTGCTACGATAGTCTTTGATTCAAAAGGATCAGGTGCTTCCTCTTTACAATTGAGCAATGTGGTGGTCAGCAATTCCGGTGGTGCTGCGGTTCCGGTCTCAGTTGTTAATGGTATGGTCTCAATACTTGTCTCTACGTCAAGTGCTGATAATCCATATGCTGAGGAAGAACAACAGATGCTTGACCTTATAAATCAGGAGCGCGAAGAAAATGGGCTTGATCCCTATAGGTTCAATTCTCTTCTTAATAGTGTGGCAAGTGATCATAGTCAGGAGATGATCGAAAAAGATTATTTCAACCACAATTCATATGATGGTTCCTCTTTCTCTACAAGGATCGGGAACTCTGGCTACGCATCCTATACATATGCTGAGAACATTGCTTTCCGGGTACCTCCAAGTGTTGTGTCTGCGCATGAAGGTCTTATGAATTCTCCTGGGCACAGGGCAAATATATTGAACCCAAATTATAATGAGATTGGCATTGGCATATGGGTTGGTGAATACACTTATGGTGGCAGATCATACAGCAATGCTGCAACGTACACACAGAACTTCGGATGGGGTGAACCAGTTACAGATCCTGCAATTCCATACAATGTGTACGATAAAAATAAGGACTGTTTGATCGATTTTGGTGATGTGAGTGCAGGAATCGATGGTTATCTTAATGGTTTATCATCTTTTGCAGAAATTAGTAAACTGATCGACCTATTTCTTTCAAGTGAACCCTACTGCTAAGTATTAGTTGAGAGCTTTATCTCTCAACCAATTTCTTCCTTTTTTTTGTCTACTTGTTTTATTCCATAATCCTTTCAATCCTGTTGGATACAAAGACTTAAATGCCATAGCGTACGTACTAATCGATGTTTCATTGTCGGGATAATATCCCGTGGGAATGTGGCTGAAAACTTCAGCTGAACCGTGAAACTAACATGAAACTAGGTGAATAAATTGTCAAAATCATTTTATGGATATATAAGAGATGCATGGAAGAACCCTGACGAGACTTACGTCCGTGACCTTAGATGGGAAAGGCTTCAGGTATGGAGAAAGGAAGGCTCTGTTACAAGAGTAGAACGCCCAACACGTATCGATCGTGCACGATCACTTGGTTACAAGGCCAAGCAGGGTATCGTTGTTGCTCGTGTAAAGGTACGAAGGGGTAGCATGAGAAAGTCCCGTTACATTCGTGGAAGGCGTACTCAGCACACCGGTAAGAACAAGATCACTGTCGGTAAGAGCATTCAGAGGATCTCTGAAGAGCGTGCTGCAATAGTATCATCGATATCCTTTGCAAGCTCTTCAGGAAGACCGGTAATACCAACATCGAGGAAACCACGTACTATCATTCCCACTGCATCTTCTTCTGAAAGACCGCGTGCCATCAGGTATTCGACCTGTTCTCTGGCAATCCTTCCAACAGCAGCTTCGTGAGTAAGTTCCACATCTGCCACGTTTGCTTCAAGGACCGGAATAGCAAG
>Ga0255381_10053_pt1 | contig 11200 bp, 8 predicted proteins | sample ANMaggSSYBR01E10_FD_182108 | JGI IMG/M metagenome (GOLD analysis project Ga0255381, IMG submission 182108) | Sediment cell enrichment communities from methane seep in Santa Monica Basin, California, United Staets - ANME aggregate JGI... | ecosystem: Environmental > Aquatic > Marine > Cold seeps >...
CTATAATCGACCGCTAAATCTGTTTGTGGCCGGTTTTATAGGAAGTCCCCCCATGAACTTTATTGATGTTTCTCTGGAACAATCAGAAGAACAATTTCTTTTAAAGAACGAAGATATAACTATTGAAATTCCTCCAAATATTGGTAAGCTTATTCAATCTCGCTCTCAAGATGATGAAATAGTATTGGGTATCAGACCAGAGGATATAGAAATTGACCACGAAAAGGGGGAAGAAACAGAAGTCTATGTGGTTGAACATATGGGAATGCAAGTTTTAGTCACTGTCAAACTTGGGAATTTACAGATTAAAGTGCTTGCCACTCCTCCATTTACAAAAGAGATGGGCGAAAAGGTTAAATTGCACTTTAATACAGATAAGATTCATCTTTTTGATAAAAATACAGAGAAATCACTGTTGTTAGATTAGTTTTTTACCGTTTGTAAAATTAGAGAAAATATAGAATGGTAGAGATGTAGGGGTTCGATTCATCGAACCCGAAAGAAAAAATTGTTAGGGGCAATAAGAGTATTGAGATGTAACGAATTTCCGCGAATGGTACTTTATAAAATTAAGAGGAGGTGATAGAAAGGAAAATTAGTTAATCTAATATCTTGAGTAGATTTTCAAAATTTTAAAAGGAGGAAGCAAGAATGAAAGCTTCAAAAAGTTTATTAAGTATTATATTAATAGTAATTTTGGTTATGTCTTTTACAGCTATGGCTTTAGCTCAAGATTTGGATATTATTCCTATTAAGGTTCGTTGTAGAGCAAAGCCTCCCATGGAAGATTGGCGTGGCTTAAATTTCTTAATAGCTGAACAAAGTCTTAATGCTGACTTGGAAGCGGTGGGTGATCCTCGTCGTGTAAAAGTGGAAATTATACAGGATAACCTGGATTGGGGTGAGTATATAACTGAGTTTGTACTTGGCTATGGAGCTGGAGAATCGCCTGATATTTGGCTGACTGGCCATGAATATATTGGTACTCAGGCTGAAGCGGGCCGGATTATTGCTCTGGACGGAATAATAGAAGAATTCCCCATATACAATCTTGTCTTTGATACTCTATGGGATTGCACTAAATATAAAGGTGAGATTTGGGGTGTTCCTCAAGATGCTGAGGCTCGACCACTCTATTGGAATAAAACTCTATTAAAGAAACTTGGTTGGTCAGATGGAGAAATAGCAGCATTGCCTGGGAAAATCGAAAAAGGCGAGTTTACCCTTTATGACATGTTAGAGACAGCCAAACAGGCGGTGGATAAGGGTGTAGTTGAGTCAGGTAATGGCTTCTGGACTCGTCCGAAGAATGGCCCTGATTTCACTCCTTTCTACTACGCCTTTAGCGGAGAAACTATTGATCCTGCAACTGGTAAATTAGTCTTTGACAAGACAGCTGGCTTAAAGTATTATGGATTTTTCTATGACGCTGCTCAAAAATATGGTTCAATGGGATGTCTTGGCTTAGATTGGTCTACAGCATGGCATCCTGGAGTCACTAGTAAGGTACTCTTCTGGGTCGGTGGGACATGGCAATGGGCCGAGTGGGCAGAAAAATTCCTTAAAGACCTTGGTGGCGAAGCTTATATGTGGGAGAACTTTGGGTTTGGATTGATCCCGGCTGCAGAGAAGGGTGGTAAACCCAATTCCCTTACACATCCATTGGCTTATCTTGTCAGTTCCCAGTGTAAATATCCGGACTTAGCAGTAGCTCTAATTGCTAAAGTCACTAACTACGGTCCCAATACCCGTCACGCAATCGCCAGCACCCATCTGGGAATTCTTAAGGGTCAGACAGAATATAAGTTCTACAAGGGATCTCGCTTACTGAGTGAAGCGCTTTACATGTTAGATTACACTACTTTCCTACCTAACAACCCTAACTGGGGCCCTTATTCCACGGTCACTTACGAAGCCCTGGCAGCGGTTGTAGCTGGTGAGTTTACATCACAAGAGGCAGTGGATTTTGTAGTAGAAGGACTCAATCGCGAATTAGGAGATAAGGTAATCATTAAATGAGTAATAATTTCCAACTGGAGAGGGAAAGAAGTTCCCTCTCCAGTTTCCCAGACACAAAATCACTTTTTTCTAAATTAAAGAGCAGTTTATTGCCATATACTTTTCTTACCCCTACTCTTGTAGTGGTAACTTTATTCTTTTTTATTCCCTTAGTTATGGTTTTTATTTTAAGTTTTACCAATCTGGATATGACGAATTTTGGAATACTCAAATGGTGGCAGCCGGCAAACTGGACCTTAGATAACTATGTAAAGATCTTTACTAATAGGTTTTTCCCCAGGATTCTAAATAATACTCTCATATATGTGAGTATGACCTTAATTTTTTTTAATGTGGGAATGGCTTTGGTTATTGCCTTGATTACTACAAACATCAACAGACGGGTTGGTTTTGCCTTTCGCTTAATATGGCTTATGTGTCGTCTTACTCCGGTGGTCGTTTATATTATGATGTGGAAGGCTTTAGCTGGACCTGCTCCTATGGGAGTTATAAACAAGCATATTCTTGGTCCCCTGGGCATAGGTACAGGGGAATATTTGCTTAATACCAATCCCTGGCTTTTTATTATTTTAGTGAATGGTTTTATCGGAGCTTCCTTTGGGATGATCATTTTTTCTTCTGCTATTGAAGCTATACCTAAAGATTATATGATAGCTTCCAAAGTGGATGGAGCTTCAACCTGGCAAACCATTCGTTATATTACTATTCCTATGATCAGGTGGCCCTTGCTTTTTGTTACCACCTATCAAACACTATCACTCTTAACCTCTTTTGAACAGATTATGCTGCTTACAGATGGAGGTCCAGGGCTTTATGAAACTGAAGTATGGTCTTTAACTGCTTATCATCGTGCATTTACTAGCTATTTCGGAAATACTCAATGGGGTTATGGTTCAGCCTGGGCAGTTATTCTGGTAATTATTGGTATAGTAATGGCAATTGTATATTTACGCGTATTCAAGTTTGATGAATTAATTCAAGAACCGAAAATCGATCAGCTATAATGAGATATATAGGAGAATGATAATAAAATGGTATTAAATAAATTTCGTTTAAATTTGAAATCTATTCTTACCTATCTAGTTTTAATTGCTTTTAGTATGCCTATCTTCCTGGTTTTTTTATGGTTAGTTATTACAACATTTTCCGCCAGGACAGAGGGACTAGAATCATTAGGGTGGACCTTGAGCAATTGGAGTTTCTTGTGGAAATCACCTTTTGGTCCTAATTTTCCGAGTATATGGCTGGCGACTCTCAATACATTCCTTCTTGCTACGGTTATGACCACTATTGTAGTTTTTGTTTCATCAATGTCTGCTTACGCTTTATCACGTATGAAGTTTGCAGGAAGGAAGGGGTTTCTCTCTGCGACTCTGATACTGCATGCCTTCCCGAGCGTGACTCTATTGATTCCAATTTATTTTATATTACGTTGGATAACCAAGATCCCTATTATTGGAAAAGGTCTCCCTCTTATCGGTGGTTTTGGGTTTAACACCATTGGTGGAGTAGCCCTAGTGATGGTAGCTTTTCAGCTTCCCTTTGGCATATGGATAATGAAAGGATTTTTTGATAATATCTCCTGGGATATGGAGCGCTCTGCTTTGATTGATGGTGCTTCCCGTTTTCAGGTTTGGTGGAAAATTTTAATGCCTAATATTAAGCCGGGTATTGCTGCATTATCTATTTTTGCTTTCATTTCAGGCTGGAATGCCTACCTTATTCCATTTACTTTCACGGTAGGACGTGCTGGGAAGACGACGGTTTTATCTGTTTACTTACAAAATTTTATGAGTGAATCTGTAATGACCGAGTGGAATATGGTAGCAGCTGTTGGGTTATTTCAACTCATTCCGGTATTAATCTTTTTCTTCTTTACGCAAGAAGCCTTGCTTAATATTTATGGTGGAGGAGCAAAGGGTGGAGCATAATTGTTAGCGAAAATCTAAACTCTTACTATCAAAGGATGCTGGCAATTATTCACCAGATTAAGCATAGTATAAAAATTATTTTAAACAAGTTTTATATTATATTTGTATATGAATTTGATTGTGTTATAATGTGAAATAATTAGTAAAAATATATTTAGTTTGTAGTTGGAGATATGTATATAAAAGGAATTGGAATAAATATAGATTCCCCTACAATAGACGGAGACTTAGATTTATTAGAAAAGACTTTAGGTAATATTCAAGACAATGGTTTTGACTATGCCGAAATACCTGTTCATGGAGTCGATGCAATCTTTAAGGGGAAACTTAATTGGCTGCAAACCAGGGCAATTGCAGATATTCTTAAGGAGTTTAAATTAAAATATACTGTTCACGGTCCTAATCTGCTAAATCTGATGGACTCTCCTAATTTTAAATTACAAAAAGAAATCTTTAAATCTGGAATTGAATTTGCAAATGCTATAGGTGCAGAAATTTTTGTATACCATGGAGGAAAAATTTCTTTAAAGGAAAAAATTAATAGTGAAAATATTCCTAAAAATGGGTTTTTAAAAATACCCTCTTCAAGAAAAATTGATAGATTAAAAAAAATAGAAACAATAACATTACAAGAGTTAGCTTCTTTTGCAAAGGATTTACAAGTTACAATAGCAATTGAAAACACTTCTCCCGATGTAGAAGAGGAATACTTGTGGGAATTATCTAAACGACTTAATAATAGCAGAAGTTTTCCTTCTTCAATCACTACTCCCCAAAAGTCGAAATCATTCTTCTTACGAGAGATTAGTAAATATAATTATAGTTCAAAAGTCGAAGAATTAGTTGAACAGGTGAAAAAAATTAATCGAAAAAACATAGGAATTGCTTTTGATTTTGGCCATGCTTTTTTAGCTTCCAAATATTATCATTTTAATTTTTTGAATTCTGTAAAATTAGCCCTGCCTTATATAAAACATGTTCACATTCATGATTGTTTTGGAAAACCTAAACTGTCGTATGAAGAACAGGATATTAACCTTATTCAATTTGGAATTGGCGATTTACATATGCCTGTAGGTTGGGGAGAGATTCCCTATGATAAGATATTCCGTATTTTAAATAATTATGATGGAGTGCTATGTTTGGAATTAAAACCCCGTTACAAGAAATTTTATAAATATAGTTTAGAAAAAGTTAAAGAACTTATAGAAAGCACCAGCAATAACCACAAATTAAAGAAAATCTCTCCTTTCTCCAAGCATCATTATTAAAAAGATAAATCATTATTACAATTAAAACTAAGTTCCTCTTAAATGAAGCCAATATATTTAAAAGTTATATTCCATCTTAAAACTCCCCAATTTTATTATAATAGCAATTAAAAATAAATTTAGTATAATGGGAGTAGAAAGATGTAAATGGTAAAAACTAATAAGAATAATAAGAAGAGGTCTAATGGGTTATATAATTAATCGTAACAAAAAATTATTTTATTATCTTGGAATAGTTATTATTTTTTTAGTAATTTCGATATATCAATCAGGACTTTATCCTGATAGAGTAATTGAAGTTTCCGCTCAGTCAAATACTAATGAGATTTGTGACGACCCTAATTCAGAAGAAGATTTCCCATGGATGATCGGTCCTTGGGCAAAATATCCTCACAATCCCATATTAACTGCCGGAGATTATGAATGGGAATCTAAAAATGTTTTAAATCCGACTGCTTTAGTCAAAGATGGTAAAGTTTATTTATTTTACCGAGCTCAAAATAATAAGAGGATTTCTTGTATTGGCTTAGCCATTAGCGAAGATGGCTATAACTTCGAGAAACAGAGTGAACCCATTTTGGTTCCTACTGAGAATTATGAATTTGCCGGGACAGAAGATCCGAGAATTGTAGAAATTGACGGAATATATTATATGACTTATACAGGATGGATTTACCATACAAATTACTTGTGTTTAGCTGTATCAAAAGATTTTATCCATTGGGAGAAAAAAGGAAAAATTTTACCTGATTGGCCCATGGCAAGTAAATCAGGAGCGATTGTTCCTAAAAAGATTAATGATCAATACTTTATGTATTTTGGAGATTCAGATATATTTATCGCTACTTCAAAAAATTTAATCGATTGGGAACCTGAAATAAAACCGGTGCTTTACAGGAGATTCAGGAAAAAAGATAATGGAGAAAGATATTTTGATTCCTTATTAGTAGAACCAGGGCCAACTCCTATTGTTACCGAACAAGGAATATTATTAATCTATAACGGGGCAAATTTTTCTAAAGAATATGCGACCGGAGAAGTACTTTTTTCCTTACAAGATCCAAGAGTAGTTCTAAAAAGAACTGATATGCCAGTTCTTGAGGTAGATAATATATTGGAGGAGAAGGGTGAAGTAAATAATGTAGTTTTCTCTGAGGGTTTAGTGCAATTTAATGGTAAATGGTTTTTATATTTTGGCATGGGTGATTCCAGAATCGGCGTTGCAGTGGCTGATTTAAAGCTTGTTCAGTAGATAGGAAAATATAATTTGCATTTTTTTATTTTATAGTGTATTATTATTAAGTAATATACTTAAACGTTAAAGCAACCCTTAAATTTTTATACTGTAAATACTTTATAATTGAAGGATTATATTTTTTTAATTAATTACTTAAACGTTAAAGGAGAAACCCCCTCGATGAGCTCTAACATAAAAGATATTGCTAAAAAATTAGGAATTTCTGCCGCAGCAGTTTCCAAAGCTTTAAATAATAGAAAAGATATAAGTGAAAAGCTTAAAAGAAAGGTTCGTAAAGCAGCAAAAGAATTAAACTATACTCCTAATTCAATTGCTAAAAGACTGGTAACCAATAAAAGCAATACAATTGGCGTGTTTGTATTTAGCAGACAGGAAGATACTTTTAGTAAAGACTTAGGTTTACAGTTTTTAGGAGGTATATTAGAAGAAGCCAACAAAAACGATTATGATATCGTTCTTTTTTCCACTGATAGTGACCTTTTGAATGAAAAGTCATATATTGAATTATGTAAAGAACGAAGAGCCGAAGGAGCAATATTTACTGGCTTAAGATTAGATGATCCCCATATCAAGAAAATTAAAAATTCTACTTTTCCTATTTCAATTATTGATACCCATATAGAAGGCGAAAATGTTAATTTTGTTAGCACAGATAACAAAATAGGTGTTCAGTTAGCCTTAGATTATTTATGGAAACTTGGTCATCGTAAAATAGCTATGATTAATGGTCATAAACATGCTCAGGTTTCCTGGGATAGATTAAAGACTTATCGAGATTGTTTGGAAGAGAGAGAAGTTTATGATGAAAGATTGGTTTTTACAGGGGATTTTACCGAAGACAGTGGCTGTCAATGTGCAGAGAAGATAATGAAGTTAAAAAAACTACCAACTGCGATTTTCATTGCCAGTGATTTGATGGCATTGGGAGCTATGAAAGCTTTTAAAGAAAATGGATTTAATTTACCCAAGGATATGTCTATTGTTGGATTCGATAATATTAGTATAGGTAATTATATCGAACCAAGATTGACTACCGTTGGACAGGATGCAATTGCCATGGGGAAATGGTCGGTGAGATTAATCTTAAATAAGTTGAAAAAAGAAGAACCACAAAAAAAATATTTGTTAAAACCAAAATTGATAATTAGAGATTCCTGTAGTTCCGTTGATATTAATAAATTAGATGGATAACTTAAAGAAATACCCGAGAGTAAATATAAAAAATGAAAGGGAGGGGATAGATACTGTAAAAATTATTACAGATGCACACTTGTTTAGTAATTTTGAAAATAAAATTTATGGAGGAGAAAAATGAAAAGGAATTTAAGTATTTTATTAATCGTAAGTATGTTGCTTGTTTTTTCTGCTGTAAGCATGGCAGAAACTGAGGTAAGAATCGTAGGTTGGGGTGGAACTGATCAATCTATCGTAGAAGAATTAATTAATAAGTTTGTAGTGCCCGAGTTAGCTGCTAAAGGGATTACAGCAGTTTATGAACCAATTGTTGATGATTTTCAGAAGAATTTGATTAATTCCCTTTCTGCCGGAACAGCTGGAGATCTATTTTATATGGATATCTTCTGGGCAGAATACATAATCAAGGCTGGACAAGTAGAACCATTGGATGATTATCTGACCAAGTCAACTGTTATAAGTAAGGATGATATAATTCCTTCCTTATTAGACGGATTTTCCTTTGATGGTAAGGTATATGGTATTCCTAAAGACTTTAATTCTCTTGCCTTAGTCTACAATAAGGACCTTTTTGATATTGCTTATATACAATATCCCAATGAAAATGATACCTGGGATGATTTAGAGAATAAATTAGCAAAAGTTGTGGAAGCTTTTGACGGTGAAGTAACTGGTTTAGCATTGGCACCTGAATTTGCCAGATTTGGAGCTTTTGCCTATGCTGCCGGTTGGGAACCCTTTGTAGACGGTAAAACTAATCTTATGGATCCGGCTTTTAAAGAAGCATTTAACTGGTATACCGGATTAAAAGAAAAAGGCTTAGGAGTTATGCCAGCTGATATTGGCCAGGGTTGGGGCGGAGGTGCTCTTAGTACTGAAAAAGTAGCTGCTGCCTTAGAAGGTGCCTGGATTCTCGGCTTCTTAAGAGATAATGCCCCTAACTTAAAATACGGAGCAACTCTTTTACCTAAAAACCCCGGAACTGGTCAGTCGGGTAATTTTATTTATACTGTAGCCTGGGGGATAAATGCTAATTCTAAGAATAAAGATGCCGCCTTTGAAGTAATGGAAGCTTTAACCAGTCCTACTGCTCAACAATGGATTTTAGAAAGAGGATTGGCTATACCCAGTCGTAAGGCTTTAGCTGATAATCCTTATTTCAAAAAAGATACACCGGAAGCACAAGCCAATGAAATAGTTTTTCTTGGTGCATCTGCAGGAAATGTAAAACCATTTAAGTTTAAAGAATATGGTGGTAAATGGATGGATCCGATTAATGTAGCTTTATCTGAGGTAATGAGCGGACAAAAGACAGTTGACGAAGCATTAGAGGTAGCCCAGGAACAATTAGATGAGTTATTAAAATAATAGGCGTTAATAAAAAAAAGGGGGAGGGGATGATTGTCTCTTCCCCCTTTTATTTCCTTTATTAGTTTTTTTAATTTTTATTAAAATTGAGATAATGTTAAAATAATAAATGGAGGTAAAAAGAATGGGAAATAGATGGAGTTCCTTAAAAGAAAAAACAGCTCCTTATGTTCTTTTATCTCCTTTTTTATTCGGGTTTATAATATTTTTTAGCTATGCTTTTATCAGGTCTTTATATTTCAGTTTTACCGATTATGATCTTTTTTCCATACCCAATTGGGTAGGTATAGATAATTATATAAATCTTTTTAAAGAACGTTTATTTACCAGAGCCCTGAAAAATTCATTAACCTTTTCTATTATAGTAACTACCCTACAGACCATATTTGCATTACTTTTAGCAGTGGCTATGAATCAAAAGATAAAAGGAATTAGATTTTTTAGGACTGCTTATTATATGCCCAGCGTTACTTCCAGCATCGTTATTACTCTAATTTTCATGTGGATGTTTCAAAGAAAAGGGGTTATAAACTATCTTTTAACCCTACTTCGTCAGCATGGTTTAACGATAGGAGTTTTTCTGGCGCTTTTAATAGGGATACAATTTATATTAGTAGCTACAGAAAAATTAAGAGGGAGGCCAGTTGAATACCTTGAACCCAGTTATATTATTATATCTATTCTTTTAGCTTCCATTATTACCTATATACTTAAAGATTTTGGTATTATTAAACTTGCTGAAGTAAAAGCAGTCGACATTTTTTGGTTAAATACCAGGGAAGAAGTCCCTTTTTGGGCAGGCCCCTTTGCTTTTCCACGACCCTTAGGCGCAATAATGATCTTAAATATCTGGACTACTGTTCCTACATTTATGATATTGTATTTAGCCGGATTACAGGGTATCCCCAAGGCATTATATGAAGCAGCTGAGGTAGACGGAGCTAAAGGTTGGCAAAAATTCTGGTATATCACTGTTCCTCAACTTAAACATATTACTTTTTTAGTAGTTACCTTGGGATTAATCGGCACTTTGCAGATGTTTGATCAAGTTAAAATTATAGGCAGTCAAGCGCCTTTAGAATCCACCATAACGCTGGCTTATTATGTTTATGATAGTGCATTTCCAGGTGCTTCTGCACCAGAAGTTGGTATGGCCAGTGCCGCAGCTGTTATATTAGCGGTCTTAACCCTGACTATAGTTTTAATTCAGAAAAAATTTTCCGGAGAAGGAAGGGATTTAAGAGATTAATGAAAATCCAAGAGAATTATACTAATGATATAAATCTAAAAATCAAACGTAGGCGTTGGACGAATGTGGGAGCAATCTATTTAATTTTATTATTATTTTCTGTAATTTTTATGGGAACTTTTCTCTTTGGGGCAATCTCTAGTTTAAAGGATAATCCCAGTAGCTGGCCACCTACTCTAAAGACTGAACAATTATCACCAAAAAATTGGATAGGATCTTATACCTTTGCCCGACAAGGTGGAGGAAGCGGTTTTTTCGGTGAATTCAAGTCCGGTTATGAAGTATCTTTTCAGATTACATATAAATATCCCATGGGAACTAGGATTGTACCACCTCAAGTGATTGTTCCAAAAAGATTTAAAGGGTCAGGAAGAGCTGCTTTAGAATTAGATAGAGAATTTGTTGCTGATTTTGTAAAAATTAAACCAGTCGAAGAGATTAGCCGCACTACAGTTAAGAATGGCACACAGGTTAGCTATAAGATAGCCATAATAAATTCCAGCCAAAAAGACTTTAATGAATTACCGTTAGATTTATTGGTTCCCTATAAAGTTGATTTTTTATCAGCTGCTCTTTCTCCGAACAGGATAGAGCGATTAGGAAGAGTACAGAGCTGGAATAATTTAGTAAGTGGGGTCATCCCTTACATTTTTCATAATCATTTCAGAGTTTTTAATGAAAATTATAGCCGTACCACCGGGAAGCGCCTTTTTAGCACCTGGATCTATAATTCCTTTTTTATTACCATAATTAAAGTGCTTACCACTCTAATGTTTGCTTCGATGGCCGGATATGCTTTAGCCAGGCTTAGATTTTATGGCAAGAATTTTCTATTTGTATTGATACTTTTTTCCATGATGATTCCCGGACAGGTAACCTTTATTTCAAATTATCTGGTATTACGGGACGG
>Ga0255381_10054_pt1 | contig 11072 bp, 13 predicted proteins | sample ANMaggSSYBR01E10_FD_182108 | JGI IMG/M metagenome (GOLD analysis project Ga0255381, IMG submission 182108) | Sediment cell enrichment communities from methane seep in Santa Monica Basin, California, United Staets - ANME aggregate JGI... | ecosystem: Environmental > Aquatic > Marine > Cold seeps >...
ATTTTCTCCACCCGTCTGGGAATTGCTGTTCTTAGGGTAGATGATCGGGGAGTAGGAGGTTCAACCGGTGATTTTTCACAATCAACCAGTGAGGATTTTGCCGGTGATGTGCTTACCGGCATAGAATACCTCAAGAGTCGTAAGGAGATTGATACACGACAGATTGGTCTTATCGGCCATAGCGAGGGTGCAATAATTGCTCCAATGGTGGCAGCTCAATCCCCGGATGTCGCATTCATCGTGATGATGGGAGGAATGGGCTTAACCGGAGAGGAAATTTTATATTTGCAGAGTGCCCTTATTTTAAAGGTAAATGGAGTAAGTGATGAATTAATTACTAAAAGTCGTGCTTTACAAGAAAGCATCTATAAAGTCCTGAAAAAAGAAAAAGACAATGCAGTTGCAGCAGAGAAGCTCCAGGGGATTATAGAGAATGCGAAATTAGAACTAAGCGAAGAAGAAAGAGAGAAGATATTATTTGGAGCTTTTATTGAACCGCCAATTAAGTTAATACCCTGGTACCGCTATTTTCTGACTAATGATCCTAAAACAGCGTTAATGGAGGTGAAGTGTCCGGTATTGGCAATAAATGGTGAAAAAGACCTGCAGGCTCTACCCAAAGAAAGTCTCCGGTCTATAGAGGAAGCTCTTATCGCAGGAGGGAATAAAGACTATACTGTGAAGGAATTACCTAATCTTAATCATCTGTTCCAAACTGCTCAAACCGGAGCACTTTCGGAATATAGTCAGATAGAAGAGACTATTGCACCGGAAGCATTAGATTTAGTGGGGAAATGGATTTTAGAGAGGACTGGGGAGTAGTTATTATGAATGATAAAATCATTGAAGTAGATAAAATGTCTAAATATTTTGGTGAAATTAAGGCTGTAGACCAGATGGATTTTTACGTGAAAGAAGGAGAAATTTTAGGATTTCTCGGGCCCAATGGCTCAGGAAAAACAACTACAGTAAGATTGTTAAATGGAGTTCTCTTTCCCGAAAAAGGTAATATAAAAGTTAAAGGCTTAAGTACAATAAATGATGGTAATAAAATTAGAAAAATTACCGGGGTGCTCACCGAATCAGCTGCCTTATATGAAAATATGTCTGCCCGGGAAAATTTAGAATTCTTTGCTCATTTATATAATGTAAATCCTCGGGAGATATCCAAACGTATCGATTCATTACTGGAGGAATTTGGACTTAGTAAAAGACAAAAAAATAAAGTAGCAGAGTTTAGTACCGGAATGAAAAAAAAGTTAAGTATCGCCAGAGCTCTGATAGACGACCCGGAAATATTGTTTCTAGATGAACCAACCACCAGTTTAGACCCGGAGTCTGCCCGGGATCTGATTAGTTATATTAAAAAATTAAACCGGGAAAGAAAACTCACTATATTTGTCTGTACTCACAACCTTGCCCAGGCAGAGGATTTTTGCAAACGTTTTATATTTTTGGACAAGGGAAGAATAATTGAAGAGGGCACTTTGGAGGAAATCGAGAACAAATACATTACCTCGGTGGAAATGGAAATTGTTTATCAGGGTGGGATAGACGATGCCTATCTTAATGGTTATAAATATCAAAAAGTAGATTCAGATAAAATTATTATAACCATTGATAATAAAAAACAGGTACCCCAATTTATCAGGGAAATTTCCCAAAAAACAGATATCTATTCAATAAATACTTTAAATAGTAATTTAGAGAAATTATATTTTGAAGTTAGGAGGGTCTATTATGAGAATGCAGGCAATGGCAGCAATAATTAAGAAAGATATAAAGAGTATTTCAGATAATATACAGATATGGTTGCCTCTAATTATTTTACCATTAATATTTGTGATAATTATTCCGACCGTGCTTATTATTTTAGCCAAAACTCAAAATATGTCAGCGGTAAATGGGATAGATCTAATTATAAAAACTATAGATAAATTTCCTGCCCATATGGAAGTTCATACTTTTTCTGACATAAATCAGAAGGTATTGTTTTTGGTGCTAAATTCTATGTTTATCCCCTTTTTCCTAATGATTCCAGCTATGATTTCCAGTACGACCGCTGCCTATAGTTTTGCCGGGGAAAAAGAGAAAAAGACCCTTGAAAGCCTGCTTTATGCTCCCATTAGCGAGAAAGACCTCTTTGTTGCCAAGATATTAGGTCCTTTTATCGCCTCTACTGCAGTGACTATTTTCTGTTTTATCTGTTACGGTATCGTGGTAGATGTATTAACTTATGGTATATTCGGAAAATTAATATTTCCTCGTCTGAATTGGTTAATTGTGGTTTTTTGGCTTTCACCGATTCTCTCTATCTTTGCAATATTTTTTAATGTGTACATATCAGCCCGGGTAAAAGGTTTTCAGGAAGCATACCAGCTTGGTGCACTGATAGTTTTACCTATTGTTGCCCTGCTTTATTCACAGCTAACAGGTTTACTCCTTTTAAACAATATTATATTATTTTTATTCGGTTTGGTTTTACTTATAGTCAGCGTAATACTTATTGTTAAAACGGGTAAATCTTTTACCAGAAATAAACTTTTCTTAAGTCAGATAAAATAAAAAATAAAAAAAAGGAGAATGAAAATTCAATGAGAAAATTATTATTAATTTTGGGAGTAATTATTGTAATAATCATTTTGTTTATTACCATCAGTAAAATTTTATTCGATAAAAAGGTTATAAAAGAGGTCGGTATGCTGACTGAAGAGGGCAGTAAAGCCCAGTCCGAAACATTTAGCTTTAATGATCTTGAAGGATTACCCGAACCGGTTCAAAGGTATTTTAAATATGCCCTAAGAGATGGGCAGGAACATATTAAATTTATTAGATTAAAACAGATTGGTGAATTCAGGATGAAAGAAAATCAATCCTGGATGCCCATCAAGGCAGAACAATATTTTACTACAGAAGACCCGGCATTTATCTGGCGGGTTAAATTTACCATGGCGCCTTTTATATGGATTGATGGCAGGGATATGTATTATCAGGGCAAAGGAAATATGCTTATCAAAGTACTTTCCACCATAACAGTTGCCGACGCAGCCGGAAGTGAGATGGATATTTCCTCATTAATAAGATTTTTAGCGGAAGCACCCTGGTTTCCCACTGCTTTACTACCGAGTGATTATCTTGAATGGAAAGAGATTGATTCTAATTCAGCCCGGGCGGTTATCAAGGATAAGGGATATACCGCCTCGGGAATTTTCACCTTTAATGAAAAAGGGGAAATTATTAAATTTGTAACCAATGACAGATATATGGAGGCTGACGGGAAATATTTTAAGGAACAGTGGGCAGGTTATTATAGAAATTACCAGGAAATTGAAGGGATGAAGATTCCCCTAGAAGGTGAAGTGGAATGGAATTTATCTGATAGAGATTTGCAATATGTTAAACTAAAAATAACCGACATTCAATATAATATTGCAGAAAAATATTAAAGAATATTATAAAACTTATTAAGTTATTAAAAAATAAAAAATGTGACAAAATAATATGATAAAGAACTATCCCTTGTTATATAATTTGAGGTAAATGAAATGAAGAGAATAATAAAAAAATATTTTATGAACGAAAAATTCATGATTAGATTTATTAGCCTGCTCACAGTAGGAATAATTCTATTCACCCTGGTATGGTTTTTAAGTTATTATTTTTTGCCCGATGGTTTTTTGAAGGGGAAAGCAGTTTCCGGTAGGATAGTGGGGACAGAAGCTTCAAATACCTTACTTGCAGAATGGGGAAAAATTGTAGGATATAATCTCGGAGCTGTGTGTTTACTCGTTTTGGTAAATTTAATTTTATGGTTCGACCTCTTTCCCTTAGGGTATGTTACAGTTTTTGGAAACCTCACATTGTATAGTATATACATGGGGACAAACTCGTTTATGATATCTATGCCTGAACGGATGGCGCCATCATTTGCTATATTTGCCCGTTCCGGGCCCTATGAGATGATTGGGTTCCTTCTTGTGGCGGCTGCAACTTATAATCAATCTCGTTTTGCACTCGCAAAAAATTCTTACCGTATTACTTCAGTTCCACGATTATCATGGGAACAATGGATTGGGTTAGGATTTGGAGTAGCAATTATCCTTTTAGCTGCCTGGCGTGAAGCAATTATGATTATGGCGACGTAATGAGTAAGTAGTGAGGGTCAATTTTACACATTTGAAAGAATTTTAGTGTAATAGGGAACAATTTTTTAATATATTCTAAAAAAGGAGGAGATAAAATGAAAGTATTAATAGTTTATAATTCTGTCCATCATGGAAATACAGAGAAAATTGCAAAAGTAATTGTGGATGAACTGAAGGCAAAAATGGTCAAACCGACAGAGGAGGAAGTGAATAAATTGTCGGAATATGATCTAATTGGTTTTGGTTCCGGAATTTATATGGGCAAACATCATGAAAACATTCTACAGTTAGTGGAAAAATTACCGGCAGTTAAAGATAAAAAAGCCTTTGTTTTTTGCACCAGTGGTTCTTCAAAAAATTATAATGAACCTCTGAAAGAAAAATTAACCGCAAAGGGGTTTCAGGTAGTGGGAGAATTTTCCTGTAAAGGTTTTGATACTTACGGACCTTTCAAGCTAATTGGCGGTATAAATAAAGGACGACCCAATGAAGAAGACTGCCGAAAAGCTCAAGAATTTGCCCATGGTTTTTTAAAATAAAAGATTAAGAATGTGTCAGGACAGTTTTCTCTTTTTAAAAAAGTAGTTTAAAAAATAAAGGTGCTATTGTAGATGGGTATATATAATAAAAATGAAAAAAAATCTACTGTAATTTTCCGGGATTATAAATGTAAAGAAGCATTATATTATTTAAAGCGTAAGGGATTGCCTTATTCCTTTGATTTAAATATATACCGGGGATGTTCACATAACTGTCAATATTGTTATGCCCGAAAAAGTCATAAATATTTAAATTCAAAAAATTTTGAAAATGAAATTTTTGTAAAAACAAATATTGCCGAAGTCCTTGAAAAAGAACTAAAAAGGGGTAAAAGCGGCGGTAAATTCATTAATATTGGCGGTGTCTGCGATAGTTATCAGCCTGCAGAAAAGAAATTTAAACTGATGCCCGGTATTCTAAAAATTCTGATTAAGTATAAACAGCCGGTTATTATCAGCACTAAATCTGCTCTAATCCTGCGGGATATCGAACTTATAGACCAGCTTGCTCACCAGGCCTGGGTTAATATTGCAGTGACCATAACTTCCGATAATGATGAAATATCTTCAAAGGTTGAACCCGAGGCGAGTTTGCCCGGAGTTAGGTGGAATATTTTGCAGGAATTTAGTCAAACGAAAGCCTCAACAGGTTTTCATTTTTTTCCTATATTACCCTTTCTTTCTGATGATAGAACATCGATGGAAAAGATGGTGAAACGAGCTTCTGAAGTTAAAGTGGATTATATGTTAAGCGGAGTTCTTTATCTATCGGAAGGAATTAAGGAAAGATATTTAAGTTTTATTAAAAGAGAATTTCCGGAATACTACTCTGCTTATGTTGAACTTTATCCTCGGGGGAGGGCAAATCCTGATTATAAGAGCAGGATTCATTCTTTTCTGGGGAGAATGAGAGAAAAGTATGGGGTAAATGCCCAGTATTCAAAAATTATTCCTTCTTATAAATAACAAGGAATAATTTTGAGCAGAGAAATTAATTTAAAATTAAAAGAAAATACGAGGAAAAATAATGAAATCAAAAATTGGTGAAATAATATTAACTTTAGGACTTCTCTTGTTTGTATTTGGAGGCATAGCAACTTTTACTAGCTCCCTACCTCAAAATACATTGCAGATAATGGGTGCTTTAGCTCTTGCTTTTGTAGTTGTAGGTTTAAACTTAAAAAAGAGGGTTAAGAATAGCCGCTCATTTGGAAAATTCTAAATTAACTTTATGGAGAAATATTAGGTGAGTAGTTAAAGCTGTAAAGTATTTCGCAAAATATGCCAGTTCACCATCAGGGCGAGGGCACCGTAGCCTTCATTATATTTAATGATTTAATAGAAGGGATAGAAAATAATATGGGATATATTATTAGAAAGATGACCAAAAGACAAGCAGAAGATATATCAACATGGAAATATGATGAACCTTACTCAATTTATGATATGGATGGCAGCAAAGAGATTCTTTATGAGCTGTTAGATGGCTCATATTATGCAGTTACAAATGAAAAAGATGAACTTATTGGTTATTTTTGCTTTGGAGATGCTGCCCAGGTTCCAGGGGGTAAACAATGTGAAGCTTATTTAGGAGATGATGTTATAGATATAGGATTAGGCATGAGACCTGATCTGACTGGAAAGGGCATGGGACTTAATTTTCTTTATAAAGGATTAAAATTCGTTAAAGAAGCATTTTCAAGTAGGCATATACGTTTGACAGTGGCTACATTCAATAAGCGAGCGATAAAGGTTTATGAGAAATTAGGATTTAAGAAAGAAAAAATATTTAAGAGTAAAACCAAAAAAGGCGATTTAGAATTCATGTCAATGTCTATAAGATTTGATTTATAGAGATAAATTAATTTGTCTCAGTTTGATATACAAAAAAAGTGATATGTTAGGTTAACAATATGTATATTGTGAGATGTGAGGTAATAATGGGAAAATCTTTAACTAAATGTTAAAGGGAGGAAATTGTATTATGGAAATCAAAGAAACTTTAAGCGAGAGCTGCAATATGATTAATATTCAAAAAGGTCGTTTGACAGCCATAATGACGCTCATCCTGTCGTTCTTGGCCTTATATGCATCACTGGCGGGAGTGCTGGATAAAAACCTTTACACAGACGTGTTTTTCGCAGGCTCGTTATCAAGAACTTTAATATCCGGGTCACTTGCCCAGGATACTATATCGATTCCACTAAGTCTGCTCTTGGCCGTTTTGTCATTACTATTTCTGAAATATCCGGGGTATAAGACCTTCATTGCTATCCTTGGGTTAACCGGGTATTTCTTTTATGGTTACGGGCTCTATGCAATGCAGGGGCAATACACCTCTATTTACCTCATCTACCTGGCAGTTTTCGGGCTATCCATATACAGCATGATCTGGGGACTTACCAGTTTTGAACCGGATGTAGTAAAGCAAACCCGGTTGCCCGGAGCATTGCGCATGTCTATCAGCATTTTTCTGATTGTAATTCTTTTAGTCCTTGTTCCCGTATGGCTGCTCAGAATTACACCTGATATTGCAAAGCATATTCCCGGGGATACTTATGCGGTTTTTGTTTTGGATTTATGTGTGGTTTTTCCCGCCTTCGGAATAATTGCCGCCCAGCTTCTACGGAACAAGCCCTTTGGTAATATCCTGGCAGGAGTCGCGCTCTTTAAAACACTAACAATCTGCCTATCTGTGGCTTTCGGTGAATGGTTTGTACCCCTTCGTGAAGGCTTTCAGGTAGATTATGGCATGATAACTATATTTAGTGCATTGACATTATTTAGTTTTATGTTGGGCGTTTTATACCTGCTAAATTTGAAAAAGGAGTTGTAGTTAAAAAAAGAGTCCCCTTTTTTCTATATGTTCTTTAAAATTTTAATTAAAACCATAAAGTTCTGTGCAAACAAGCCCTTCGGCAGGTGAAACTAATCGTTAAACAATTTTTTACACCCAAATTATTACCTGGAGAAGTAAGTAAATGCTGGAGGTAAAACTTTACCCTGACCGGGTTATTATTAGGGATTGGGAGAAAGAGCGAGGGCGTGAAGAGGAGACTGAGAGATGGAGAAAAGAAGTAAGAAGTAGGAAGGATGAAAGATGAATTGCGCCATTTTGAATTATATGATATAAATTATATATAATATACGTTTGTAAAAAATAAAATAATTAAAAGGAGATAAAATGAAAAAGAAAAGTATCGTTATCGTAATCGTATGTTTAATCGTTTTTTATTTAAGCAGTAATGTATATCCCTGTACCACGTTTTGTATAAAAGATAGTAAAAATATAATATTTGGCAGAAATTTTGACTTTAGCACCGGCTTTGGACATGTAATCATCAATAAAAGAAATGTCACAAAAACTGCATTAGTCTTCCCTCCCGAAAATCCAATAACTTGGACCTCAAAGTATGGAAGTATCACTTTTAATCAAATAGGGAGAGAATTACCTTACGGAGGAATTAATGAAGCGGGTCTTGTCATTGAACAAATGTGGCTCGATACAACGAAGTATCCGGAACCCGATAATCGTTATGGATTAAGCGAATTGCAATGGATTCAGTATCAATTGGATAATTCTACTACCATCAATGATGTTATTGCGAGTGATACGATGGTAAGAATGTCATTTCAATCATACGCACCTATACATTTTTTACTTTGTGATAAGCAAGGAGATGTGGCAACTATTGAATACATTGATGGAAAATTCGTTTATCATAAAGGTAAAGATTTACCGGTAACTGTTTTGGCAAATAATACCTATGAGGAATCGATTGGTTATACTAAAAAATTCATTGAATTCGGCGGGAATGATACAATTCCAAAAACAATAAAATCTTTAGACAGATTCGCTCTGGCAGCGAGTATGGTCAAGAAATTTGATGAAAGTAAATCCGGGGATATCATTGATTATTCTTTCGAGATCTTAGATACAGTCAGCCAGGGAGAATATACCTTCTGGAGCATTGTTTATGATATAGTGAATATGAAAATATATTACAAGACCTATGGAAATAGGAAAACAAGAGTACTAAATTTAGAAGATTTCGATTTTTCATGTGAGTCACCGGTACTTATAACTGATATTGAAAATAATATTGATAATATTGAGAAAGATTTCGTTTACTATAGCACAAAACTAAACAGAGAGCTGATAGAAAACGTCTTTAATAATGTTGAATTTCTTAAGAATATACCCCCTGAAGCTCGAGATGGAATTGCCCGATATCCGGAGTCATTTATTTGTAATGAGTAATCATTAAGGAGACAGTTTCATAAGCAATTGAATTACAATATATAAATACGGCTAACAATGGTTTCAAGGGAACGCAGGGGCTCTGGCGTGATCTTCAGGTTCAAGAGCACTCTTGAAAGTTTAAATTAGGTCCGAAATCCCTATACGTTCTATCCTTGTGCCCTTTAAACAAATTGTTAAACATTTTTTAATATCAAAATTAGTACCTGGAGAAATCAGTTTATAATGGAATATGGTTTAGTTTTATTAGGAATAATTTGTACTGTTATAGGGGTAATTGGTTGTATTTTCCCTGCAATTCCCGGACCTCCTGTTAGTTATGCTGCCCTTATATTGCTTCAATTTGCCAAAGAAGAACCTGTTTTTAGTAATAGTTTCTTAGTCAAGTTTGCTGTCTTAACTATTGTAGTCTCCCTGGGCGATTATTTTCTCCCTCTACTGGGAGCTAAAAAGTATGGCATCAGTAAATACGGAATCTGGGGAGCAATAATAGGGATGATGGCCGGTATCATCTTCTTTCCTCCCTTTGGAATGATTTTAGGGATATTTATCGGTGCAATTGTAGGAGAGCTTATCGCCGGAAAAGAGAATTCAATGGCTTTAAAAGCGGGCCTGGCCACTTTTATCGGAAGTATGACAGCAGTTCTTATTAAACTGTCTTTGTCCTTAGTGATGGCCTTCATTTTTTTTATCTCCCTTTTTAAGGGCTAAAAACAAAGGAGAAAAAAAAGAAATAAGATGTTTATTCTGGAAACTGAAAAGTTAAAATTAATTCCCCTTGATGCTCAGAATTTTAGATGGTCAATTGAAGACCGTCGGAAGATGGAGCGGAATTTGGGAGTAAAAATTACTGATACGGAATTGGAAGAACCGGTGAAAAAAGCCATGAGGACTTCTCTTAAAATGGTTTTAGAAAATAAGAAAGATTATCTTTGGTTTACCAGTTGGGAAATAGTATTAAAAAAAGAGAACAGAATAATAGGGGGATTGTGTTTTAAAGGCAGTCCTGATGAAAAAGGGAGAGTTGAAATCGGTTATGGAATGCAGGATGAATACAGATGCAAAGGATATATGACAGAAGCAGTAAAAGAATTGATAAATTGGTCTTTTAGCTTTAACCATGTTACCGAGGTTATTGCTGAAACAGAAAAAGACAATCTTCCATCCTATAGAGTTTTGGAAAAAGCTGGGATGCAAAAATACGAAGAAAATGAAAAAATGTTTTGGTGGAGAATAAATAAGATTTAAAAAAAATTTCTGGACAGATATCAAATTAATATTATCAAATAAATATAATAGAGGAGGGCGGAGAAAATGATAATTAAAAATTTCAAACTGTTTAAAGGTCAACATTGCGAAACAACCGCAGCAGGAAATTTACTTAATCATATAGAAATTAACTTATCCGAACCCATGCTTTTTGGATTGGGTGAGGGATTGAACTTTATTATTTGGAATATGAAAACAATGGATTTCCCTTTCATCGGAGGAAGGATAAAGACGGATTTATTAACCCAAAATATTACCAGACACCTCAATTTAAAATTAAATGTTTGGGAAACATCTTCAGCCAAAAAAGCCTGGAAAAATGTAAAAGAAAACATTGATTCAGGGATTCCCGTGGGAATAAAGCTGGATTGCTATCATCTGGATTATTTTACTAATAAAATTCATTTTGCCGGCCATTATGTGGCGATGTATGGATATGATGAAAATAAGGTTTATCTGACTGATACCACTCAACAAGGCGGATTGGTTGAAGCCTCTTTAAAAAACTTTGAACTGGCCAGGAATGAAAAAGGACCTATGTCATCTAAAAATCTCTCTTATACCATTAAAGCTTCCGATAAAAAATATGACTTAAAGAAAGAAATTATACAGGCTATAGGCAATAATGCTAAAAATTATTTGAATCCCCCCATACAAAATATTAGTTATAAAGGAATATTGAAGACCAGCAAAGAAATAATAAAATGGTTTAAGCGAAGCAAAGATGTTGAAGGGGATTTTAAAACAACTGCGATGTTGATGGAAAAAGCCGGCACCGGCGGTGCACTGTTTAGAAATCTTTATAGAGACTTCCTAAAAGAAAGCTACCAAAAAACAAAAATAGAAGAGATAAAGGAA
>Ga0255381_10055_pt1 | contig 11046 bp, 7 predicted proteins | sample ANMaggSSYBR01E10_FD_182108 | JGI IMG/M metagenome (GOLD analysis project Ga0255381, IMG submission 182108) | Sediment cell enrichment communities from methane seep in Santa Monica Basin, California, United Staets - ANME aggregate JGI... | ecosystem: Environmental > Aquatic > Marine > Cold seeps >...
TGATAAAATTACCCACATCTCTACCGGCGGAGGAGCCTCTCTGAAAATGCTGGAAGGATCTCTTCTTCCTGGATTGGAAGCCCTTAACGATAGATAAAAATTGAAGGCGCATTTATTTTGAGAGATTGATGGAATCGGATTAAAAGAAATTCCGAATTGTTTTAAACACTCTCGTTTTCGACAGCCAACCCAAAAAATATTAAAAGTTAATGAGCAGTTGATTTTAACTGGCCGATTTGCGTTTAAGGCGGAATAAACGGTGATCAAGAGCTGCCCTGAGATTCTCTGACTGGATGGACGAGGGAGTGACAGACAGGGTTTCTACGGCTGATAAAGTCCAATGGATAGCTTCTTGATAGTCATTTAGTTTATGTTCGTAATACATCGCCAATTCAATATGAGCTTGAACCACATCATGAGACGCAATTGTTTCCCAAAGCGGCACGGCTTGTGAATAATTGCCTTCTTTTTTATACAATAATGCGAGTTTTATCATCGCTGTAACGTGTAAATTATCTGGTAGATCAATATTATTTAAAGCGTGAGTCAAAACGGATTGCGCAGACTGGGTGCGGCCGTGCTGGGCAAGATAAACTCCAATTGAAACTAGATCATCAAATGACTAGTATTCCGCAGCAAGTGGAAGTGAAAGACGGTTTGTAATGTAATTCAAGAGGATTATCAGAGAAATTACGTCTACCTCGTTGTGGTAAAAGACTGAGGAAAGAGGCGCTGGATCGCCATTTTGAAGATAATCAAAATAATGCGAAGCAACTTTCCATCCGGGGACATCGAGCGAGGACCTAATCACACCGAGCAAATGATGTTCAATATCTCCCAGGGAGCAAGAAGAAAGGTGGGATTTCCAGAGCCGGCGAGCAATGTGAAGCAGATCCATGTGGAAAACATCAGCAAGAGGAGGCGGCCATCCGTGGAATTTGTACCTGGTTTTCAGCCTGGGTAAATCAAACGACTTCCCGTTATAGGAAATAATCACTTTTGCGGTTGAGCAAAAATTTTCCAACGCGGCTAACTGCGCGAGCTCATTCGCAGGGTCCTGGAGAAAGAATTGCGCAAATTGAAAACCTTCATTTGTAAATTTTGCTACCCCGATCAGGAAAACATAAGTACCGGCGCCTCCTGCTAAACCTGTGGTTTCTGTGTCGATAAATAAAAACTGGTCAAACGGAATCGATGAGATCCCTGAAAGAGATGGAATCTCGTCAAAAATTTCCAGGTTTAACGCCTGAAATAGGTTTAAGTCGCCATGAATAAAATCAGGGGGGAAGGTTTTTCTGATAACAAAACAGTCACCTTTAGAAGTATCTTCCAAGGAGCCGTCTATTACGCCTGTAAGGCTATGCGAGGGATCGGGCTTAACAGGGGCGTTGATTTTATCAACGCCAATTTGAACGCCCAAAGACTTTAACTTTTCAGTTAGTGAAGTCATGGTGCAATTTTACTATAGGGATAAGAGAAAAAATTATTTCTGAAGCAAAGCAGTTTTCATTCTTTCCAACCCGGTGTACAGTCTTTCTTTTGGACAGCCAAAATTGAGTCTAACGAAGTGGCTGTATTTCTCGCCAAACCAGCGGCCTTCGTTTAGAGCCACGCGGGCCTGATCGATAAAAAACTCAGAAGGATTTTCAAGTCCTGTCTCTTTGCAATCAAGCCAACCCAGATAGGTGCTTTCAGGTTTGCTCATTTGCACGCCAGGAAGCTCCGCTTGAACAAAATCAAACAGAAAGTTGCGATTAGCCTCCAAGTAGGATAAAAGCTTATCAAGCCAATCTGATCCGTTTTCGAAGGCTGCGCGCAAGGCAATTTCTCCTAGAAGATTTACACTACCCACAGACCCATTCATGGTTTGGACAAATCGATCTCTAAGTAAGGGATTGGTAATTACAGCAGCTGATGTTTTCAGGCCAGCGATATTAAAAGTTTTACTGGCTGAAAGCAAAGTTATTGTATTAGCTGAAATATCTTTGGAAAGCGAAGCGATGGGGATGTGTTTCGTTTCTGTGAAGACCAGATCGCTGTGAATTTCATCTGAGCAAATTAGTACATTGTGCTTGAGACAGGCTTCGGCCATGCCTTGAAGTTCCATTTTTGAGAAGGTTCTCCCCGTGGGATTTTGCGGATTGCATAACATGAAAATCCTGGTTTCAGGAGTTAACGAAGATTGGAAATAATCTTTGTTAACTTTATAAGAACCATTGGAGTTTTGCGATAAAGGAGAGATTATTAAATTTGTGTTTGAGTTATTAGCTACATGGAAAAATGGGTGGTAAGCGGGGGTTTGAATCAATAAGGAATCGCCGGGATTTGAATAGGCTTTTGCAGTGATGTTAAAACCTTGGACGACGCCAGGGATGAGAATAATGTCATCGGTAGTTATCTTCCAGTTGTGACGTTTGAGGAGCCATTGCTGAATTGCCTGCTTGGTTGTATCCTGAATTTTAGGGTAACCGAATATTCCGTGATTGATTCTCTCTTGGAGAGAGGAAATTACTGCAGGAGGCGAGAGAAAGTCAGTATCTGCAACCCAGAGAGGCAAAATATCATCCTCGTACAGATTCCATTTGATACTCTCGGATTCGCGCCTGTTGATTAGTTGATCAAAATTATATTTCATAGCAAGTATTCTTTTTTGGCATGTTTATAATAATACCGATAAGATGATATTTCGTGAAGAAGAAGATTAAATTTATTGTCAATTGCAGCGAATCCTGGAAGGGGAGAGCCTCCGCCTGAAATAATTTGATTAGATTTTAGATGGGAAAGATCATAATCTCCATGTTCGTGGAGCCAGGTTATACCCAATTCGATAAGCGCTGAAGTTTGCCCAATGCTTTGGGCAAAGAGAACAGGATCGTATGGTTTTCCGGTATCTCTTAAGTGTTTTAGAAGCCCTAATATGGCTTGCAAAACTGACCTTTTGGTTTGGGGCAATGGATCTTCCGCAAAAAGAACGACTGATTTTGGAGAAACCGAATCTAAAACTTTTTTCAAGACTGAAGGGCTCGGTGGGGTTGTCCAGATAATTAGAGTTGGCGATTTAACGAGATCTTCCCTCGGCAGGCAATTTAAACCTAATGGAGTATTGCATTCCGCCCAGATAATTGACGATGGATTTTCGATTACCAGGCGACCTAATTCGGTGAGCGGATCGGTTTGTTTTCGGAAATCAAGAATTTTAATTTCCTTTGAATCCTTAAGGAGAATAGGAGTGTCTTCGGAGTTACGAAAGTGCTGTAGGGTTAACTGGGGCTGGGATTGACGATTGTAATTTGAAAGAACTAATGAGTAAGCAATATCGAAAACATTTTCAGGAAGATCAACGCCGACGCTGTTCCACCACAGGACATCTTGCCTGGTTCCGGCGCTGTCTTCTAAGGTTAATTTCCTGTGATTCCTATCTTTGCCAATAATTTTGTCTGTTATAAGTTTTACTCCGCGAGAAGCAAACAATAATTTGGGATTCCCTGAGCCAAAGGGAGCAAGCCGGTGGAAATCATTGATAAAATCAATGGAGATTGATTGAAAAGGAACCAATGAGTCAATTTGTACTTGAGGAGAAGGAAGAGATTCGCCAACGATACCCTTGAAATTATGAGCAATTGTTCTTCGAAATTCTGATACTCTATCAGCATGGAGTTTGACGCCTGCAGCCATGGGATGTCCACCGTGGCTAATTAAAATGTCGCTGGCGCTAGCGATCAGGTCTGAAATTGGCACACCGGGTATAGAGCGCGCGGAACCGCGAGCGTTGTCTCCTTCTTTGGTAAGCATGATTACAGGTTTATGGAAACGATCAACCAGGCGGCTGGCAACAATCCCTATCACCCCAGGATTCCAGTTTGGAGGGCCCAGAAGTACGAGAATTGGATAATCCTCAACGAGGTCAGGATTGGTTTTTACTTTAGCAATAGCATCTTGAAAGATAACTTCTGTAAGCTCACGTCTTTGGAGGTTGAGATTTTCAAGCTCTCCAGCCAAGTTTTCAGCAAGAGATTGGTCGTTGGTAGTGAAAAAATCAACACATGAATTAGCGTCAGCAAGACGGCCGAGAGCATTCAATCGGGGACCGATGACAAAACCGATTTGATCTTCATTTATCGAATTTCCATCCAGATTTGCGTTGATGTAGAGCTGCTGTAATCCCAGTCTGGATGTATTGCGAAGGATAGGTAAACCGCGCTGGAGAAGATAGCGAGTATCACCGTAAAGAGGGGCAACATCAGCGACTATGCCAAGAGCGACAAGATCCAATAGATGGTCAACCTTTTTGTCGTAAAAATTGTAAAGGTGCTCGATGAGCTTAAACGCTACTCCAACTCCTGGAAGGGTTGATAAAGGATGTTCAGAAGGGAGCATATTAGGATTTATTATTGCATATGCATTTGGTAGAACCTGAGGAAGTTGGTGGTGGTCAGTGATTATGACATCGATGCCCAGATTTTGAGCCTTCTCAATTGGTTCGAAAGCGTCAATGCCTGTGTCGCAGGTCAAGATCAATGAGGGTTGGAAAGTTTCAATTTGAGTAGATAAAGAAGAAATAGACATGCCATGAGATTCTCTTGCGCGATTAGGAATGTAGTGGTGAATAACCCCACCCAAATCACGGAGAGCAGAGACGAGAAGAGTAGTAGATGTTTGTCCGTCAACATCAAAATCTCCCCAAATCAGTATTTTTTCATTTAGGGAGAGGGCAGTTTTAAGGCGTTCCGCGGAAAGTTTAAGACCAGGCATTTGGGCTGCTGGAGTGGGTTGGTAAAAAGAAGGGTCAAGAAACCCTTGAGCTGATTTAGTTGAGGTTAATCCAAGGCGGAACAAAGCCTGGGAGACGACGGAGGAATAACCCAATGAAGACTGAAAATCAGCAGGAACATCAAGTAATTCAGGGAAAACCCACGTAATTCTAGAATTGCGCATAGGCATTATTTATTACCGTGTTAATTAATATTCGATTTCACTAACCTGATCAATATCAAATTGAACATTCTTGAGATCTTCGTGTTCAATTGATGGTGATTTTTCAAATGATCCTGCTGAAGTACCTCGATTGCAAAGGGATCTAAAAATGCAATATTGACAAACAGCGTGATCGTCAGTTAATTGAAATTCGACATCTTCGGAAATATAGGTATTAATTTTACCTATAATTTGTTCTAAATCAATCTTGACTTTAGCGTTCTTGTCTTTTGAATAGGGGAAGATTTCTTTGTGTTCTGAAGCTAGCGGATACCAATAATGCATCTCAACATAAGAAGGAGATATGTTAGTTTCTGGAAATAAATCATTTCCTGCTTGACTAAAAATGTAGGGATATAAATGAGTTTGAAGTTTTTTGTCCAATGTTGAATGGGAAGGTTTCTTTGAGGCAGTTTTCCAATCGATTATTAAATATTTCTCTGAATTGATTTCAACTACAAGATCATATTTCGCAATCAGTTTATGAGTGAGGAGCGAAATACTAAGCAGGGGTTCTGGGAAAAAACGATATTTGAGCAACGATTTACCATACGGTAAGAATTTTTCCCAAATTGCCTGTAAATCAGGGTCGGATAAAGAATTTTCAATCAAAACGGGATCTATTCCTGAAAAGAATTGCTGGCAAATCAAATGGAATCTATTGCCAAGCAATGTTGACTTTTCAAATTTTCCAATGGGTTCTGAATAAGCTGCGGGAAGAGATAAACTTTCAATAACTTTTAATTGGAAACGCCGCGGACAATCCAAAAAGTCCTGCAAATTGCTCTGATTTAGCTGTAAGGATTGATTAGATTTTGACATGCGTTATCCTGTACCTGAAGAAGATGTATCTGGTTTATTTTTAAGATAGTCAGATAAAGCTTGAAAAGGCACAGAGGGAGTAGATTTTCCCGAACGGCCATTATTCCAGGTAATAACCAACTCCTCTCTTGCTCTGGTAATCGATACGTAAAGCAATCTTAAGCGTTCTCGTGCATAGTCCAATCTTGATTGTTTCGTACCTTCGCCTTCAATATATTTAGCAGAAGCTCCGTCTAATAAAGAGGTTAGTTGCGTCAACGCTTCGGCTGGCAAATTCAAATGATCGCGGATAAACCAGCGTTCAGATATAAAAATATCATCGGGGAGATTTGAAGGAAAATTGTAATTATTTGACGATATTAAATATACCCTGTCCCATTCAAGACCCTTGGATTTGTGAGCTGTAGTTATGACTACTTTTCCTTTATAATCATCGGGATTGAATTGGTTCTCCTCGCTGATAGAGAAGAAGCGTCTTTCATTTCTGGCCAAAGACTTGAGTTCATCAAGTAACGTTGGTAATTCCCAGTCGGGATGTTGAGTAGCAAGCTGTTTTTGAAAAGCAGCTATTTTATGAGAAATCGAAAGCTCTTCTGAAGTATGAAAAAGGTCTCCTGAAAGAGTAAGGATAAGCTGATCAATGGGAAGAAGAGCTGCCTCATGCCATTTGATAACGATTTCCTTGAAATTTAATAAGGTTGACAGCAAATCAGGATCTTCGGAATCTAATGTGGCCATCCAATCCTCAGAGGGACTTGGAGAAAGGAAAAGCTCAGGTTTTTGTATTGTATTTAATAATTCTGAAACAGATTCAACCTTGGACCAAGCATCCAAATTAGATTGCAAGTCCCTTTTCCAAACTCGATAAACGGCAGATAACTTTTTGGAAGAGCATGGATCAATCAAATAGGACAGGATAATTACCAGGGATCCGGTAGTTTTTCTGGTAGAGAGGGTAGTATTTAAATACTCAACGGGCTCAATTTTATGTTTATTCCTCAAATATGACGCAATTTTTTTGCCCCTATCGTTCCGGGGAGAAAGAACTGCGACTGTCTGTTGGGGATGATTTTTCAACCACGAGGAAACGGAATCTGCAATTACCTGGATTTCTTTTTCAGGGGTAAGCTCCTTGTCAAAGAAGTGAATCTGCCCTGACTGAGATTTGGGATTTTGCTGCAGGTCATCAAGTGGCGTTGGAACAATTTTGTTAGGATAAAGAGCATCGCAGATCAGAGATTGGGGGTGATCTTTGTTTGTCCAATCAACGAGGTAGTTTGCAAGGTCAATGATTGCTTCAGTGCTACGACCTGAATTGGGGAGAACATGATTCTGGTCAGAAGTCTCTATAAATTTCAGAAGCAATTTTGGATCTGCGGTTGTGAAAGACTCATAGATAGCCTGATTCGGATCACCAACCCGAACCCAATTTTGAGAATCTTTGGGTCCGGAGAGCAAAGATAATATTCTTTGCTGCATTAAGCTGCTGTCTTGGGCTTCGTCCTCAAGGATAAAAGGCCAATTCAACTGGAGACGAGTAAGCAGCGACAAATCCAATTGCAGAATTTTATAGGCATGATTAATGAGATCGTCAAAATCAACAGCACCTCTGTATTCGAGATTTCGCTGGTAAACTTTGTAAATTTCTAAACCCATTTCAGCTAAATGCAAAGTATTTTTTGTGGATTTAATTTGGAGAAGTAAAGAATCGGGCGACAGTTGATGATTCTTAGCTGTGCGAATATATTGATTTGCTATTTGCAATAACAAATCCGGGATTTGTTTATTATATAATGACGTTTTTTTCTTTTCTTTGAGGTCGGGAATTAGATACGGGTCTATTCCACCGGGATATTTCCTCAACCAATCATAAACCGCGTCAACTCTTATTCGATCCGCTTCTCTTTCGTCAATTATCTGAAATTTAGAATCAAGACCAACAAGATCTGGCCGTTCTTTAACGATATCGTGGGCTAAGCCATGAAGGGTACGAACTCGATATCCCAGAGAAGGAAGGAGACCCATGTCCTGCAAAAATGAACTAATTCTCAGAGAAAAATTGTCTACAGCTGAGTTGACCAGAGTAACAACAAGGACTTCCTGATCAGTGGACAATAAACCACTCTTGATTAATTCAGCCGCGAGTAATGACAAGGTCCAGGTTTTTCCACTACCGGGTACAGCTGAGACACCCATAGTCCCACCGCGATAAGCGAGAATTTTCTTTTGAGCAGGGCGAGGAGAATAATAATTAGTCATCTGTCATGCCTGGTCTTGCTCAGACGAGCGGATTATCTTTTGAACCTTGTTGAGAGATTTAATCAATAAACCTTTTTGTTCAAATCCGCGTTCATCTGTAGTAGTCAAACAAAAAAATAAGCCTTTTCTGCAGCGGCGAATAAGGCCAGATGACAATCGATTTAGGCTTTCATGATTAAGGGCAAATTCTTCAGTATCTCTCCAGGGCAATCCGATTTCCCAATCTCTGTTGAGGACATGGGGGTTGGTGAGGGGCTGAAAAATTCTTTCGTACCATCCACGGGATCCGACGTCTAGCCAAAATTGGTAATCCACAGGTGTGTTACTGAGCAAAAAAGTATACGCGGGAGTTAGATACACTGCGTTTTTGGGTCTACGAGTCCAGGATCTGGGGTGCTGATTTGCAAGTACGCCGGCTTTAACCATGCGGTAATATTCAGATCCAAGTTGAAGGTTGGAAAAGCCAAGGACTTCTCCTGCGGAAAGACGGAATTTACGGATTGAATCAATAGTTTGTTCAGAAATTTGACCCTTGTCAAAATCATTGTGAAATCCATATCCAGGTTGAGATAAAAGCTCACCAAATATTCTGATCTGAAAGTGATCTAGAGGTTGAGGAGGTTGGTTCCTATAATCACACAGCCAGTTTACAAGAGATTGGTAACGGTTGCCTGCAGAAAAGGTGATGCGCTCCTGAAGTCCAGAGGGAAAATTTTCAAAATCCTCTAAGCGTCCTTCTTTGCTGAATGTTTGAAAGCAATACTTTGCTAATAAATAAGATCTCGTAAGATCAAAGTTTCCCATAAATTGCATAAAAGTAAAGGCAAGTTCATGTATTGTGGGTTGAATCTCCCAATCGGGATGCGCCAAGGCAGAGAGAGTAAGCAAGCAGTGCGCAACTGGCTCATCACGCAATGCCCGGGAAGGTCGATGAGAAGTTGATTCTATCTGTTGTTTAGCCAGTTCGGAAGATAACAAAAATCTCAATGAATCGCTAAGGAAAGGAGCCAGAACAACAATTTCATCTGGGGAAGTGCCGACTTCTACGAGTTCCTTGATCTTGCTTACTACCCAGGTAACCATCTGGGGATAGTAAGGATGGAAGTTTACCGAGACCGCATCAGTGAGTTCCGGTTCCAAGTTTTCAATTATGAGTGATTCCGATTCCAGGGAGGAAGACAAGAAAGAGTTAAATTGGGCCAGGGCTGGAGACATTGTATAAGATTGAGACAACTCTATATTGTTGGTGCAGAAATCTGCCAGTTTCATTCCTCCGGAGGGAGACGCACCCAGAAAATTCCTGTAACCAGCAGAGAGGTCATAGATTAACATAGAAGAGTCAAAGGAGGGCAGTATATCCTTGATGAAATCGTGAGCTACCGGAACGTCTTCTTCAACATTGTCGTAGATCAAGTGTTTGAACTGTTTTTTGAAATGCTCTTTTATCTTCTGGTGGGGGAGAAGATAATTGACGTACAGTTCTATTTGTAAGGAATAATCCAATAAATTATGTTGATAGCAATACTCCCTGAAAAGCGCTGCAGCATTTTGGGCATCTTGGAAAATGCTTAGTTGGGACGGATCTCCAATCCATGATGATTGAAGACGTTCTGAGATTTCAGTATGTGGAAATCCGTGAATTGCTGCTTTGTTGAGGTTGTCTAAAATTTGGCTAAAAAGTCGGTTTCGCTGGATGGTAACGGATGAAAAATAACCCCCATCAACAACCAGTGGAGTGATTAATTGGGACATGAAGTACAAGGTAGATTCGAGGGTGAGGAAAGTTGGGAGCTTGTCTGAATCAAATAGACCTGTTTCAGCTGATATCAGCGGCCAATAGAGTTCGATGGTCCTCCGCGCAAGCCCACCGAAAGTGGCTATAACAGGTAAACTGCCCCCTTGAAACGTGATAGAGTTGATGGAGTCCTGGTATAGCGAAGAAAGAGTTCTTTGCGGAAAAAGAAGCAATATCTTATTCCCTGGAATTCCGTTTTCAACCAGGAAGTTCAAACGCGCTACTCCCGTGGTGGATTTTCCTGTACCGGCAGGCCCGGAAAGAAATAATGAACTACCTGGGTCTGATTCAATTATCTTGAGTTGAGTTCTAGATAAATCCATAATCTATTCTAAAGCAGAATCTGGGTATTTGGAGATCTCAGTATTGAACAAGTCAAGATTGCAGGCAGACAATTTTAATGAAAGAACCATAAAATTCTTTAATTCACGAATTTCCAAAGCGAGATCCTGTTTGCTGTATGTTGATGGATCGCTGTTTGTTTGGCTATTGATGTAAAGAATTCCAAGGGTTAAATCAAGTAAAAATTCAAAGGACTCTTGATTAAACCATGTAATTCCGTCGTGGTCATGAATTTCTAAAAAAGCTAAGATATCCTGATTAGAAAACCATATAGATGATATTTCGCTGGGAGATAAGGCAATATTAGTAAAACAGGAAGAGAGAGAAGTAATTATCTTTGAGTTTGATGTAAATGCAGTAAGCTCTGAAGGCGCAAATATGGAAGTTGTATAAGGTTGAGTTGAAGAGAGGCGAAAAATGTCCAGGAGTAAAGATCGGGGAATAAGTTCAATAAGTTCAGAAAAGATTACCCAGAACAGGAGAGTATACAAGACAAGGTTGCCTTTGTTATTCTTAATGACTTTGTATTTATAACAATTGTTAAGCGCTGTTAGTTTTGAAGAAACCAGCTCTTGATAATCTAGTGGGAAGTCACTGGCTTCTGGATGAAGCCGGGCGAGAACAGAAGCGAAAGAGGATAGGTTTTGCGAAAAACGATCTTCTAAATAAAGCGAGTTTTCGCCACTCCGTGCATCGTTTTGAACGACAGTAGCCAAAGTGTTTGGCAAATTCCCTGAAAAACAAATTGAAACCAATTCGTCCAGTGCCTTTAAAAGAGGCGAAAGTCTGATTTCGAGAAGCTTTTCCTGGATATCAGGGGAACCATTACCTTGAAGAGACGAGTTAAGGAGGGA
>Ga0255381_10056_pt1 | contig 11042 bp, 8 predicted proteins | sample ANMaggSSYBR01E10_FD_182108 | JGI IMG/M metagenome (GOLD analysis project Ga0255381, IMG submission 182108) | Sediment cell enrichment communities from methane seep in Santa Monica Basin, California, United Staets - ANME aggregate JGI... | ecosystem: Environmental > Aquatic > Marine > Cold seeps >...
CCGGGTGGACAACTGACCCGGAACGGCGGGTTAAAGAACATAACGCGGGAAGAGGTGCACTTTACACAAAATTCCGCCGTCCGGTTGAGTTGATTTATCTGGAAGAAGTAACTGACCGGTCCACCGCACAGCGCAGGGAGTGTAAAATTAAAAAACTAACCCGGAAGAAGAAAATCGATTTGGTTCGGGAATTTGCCGAAAATAACTGAGCTGGTAAAGTTGGAATATTAAAGAGGATTGATTATGACGAAACCATTGGATTGGATTGAAACCGAATTGCAAGCTTTAAGAGATACCGGTCTTTATAACCAGATCCGGACGCTGGAATCTCCCCAGGGAGCCTGGCTGGTTGTAGATGGAGAGAAAGTGCTGAATTTCTGTGCCAATAACTATCTTGGCCTGGCAAATCATCCCCGCCTGGTAGAGGCAGCCAAAAAGGCTGTGGACAAGTATGGAGTGGGACCAGGCGCAGTGCGCACTATTGCCGGCACCATGGACCTGCACATTGAGCTTGAAAAACGCCTGGCAGCATTTAAAAAAGTGGAAAACGCGATCACCTTTCAATCCGGATTCAGCGCTAACCTGGCAACCATTCCTGCACTGGTTGGAAAAGAAGACGTTATTTTTTCTGACCGGCTTAATCATGCCAGTATCATCGATGGCTGCCGGTTGGCTAAAGCCAAAATCATTCCCTATGATCACTGCTCCCCGGCTTCGCTAAAACGGTCTTTGGACGAATTCCGGGCGGATTTCCGGCGGGCGCTGGTGGTGACTGATGGGGTCTTTTCCATGGATGGTGATATCGCTCCCCTGGATGAGATCTATGAGGTCACCCGTGATTACGATGTGATCCTGATGGTGGATGACGCCCATGGAGAAGGTGTACTAGGCGAGGGGGGCAGGGGCATTGTGGATCATTTTAAGCTGCACGGTAAAGTAGACGTAGAGGTCGGTACGCTCTCTAAAGCATTCGGAGTAGTGGGCGGCGTAGTAGCCGGACATCCCCTGGTTGTGGAGTGGCTATATCAGCGCGGTCGGCCGTTCCTGTTCTCCTCTGCGATGACGATACCTGATGTCGCTGCTTGTATTGAAGCAGTGAAAATGCTGGAATCCTCTACAGAATTGGTTGATCGGCTTTGGGAGAACGCGGCTTATTTCAAAGGGGAAATGAAAACCCTGGGATTTGACACAGGGAAGAGCGCTACTCCTATCACACCGGTGATGCTGGGAGAAGCCCCATTGGCTCAAAAGTTCAGCCGCAAGCTCTTTGAAGAGGGTGTTTTTGCCATGTCGATCGGCTTTCCTACTGTTCCGCAAGGGGAAGCCCGTATTCGGGTAATGATCTCCGCCGCGCACAGTAAAGAAGATTTAGATCAAGGTCTGGCCGCCTTTGAAAAGGTTGGCCGTGACTTGGAAGTGATCGGCTAAATAGCAATATTTAGATATTGGTGTTTACCAGCGCCGGCATTTTTAATAAACAACAAACCGTAATCCTCTAGGGGTTACGGTTTTTGCCATTATTGCAGCAAAATAAAGAGTCTGAGGCTCGGTTTACTCCCTTTTTTTCTTGCAAAACCTGCTTATTTACAGTATGATGAATTAATATATTAACCCCCTTTTAGATGTTGATTGGGCTTCCCCTTTGTAACATTTTCTCTGATTATCTCGTTATTAATATAAAAGAACACTATCATATCTCTCTGGAGGAGCACATGTCTAAAAAAGCACTGTTTATTGCATTATTCTTATTCATATCCATCTTGGGACTAAGCGGATGTGACCCGTCACCTCCCCCTTGCGATGCCGGTTCCCTGGTGCCGCCTGAACTCGATGATCCAGATCTATGGGAGATTTTAGATCCCAGTTCGGTGGTTCTTAACTGGCATATGGATCCAGCCTGTGAACCGGACCAGTTCGAGATCATCCTTTCTCGGGAGCGGGATTATTCCGTGATCGATATCACTCATTTAGTTAGTGGTGACAATACTTCCTGGTCTCCCCCAACACTGGACATTGCAGAAGAATATTTTTGGCGCGTTGCGGCAATCCAGGATTCAATTAAGAGTTCATACTCGTTTCAGATGAAGTCGTTTTTCACAGAGCCTGTTTGCGATCCGGGAGATCTGGTCGCCCCCACCCTGGTTTTACCGGTCAATGGAGGAATCTTTGATCGCGGTTATAGTTCCCTGGAGTGGGAATGGCCTCTCTCAACCTGTATCCCTGAAGCCTACAAAGTTGAAGTATCCATGGATCCTGATTTTGTGGATACAACTTACTTTGGGGGAACAGGCAATCCAAGTACCCGGTGGGGGTTTGGATCAACTCCTCCAGGAGCAACCCAATTTTGGTGGCGAATTATTGCTTCAGCAGATGAAGTTTATGGTCCACCTTCGATTGTTTATTCTTTTTTCACCGATCCAATATGTGCAGCAGCTTCGCTGGTAGCGCCAATCCGGCTGACACCATTGGATGAGGAAATCGTATCCATCGCTAATCCAGAATTTACCTGGGATTATCCTGACCCCAGCTGCGCCCCAGAAGGGTTTCATTTAAGAATCTCTACAACACCCGATATGAGCTCAATTGTTCTAGATGCTGATAATCCTACTAACGCAACGAGAAGTTTCCAGGCTGGCTATCTCCTGGACGATTGCCAGACCTATTATTATGACGTGGCGATGGTGAGCGAAGGTGTAGAAGGTCCTTTCAGTGATGTGGGTGAATTTTCAATTGAAACAAGCAGCGCATGCGTTTTACCTCCTTGCGGTACGGGTGACATTCCCACACCAGACCTTGTCTGGCCCGCTGTTTTTGAACTTGTCCCTGATTTGGCCCCCAGCCTTCAGTGGGAAAATCCAGGGACCTGCGACCCGGAAGGGTATGTAATCGAATTTTCTCACAATATTAATTTCTCCGATATCGTTGTATCGGGCGCGACCGGAACTCCAGATACCTCCTGGGGTCCCTCAGCTCCCTTTGAAGTAGGCAGGCAGTACCGCTGGCATGTTGCAGGTATGGTGGGGACTACATTTGGCGATTGGAGTGGACCGCGCAGCTTCTTCACTGGGCCGGAATGTACGTCTATCACCGAATTAGTAGCGCCGGTTCTATTGGAACCGGAGAATGGGTCAGTTGAAGATTCCCTGAGTGTGTATTTTCACTACCTGGCTGATTCTCCGATATGCCTCCCGGATGGTGTCTTTATCAATCTGCAGACCGATCCCACCTTCAGTGGACCTAACTTGTTGGGTGAATTCACTATACCGGCAAATACAGTGCTCACAGAACCGCCGCTGACGGACTGTACAGCTTATTACTGGAAAACAGCGTATATTCAAGATGGATTGTACGGTCCAGAATCGGATGTGGGCTGGTTTTATACCAATGAATCTGGCCTATGTCCCCCAGCACCTTCACCCGGGACGGCTAGTATGAATGCATTCTGCCGGGAAGGGACTTACCCTGAATTCTGGGATCCCAAATATACAGTTGAATTGGGGGATTTTGTGCAGGTTATCGCCCGGAATCCATTTTCCACTTACTTAAAGATCATTATCCCGGGACCAGATGGCTTCACACCCTTGAAATACCCGCAATTCTGCTGGATTATCTTGGACGCTATTAAATTCTGGGGTCCTGATAAAATTCCTGAAGGACTTGAAGTCTTATCACCACCGCCAACACCGACTCCTGTTCCAATTACCTGCCATGCGAAGCTGGGTCCTGAAGACTGTAAAATTTCAGGAGGAACATACGATCCCAAACAGAAATACTGTAAATGCCCATGAGTTAGAGATTAATCTTGTTTCCTGACAATCATTAATGTTAAAAACCAGCCCTCGCAAGAGGGCTGGTTTTATGGATTCTCAGAAGAACTCAGAAGGATTTCTATCCCCTTTCTGCAACTTAACAGTGGCATTTGGTGTATTGAAAGTAGGAGGAATATGATGATTTCTGGTGCAAACAGAAAGATTTGGTTGTGGTTGTTACTGCTCTGCCTGCTGGCAGGCTGCACTCTGGGAGAGCGGCAGCTGAGTGGGGATTCAATGCTTGATGGATGGCAGGAATCCAGCCTGGACGTGGGAGGGAGCACACGCTGGTACAGGATATATTCCCCGGATCCGCTCGCTGACAATCTCCCGATGGTTATCCTGCTGCACGGCGGAACGGGAAGCATGCGATCGATATTCCGCCCCAATGCAGGGGGCACAAAAGAATGGATGACATTGGCAGAAAAGGAAGGGTTTATCCTGCTGGTACCCAACGGAACAAATCCCGAAACCGGGGACACGTATGGGGATGACCAGAATTGGAATGACCACCGTCGAGATTCAGCAGCCGGCCAAACCACGGCAGAGGATGTCGATTTTATTCTGGCTTTATTGGAGCAGATCACTGCCCAATATCCTGTGGATCAGGAGCGGGTTTATGTCACCGGGGCATCGAACGGCGGGCTGATGACATACCGCTTGCTGATTGAAGCGCCGGACCATTTTACGGCGGGAGCTGCCTTTATCGCAAATCTTCCTGAACCTGCCCTAAACCTTCCTGTTTCGGGCAAACCGACCCCGCTAATGATAGTCAACGGCACAGAGGATCCATTGATGCCCTGGGAAGGTGGATCGGTCGGAAAGGACCGGGGAATTGTCATTTCTGGGGAAGAAACAGCTGCCTGGTGGGCAGTTGCCAACCGGGTTAACCTCGATCAAAAAACTTCGGAGCTGCTCCCGGATGTTGATCTAGAGGACAACTGCCGGATCCAAAAAGATTATTACCCGGCTGGACCTGATGGGACTCCACTGCTGTTTTATACAGCTCAGGGCGGCGGTCACGCTATGCCTTCAGGGAAACACCCCCTTCCGGATAGCTTTCTGCTCCGCTGGGTGATTGGCCCGGAATGCCGTGACGCAGAAGGCGTTACCATGGCCTGGGAATTTTTCAATCAAACTGCTGCAGCCCCTCACTGATAAATGATTAGTTTTTACAAAGTTTTTACGCCTTCTTAACCTCCTTTGTATGGGATATCTGTATTATCGAAACAGTTATCCTATTTTAATTTTGGTTCAAAGGAGCAGACCATGAATAAAAAAGCGATTACCCATATATTTGTTTTTGTTCTCTTAGCCTCAACCCAGTTTGCCTGTTCATTCTCCGATTTGCTTGGAAATAGCAGTGAAGAACAGCCACAGGTTCTACCAGGAAATACTGGTGAGAGCCAACCATTACCCGAAAGTGAGATTGAAGAGGACTCCTCGACAGAGGAACAATCTTCGCTCCCACCTGCCGACCAAACTTCCTGCACCAAAGCCTTTTCGGGAACTATCAATCTCAGTGATGGACAGGAGTTCCAGAGCGGTGATTCTATCCAGGTAATTTTTACCCTGGTGAACACTGGAACCTGCACCTGGAATTCAGGCTACAGCCTGATTGAAATTGGCGGGGATATCACTCCCTCCAGCGGAAAGCTGGCGCTTCCGGGTGAAGTCGCTACGGGTGAGTCTGTTGACTTGAGTGTAGAATTCACTGCCCCGTCACAGGCGGGACCTTATCTTTCAGCCTGGAAGATGGAAGACCAGGAAGGTGGAGTGTTTGGACAAAATGATCCAGCGAATGCCCCTGTAAAAATCACTATCCGCTCGATTCCCTCTGGGAATCCTCAGCCCAATCCCACACCTACTCCACAGACACCTCCAGCTGAGAACCCGGATGCCTCGCTGGAAATGGATGGGGTAACCTTGCTGGACGATCACTGCTATGACCTCAACAGCGGAGTAGAGGTGGATTGCAATGATAGCAAAGCGGATATGATGTATAACCACAGTGGCCTTGGTTTCAATATGCATACAAATGTCAATTCTGACTTCTCTCCAAACCAGGATGATGAGCCAGATAAAAATGATTGTGAAAATGCCTCCTATGCCCCCCTGCCGCATGCCCTGCTTTATGGAAAATTCTTCTGCTTCAGGATCGAGACATTGGCCAGCACGACTTTTGGCTGGATCCGGATTGAGCGTTTTGACGAGGACGGTGTGACCTTCGACTTCCTGACCTTCAAGGCGGACGGACCATCAGTGACCGTCAACACCAACCTGTTTGTTGAAACCCAGGGAGAGCAGATCACAATCCTCGAAGGTGAATGTTATGATGTTCAGAACGGGGAGATAAATTCCAGCTGCAGTGGAATATTTGCCGGTTTTCTCTATGAAGAAGTGACAAAAAAGAGCCTGCAGGTAATGCAGATTAATCCTAACGAAGCTTACTTCGCAGCCGCGATGAACTCAGAGCCCAGTAAATCTGACTGCCAGAACGCGAGCTACAGCACAACTCCCACCTGGCCTATCCAGGAGACCAGTTATTACTGCTACCAGTTTTTACCTGGCACAACCGTATATTACGGCTGGCTGCGTCCAACCTCGTTTAATTCCAGCGGAATGACCTTTGATTACCTGACCTGGAAATCCTCACCGTAAGATTGCCATAGCCAATGGTAAACGAGCCCTCAGTTTAAGCTGGGGGCTCGTTTTTTACTGAAGACTGGGAGACTATGAGACTTTGTGACCTGGGACCTGAATGACCAGGAGAAAAATTAAATGGTATGTCAACTCCCAGAGCCCTTCGATTTCCATCTCGGCTTCCCGCGATGTCCACTCAGGACAGGCATCCTGAGTAGCGTGACAAAGGAACGCGTATCGAAGGGTGGCTAAAGTTAAAAACAAGTGTGATTCTTCTGTCATTGCGAGGGTGCGGAGTACCTGAAGCAATCTCCTGATTAATTGAAGAGATTGCCACAGTCGGGAAGCAGAGCTTCACTCCTCGCAACGACAGCTGTTTCTTAACGGATTCCCAGTAGTTTGAAAATTCTATTGAACAGTCCTTTCCTGCTAGATTTTATAAGCTCTCCGAGAATCTCATTAATCATCTCTAGGGCTTCTGGAATCGCATTCCTCACAGCCGGGCTGAGCCCCTCTCCCAGGGTAAATTGAACCGCTTCCACGCCGATGATAATAATCCTCTCTGGTAAGCCCTCGGGGGCAAGTTTACGGCCGAGGGAGAGGGTCTCAGCGGTGCCCCATCTGTGGGCTGAACCGGTTCCTGCGCTGAAGTCAAGCAGGTCTTCTTCAGTGAGTTTATGTAAAGTTCCGGGAGGGGCGCCGCTTTGGACCGCGTCCACCAGGATGGCCGCGTCCAGCCCGGCAATAAGTCCCAGCAGCGTCAGCCCGGGGCTTTCTGCGGTTTCAGCTTCAATCGTATGTTGGGGATAATCAGCCCCCTGGGAATCACGCCAGCGCCGGGAAATTTCCAGCCCGACCTCATCGTCCCCGCGCATGCTATGACCGATCCCCAGGATTTTGATTTGCATGTGGTTAATTTAACCATATTTAGATTAAGTTGCGGGCAGGGTTGAAAAATTACCCCTTACCACCCGGTATTTGCTACAATAAGGAATATTGGCTAGAGTAGAGCCCGAGATCAAAACTGCGCTCAGTAAAAGTAATAAAGCAAACGCCCGGAAGGAATGGGTTCTGACTTGATGTGGGGGTACTTATGCTGAACATTAGACGTGGAGGAAAAAATCTTGAAGTATCTAAAATCTGTAATTGACCTGATTGGCAATACACCGCTGCTGGGTTTGGAAAGATTCTGTCCAGAACATAGTGTATTTGCCAAGTGTGAGTTTATGAATCCAATCAGCCTCAAAGACCGTCCAATTCTGCAGATCATTTTAGATGCGGAGGAGCAAGGGACGCTGAAACCGGGCGATACCCTGATTGAAGTAACCAGCGGGAATACCGGGATGGCGGTGGCCTGGATTTCAGCTGTCAGGGGCTATGACGCCATTCTTGTCATGTCAGAGATTCAAAGCATCGAACGGCGCAGGATCATGGCTTCGTTTGGCGCGGAGATTATCCTCACCCCTGCCTCGGAGGGTACTGCGGGAGCTCGGGTAAAACTCAAAGAGATTATAAAGGATAACCCCAATTATTTTTATGTCGGTCAGCATGTTAACCAGGCTAATCCAAAAGCGCATTACCTGACCACCGGGCCGGAGTTATGGGCGGATACAGATGGAAAGATCGATATCCTGGTGGCAGGCCTGGGTACAGGCGGTACGTTGTGCGGCAGTGGACGATATTTAAAGGAACAGAATCCGGAAGTTCAATTAATTGCGGTCGAGCCGGAAAACTCACCATACATCTCAGCGGGAATCTTTCAGCCCCATCTCATGATGGGAACTGCGCCCGGTTTCCTGCCGGAGACATTGGATAAGGAGTATATTGACGACTTCTTCCTGGTCAGCGAGTGTGACTCTTTTGCCGCTTGCCGGAGAATTGCCAGCCAGGAGGGGTTGCTGGTGGGAATAACCTCCGGGGCTACCGCCTATGCAGCCGAGCAGCTGGCAAAACAGCCGGAGAATGAAGGTAAAGTGATCATTTGCATTTTCGCCGATAGCGGTGAGCGCTATATGAGTGTAGAAGGGTTGTTTTAGTTACGGGGAGTATCAGGTTATCCGAAACAGTGGTCTTGGGTAATCAGTTGTTTGATTTACCGGAGGTTAAGATAGTCACCCGGGGCAAAATTTCTAGTGGGAAAAACTGATAATTTGCAGGCAATCAAGTGAGGTGTTTTTACCCTCTCATTTCTTGAGGAGAGCTATTAGCGAATATGCTATACTTCGATTATCTACTAGTCCACAACAAGAAAGTCCAGAGCTGCGGGATAACACAATATTGAATTATGTTCCTTCTCCAACATGACACCATAATGGATTATTTTGCAGTTGAAACATAATTAACGTTAGTTGTACAGAGATTAATGAGTAGGATTTTGATTAAACGGTAAATATAATGGCACATATGTACCTGCTTAAAAAAAGATTATACAAGGAAACCAAGCGCATTAAACTGGGCGAATTGCGTAAAAGTGAGATCTTGGATGAGTTATCAAATTGGTTCAAGTCGATTTATGATGTAGATATTATTAATTTCAAATATAAGAGGATCAAGGTTGGTAAAAGGATTAAACATAGGCTTACTATTGTTACAGACCAAAAAGAAGATTATTTGAAAATGGTTCCGAGGCTAGGTGAGCGGAATCATGAAAATGAGCAAATGATTGTCAAACAATTTCTAGAACTGACCAGGAAATATAACTTCAAAATTGATCCACGAGTTAAAAACATCTTTGTTGTTTTTTCCGACTTTTCAAAAGAAGCTAACACAGAAACCAATAGAATAGCTTTCGATTCCTTTAATAAGGAGCTTAAAAGAAATTATCAGGATCATTATATTTTGCAGCCGATATTTGATGCAATAATCGTTTTCTTTCATACCGATGAACAGGTCCGAGAAAATAGTTTAAACGGAGTATCTGAAGCTATATCTGACGTTTATTTCAATGCATTAAAGAAGTTTGATGTGTGTGGTTATATAACAAGGGATAATCTGAATATAATCTTTGACAGCAAGGAAAACCTTGATCAGAATTATGAAGGGAATATGTATTATTATCTCCATTAGTATTTGACAACTAACCCCCGCTTCACCTGACAGCCGGTTAAGGTGGATGGTCTGGGATCCAGGATCACTAAAACAAGACCCGGCTGCAGGTGAGCTCATCCGTTATGTGCCATTTGGTAAATAGAATGTCCAACAAACAATTACGTATACATAATACTGATATTGATAATCTAATCTCCAACCTACGAGGAGAAGTTGGAGATATTGTTTTCTCTTGGATCGTTATGCAAAAATTCATTCATCAATCAAGGGGACTACAGACGGATAATATTGATGAAGATCTAAAAAACCCACAATTAATCCTCGCAAATTCACTTATAGACAAATTAGAAAATGAAATCATATCAAGATTATCTGAACTTGCTGACGAAAAGATTGGTAGATTAACTTTTCATTTTGCTCAAAAGAAACTTGGTGTTCTTAATGATGAAACAACGAATTTTATTTCATTTATGGAGAAAGAAAAATTCCGCAAGAAAAGGAATCTTAATATAAGTCATAAAGAGTTACCCGAGCAATGGACTGATCACAAATCCATTAATATAAGTTATCGGACAATCGTTATTGGTATCGTAATGGCAATACGATTAATTAAAAAATTTGACAGACATCACCTTGGACCTAAATCGAAATACTTATGGCAAGAAATGAGAAGACGCCGATACAAACTCACCTTTCCTGCAAAAATCGGCTATATACTTATGCCATATATCTGGTTACCCAATGAAGTAAGAAAAGAAATAATCATTGATGAGATTAAAGCAGGAATGCATGTATGGGAAGATATGAGTGTAAGTATAAATGGGATGGATAAGGATATTAAGGCTTATGGCAAAATGGGAGCTTTATTGATTGATGGTCATATGATGATTCTTGATAGCTCATTTATTGAACTTGAATCAATAAACTTCCCAAAGAAATGATTGTTATTTTGTATGTCACATAACCCCCGCTCCACCTGACAGCCGGTTAAGGTGGGCGGCTAGGGTTTTAGGATCGCCAAAACAAGACCCGGCTGCGGGTGCCCCGCCAGGGTGCTTCGCAAAGCTCATCCGTTAGGTGGCCAAATTACAATCTCCTGATTCTTTATCTACTACATTGGATTGGCAAGATTACTTGATGAACAAAACCGAAGAATTAATCAAAGGGCTGAAAAGCAAATCCCAAACTGAGAGATTAAATGCAATCGAAGCTCTTGGCAATTCCAGGAATCCCGATGCCCTCGATCCTCTTCTCGAATGCCTTTCGGATAAACAAAGCAATGTGCGAAGAGAAGCAGTAAGAGCACTTGCGCGCTTGGATGATCCTCGAGTGATTGAGTACCTTCTTGAAGCCACATACGATAAAGATAAACAAGTTGTCAGTATGGCTGCTGCTTGGATTGGCAACTATCAGGATGAAAGAATAGTAAAACGCTTAGTAGATCTCCTTGGCAAGAGAAATAGAAAGATAAGAGACTCCGCTGAATTGTCACTTGAAACTCTGAAACGCTATGCTGTGAAAGGGCTTATTTCTTGTATAAAT
>Ga0255381_10058_pt1 | contig 10909 bp, 8 predicted proteins | sample ANMaggSSYBR01E10_FD_182108 | JGI IMG/M metagenome (GOLD analysis project Ga0255381, IMG submission 182108) | Sediment cell enrichment communities from methane seep in Santa Monica Basin, California, United Staets - ANME aggregate JGI... | ecosystem: Environmental > Aquatic > Marine > Cold seeps >...
GTGTCGATTTCTTTCCGTCGGTTTTGCTCTGCGGTGAATAAACGGGCATTTTCAATTGCGACAGCCGTTTGATTGGCAACTGTGGAGAGAATTAATTCATCCTCAGTGCTGAAAGCTTGTTCCGAGCGTTTAGACCCCAGGGCAAAAATCCCAACCAGCTGTGATTGTGCTTTGATGGGGATGAATAATTCTACTTCCATTTCATCTAGGTCCTGCCTTTCACTTTTCCACAAAGATTGGAATTGAGGGAGGTCTTCTATTTCTTGCCTGTTGAGAGGAAGGTCGCGGGTGGATAACCAGAGAACCACAGGGTGGCCCTTTCTGAATGAGAGATTTCTAATTTCATCCAGGCCTACCTGGGTGGTTATTTGGAACATCCCGGTATCTTCATCACGCAGAAAGAAAGCAGCTTTTGGGATATGCAAGGTTGAAGTTACTTCTGTCAAAATCATGTTTGTGATTTTGTAGAGATCAAGGACGAAGGCAGCCCGGCTGCTTAAGGCCTGAAGCATAACCTGGGAATCATATTTCTCGCGGAAGAACAGCCGGTCAATAATTTGCTGCGCCTTCACTCTGAGCGGTTCAGCTATCAGGGCAGTAACCACTGATACTGCCAGGGAGAGCAGGAAGATTTCAACGCCGGAATATAACTCAAATACAGTTAACGAGAAAGTAATGATTAAGAAATATGTAGCACCGATGAGAATGGTTGGGATGGAATAAACTAATCCCTGGCGAATGACAACCCGGATATCCAACAGCTGGTGTCGCAAGATTGCATAAACAAAAAAGATAGCAGAAATGCCATTAGCCACGATATCAATTGGATATTTACCGAGAGGTGTGAAATTTATACTGGAACCAATAATCATCACCCCTATTCCCAGTATTAAGTACAATAAACGGTTCCGCTGAATTGGATCTTTCGATCTTTGATGTGAGCGGACAAGAGTGAGTAAACTTATTACAATTAAGACGTATCCGGGCCCAGCAAGGAGATACGTGAACAGTGAAAACTCATAGAGAATAACCCCGTTTTCTATTGCAACTGAGTGGATAACCAGGTTTGTAAATATGGTGACTCCAATCATTACAAAGCCAATGATTAGAGTCCATAAATCCCACTTGTTCTTTACTTTGATTGTCACCCGCGAGAATCGATAAACGCTCATCATTGTGCCGAGTGCGGCGCTTATCATCATTCGGAACCACAAAGTGGCTCTTGTTTGATCTGCATATAACAAGAGCGCAAAAAGAGACCATAAGCCCATGGCCAGCAGGTACCACCGGAATACCCGCTTCATATCAGTCTGGGGCCTTGAGACAGAAACGACGATATATAAACCACTATACAGAAGGATCGCAGTGGCAGAGATAAAAGTATTTACAAGTTGGTTCATCCTACCCTTTTATTTTTTTATCTCCTAAAAGCCTTTTCATTTGTTTTGCTGTAGGTTTCATGTGGGGCGGTTTGGTGTGGGCTAAATCAGCGCCATGGCTTTGCTGGTAATCCATGTATAAACCAAATGCTCCTGGGTTAAGCATAGAAATTTTGACAGCAGAATAACCGAGCATTTCCACCATATCATCATAATCAGAATTTACTTCCCGCAAGGTCGAGTTGAATTGGGCTTCCATTTTACTTGTTTCCACATGGGCCACAGTTTTTAATTCAACAAAGAGGTGTAAATATGCTTTGTTATCTTTAACCTCTTTGCGCGCAATCCATTCGTAGTAATCCAAGCTGGTTTTTTCTAATGCTTGCCAGATGTCTTTTTCGGTTATCAAAGCGAATCCTGCGATATTAATAACATCGCTATCCCTGGAATAAAACTGTACCTGGGGAAGGTCAATGTCAAGTTCATCATCTCTCAGGGAGAGGACTTCAAAAAGGTCACCTACCCGGTAACGGGTGAAGATCCCGCCATGGAAATTGGTAAATACCAGCTCATAAATTCCTGGCTCTAATTCATTATAAAGAACTGTTTTTGGTTGATAATCCGGATCCTCTTTGCTTTTCTTGTGTTCCTCATGAGGAATGAATTCTAAAAAGTCATTTTCAGGGAAAAAAGTCATACCCTTGTAATTCCAGGCCTGCATACATAACGAGCCGCCTTCTGTACAAGCATACCCCTCAAGAGGTTTTTTACCCCAATAAAATTCAATTTGTTTTTTATAGATAGAAGCGTCTACCCCTCCAGTCATAATTCCTTTCAATTTCCAGACATCTTTGGGGAGCATGGGTCTTCTCTTTATTTTTGCTGTGAGATAACTTTTCAGCAATCTCCAAATCACGTTTGGTCGAAGCATCTCGCCCGAGAGCTTCATTGAACCTGATCCTTTTTCAAATTGTTCTCCCATCCCGACTAATACACTGCCAAGTCCGTAGAAGAAATCCAATCCCTCTACCATGGCCATTTTGAATCCTGTTTGTATTCGCTCACGAAAACCCATTGGATCCCCAATATCAAGGGGAGGGAGGAATCTAATATCCATTTGATCGTTCGCGGAATGGGTGATTTCTCCTGAGAGGTAAGGTGGTGGTGCTGCAGACAACAAGACAGTATCTTTAGGTTCTAATATGACCTCATATTTTTTTGTGCAAGAAGCCAGGATCATTGATCCGGTCACCGAATCTCCAAGCCGGTCATACATTTTCTTCGAATAAGGCGCCCATTTATATCTAAAATCACCACTTCTACCCGATGTGTGCGCCCAGGTAACTGGTTCGCGAGGAAGAACATCACCCCTTTTTTGATCCAGATATTCTTGATAATCCTTATAGGTAGTAAGGGGTACCACTTCACGAAATTCTTCAACGCTTGTGGGGATAACATCTCCCATCAGCATCCGCCCCATCAAACTCTTACCCAGCAAATCGATTTGTTCCAGGAGCAACCGCTCCTGGATCTCCATGAATTCATCTATGCGCAAATCCAAGAAACCCAGATATTTAGTCCAAATTTCTTTTTGCTTGCCTTGCTGAATAAGGGTGGTTAGTGAAGTCATTATTCCTCCTGATTATTCTTGCATTTAATTGATAAGGGCTCTGGTATCCAGCGATATTTTGATGACAGCTTAATTATTTCAATGGACTGAAAGCCTGCAGCCTCCAGCTCCATCTGCCAACCTTCGGGTGTGCGAAGATTGGTGACCGCACCGGCTTCTGCCCGTGCTCGGGTTAAATTCTCCTTAATTAAGAAATAAATAAATGCGCCTACTCTCATTAAGAACTTCACCACTGGAGACTCCCACAAAGGCGATGTCCCCACATCTATGATTGATAACAACCCACCCGGCTTTTGTACTCGTTTCATTTCAGAAAGCATCAAGGGAATATTCATGTGATGGGATGCTAAACCCATTAGCACAACATCAAAAGTCTGTCTGGAAAAAGGTATCGCCATGGCGTCAGCGCAGGTCAGGCTGATTGAACTTGTGAAATCTGAGCTGGATATTTTCTTTTTACCCTGTCTGAGCATGGATTCAGTGAAATCCAGGCCGGTGATGTGAACCCCCGGGATCTTTTTCTTGAGAATTTTACGAGGGATGACCAATGTTCCGGTTGCAATATCCAGGATCTTTTGATTCTCCAGGATCTCTGTCCTGTTAACCAGTTGGTCCACAAAACTTTGATAACTCCAGCCCCAGAAAGTATTTAATTCACTATCTACTGTTGCTTCATAATGGGAGGAAAATTCGGTAAAGGCTTCCTGAACGACTTGTTTTTCTTTCATGGTTAGCCGGATTTCTTCCTTTAATAATTGAATTTATTTTGTGACATGTTTCACGGGGACTTAGGCAGATTATACACCAGTTAAATAAATCAAATTCAAGCCTCAGTCTCTAGATATAAAACTTGTTTTTATCCACTTCCTCGCGCAAGATACGAAGTTCTTCTTGGCTGGGCGGCTCAAACACCGTGATTTCATCGGCCAGCAGAAGCTCAAATCCGGTATTTTCCAGGACCTGCTCGACTGTGATATCCGGCTGGGTGGAGAGCAGTTTCATTCTTTTGGTTTTCTTATCATAACCAAGGATTCCCAGGGTAGTTACTACCCTGTATGGTCCAGTCCCGGGGGGCAACCCAGCTTGCTCACGCGCGCCTGGACCGGTCAGGTAACCAGGGGTGGTTATGAAATCAACTTTTTCCACAAATCTGATCTGATCATGTTTCATAATAGCAATCGTACGCCAGCAGTGAGATCCGACATCGTTGCCTCCCCCGCTGCCAGGCAGCCTGACTTTGGGGTGGTCGTGATCGCCGATCACGGTTGAATTGAGGTTGCCGTAAGGATCAATCTGGGCGCCGCCCAGGAAGCCGTAATCCACAAATCCCCGCTGAGCAGCTTCCACGATATCCAGAATACCGGATGCCGCCAGAGCTTTGTGGAAGGTGCGTCTTTCTCCCACGGCCAGGGGGAGATCTTCCAGAATGGCGCCGGTGCCGCCAAACTCGAAGATACTCACCAAATTAGGAGCGTGCATTTTCTGTGCCAAAGCCGCTGCCAGCATCGGAATCCCGGTGCCGATAAATGCAGTGGAATTATCCTCCATCAACCGGGAGGCAGTGCAAATCATTAACTCGTTGGGGTTGTATTTGGGTTCTGTCATGATTATGCCTCCGGCACCATGTCCTGCAGCTCGTTCAATCGCTCTTTGCCGATGAGATCCAGGTATGCTTGATGATCCTTGAGATCATAAATATATTTCTGGAGGTATTCCTGAGTGGTATCCGGATCTTTTGAGGCTTCCACCCAGGCTTTTATTTGCGGTTCATCCCGCTCGTACTGGTAACACATTTCTCCGGGATGGGATCCAAAAGGTGCCTGGACGACCGCGTCTACAAGATAATAGGGAATTATTGTTCTGTCAGGATGCTTCCGGATTTCATCAGTGGAGACCATTTCTTCCGTGCTGATCAGGAGACGTTTGGAAGCCCGGGCAAGTTCGAATGCAAAACCACTAATTCCGTCGATCTGGGAGTTGCCGTATTTATCTGCCCGGTGGACATGGATCAAGCCCACATCGAGGATTAAGGCAGGAAGGAGGGCCACCGGATCACCGGTAAAGGGATCTTCAACCACTTTGGCCGCACTGTAAGTCAGAGTGTCGGTTCCCAGCATTGACCGGGTAGGCAGAAATGGCACGCCCATTGCTGTAGCCTTAAACCGCCAGGCAATGGCCGCATTGCTCCATTCCACACAGTGTTCCACCCGGCCGCTTTCTACCTCGCGGCGAAGGCAATTGGAAATTCCGTACACCTCCATTCCGATATAAGTATGATCAAGGGCTTTAATGAGCCCTGCGCCGAGCAGGATGTCCAGCTCGTAAACTCCCTGGCCGGCCACGTAGAGATCTTTTTTCCCCTGGCGGACTATTTCGTTGACCAGGGATTGTGGGCAGCGCACAGTGCCGTAAAGCTCAGTGCCGATGTAATCTCCATCATGGATAAATTTCCCAACGGCTTCCGCTTCCGTCATACGTTTATCGATTAGTCCGCGGGGTTTTGTTCTGTTGTGTTCCCGGAAACTGTTGAGATCAGGGGGTTGGAGCATTTTTCCCTTTCCGGAAGTGATCACCTTCATGTTTTTCCTCCTGAACTTATTATTTTGCACTGATATCAGGAATTTCTTTAAAGAAGAAATTTTATGACTTCTTCTCCGGGATTGTGGGTTTGCTTACCCGTGTAAATTTGGCGCAGCCAGGAAGGATAAACCGTTCTCAGTTAGTGCCCGGGCTGTTTTGTTTAATGAGATGAATTTATCATGGAAATTTCCGGTCAGGGCATCCCAGTCTCCAGTTTCCATGATCTCTTCTTTGTCGCGGAAGTAGTCCAGGATATCGGATGGGTGATCTCTGGTTTGGTCAATTTCTGGGTCAGCGCCCTCGTGTTTGGCGGAGATATTTGCTACATGACCGGCAATTTCAATCAATTCATCGCGGCGGTTGTAAGGTTGGAGGACAATGCTCTTGTAGGTTTCTGTGATGTGGTGCTCAAAGCGGACAATATCTTCAAAACCAAACTCCTTGCGGAACTGGGCAGTCAGCTCCATGCTCTGATTGTCAATAGAATTGCTCCAGTTAAATCCAATCAGGGGGGAAGTGCCGTCATCCCGGGTGAAAAGTTTTGCGCCCAGCAAAGTCCAGAGGGCTGCATAGGGATTATCATTGCCCATATATACGGAGATCTTAAACTCGTTATCCACTCCCAGTCTGTGAAGCAAGTAGCCCAGAAACACCGTGCCGGGATTGATGTTCAGTACCTGGCGGATCCCGTAGGTTGTGTAGTAGTAGAGGAATTCATCAAGCCACTTTAAAGCATGTTTGTTAGGCTGTCCCACTCCGCCGAAATACCCCGTGATGGTTGCCGGGCCGCCGAGGTGGATGTTAGAGCCGTCTGTCCCCTTTGTGTCCAGTGTTTCAACATAACTTGCGCCGAAAATCTGCATTGCTGCAGCAAATGCCGCCAGATCGCCATCCTCTTCCTGTTCTTTCATTTTCCGGACCCGGATAAACCGCCCCGGCATCAGCATCTGATTTTCGATGGCGGATTCGGCAATCATCCGCACATAAGGAAAATATTGGCAGGCGCTGATTTCCAAGGTAACTGCGAAATCATCAGCAAAAACCATTTCATCTGCTTTCTCGCCAAGGATTTTTTTTCTATAGTCCTTAACGCTGATAAAAGCACCCTTGTCTCGCTGTTCCTGAAGCCATTCAAGATCTTCAAGGTGGGTGGGGTTGGTTTTTTTAACAAGAGCCAGCAAGTTTTCCAGTTTTCTGGCTTCATTGGCTTTGGCGTTGATTTCCTCCGGGGTGCCGTATTTAGCCACTACCTCCAGGAAATCATTAATTACCTCCATCTCCGGGTTTAGCAAGATTTCATTAATTGCGTTCAGTTTATCGGGGGATATTTTCAGTCTATTCTGCATATCAGTCATTGTTTTTTGCTCCCTTTTTGGTTTGTGTGATCCGCAGGTAATAAGTAGTAACTAGTAAGGAGTAAGTAGTGTCCGTTATTATTGCGGGAAAACTAGAAATATTCTGATAATTTTTCCTTGATTTGTCCTCCTGTTTTTTCGCAAAACAAATCTGCTTTGGATATCATGCCTCCCAATAAACGACCAATTTCCTTGCATTTTTCGCTAAGTTCATTCCTGGTTTTAATATTAATATATTTGCAGTTGTATGCAATATCCAACCAATGTTCAGTTTCATATAGTTCAGAAATAGCATCTGTAAGTTTGCTGATAAAGTGTTTTACATAAAGTCGCTTTCCCCAGGATTCTGCAATTTGAACTCCGATTGATCTTGATGATCTCCTCAGTTGATTTGTTAATGAAAAAACCTCTTCTTTTGGAAACGATTTAGTTTCCTGAAATACAATTTCCGCAAGCTCCAATGTTTTTTTATATGCAAGCAAATCTCGATATTCTTTCACATACGGCAACTTGTTTTTCATTACCTACCCCCTAACTCCTCCGAGAACCGAAGACTACTTACTTATAACTACTTACTATTTACAGTAACTCCTGAAGCTGCTCAAACTCGTCATCACTAATAGTGAACCAGTTTTCTTTCTTGGGGAATGTTTTGTCTTTGACTTCCTTATTATATTGGATAAGGCCGTTCTGGAGGACTTCCCCGGCGTTGCCGTACACTTTGGCCATCTTAGGTGTAAATTTTGGATAGAGACCAAACATATCGTGGAAAATCAGCAGCTGTCCATGGGCGTCCGGTCCGGACCCCAGGCTCATGATCAGACAATTCTGAGCACGTTCAGTGATAATCTTTGTCACCCGGTCTGGAACCATTTCCAACAGGATGCAGAATGCGCCCGCTTCTTCAAGAGCTTTGGCATCATCGATGATTTCTTTTGCCTGGGTTGCCCCTCGGCCCTGGACCCGGAATCCACCCAGGGCAGCTACGCTTTGTGGAGTTAGCCCCAGGTGCCCAACTGCCGGGATACCTGCAGCGACGATTGCGCTCATGCGGTCTGCCATTACGTGTCCCCCTTCCAGCTTAATCGCGTCACAACTGGCTTCGGCCATGAAGCGGCCCGCGTTTAATACTGCTGACTCGGTGCTGGCCTGATAAGACATGTATGGCATATCCCCAACCAGAAATGCTGTCGGAGCGCCGCGCCGAACTGCCTGGGTATGGCGGATCATATCATCCATGGTCACGGGCAGGGTTCCGTCATAGCCAAGCATGGTCATTCCCAGGCTGTCGCCAACAAGCATCATATCCATACCTGCCTCTTCCTGGAAATATGCGGTTGGGTAATCATAGCAAGTTAACCAGGAAATTGGTTCACCCTTCGCGGCTTTGTCAAACAGGGTGCGGATGGTAATTTTTTTACGGTCGGACATGAGATTTCCTCCAGTAGATTTAGTAGGGTGTAGGTTTTGCTTCCGAGCCTTATTTTAGAAGGTCAGCTATAAAAACATAATTATTTTCAGTGTAGAATTTGTGTGGAATTGTGTCCATCCTGAGCAAGGTAACCTTTGTTCCTTAATCCAAGCATTGATCCGGAAGGAGAAGATAAAATTGAGATTTTTTGCTCGGTCTAGATTCATGAGATATCCAGGTTAAACAAAATGGTGAAGAGGCAGTTTCTATATTATGTCCATTATAACCCTCTATCTCCGTCATCTCACAAGTAACAAATTTCAGTTTTCTTTATATCTGCTAAATGTTCAAGAAATTGAAATTTGAGCCATGGCTGCACTTGGACATCATGATTCTGAAGATGGTGATAAAAATAACTTGCTAAGCTTTACTTTATTCGTCATAATATTTTTAGTATATCGTGTTGTGCCAATAGAAGATCTCCATTGATTTTCACAATCTGTTGTGTTTGATTTCTCATTAACAAAGGGAGTTGTATATGACTGCAAAAATTATTGATGGCCGCGCTGTCGCCCAGGAAGTCCGGGATGCAGTGGCTGCTGACGTTGCCGCCATGGTGGCGGAAGGAAAAAATCCTCCCGGATTGGCTACAGTCCTGGTGGGAGAAAACCCTGCCTCCCAGATTTATGTGCGGATGAAACATAAAGCCTGTGAGAAGGCCGGGATTCGATCCATTGGTCATGTCCTTCCCATAACTGCCTCCCAGGTAGAAGTGGAAGAGATGGTTAAGAAACTGAATGACGATCCCGAAGTGCACGGGATTTTGGTCCAGCTTCCGCTGCCGGATGGACTTGACGATGAAAGTGTTCTCCGCACGATCAGCATCGATAAAGATGTAGATGGATTTCATCCCCTTAATATCGGCCGTTTAGCCCAGAAAGGCCGTGAGCCGCAGTTTGTGCCGGCAACCCCGGATGGCGTCCTGTATTTGTTGAAGAACGCTGGTGTAGTTCTGGAAGGAGCTAATGCTGTTGTTCTCGGACGTTCATTTATTGTCGGTATGCCAGCCGCTTTGCTGCTGATAAAGGAAAACGCTACTGTTACCATCTGCCACTCCCGCACCCGCAACCTGAAAGAAAAATGTGCTGAGGCGGATGTGCTGATTGCCGCTGTTGGGCGGGCTGAAATGGTAAAGGGCGATTGGATCAAACCCGGTGCTGCAGTTATTGATGTGGGCACCAACCGCGTGGACGATGACAGTATTGAGCGCGGATACCGCCTGGTAGGTGATGTGGACTTCGAGGAAGCTCTGGAAGTTGCCGGATACCTCACCCCGGTTCCTGGCGGCGTTGGACCGATGACTATTGCTATGCTGCTGCGCAATACTGTCCGTGCCGCAAAACTTGCTAACGGAAACTAGGATTTCCTTTGTTTTTAACCTAGTAAATTAGTTTATTAAGGAGAGAGATGATGACTTTTGAAAAGAAGCCCGTAACCCCTTCACCACTAGAGCTGTTGGATCCGGTTCCTTCGGATATCGATATCGCTCATGCTGCGGTTATCAAACCTATCAAGCAGCTTGCTGACGAAATTGGCCTGCTGGACGATGAACTTGAAATGTATGGAAAATATAAAGCTAAAGTTACCCTTGATGTTCTGGATAGGCTAAAGGATGTTCCGGACGGAAAATACATTGACGTTACCGCCATTACTCCGACTCCGCTTGGGGAAGGAAAGACCACAACTACAGTTGGATTAAGCCAGGCCTTGGGCGCGCATCTGGGAAAGAGTTTATTCACTTGCATCCGTCAACCCAGCCAGGGTCCAACATTCGGAATCAAAGGCGGCGCGGCGGGTGGTGGATACAGTCAGGTAATTCCAATGGAGGACTTTAACCTCCACTTGACAGGGGATATTCACGCCATCACAGCAGCCAACAACCTGGTGGCTGCGGCACTTGATTCCCGCATGTACCATGAAAGCCGGCAGTCAGATGAGGCTCTTTTTCGTCGTCTCTGCCCGCCTGATAATAATGGCAAACGGGAGTTTGCACCGATCATGTTCAGAAGGCTTAAGAAACTAGGCATCGATAAAACCAATCCAGATGACCTGACCGAAGAAGAATACAGTAAATTTGTCCGGCTGGATGTGGATCCAGAGACCATTACCTGGCGCCGGATAGTGGATACTAATGACCGTCATCTGCGTGAAATCGAAATCGGTCTCGGCCCAAAAGAGGGAGGACACTCCCGAAGAACCGGGTTTGATATCGCAGTTGCAAGTGAGATCATGGCTATCCTGGCACTGACTACCGATTTGGCAGATATGAGGGAGCGTTTTGGACGGGCAGTTGTTGCAACCAGCAAATCTGGGGATACTGTCACCATGGATGACCTGGGTGTCGCCGGCGCGGTTACTGTCCTTATGAAAGACGCCATTAAACCAACGCTGATGCAAACCGTGGAAGGTACACCGGCCCTGGTTCATGCTGGTCCATTTGCCAATATTGCCCATGGCAACAGCTCCATTATCGCTGATAAAATCGCCCTGAAAT
>Ga0255381_10051_pt1 | contig 10865 bp, 9 predicted proteins | sample ANMaggSSYBR01E10_FD_182108 | JGI IMG/M metagenome (GOLD analysis project Ga0255381, IMG submission 182108) | Sediment cell enrichment communities from methane seep in Santa Monica Basin, California, United Staets - ANME aggregate JGI... | ecosystem: Environmental > Aquatic > Marine > Cold seeps >...
GATCTACACGAGGCAGGTCACCGATCTCTCGTACAGGGAGTACGGTACAGGCCAGCTGGAACCGGCAAATGAACTCTTCGATATCGCTGTCGAGTATTACCAGGTTGGAGGCTTGTACACGATGCATAAGGACGGCCCGAGGCCGTTCGGGACGATGTCGCTCGGAGCGACGAGATTCGCGCCCCAGTCGTCGATCTACAGTTCCCAGTGGAAATTCTCCGCGGCACTCGGTATTGGAGCCCTCGTGCCTGTCAGCGAGAGGATCGGTTTCAGGCTGCACGCAAGACTCCTGCTTCCGTTCATGTATTCCAGCGGAGGCATGTGGTGCGGGGGTGGTGGCTGCTCGATCGGCGTGAGCAGCGGCAGCGCGGTCGTACAGGGCGATGTCGCCTTCGGTATCGTAATCAGGTTATAGTACGACTTCAGGTTTTATGATCTTGTAAGACGGGCCGCAGTACAGCGGTCCGTCTTTTATTTTTCCCTGTCAATTTTATGGTGTCCATCCGATAATCCCATGTGAAGAGGATGGATCACACAAGGGGGAGCGGTAGATGGATGGAACCAGTTCGACATCACGCATACTTGTCACATTCGCCGCATTTATCGTTATCGTCGCGGGGATGAAAGCCGCATCGACGATTGTCGTCCCCGTTCTGTTCGCCCTTTTTCTCGCGGTGATATGCTCCTCGCCTGTTTCCTGGCTTGTCGGGAAGGGTCTCTCGGCGTGGCTGGCGATACTGGTCGTTATACTGGTCATCATCGGTGTCAGCTCGTTCGTCACTGGATTCCTCGGCGCGTCAGTCACAGATTTCGTCAGGAACTCTCCGAGGTACGCAACGGCTCTGGAACAGCGCTTCTCCGGCATATACCAGTGGCTCGATGGACGCGGGATCGACACGGATAAGATCGATGTTCTCGGGGATGTCGACGCGAATATGGTCATAGGATATACTGCGACGGTATTGAATAGCCTGAAGGATGTTCTGGCCAACGGTTTTCTTATCATCGTAACGGCCGTTTTCATGCTTCTCGAGGCATCCAGTTTCCCGAAAAAACTCGGGGAGATCCTCGACGATCCCAACAGATCCATGCCCCAGTTCGAGAAGATAACGGATGAGATCAAGCGCTACCTTGCATTCAAGACCTGGATATGCCTGTCGACCGGCATTATCGCGACTGTTCTCTGTATCGCTGTCGGAGTCGATTATCCCTTCCTGTGGGGAGCTCTTGCGTTCCTGCTGAACTACATACCGACGATCGGTTCGTTTATAGCTGCTATTCCGCCTGTCCTGCTCGCCTTCGTACAGTACGGATTCACCCGCGCGCTGATAGTGGGTATCGGGTATGTCGTCCTGAATCTTGTCATCGGCAATTTCGTTGAACCAAGGGTGATGGGGAAGGGGCTCGGTCTTTCCACCCTGGTCGTATTTCTCTCCCTGATCTTCTGGGGATGGGTATTCGGGCCCGCCGGAATGATACTCTCTGTTCCCTTGACTATGATGACGAAGATAGTCCTCGAGTCGAGAGAAGACACGAAGTGGATCGCGATCCTGCTGGGGTCTCCGAAATAGAAATCCTGATAAATTTCAGAATAAAAAAGGGCTGCGGCATTGCCGCGGCCCTTTGCTTTCTATCCAGTACCCAGGTGCATGTTAGAAGCTTCTGCTGTACATAAGCTGGAAGTTGTACTGCTTGTGAGTAGTCTCTACGGGCGGCATCATCGCTCCGTCACCGGGGTTGGTCGCGCTGTTCTCGAGGCCTGTCTGGAACGAGGCGTTGAGCCCGTTGACCTCGGCCCACTGGTAACCCGCGCCTAAAGTGATGTGGTGCTCGACGATGGCGGGGAAGAGGGCGTTGACGTACTGGTCCGGAACAGGGTTCTTCCCGTAGTTGTAGCCGCCTCTCAGTGTCAGTGCCTCGGTAGCCTCGTAGGCGCCGCCGAGGGCTATGACGAGCTGGTTCTCCCAGTTCTGGTAGAGGTTGGCGTTCATCTCGAGACCTGCGAAGCCGCCGTTCTCGGCTGAGTCGTCGGCCTTGAAGCTCATCTTGAAGTCCTTCATGGCGCTTTCCCAGCCGATGTACTTGAGGTCGAAGGCGAGAAGAAGCTTCTCGTTGGCGTCCCATGCAACGCCTCCGCCGATGACCCACGGCCACTCGAAGTCCTTGATCGTGATCTTGCCCGTTACGGGGATGTTCACGTCCTCGTAATCGGCGCCTGTGAACATATTAACGGCCATGCTGAGCGTGGCGTTTTCAGTCTCGAGGTCCTGGAGCCAGGTCTGCGAATGGTAGGTCGCGCCGACGGTAATGGCGGGAGTGACCTCGTAGGTCGCACCGATCTTGCCGGCAGCGCCGTAACCCTTCGCCTCACCGAAAAAATCGCTGTCATTGGAGAAATCGAAATAGGCGTGATAGAGCTGGCTGATCCCGGTCCCGCCAGCGGGTTCATACATACTCATGAACGCGTCGACCATCGAACCGGAAGCTGTGCCGATAGTCTGGGCGTTTGGATTTGCCATGTCGCCGAACTGAGCCTCGCTCATCGCCATCTGCAGGTCCATCCCCGCCCAGACGAAGTCAAAGGTCGCGCCAATAGTGAATTTCTCGTTGACGTCATAGGTGACGGGAACGATGACACGGCCTACGCTGACCTCGGAGCGGTTGACGAGTCCCTGCTCGAGGGCGGTGTTCTGGCCCATGCTCGGATCGGACATCCATGAGCTCGAGCTGTACTCGGTGCCCATGCCGCCCTGGCCGAAGATGCCGATTCCGTATCCCCATGCGCTCTTCTTCACGAAGAAACCGAGTGCGGGCATCCAGAATGATGTGCTTTCCGAATCGGCCGACATGTCGCCGCCCGGGGTCTCGACCGTCGCGGTGATACGCGGGCCGAGGTATCCCACGGCCACGTCAAGGTGGTAGCCGTCGGCGAAGAAGCCCAGCGTGGCCGGGTTGTTCATCATCCCGCCGGTCCCTACCTGGAATCCGTACGAGGTGCCGCCCATACCGGCCGATATCGGGCCGTACCCTTCGAGGTTCATCCCGTTGGTCGCCATCGCTGCAGCCGGGATCCCGGCCAGCAGCGCGAACGCCATGAGGATAGCAGACAGTCTCCCTATCATGTGTCCTCCTTCTAATCGAGAAAAATTACCGGTTGGCTGAATATTGCAGGGAATATACGGAGGGCTAATTAATGAGTCAAGTTGTATGTTATTTCCCCACGAGTACGAGGATCCCGAAAGAAATGAAGAGGCCTCCTGAAACGTACCTGACCACTTTTTCGCCTATGATTGAGGGGAGGAAGTTTCCCACGAGAACGCCGAGGCCGGTTGCCAGTACCATAGCCAGCATCGCACCTGCGAATATGACCCAGGGGGATTTGTATCTGCCGGCGAGGCTCAGAATCGTCAGCTGCGTCTTGTCACCAAGTTCCGCGAGGAACATTATCCCGAATGTCGTAAAGAAGATCTTCCACACGTTAGTCGTTCCTTTCCAGGACCTCATCCTTTATTCGTGAGACAAGACTGCTTGTCACCGGGAAACGTCCAGATTCAGTCAGGCCCTCCTCTAGCAGGCCGATACCCGGCCTGATGAATTCGAGGAACTCTTTCTTGTCCTTCTTGATGCCAAGGAAGCTGAATGCCGCCAGGGCCTGCATGTTTCTCTGTATCCCGGCGAGGACGAACCGGTCGTTGAATCCTTCAAAGCCGCCTTCCGGCTCGGGGCCGTCTCCAATGAATCTGTAGTAGAGCTCCATAAGGAGGGTCTTTCTTGTTCCGGCCTCAAGGGGATGATATGGGTCCTTCAGCAGAGATGCGACGTCGTACATCCCCGGCCCTCTGTGAGCGGTCTGAAAGTCGACGATCCGAAGCGTTCCGTCCTTGACCATTATATTGCGGCTCTGTAAATCCCTGTGCATGAAGACAGCCGGGTGCGAGGCAAGCTCCGCGGCGAGTTTATTACGTTCTTCATCCCATCCCTGCGGGATCTTCATGCCCGCGAAATTTGTGACGAATTCCCTCGCGAAGTAGTCGGTCTCGCCGAGAAGTATCTCCTCGGAGAAGATTATGTCGGTGAGGGTACCGGATTCTTTCTCTGCGTCTGTCACCGTCGACTGGAGTCGGAACAGTATTTCAACGCAATCACGATAGAATGCCAGCTCTGCCTGCGGGTCGGCTGTCTCCAGCGCGTCAACGAGATGGATGTCACCGAGATCTTCCATCACCACCGCGCCGTCCTCGCAGATCGAATAGAATCCCGGGACAGGAACGCCGTTCTCGCGCAGGAAATCCCCGATCCGTACGTACCGGTCGAATTCAGGGCCGCCTCCCGGCTGGACAAGGACGATAACTGACAGGCCTTCTTCCTCGACTCTGAGAAAATGCCTGTCCGATCCACCTCCGGTTATGACGCTTATAATGGCTTTGTCCGAGAAACCGCCGCTGGGCATACGCTCCCAGTTTCCCTCGAGCGCCCTGAGGGCCAGTGCGAGGACTTCTGGATCTGTCACTTCTCTACCTCCAGCACTTCGTCATCGTAGATAATCGCCGATCTCAGTCTCGCGCCGCTGCGTACAACGGCGCCATCCATCACTACGCAATCCTCGAGGAATGTGTTTCCCTCTATGCGGGCACCGTTTCCTGCATCGAGGAACCCCGCCCAATCCGCGCCGGGATCGATCGATGAATCCTCGCCCGCTCTCAGCGGCATCGGAGGCGGTGGAACGGCCCCGTCGAACCGGACCCTTTCTAACATGATTCTCCTGTGTATGTCGAGATATGACTGCGGAGATCCGATCTCACCCCAGGCTGCTTGATCTGTCGATGGGATGTCTGAGGCGTTAAATCCGGCGACTGAGCCGGGCCTCTGTGAGATCATTTCGAGAAGGACGGGGACGAGGCCCTTCTTTTCAGCTGGGAAATGTTCGAGCGCCTCGCCCGAGATGACTGCCATTCCCGTATACCCCAGCGCCTTGGAACCGACAGGGGGGGAGGGGCGGATGTCGAGGACATTGCCTCCGTTATCGACCGTAACAGCGGCTGGCGGGGTCCGGCCGCCCTCTTCCGGTCTCATCAGTATCATCGTTAACATAGTATTTCGCCCGATATGAAATTCGAGCGCTTCATCGAACCCGAACGAGGATAGGATGTCGCCGTTATGGAGCAGTACATGATCGGCGTCCCGGAGATCGGCGGCCATGTTGCCTATGCCGCCGCCTGTATCGAGAAGTTCCTTTTCCTCGTGGAATACGACGGGCCATCCCTTCCCGCCTGCGTATTTCTTTATCATATCTCCCAGATGAAAGAGATTGATGTGCAGTCTCGAAGCGCCGGAGCGCAGCAGTTTCTCCGCCGCGATATCGAGCAACGGCACCCCGGTGACCGGAAGGAGCGGTTTCGGCATGTGGTCTGTCAACGGCAGCATGCGCGTGCCTTTACCGGCCGCCAGAATGATCCCTTCGATTTTTTCACCGGCCATGACATGGTCCATTTCGGAATCAGGGCTTGTTTTCAATCGTAGAGGAGCCAGTCGGCCCTGGACTTGCGAAAACGGGCAAGCGGCCCATCCCATCCGGAGGTGATCTCGCCCGCGGTCATCTCCGCGGCGATTCCCTCCATCAGCCCGGGGCCGCCGTATATTATGTCGATCGGGGGCTTTTCTGTTTCGTATTCATACGGAGGATCGAGCCATTTGAAGTCATCGGGGCAGAGGTCCGATACTGCACTTATAACCGTTATGGCGCAGAGAACGGGCCTGAAGGCTGACCTGTCGGTGACATATATCTGTACGCCGCCGCAGTCTTCGCCTGCGAATTTGTCGAATGTCGGCCTGAATACGGCAGGTCTGAAAGATGCTCCGGGTACGCCGGTAGATTCGAGGGCGAAGGTCAGTTCCATCGGATCTATCCAGGGAGCTCCGGTCAATTCGAACGGCCTGGTCGTTCCCCTTCCTTCCGAGATGTTCGTTCCCTCGAGCAGGACCATCCCCGGGTAGACGAGCGCCGTGTCCGGCGTCGGTATGTTAGGTGATGGCATGACCCAGGGGAGGCCTGTGTCGGGGAAGAGCATGTCCCTCTTCCATCCATCCATTTTTACAATCTCCAGGGCGCAGGGATCAGGAGCTGAACCGTTTATCGCCAGCAGGATCTCGCCGATCGTCAATCCATGCCGCATAGGCAGGGGCCAGAGTCCGACGAAAGACTCGTATCCTTTCTCGAGGACGGGACCCTCGACCGCGGTGCCGCCGATCGGATTCGGCCTGTCTATCACGATCATGTCGACACCCGCCGCGGCGCAGGCCCTCATCATTAGGAGGGCCGTCCATATATATGTATAAGGCCTCGCTCCAACGTCCTGAAGATCGACGACGACGATGTCGAGTCCCGAAAGCATTTCGGGCAGCGGGGATCTCGTCTCTCCGTACAGTGAATAGACGGGTATGCCGAAGTGCGGGTCGGTATAACCTTTCCATTCGATCATGTTCGCCTGGGTGATCCCTGAAGGGCCGTGCTGCGGCCCGAAGAGGCAGGTCAGTTCAGCGCCGCTCCTGAAGATCATTCCGGCAGTGTGGTCGAGGGACGAGGAGACGGAGGCCTGGTTGGCCAGCAGCCCGACCCTCGCTCCATTAGGCAGCTGATATCCGCCGCCGCTCAGTATGTCGCATCCTGTTCGCACGGACCTCCTTCTACGCCGAACTATTATGTTTCCAGACATCGTAAAGGCTGATATATTTCCCGTACAGGAGAAAATCATACCCTGAAGGAAGGTGGGACAGATGTCCAGAAAGACCGGTTATTTCGTAATAACGATGCTCGCCGCCATCCTGCTCGCTTCGTGCGCTGGAGACAGGGAGCCGTCCCTTCGAGGCGGCACACTTGTCGTCGGAGAGATAAGCGCCTACGAATCGCTCAACCCGATGAGTACGACCGACGCTCACGCGAGGGATATCTATAATCTCATGTTCCTCTCTCTTCTCGACGAGAACGACGATTTTCTCACCTTTGCGCCGAGGCTCGCTACCTCCTGGGAATTCTCATCCGACCGCAGGGAACTGACCTTCCACCTGAGGGACGATGTTGTCTGGAGCGACGGGGTCGGCTTTACCGCGCAGGACGTGCTGGCCACCTTCATCGCACAGAAGGATACGGCGATGGCCTGGAGCGGAAGGCACCTCAAGGAACATATCGACGAGGTGCGTGTAGTCGACGACTACACCGTCGTATACCATTTCAGCCATGTATATCCCTACCAGGTCATGGATGCCAATGACGGCCCGATCCTGCCGAAGCATTTTCTCGAGAGCATGACGCCCCAGGAGATAAGAGGACTAAAGGTCGAGGATTTTCCCACGAACGGGCCGTTCTGCATAGGAGAGTGGGTAAGGGGACAGTCTCTTACACTCGTTCCTTACAAGGATTATTATGATGAGGGAAAACCTTACCTCGACCGCGTCGTCTTCAAGATAGTGCCCGACCAAGTCAACCTGATCACCCAACTCAAGAGCGGCGAAGTCGACTGCATGGAAAGCCTTCCGCCGATGGAGGTGGACAAGCTCCGCAAGGGGGATTATGGTATCCACGTATTTAATTTTCCCGCCAGGGCCTATATCTACGTCGGATGGAACGGTGCGCACCCGCTGTTCCGGAGCTCGAAGATCCGCAGGGCGATGACGATGGCTATCGACAGAAAACTGATCATCGACAACCTGTACTACGGCCTCGCCATCGAATGCAAGAGTCCTTTTATTCCCCAGATGTGGGCATATAATGATGATATCGACCCTATTGCATACGATCCGGAGGGAGCGAAACAGCTGCTCGCCGAGGCGGGATTCACCGACTCCGACGGCGACGGCTGGCTCGACCGCGACGGCAAGAGGTTCGAGTTCGAGATGATGACCAACCAGGGGAACCAGATCCGCAACGACATCCAGGTCATGGTCCAGGAGCAGCTGGGGCGGATCGGCGTGAAGGTAAAGCCGGTCATCCTCGAGTGGACGGTAATGCTCGAGCGGCACAAGGCCTCCGATTTCGAGGCGATAGTCAGCGCATGGAGAGTCGGCACAAAGGTCGATCTCGACCCGATCTGGGGCTGTGAATCGAGGAAGGAAGGCGGATACAACAGGGTCGACTACTGCAACGCCGAAGTGGACAGGTTGAACTCGACGGCCTGCGGCATCCTCGACTTCGATGAGGCGCGGCCCCTCTTCTTCAGGGCACAGGAGATAATCTACGAGGAGCAGCCGTTCACATTCATGTACAATCCGCAAGCGATGCTTGCGCTTCACAAGAGATTCACGGGAGCGAAGCCTGACGCGATAAGCATGTATCACAATCTCCACGAGTGGCGGGTCGGGCCTGAAAAGGTGAAAGAGGACGACGATGGTTCATGAGGTAGGAGTCGGAGCACTCGTCAGCGCCGTGGCGGCGCAGGTGCTGAAGCCCTTCGTGGACCTGTTACGGGGGAAGGGTTTCAATGCATTCCGCATGCTCGACACGGGTGGCATGCCGAGCTCCCACACCTCTGTCGTGACGACCCTTACCGCCGGAGTTGCGGCATATGAAGGCGTTTCCTCGCCTCTCTTCGGCATAACCCTCGTGATCAGCCTCTACTTCATCTTCGAGGCAACCGGGCTGAGGCAGGAAGTCGGCAACCAGGCGAGGGTGCTCAACGAGATCGTCGACAAGGTCCGGGAGACGCACCATTTCAATGCTGAGGAACTGCACGAACTGATCGGCCACACCTGGGCGGAGGTAACGGGCGGCTTCGCACTTGGGCTGCTCGTCGCCTGGTTGATGTTCTGATCCGCGGGAAACCTGAAAAACCCTTGACACCTTATTCCACGTGGCAGAGAATACTTCCAGTAGCTTGGATAATATCATGCCGGTACGTTATCGGCCTGCGAATGATGGAAAGGATGATGAGATCGGAACGGGGCTGACCGCGCAGAGAGCATCGGATTCCGATCCGGGCATGCGTTACTTTTCTTCAGATTGATCAGCGAAATCGGATCGCCGGGGGTGGTTCGACTTTTTTTTGAAAAGGACGCAGAAGCACGGACATAAGATGAGGAGGTGAAGATCAGCATGCGGACTATTGCGGTGATCAACCAGAAGGGCGGTTGTGGCAAGACGACGGTCGCTGTAAATCTCGCCGCAGCACTCGGGGAGCTCGAGAAGAAGGTGCTGCTCGTCGACATGGATCCTCAGTCCCACGCCTCGCTGAGCCTCGATATTACCTGTCGTGAGGTCGATCATACCACATACGATCTCTTGAGGGATCCGCGGGTGATGGTCGAAGACGCGACCTGCCGTTACGACGACCATCTCGACGTCATACCGTCATCGCCCGTGCTCGGAGCTGTGGAACAGGAGCTTGCCGGCCGTGACGCTCGGGAGACAAGACTATCCTCCAAACTCCTTCGCGTAGACGACATGTACGACTATGCCATTATCGACTCTCCGCCGAACATCGGCCTTCTCACGTTTAATGCCCTCATGGCCGCAAACGAGGTGGTCATCCCGGTCGACCCGAGTATTTACTCCCTGCAGGGCGTGGGCAAGCTCCGCGAAACAGTCGAGCTTCTCGAAAACGAGACGAAGCACCGTGTCACCGTGTCGATCCTCGTCAACAATATTGAGAAGAGGACCAATTTCTCGAGAGATATCGTTCTGGAACTCGAGAAGCATCACGGGACGGAACTGATGGATGTGACGATCAGCCATTCGGTCAAATACAAGGAGGCGTCCCTGAGGGGAGTCCCGATCTTCGGGATCCCGCGTTCCGACCGACTCAAATGGGAATTCCTCACACTTGCGAGAGAACTCGAGGACAGGAGCTCGCTGATCGAGACGGCTGATATGGGTGAATGGATGGAAAAGCTTCACGGTCCCCGTGTCGTATCGGGAAGTGTGGCCTTCGCTATCGATGCGCCCGCTGCGGACAGCGTCTACCTGACAGGGGAATTTACCAACTGGTCGCGTGAAGGGGTCAGGATGGAGAGGGACGGTGACGACGGCATTTGGAAGGTCGCCCTGGATCTCGATCCCGGAGAATACGAATACAGGTATATCGTCGACGGTGTCTGGATAAAGGATCCCAGGAACGTCGATTCGGTCCTGAATGAATTCGGGCAGGAAAACTCACTGCTGATCGTCTGAACACCTTGCCGGACCTCACTGCCATGCACCAGGGACAGCGGCCCAGAAATCTTAGTGACATAAGTCATCTCTACATCTCCGCATCGCGAGAGCGTAGTGAGGAGTCTTCGGGCTCCACAGCTCTCGTCCTGCTCGCTTCCCTGGAGGGTGGTCCCCTCCGGGCCTGGCTGTCGGCCGGACTGGCAGCCGCGTTCGGATCACATAACGCTGTTGTCACCTTGCTTGACGCTGGTCGAAGTCTGCCCAATGCGGGGTACTACTTTGCCCTTGGCCCCAATCGCTATCTGCGCCCGGTCCTTGATGAAAGGGCAGTCGTTGAATCGGATACCGGACGGGGGATAAGGATCCTCTGTGCCAGGGATCCGGCTCTTCTCAGGTACCAGGACGATGAGGCAGCGGCCAGGCTGCGTGTAATCCTGATCGCGTTTGAATGGCAGGGAACTGCCGACACCGACGGGCTGCGCAGCATCTTCGATTCCGTTCCGCCGGACCTTCCCGCATTTCTTCTCACAGTCTCTGATTGTTATCCCGGATCTGCTGAAGGGATATTGCGCGCGTTTGATCGTATCCTTCCCGGAGGTCCGGCGATGGCTCTTTTCCCGGGAGAAGAGGGAACACCGGCAGGGGACATCGAGCCATGCCCCTTCCCGTCGGAGCTGCTTAAAGGATTGAGCAGAAGGAAACCGCCTGCCTCGACTTTTATGAC
>Ga0255381_10059_pt1 | contig 10836 bp, 7 predicted proteins | sample ANMaggSSYBR01E10_FD_182108 | JGI IMG/M metagenome (GOLD analysis project Ga0255381, IMG submission 182108) | Sediment cell enrichment communities from methane seep in Santa Monica Basin, California, United Staets - ANME aggregate JGI... | ecosystem: Environmental > Aquatic > Marine > Cold seeps >...
GCCGGAGTGATTACTGAGATTTCTGATCAGATGATTTCCGGTGAAATATGTGAATGTGTTATAATCGAAATAGTAGTAGGTAAGAAAAGAATGCTTGTGCCTACAGAAAGTCTTGATGAAGCTGATCTGAGGCCGGTTGTTTCCGGAGAGGAGCTTGATGAAGCCCTGCAGGAACTGTTCAGGGAACCGGATGAGCTGCCAAAGGACTGGCGGAGAAGAATTGAGAAACTGAAGGACAGAGTCCATTCCGGTGAACCGGCAGAAGTGGCTAAAGCAATAAGAGATATCATTGCCCGATCCATTCAGAACAAGATGAATCCATCTGAAAAACGCGTACTCAATGAAGCTATCAATGTTTTCGCCGGCGAGGTGGCTCTGGTCAGAGATATACATAGTGATTCCGCGAGGGATCTTATCAAGCAATCTGCCCGGATGGGTGTTCAGCAAAACATCGAAAAGGAAAATAGCAAACTGGAAAAGATGAAACCCGACAAAGAAGCTGTAACCACTGAAAAAAAGAAAAAAGCTTCAGAGGAAGGATTGAAATCGGAAAAAAGCTCGAAAACCAGGAAAACCCGAAAGAAATCAAACGGAAAAAAATAATTCCCTCCGGATGATGTACCTCAATTATGCATTTTACCAGAGAATCTACTGAAATGGAACGGGTTCTTCTAACAAGAGCCTACATAGGCAACGAATCGGAAGAAACCGGATCCACACAGGAAATGATAGCGTTGATTCACTCCGCTGGCGGCACTGTAATAGCACAGGAATCCCAGAAGAGGGAAGCACCGGACACCAGATTGTTCGTTGGCAAAGGTAAGGCTGATCAACTGAGGGAAATTGCCATCAGGGAAGATATCAGCACAATTGTCTTCGATCATAATTTGTCTTCTGGTCAGGTATCGAGGCTTGAAGAGGTAACAAACTGCAAGGTAATTGACCGTACGGAACTCATTCTGGCTATATTCGCCGAACGGGCGAGAACCATGGAAGCAAAGATACAGATTGAACTTGCGCAGCTTAGATATGCGCTGCCAAGGCTTTCGGGCATGTGGCACCATTTTTCAAGGCTGGGCGCTGGTATCGGAACCCGTGGTCCGGGGGAGACACAGCTTGAGATCGACCGCAGACGGGCAAGATCAAGGATATCGCTTCTTGAGAAAAGGATTAAAGAGGTTGAATCCCGATGGAAGGTTGTCTCCGCGGGTCGCCTTGGAATGTTTAATATTACTATCGTAGGGTATACTAACGCCGGCAAAAGCACTCTTCTCAACTCTCTCTGCAATGCCGGGCTTTATACGGCGGACAAGCCTTTCGCAACCCTTGATACCACTTCCCGTCGTACGATACTCCCTGACAATTCAGAAGCGCTGATATCGGATACAGTGGGTTTTATTGAAAGGCTTCCCGAAACCCTTATAGCAAGTTTTCATACAACACTTGATGTAGCCAGGAAAGCGGACCTGCTGCTGGTTGCCGTTGACAGGTCCAGCCCCTCCAGAGGCAGGCATATTGATGCTGTACGAAATACACTCAAGCGGATAGGTGTTGAAAAATCCGTACCGAGACTGACGGTCTGGACCAAATGTGACGCGATTGATGATTTCAGGTATCCACGAACCGGTGTTGCGGTATCAGCCTTATCCGGATTCGGACTTGATGTTCTTCTGAATCGAATAATGGGCTACAGAGACAGATCACTCGACTGGTTTGAGCTTATGCTGGAACACCATCACAACGCAATTCTGTACTGGCTTTACAGTAATTGCATTGTAAGAGATGTTACAAACAACGAGGATGGTTCCGTCAGGGTTTTTGCCGGGGCCTTAAGAGGTTATCATTCAGTTGAGGGAAAAATGGATAGAGTAGATATTGTAAGGAAATTTGTTAAACTGACTGAGCCTCCTGAAAAAGAGAAGTCGGGATAGAGTGATAGAATATGAACGAAGACATTGACCCGGATGAACTCATAAGAGACCTGAATAAAAAACTTCGGAGTCTTAATGACCTTTACTCGGGAGATCTTATATCGAAGAATACACTTTCCAGTCAACTTCTTGAACTTATAGCTGTGCGGGAAGCAAAAACATTCTGGGATCTCACCATGAAAAAAGATATAACCGCAAGGCGAATGCTAACCATGCTTGAAGATCCTGAACAATGGGAAAAGGATTCTTCATCACCTGAAAAGGAGAGACAGCGGATCCTCAGGGATAGGCTTGTAGACCTCTTCCTTTCCGCTGAAGATTCTTACAAAGGTGTTCTTGAAAAGCTGCTTGATACTGCAAACCTTCCGCATTTTGAATCCATTGTCTTTACCCGGAATGGCAAATCATCCACGAAAAAATCAGGAGCCAAACTCAGTATTCTTGATTGAAGACTGAACGAGAACCGGATTCTTAATCGCCGGGAAACTCCCATGCAAATCCGATAAGGAGATACAGTTGAAGAAAATTCTGCTACATGTAATCGGTTTACTGCTCACCGCCGCAGCGCTGTATTATCTTGTCGATTCATTCCTGAGCGGTGCTGCACAGGCTGGAGGGTTCTCAAATCTTCTTACCTTTGATCCTTTGCTGTTTGCCGTTTCATTTTTTCTTATGCTGCTGCACCTTCTTGCTGCCGCCTTGTCCTGGATGCTGGTCTGCAGAGTAGCAGGTGCGAAAATATCATTCGGTCAGGCGTTCAACATTCATTTCCTTGCCCAGGTGGGGAAGTACATTCCAGGTAAGGTCTGGGGAGCTGTCGGGAAGATAGGACTTTCAAAGAAAATAGGCATGTCCTCAACGGAGACAGGGCATGCTCTCATTCTTGAAAGCCTGTTCATTGTAGCCGGATGCCTTCTGATGTCACTGCCTGTGATCCCCATGGCTGCGCAGCAGATCGGCCTTGGAACTACGCTGAGTGTGATAATCGTGGTAGCATCTGCAGCTGTTGTGCTTTTTACAGCACACCCCGGAGCTTTCAGAAAGCTGCTTAAGATCGTCGGTTCCATTACCGGCAAGGACATTAATATCGAGGACCCGGGCTTTGCCAATGTCCTTAAACTTCTGCCCGTTTACATTCTGGTATTTCTTCTTCAGGGCGTGGCTTTCGTTTTTCTTGCAAGAAGTTTCGGGATGAATCTGCCCTTTTATCCGGGAGCGTTTCTTCTTCCCACAGCTGTAGGTATCGGATTTCTTGCAGTATTTTCACCCGGCGGTCTGGGAATCCGGGAAATTTCACTTGTATGGCTCATAGGGATCGTTATGACTTCCGTTGAGCCTGGTCAGGCATCTCTGGTTTCGATTGCCGGTAGATTATGGATAACACTTGGAGAAGCTGTTGCTTTTCTTGTTGCTGTTGTATGGTGGGGAACAGGCAGGAAGGAAAAACAGAGTTCTTAAACGAAAAATCGAATAGAGATCTGAACCCCCTTTTGAAACCGTTTCGGTATTCTCAATCGAGTTTATGGAATGTATTCTCCGGATTCGCCAAGCTCTTCAAGTACAAGCAATGCCGAATCCGCATAATACCCGCACGGCGACAGCAAAAGGTATCTGTTTATGGCATCACCTGCCCGGAGGTAATCCTTCCATTCAAGATATACCCTCGCCAGTTCCCAGCAGGCTGGAGCATAACCAGCATTCACGGCGGGAATCAGTATCTCTCTTGCCTCAGCTGACCTTGATGTTCTGCGGTAGACCGACGCAAGCAGAACAAGTGATTCCAGAGTTGTGGACCCCTGGTGCTGAGTTCCCTTTGAAAACCACATCTCCGCGGAGTCCATATCCCCCAGTTCAAGCCATGTTTTTCCGCTCTGGAGCCAGATATCCGGGTTGGTCGGTGCGAGGATAAAAGCGTTGTCTGACATGATCGCCGCGCTATCTGGTATACCTGTAATAAGAAAGAGTTTTGATAGTTCGTAGTATCCTCGATAATCGTCGGGACATGCTTCAATATACTGCCAGAAAAAGTCGGAAGCACGATTCCACGATGAACGCATTGCATGGATCATCCCAAGACCAAGCACGGCGGTATGGTAATCCTCGCTGAGTTCAAGTGTACGCTGAAATTCCTCTTCGGCCTGCTCCAGAAGTCCCTGCTGCATAAATGCCATGCCGGTATCAAGATGGAGCTGAGCGGAAAGGTCATCAATGTCAATTGAATTAGGTATCAGACACAGGATAATGAAAATATGCATACAAGCCTACCCTTTCCAGGTAATTTACCTTATCATATTTCCTTAAGACTTGCTCGTCACATACTGCTACATTTTGTAAAACTGATAAGGACATGCAATGGAAAGATACGATCTGGTGATAATTGGCGGCGGACCGGCAGGATACGTTCCGGCTATAAGGGCTGCTCAGCTCGGGAAAAGGGTAGCGGTCGCGGAAGAGGAGGAGCTGGGGGGAGTCTGCCTGAACAGAGGGTGCATTCCGACAAAGACCCTTGTGGCCAGCACAGCCCTCTTAAGAAATTCGCGTAATGCCCGAAAATTCGGTCTTGAGGGAAGCCTTACTTTCTCGTGGGATAAGCTTTCCCGAAGGAAGGATATGGTGGTAAAGCGCCTTAGAAAGGGTGTGGAAGCACATCTGAAACACCTCGGCATTGATATTGTTAAGGCTCACGCGGTGTTAAAGGGGCCCGGCGAGGTACTGGCAGGAGATATCCTGCTGAAGACCGATAAAGTGCTGCTGTCTCCAGGATCCGTTCCCATGAGACCCGGACCGTTTGCGGCAGATGAAGTTCAGACCAGCCGTGATGTTCTTTCATGGGATACACTTCCGGAGAGCCTGATCATTGTCGGCGGAGGGGTGATAGGCTGTGAATTCGCATCCATTTTCGCCAGCCTTGATGTTGGCATTACCATCGTTGAGATGCTGCCTTCGATATTGCCCGGCATTGACGATGATATCAGACAGGTTGTTTACAATTCACTTAAGCGGTCAGGTGTAAAAATTGTAACGGGAAATGCGGCGGAGAGCGTAAAATTAACCGATAACAGTGCTGAAGTGATTCTGGCAGATGGAATGCAGCTGTCTGCTGAAAGGATTCTTGTTTCCATAGGCCGAAAAGCGAGAACGAATGGCCTCGGCCTTTCAGCGGCAGGAGTAGAATATTCGTCCGCCGGAATTCAGACGGATGAAAACCAGATGACAAATCTTAAAGGTGTATATGCTGCCGGAGATGTTACCGGAAAGTGGCAGCTCGCCCATGCGGGGAGCGCCCAGGCTCTTGCGGCTGTGGATCACATGTTCGGTCGCGGTAACAGAAAAATCAATCCCGATGCAATGCCGGGCTGCATCTTCACCTCTCCGGAAATAGCTGTGGTTGGTCCCGGTCAGGAGGAGTGGGAAAAGAGAGGTATTCCCGTCAGAACGGGCATTTCCAGGTATATTGCGAACGGTAAGGCAGTTGGAATGAACGAAACGGAAGGCTTTGTTAAAATAGTCGCCAGGAAAATCGATGGAGTTGTTGTAGGAGTACAGATGGTTGGTGCTGACGCAAGCAGTCTCATCGGTGAAGCGATCATGGCAGTGAATCTTGGTGCTAAAACATCTGAAATCGGGGAGATGATCCACCCTCATCCCACTCTGTCAGAATTGTATATGGAAGCCGGAGAATCATTTGGCATTGGAGCCATTCATGGATGAACCCAGGGATGAATTCATCTCCGCAATTTCCAACCTTATTCGGATCGTAAGAGAACTGCGGGGTCCTTCCGGCTGCAGCTGGGACAGGGAGCAGACCGTTGAATCGCTTTGCCCCTTCATGCTTGAAGAGGCTTACGAGGTAGCTGATGCAATCGCGAGGGGAGATATGGAACTTCTCAGCGCTGAACTTGGTGACCTTCTGCTTCATGTTATCATGTCAGCTGAAATATGTGAGGAGAGGAATGAATTCTCATTTGAAGATGTTATTAGAGGTATATCTGAAAAACTTGTCAGACGGCACCCTCATGTATTTGAGCGGCAGAACTCTCTTTCCGCCAGTGAAGTAGAACGGCAGTGGGAGGCTATAAAAGCTTCGGAAAAGAAGGATGAAGGGTTTTTTAAATCCATTCCGTCGGGTATGCCAGGTCTTCAGACGGCATGGAGAATACAGCAGAGAGCTTCGGAAGTAGGATTCGACTGGCCTGACGCCGGTGGTGCCAGGAGTAAGATATTTGAAGAATTGAACGAATTCGATAATTCACTTGAAGATGGGGATGTTGAAGCTCAGAAGACGGAACTCGGTGATGTTTTCTTCAGTATGGTGAACTATTGCAGGCTGTTGGGGTTTGAGCCCGAAGCGATTCTGAGAGCGAATAATCGCAAATTCATTGACAGGTTCACAAGAATGGAAAGAATTCTGGAGGAATCAGGCTATTCCCTTAATGAAGCTGATGCAACGATGATGGAGAATGCCTGGCAGAGGGCCAAGCTTGAATGAGATTATTTGCTTCTTTTGTGTTCGTACATTTTTCGATCCGCTTCGGCAAGAGTCTCTCGGATTGAAATCACCGTTTCTGCATCCCAGTGTGCCTGGCCGATCGAGAGAGTTACCGGAGAACCAATGAGATGAGTGGTCGTTTCAGCCAATTTGGAACCATTGATTATTCTGTCCCTTACTATCGCAGCTGTCTGGCCGGTTTCTATCAGTATCATGAGAAATTCGTCTCCTCCATAGCGGATAAGATAATCGGTTTCTCTGATGGACTCGGAAAGGTATGAAGCCACTTCCCTGAGTATCTTGTCTCCGGTAAGATGACCGTAGCGGTCGTTGATTTCCTTGAAATTGTCGATATCGACCATAAGAAAGCCGATACTGCTTTTGTACCTTTCAGCTCTGAGTTTTTCTCGGTTCAGGGCTATCTGAAAAAAATTGCGATTGAATGCGCCGGTAAGCGGATCGTGAATGGCCAGATTTCTGAGTTTCCTTTCCAGACTGATCCTTTCCACCGTTCCGGTAAGATGTCCGACAAGCATTTCAAGCATGTTTGTATCGTCATTTGAAAAGGCGTTCAGTTCGTTCGAAACGCATTGAAATACTGCCTCGGTACCTATGGCTATTGATATTCCGGATCTGAATGTTTGATTGTCCGGATCCACTAACCGAGTATCATCATGACTTTTGAACTGAAATGTACGCTTATCCGAAAATGTCATTCCAGCAAGGCCATAATCCAGCTTCGTTTCGTCTCCGATGCGGTCGTTCAATTCGGGCGATGTTGCCACGACTGTGAGAATTCCTTTTTTTTCGGTGAATATCTGACTCATCGAATCAGGGAGAAGCATCCTGGTTGAGTCTATGGCAAGCTGAAAGGCGTCCTTTATCATAGTGCAGGCCTCGAGTTTTGACGATGCATCATGAAGAATTCCAAGCCTGCGCCTGGCAAGTCGCAATTGCCAATCCAGCTGTTTTCTCTCAATAGAATGGCTGATAGCCCTCCAGAGAGAATCTGATTGCAGCCTTTCCTTCACAAGGAAATCCTGGGCTCCTGCCTTAAGGGCGTCGAGTTCGATTTTTTCATCGTCAATTTCGGTAAGCACGACCAGGGGTACTTTCAGGGCATTGCGGCAAATCTGCAGCGCGGTTTCGCTACCGGAACTGTCAGGAAGGTCGAGATCTGCTACGATAACATCGAAATCATGATTTTTGATTCGATTCAGTGCGGAAGTCAGATCAGACGCTCGTTCAATAACGAACTTATTCGATGTGATGTCTTTTAGAATGCTTCGAAATTTTCGTGCGTCATCAATACTGTTTTCGATAAGAAGAATCTCGATTGACGAATTGATAGCAAACCTCTGTTTCAGTTCTTCCAATAATTGGCAGATTAAATACGTTCATAATCACTGGTGTTCCATTACAAATCAAAGAGTGGCAACCGGTTAGAAGTTTTATTATCTTCGAATTGCAATTTACTATCCTTAAATAGTTGTGAGAGTTCATCATAGCAAAATGGCGTAACACTAAAAACCTATAGAATATTGTAGAGACTAAAGCGGCTACGGTCAAGTCCTTTTCGAATGATCGCCACCAGCACATAGACCGATACAACTATCCAGATCCGGGTCTTTACAGCATTCATCGTTTGATCCGACAGAATTCCCACGGACCATCTCGGCGCACATTGAATACCCCGGCCCCCTTCCAAGAGACGGGGTTCTTAACGACATTAACGACACTATTAACGACACCACGCTCAAGGCATTGCTACAAATCCTATGCGTGAGCAATCAATATGAGCGGGTGTTGATATTTCTCTTCTAATCCCTCCTCACAACAAAACTCCCGGTGCTTACATCGGAACCGATACTGCACTGAAGAAGGTATACCCCGTTGGGTACTGGTGTTCTATCATCCGTATAACCGTCCCAGTGAAGAACACTGCCAGATTCACAATGACCACTCCAGATCATCCTGCCGGAAACATCGTATATCTTCACAGAAGCTTCTTCAGAATATTCAACAGCAGGAATGGCGAACATCCAGCCTTCGTCTTCAACAGTGCGGGCAATCTCTACAGATGAAGCTGTATTCTCAGATTCCCTTACTCCGTAAACACTGACCTCGGTAAGACCCGAACCTCCGTGTATCCGTACGTAACGAACAGCATCGGTACTGCTGTATGATTCTGCAGTGAACGAATAGAACTCCCTGTCAAAGCCAGCCACTTCGATTAAAAGAACCGGCTCAACTGCCCGGGCAGTTCGTATGGATCCATCTGTAAGCAAGCTTATACCAGGAGAATTGTCTGAAATTCTCTCAGGTATCACAGATGTTACGGTACATTCCTCGCCAAGATCGATGACAACAGCATCAGCTCCCGGTGATGGCGCATAGCAAACTTCTACGGAACCATCCGTCAGACAGCCGTGGTTACCCCCTGCGGGAACAGCATTACGCAGTGTTGCGGTCTGTACCCTTTCAGTTGTTCTTTCAAGTACTGATGTTCTCTCGGCAAGAGATATTTCGTCTGTTTCAATGACCTGTACTCTGTCCGGAATTCTCGTTAATACTCTTTCGATTGAGAATTCTTCACTCACACAGCACCCGAGGGAAATAATCAAAGAGGGAGAGGTCGGGAACTTGGTATGATTGCTGAACTCGGACTCATTGGTACCATCACGTGATGTTACCCAGTATGCAACAACAGGATTGGTGCTGCCGCTGAAACAATCCGTATATGTTCCGTCTCCTGCATTGACAGTACCGACAACTTGAGGAGGCACCAATAAATAGGGACGGAATTGCCTGTAGATCGCATAGCTAAGCACATCCGTCGGTTCCTGTAAGCTTCCGGAGTATGGATCGTTCACCGAAAGATCCCACCAAAGATCAACCTTACAGTTGCCGCCTTTGTACGTTATCTCACCGCTGAGATTTGTGGGCGGTTCAGGTATCGTATTGTCAGCTTCAAAGCATCCAGAATGCCAGCTGTCATGCTGGAACTGACGCCACGGCATCTCAGCCGGAAAAGTACCTGCGCCAAGATCATAGCAGTACAGCAGAGGATCTGTGTCATCGGCAAATATCATCTCAAGACCGTCATCGTCATCGATGTTACCGATGGTTACCTGTCCGTAGACTCCATTACCGCAAGGTACAGGATAACCACTGCAGATGCTCCCATCGCTGTTGATGGCGTAGATGTACCCATAGTTAGTGCCAACTACTATCTCAAGATCGGAATCTCCATCAATATCAGCTATTGATGGTGCTGCTGGAATACCTTCAATGGATACAGGGAATCCGGACAGAGATTGATAGTCATCGCCTGACCAACAATTGACCGTTCTGCTATTGTCAACTGCCACTACATCGAGAATGCCATCATCGTTCAGGTCTCCTATAGCAACCGGATTTCTGACCATGCTGCCAATATTCCAGACGTGTTCCTCATCCAATGTGTTGCCATCCAAAACCAAGACTTTGCGGCTGCTTGCTCCGCTGATTCCTGTTCCGACTATTATCTCGTTCACGCCATCATCGTCGATGTCAGCCACTACCGGAGAAGCCCAAAACCAGCAGTTGTAGTAAGCAGGTGACACGATATCTAAACCATTATCAGGATCAAGAAGGTAAACGGCGCTGTCTAAATGCTTTTCATCAGAATACTCCTTACCAGCCTGAAAACCTTCTGCTGTGCAAACGACTATCTCATTACCTGGATGTGAAGATGACACATCACCAACCGCAGGGGTACTGAGTACCGATGCACCACCACTTGAAGGCTCAAGATTTCTCTCCCATAGGCAATTGCCATTATGATCTATCAGAAACACCGAGGTCTCAAGAGTTGTGATTTCGGGAACGGTCAGATGACGAGTCAAAATGACTTCAAGATCACCGTCCCCATCAACATCTCCTACTGTCGGGGAAGACTTTCCCGGGAATTTCGCCGGTATTGTAGATATACTCGGATAACAGGGCCATCCATCCAGTTCCGCTCCGGAAGCAGCGTCTCTAGCAAGACAACCGCAGACATGTACACCCACAATATCCAGAGAACCATTGCCATCTATATCAGCTAAAGCGGGGGAAGATGTAAGAGTTGAGAGGTATTCTTGCCATTCGCCTTCATCCACAGGCCAAAAATCATCGTACATGACGCTTCCATTATCATCCAGGATGTATAGAATTCCGTCAGCGCAAAGAACTGATACATCAAGATCGCCATCGTTATCGATGTCCCCAAGCACAGGAGAGCCATGTACTATATCACTGAGGGTTACAGGCCAGCCGGGCTGAACTCCCATAACTGAAAAACTGTGATGGGTATCGTTGTAACGACCATCTGAAGTAGAGACCGATGGATCAGTCAGACCATTGGCATCTTGATCCGAAGCCTGGATGTTGAGT
>Ga0255381_10061_pt1 | contig 10804 bp, 11 predicted proteins | sample ANMaggSSYBR01E10_FD_182108 | JGI IMG/M metagenome (GOLD analysis project Ga0255381, IMG submission 182108) | Sediment cell enrichment communities from methane seep in Santa Monica Basin, California, United Staets - ANME aggregate JGI... | ecosystem: Environmental > Aquatic > Marine > Cold seeps >...
GTTTCCCTTTTCTCATACGGTTAACATATTGAACTCTGGTATAATCAACAGGTACAATACCGGAGGAACTTCCGCTCCCCCTTGCTGCTACAATCGCCGCCTCAAGTATAATCTCTCCGGGCGGATTGTCCGCTCTTCCATCAAGCTTGAGAATTACATGGGCACCTGGAATACCCCTCGCGTGAAACCAGAAATCTCCCCGCTTACCGATTTTGAATGTGATCTCATCGTTCTCCCTGGCATTTCTTCCTGCAAAACATCTCCATTCCCCGCTGAGTACTTGAGCTCCTATCTTCTTCTTCTGCTCGTCCGCGTCCCGTTCATTCTTTCTGCAGTTCCGCAGGAGTACGTCCAGTTCGTCATTAGAAACACCAGGCGCGCTTAGGAGGAGCCCTTCCATGGTTTCTATCTCAGCCAGAGTATTACTCTCACGCTTTTCAAGGTTGCTTCGTTCTATACTCGAATTGGATGCTTTCCTGAAAAACCTCCCGGCGTTTGATTTGAGAGACCTGAAAGGCTTCAGAGGAATTTCATGTTCATTGCCGTTCCAGTCCTTCAGTACTATCTCCCTGAGACCCTTTTTTGAATTATTCTCATCTGAGAGAAGCAGGCTGCCCCATATTCTGTACTTCTCGGGTGATACAAGCCCGTCAAGGGCAGCCCTTACGCCTGTAAGCCTTTTGTGCAGGACTGACAGCCTTTTACGAAGAATCGCCGTCCATGTTTCAAACCTGTCTTCCCTGATGCCGGTTGATTCTCCGGCCGTTCTCACGGAAAGTGGGTTGCTTATTGGTTCTCCCTCGCCCAGTTCAATCGGCAACGGACCGCAGGTTCCTTCCCATGGGCTGAAATTCTTTTCCAGAAGAGCCTTCTCCAATTTCGTTACCGTTTCGATCAGAGGTATCTCGTTTATTTCCGCATGCCGGATAAGGGCTCCGGCCGTAAGAGGGCCTACTCCTTCAAGCAGCCTGTATAGTAACGCAGGAGAACTATTGCCATCATTTATAGATTTTCTCAGTTCAATAGAATTGCTCCATTCTCCGGGAGACAGACCCGAAGATGGTGGCGGCACGTAAACCTGGCCGGGGGCTACGGTTCTGTACCTGCTTTTGTTTGAAAGTACTTTTCGGTGACAGGCAAGAATTCTGTTGTCTTCATTTCGCAGCAGTATAACGTTGCTGTTTCTGCCCGTGGCCTCAAAAATAAGTGTAACTTCGGAATTTCCGTAGAGAAGACCGCTTCTGAAGGTAATATTCAGGATCCTGTCCGCACCCGGTTGAAACAGGTCCAGTACTTCTGCTCCTTCAAGGTGATGGCTCCATACCGGAGATGATAATTCGGTCATGTTCCCGGTTTTATGCCAGCAGAGTCCGGGAGAATCAGGTCTGGCGCTCAGAACAAGTATACCTGCGTCGAACAGAAGACCGAATCCATCCCTCATTCCGGGACAGCCGATCCTTCTGCATTTCCTATGCAGGATCAGATCTTTGAGAGGAGGCAGCTGCGCGCTCAGGAAAACACCATCCACAGAGAACTCCTTTCACGATTGACAATTGCGCAGGCGAAAGGCGGGATTGCTCCCGCCTCCAATAAGTTAATTATCTCTCCCATAAACACAATATATGAGGGGCTGAAAACTGAAAACAGCCCCGATGGAAAAATGTTCCGCACAGTTAGAGCTTTCTGAATTTCCTTGACAGCAACTATATCATAACTATACTCAAAAAATGGAAATACTAATCATCGGCGGCACAAGATTTCTTGGACGCACTCTCGTAGAAGTTGCCCTTGCCGAAGGGCATGAGATAACACTTATTAATCGCGGCAAGATCAATTCTGATCTCTTCCCTGAAGTAGAATGGCTGAAATGTGACCGGGACAGATGAGCGATTATGGGAACCGATTCAGTGAGGGTGAAAACCCCGTTTCCTTATGTTTGGTGTATATTGTTGTCCGAATCGTTGTCCCTGGAAAGGATATTTGATGGAATCAATGACAGGCTTCGGCCGGGCTGAGGTCAGAGGTGATGGTTTTACGTTGACCGTTGAGGCTAAATCGGTTAATCATAAAGGCTTTAGTATTTATCTTAAACTGCCTGAAGTGTTTTCCGATATGGAACTGGAAATCAGGAAAGCCATCAATGGAATGTTCGAAAGAGGACGTATCAGGCTGGATACGGCCGTTGAACTTGACGGTGAGGGCGGCTCGTCAGTATCCATCAATATGGTTTCGGCCAGGCAGTACATTGCCGCAGCGGAGCTTCTCATTAAGGATAGTGAATACATCACCGGTATGTCCGCAGGAGAGCTTCTCAACCTTCCAGGAGTTGCGGAAAGAGCATGCCCCGCGATGCTTGATCACGATGAATTAACGGAAGCATTCAGGTCAGCTCTGATTGAGGCCCTTGCCGAACTCAGGGAGAGCAGACGCCGAGAGGGGGCTGTGCTATTACCACTTTTCTACGAAGGATTCTCAGGTATCAGAGAACTGGCTGCCCCCGTTCTTGCCCGGCAGAAGGAAAACGTACAGGAAAGATACGGACTGCTCAAGGAAAGAATATTCGAACTGATGGATGACGTCAGGCTCGACGAAAACCGTCTGATGAATGAACTGGCTCTTCTGGCGGACAGATCCGATGTTACCGAAGAAGTTCAGAGACTTGAGTGCCACCTTGACCATGCCCTTGAAATAGTAGATTCTCATAACAGTACCATCGGGCGAAAGCTTGAGTTCATTATACAGGAAGTGCACCGGGAATTGAATACTATGGGAGCTAAAGTTGACGATTCAGAACAGTCACTCAGGGTTATAGAAATGAAAAACATCCTTTCATCACTTAAGGAACAGGCTGCGAATATTGAATAATTCTCCAGGTCAGCTGATAGTGCTTGCGGGGCCTTCGGGCGCCGGCAAAACCACACTTGCTCATCACCTTGTTGAGACGTTCAGTTCCGCGGTATTCTCCGTTTCAACGACTACAAGGTCTCCGCGGGGTTCTGAAACAGAGGGAGTAGATTATTTTTTTACGGACAGGGAAAAATTCCGCAGAAGGATAGAAACCGGCTATTTCCTCGAATATGCCGAGGTTCACGGCCATCTCTACGGAACATCCGCAGATCGGGTACATAGAGAACTTGCCCGCGGCGGAAGCGTGATCCTGGATATTGATGTTCAGGGGGCGCTTCAGATTAAGAGATCTTTTCAAAACTCACTGCTTATTTTTATTATGACTCCTTCTCCCGATATCCTTTCCAGAAGGCTTCACTCCAGAAATACAGACGATCAGGATGTTGTTCGAAGAAGGATGGAAATGGCAGAGTGGGAGACCGGATGGATAGGTTCCTTTGACTACTATATCTGCAACAGCCGTCTTGAGGATTCTCTTATGCAGGTTGAATCGATATTTCGCGGCGAGAGGCTGAAGCTTGTTAATACCAGTTTCCCTCCGGAAGTAAGGGCTTTTTCTCCCGATCTTTTCGCAGGGCTCGAACACTGGTCGGGAAAAAGGGTAATAGTTACGTCCGGCCCAACAAGAGAACCATTGGATCGTGTTCGCTTCATTTCCAACAGGTCCAGCGGCCTGATGGGATGCAGCATGGCGATGGCTTTTCGAGATGCAGGCGCCGATGTTCTGTTCGTTACCGGTCCAGCCTGCAGTTCCTGTCCACCCGGAGTGGATATTTATTCCATTGAAACGGCGGAGGAAATGCTTGAAATCCTGACCAGCGAAGTTGACAGAGCCGATCTTCTGGTTATGACTGCTGCAGTTTCAGATTTCAGACCTTCTACTTGCATTGAAGGGAAAACCGAAAGGTCGGGAATCATCCGGCTTGAGCTTAAGGCAACTCCAGACATACTGGAGGAACTTGACAGAACTGTTAATCGCATGTGTCCGGTAATGGCCTTTGCCCTTGAATTCGGGCCTGATGGTGAAGAACGGGCAAAGAGGAAAATGAAGCGCAAGGGAGCGACTGCCATTTTTTATAATCCCGGAGACATTACGGGAACCGGAATGGAATCATCATCCAATCAGGGAAAATTGATTTTCAGTGATGGCAATTACGTAGAAGTCAAACGGTTCTCAAAAAGGTATATTGCAGAGCTTCTGGCTGCTGCCATGGGTAAATATTTAATGAAAGGCAAATAAGGTTAATGACTGAAAAGAGTGATGCCTGCGCTCTGCGGGGCAAGGACGATCCATTCTGGAATTCGGTAGCGAGTTTCGGCATTGATGACATATTTATGCTTCCCGAATGGATTTCGGAGTTGAAAGGTGAGAAAGCCACCATCAAGGTCGGGGGAGAAATCGGAAACATACCTTTAGAGCTGGCAGCCCTCGTTTCAAGGATTGGCGACTGCCGCGGCTGCAAACTATGTGAAGAAAGAAATACGATTGTCTTCGGTGGCGGGAATCCTTCAGCGGGGATACTCTTCATCGGTGAGGGCCCCGGAGCCAACGAGGATATTCAGGGCGAACCGTTCGTAGGCCGTGCAGGAAAGCTTCTTGATAAAATACTGGCTGCCATTGATCTGGACAGAGATTCCGTATACATCACGAACATCGTGAAGTGCAGACCACCGGGTAACAGAACACCTTCAAGGGATGAAGTCGCAGCCTGCTGGTGGATACTTGAAGAGCAGATAAAGATTATGCGGCCGGGCGTCATAATTGCGCTGGGCGCTCCCGCAAGCAGAACAATGACGGGAAGCAGTGAGGGTATTGGTAAACTCCGGGGTACAATTCACAGGTACAACGATATTCCGGTCATTCCAACCTATCACCCTGCTGCCCTTCTCCGAACGGAAGCTCTGAAAAGACCTGTATGGGACGATATGAAGATGCTGAGAAAGCTCCTGAATGAGCTGGATCTCCCAAGAAGCGGGAAGGATAAAGCATGACGGAGGAAAAAGGATACAGGCCTCCCCAGAGCCTGGATGCTGAAAAGAGCGTTCTTGGAGCGATGCTTCTTGATCAGGAACTGGCTGTTGAGGCGCTCGATGCCCTTAACACAAAGGATTTTTTTGACCGCAAGCACCGTATGATCTTCCAGGCCTGCAGGGATCTTGACTCAAGGAATAGCGTAACGGATATAGTCACTGTTGGTGAGGAGCTTTCGAGAAAGAAAACCCTCGAGGAAGCGGGAGGTATTGAGTACCTCGCTTTACTGACAGATGATATCCCTCTGCTTTCAAATGTGCTTCAATACATTAAGATCATTAAAGATAAGGCCATGCTTCGCCAGCTCATCAAGGTCAGCAGGGAGAATATCAATGAAGTTCTTGAAGGTACAGCTGATGTTGAGAATGTGCTGGATACGGCCGCAAGCAAGATCATGGCGATTACAGAATCGAGGACATCGGGGGAATTCGTACCCCTGTCCCAGCTTGTTTCCAAGGGTATAGAGGAACTTGAAAACCTGAGAAATACGAAGGGTTACGTAACCGGAATCTCTACAGGGTTCATCGAACTTGATAAGATGACCACAGGATTTCATCCCGGTGAGCTGATTATTCTGGCAGCCCGGCCGGGCATAGGTAAAACAAGCATGGCTCTGAACATGGCTGCCCATATCGCAAAAAAAAACGGAACGTGCTGTTGCTTTCTTCAGCCTGGAGATGTCCGATGAGAAGCTAACACAACGGATGTTGTGCGCCGATGCCCACATAGGCACAAAACCAATCATAGAGGGAACCCTTTCCCAGAAAGCCTGGTACGACCTTCAGGCAGCTGCTGACAGGCTTCAGCGGATGAAGATCTTCATCGATGATAAGGCTAGTATCAGCTCAATGGAGGTGAGAGCAAAGGTAAGAAGCCTGAAAAGACGGGAGGATCTATGCATGGTCTTTGTCGATTACCTTCAGCTCATGCGTAGTGACGGGAACATTGAGAACAGGCAGCAGGAGATCGCACGCATCACGGGCGATCTGAAAGCACTTTCCAAGGAGATGGAGCTTCCCGTGATGGCGCTTTCCCAGCTGAGCCGTATGGCCACGAAAAGAAGCGGTGCTCCCAGGCTAAGCGACCTGAGAGAAAGCGGAGCCATCGAGCAGGACGCCGACCTCGTGATGTTCCTTCATCAGCCGGAGCTTCACGCTGACACCGATGGAGAGTTTGAAGATCAGATCGATTTTCTCAGAAGAGAGACCGTGCTGAAGATAGGAAAACAGAGAAACGGCCCTCTGGGAACGGTGAACCTGATCTTCAGAGCAGATATAACACGCTTCATCCCTGTTGATCCAGAAGAATTTAATCAGTAGGGAGCAGCTTGGCTAAAAAGAGAACACTTTTTGTCTGTAACGAATGCGGAGGCAATGCTGCCGGGTGGTCCGGTAAGTGCCCCCACTGCGGGGCATGGAACACCATGATCGAAGAGGTTGTTGTTAAACTTTCCGGGAAACCACTATCAAAGGGGATAGTATCGCATCCAGTTCCACTCACAGAAATACCGGAAGTTTTCGGTGAAAGGCTTAAGACGGGCATTGAGGAGCTTGACAGGGTTTTCGGGGGAGGTGTTCTGAAAGGGTCGGTGAACCTTATAGGAGGGGAACCCGGTATCGGGAAGAGTACCCTTATGCTTCAGCTCTCCGCGGAGCTTTCAGACAGAGGAGAGAAAGTCCTCTATGCAACCGGTGAGGAATCCCCTGAACAGGTTGCCCGGAGGGCACGCAGAATAGGTTCCGTACGGGATAATGTGATAGTTCTTTCGGCAACGGATCTGGATATTGTCTTGAATAATCTGGTGAATACCGGCAGTTCCCTCGTTGTTATCGATTCCATCCAGACACTTTACTCTACCGATCTTTCCAGTGCTCCAGGTTCCGTTTCACAGGTGAGACACTGTACTTCGGAGCTGATAAGGGAGTGTAAAACAAGGGGTTTGACCGCATTCATAGTCGGTCATGTAACCAAAACGGGTTCACTCGCAGGGCCGAAGGTTCTGGAGCATCTTGTGGATTCGGTTATATATTTCGAGGGTGAGGGAGATCGAGTATACCGTCTTTTGAGGGCCGCCAAGAACCGTTTCGGATCTACAAACGAACTGGGCGTATTCGAAATGACAAAGGAGGGGCTGAGGAGTGTAAGAGAAGTATCAGCCTACTTCCTCAAAAGGGATAGTGCCCGTCGCAGCGGCACAGTGATCACAGTCGTGATGGAAGGAACGAGACCGTTTCTGGTAGAGGTTCAGGCACTGACAAGCACTACCCGGTACGGTTACCCGCAGAGAAGTGTGAACGGTATGGATTCCCGCAGGCTGCCGATGCTTCTGGCAGTGCTGGAGAAAAGATGCGGAATGGATCTCGGCAACCAGGATGTTTTCGTAAACGTTGCCGGAGGCGCAAGCCTGACCGATCCAGGTGCTGATCTGGGCGTCTGCCTTGCAGTAGCTTCAAGCAGACTTGAAAAACCGGTGAGAGAAGGTATTACCGTCAGCAGTGAGATCGGGCTTGGCGGAGAACTCAGACCGGTGACAAATTTTAATCTCAGGTTGAAAGAAATTCTAAGCCTGGGTTTTTCAGGGCTGGCAGGGGCCGCGGATGACGCGTCTAACGCCGGCAGCGGAGCGGAGGGTTTCAGCAGTTTGATTGATTCCATAGAAAACCTTCTCTCCAATCGAAAGAAAAAAGGAGGAAACTGGTTATGAAAACTTCGGGCTGGGAAGTACGTGTACTTTTCATTCTTGTTCTCGGCCTGCTGGGGACATTCGCATTTGATGGGCTTGAGCCCTCCCCATGGTACGGACTCACGGGTCTCGGGATCGGCATAATTGCCGTTATCCTGCAGATCACATTCGTTAAGATCCCTGCAGATGAAATTGTATACACAACTGTAGGCGCGATTGTCGGACTTATTGCAGGCATTCTGGTTATACTGGCTCTTCGCATGGGGCATCTTGCAGTGCCCGAATCCGGTGTTACACCGCTGATAATGATACCATTCGCATTCTCGTACGTATTCGGTCATGTGGCATTTACAAAAGGTAAAAAGCTCGGACTTATGCAGACAGCCAGAGAGGACGAATCGGCGGCAACACCATTATTGATTGACCTTTCCGCGATTATCGATGGGCGGGTCGCGGATTTGATACTATCTGGACTGATCAGAGGTCCCTTCATTCTTCCAGCTTCAATAAAGAACCAGCTGGAGGCGATGAGCGATTCCACTGATATCATTGAAAGAGGCAGGGCGAGAAGAGGAATGGAAACCCTTGAGCGGCTGGAAGAGGCTGCAGGCAATTCAGGAGGGCTTGAATACAAGGATTTCGGTAAGCACGAAAGGGAACGCTTTCGTATGCTTGAGTACCTGAAAAAAGAAAATGTATCTCTTCTCAGCAGTGAAAAGGATATCATTGACATAGCTATTAAAGAGGGTAATCACGTCATCAACCTTGAAGAGGTGGGACCGGCTGCAAGGCCTGTAACTCTACCTGGAGAGGTTCTATCCATAAGGCTGGTGCGAAAAGGACGGAATCCGAAACAGGCAGTCGGTTTTATGGATGACGGAACCATGATAGTCGTAGAAGGCGCTGAAGATACGATCGGGACTATCGTTGAAGTTCAGGCACACACTACTTTCAGGTCTTCCGGCGGAACTATGGTCTTCGCCAGACTGTGTAAGGATATCACTGAAAACGGAACAGATGACTGACAGATCGGGAGTATGCTGAGGAACTGAATCAATGGAGAAAAATAACTGGGGGGTCGTTATAGTAGCGGCCGGATCGGGCACCAGATTTGGCTCAGGAGTACCAAAGCAGTTTCTGCGGCTCCATGAGAGAGCACTGATTGACTGGTCGATCAACGCGTTCTCGTCCATAGAGAAGATCGTGGAGATCGTTGTTGTTACTCCGAATGACAGTGAACTCTGGAAATCCTTCTGGAATCCACCTTCAGGAGTGAAAACGGTCGTTGGAGGTCTTCGGCGTCAGGATTCCGTTATTGCCGGCCTTGAAGCGCTGAACTCATCCCGAAGGGTACTCGTGCATGATGCTGCTCGCCCCCTTGTTTCCGGTTCCCTTATCAGGAGAGTCATGAAGGGCGCAGAGGATTCGGGCGCTGCTGTGCCTGTCATCCCGGTCAGAGATACTGTTAAGATCGTAACATCATCTTCCTTCGTTGACGGTACCGTTTCAAGGGAGAACCTTAGAATGAGCCAGACACCTCAGGGATTCATACTCGATGACCTTTTAAGGGTAATGAGAGAAGCGGATGAGGTGACCGATGAATGTGCCGCAATGGAACGTGCCGGCTTCGAAGTTCTTGCGGTAAATGGAGATCCAGGAAACGTTAAACTAACGGACCCCGAGGATCTTACAATGATGGAGTCGCTTGCGGGGGGAACTATGGAAAGCAGAACAGGAACAGGCCTTGATTTTCATCCTTTTAAAAAAGGGGTTCCGCTGGTTCTCGGCGGTTGTCGCATGGAATCGGAATTTGGTCTTTCGGGGCATTCGGATGGAGATGCCGTCCTTCATGCGATCGCTGATTCCCTTCTTTCGGCAGCCAGACTGGGAGATATCGGCACACTCTTTCCTCCCGAAGACGACAGATGGAAAGGTGCCGACAGCGCTGTTCTTCTGCAAAAAGTCTGCAGTCTTGTCCGAGGTGAAGACTGGGAGATCAGGCAGATTGACATTACCGTTATTTCCAGCTTTCCGAAGATTTCCCCTGTTCGCGAAATCATGATCGGGCGGATAGCCGGAATAACCTCTACCGAACCGGATCGGATCTGGGTAAAGGGAACAACCACCAACACGCTTGGTGATATCGGCAAAAAGAGGGGTCTGGGCTGTATGGTTATGACAAGGATCTCAAAGATCGCTGACATGGAAGTAACAGGGAATCTTTGATAGAAGCCATACTTGAGTATCTCGCTGATAACCCGCCCGGAGCCTGGGCAGGGCCTCTTCTGGGAATGATTGCCTTCGTTGAAACACTTTTCCCACCGGTTCCGGGAGACATTCTCTTCATAGTCTTCTCCGGATGGGCAGTTTCCAGCGGTTTTCCTCTCCTGCTGGCAGTTATTTACGGAGTTGCGGGATGCTTCCTGGCCAGTTGTATTCTCTTCTATATCGGTCATAAACCGGGGAGAAGATTCGTTGACGGCTGGCTGAAAAGGAAAGTGGAACCGGAAAGGGTCAACAGGGCAAAATCTCTGATCGCGGACCACGGACCTGTTATTCTTGCCGCAAGCCGATTCATTCCGGGTGTTAGATCCCTGCTCGTGCTGATGGCGGGAACTTCCGGCATGCGGTTTGCTTTTGCAGTGATTCCTGTGGCTTTCAGCGCCATAGCATGGTACACTGTTCTTTCGGTGGCAGGGTCGGTTTTCGGGAACAATATGCAGGCAGCGGAAGGATTTATGAAGCACTTTGAGGTTTGGATTTGGATCGTTCTTGCCGTTGCTGTTCTTACTTTCCTTATCACCAGGATGCGAAAGAGGAAGGAAAACGGATGAAGATTCTTTTTGCCGTCTCCGAGGCTTATCCCTTTGCCAGCACAGGTGGACTGGCCGGTGTAACAGGTTCGCTGCCCATAGCCCTTGAGAACGCAGGCCATGAAGTAAGCATTATCATGCCCATGTATAGTGGCATTAACAAAGTTGAGGATTTCAAATGGGTAAGCGGGGAATTCTCAACTTCCGCCGGAGAGAAATTTGGTCTAGCGGAATCGGTTATTCCCGGAACCTGCATACCGGCATATTTCGTAAGCAAGGACGAATACTTTCAAAGAACGGGAATATACGGTCCTGATGACGCATCCGCGTACGATGATAACGCGGTGCGATTCTCGTTTTTCTGCAGGG
>Ga0255381_10041_pt2 | contig 10737 bp, 5 predicted proteins | sample ANMaggSSYBR01E10_FD_182108 | JGI IMG/M metagenome (GOLD analysis project Ga0255381, IMG submission 182108) | Sediment cell enrichment communities from methane seep in Santa Monica Basin, California, United Staets - ANME aggregate JGI... | ecosystem: Environmental > Aquatic > Marine > Cold seeps >...
CAACAGAATGATGTCCCTGATCCTGGATATCATCTGCCAGGCGGACGATCAGCCTTCCTGAAACATCATAGACATTCAGGTTGATCCTGCCGCTGGTTGGCAGGTAGTACATGATGGTGGTCGAAGGATTGAACGGATTGGGGTAGTTCTGGTGCAGGGCCAGTGGAAGTAACGGAACGTTGACGGTTTCCGTCTCGAACAGGAACTGCTCTCCGGATTCATCAAGAACGGCAACGCGATATCTGTAAGATTCCCCGGGCACGAGCAGGTCGTCGGTAAAAGAGAATGATGTTCCGTCTCCCGCAATCAACGGGGCTGGTATAGTGGTGTACTGCCAGGTCGGATTCTGCGCTCTTTCAATAGTGAATGAGGGGGTATCAGTCTCATCCGAAAGAGACCAAGCCAGGGTTACCGTTGATTGGTTCTGTGAAACCGAGCTTGCCAGGAGCAGCGTTGCGACATAGTCACAAGTCGGATCCAGTGCGCCGATCAGGCTGCAGTCATCACCTGTAGGGTGGTTGCTGGGAGCACATGGGGAATTGATATGGATAGAATAGTCTCCGTTGTCAGGATCGCAGAATATCGGGTCGATTGAGATGTTGCCATTGATTCCAGTCTGGTCAGGTATTCCAGCGTAGTTGTTGCCCTCGTTGCCAAAAACGTCACAGCAGGATATTTCTATATCTTCAGATTTAGAATATATGCCCCCTCCGAAATCTTCAAAATCCTCCAGGTCAAAGACACTGTTGTATGCAATGATGTTCTGGCGAATTTGAGATGAAGATAAAGCGCCGCAGAATATCCCACCACCCCATTGCCCCGTATTGTCTGTAATAGTGTTTCCCACTATTGTTGGGGACGATGATCCACAATCGATTCCTCCTGCTGGAGAGCTATAGGGATAACTGAGATTGCCGGAAATTAAATTATCACTGATCAAGATGGATGAATTACAGTAAATGCCAACGCCAATATTATCCTTGATTTCATTGTTGGTGATATCAGATTCAGGATGGGCGGATAGCCATATCCCTCCAGATCCCTCCTCACCGCTATTCGAATCGATTCTATTATTTTGGATTGAGACCCTTTCTGATGAATTGACATATATTCCTCCGCCCATTTCATCGCAATAATTATATAGAATATCATTATTTCTTATAGTAGCAGCCGATGACGAGATAGATATGCCAGCCCCTGACCCGTAAGAACCCGAAGTGTTGTTATGGATTAAGTTATCGGAGATGATCACGGTAGAATTTTCGATATATATTCCAGCGCCAATGCTTCTACTCGCACGGTTGTGCGCAATTTCATTGCCATGGATTTGCACGAACGATCCACTGGCATCGATACCAACGCCATAGCATTGATATCCATGATTTCGAGCTATATAGTTATCAATTATTAGGATCGAATCGGCATATATGGCCATTCCTACACCACCATCTCCGCCGGAGTCACACCCCTGTCCTTCGTTGTCATGGATCCTGTTCTTTTCTATTACAAGCTTGTGTCCATCGGTGCAGAAAATTCCGACGCCCCATGCTCCGCAGGAATAATTAGAAGTATTATTGTATATATCGTTGCCATAAATTTTGGGTGATGATGAACGCAGGCATGCTATACCCCCTCCTTTGTAGAATGTTCTGCAGTTTCTTATCGTGTTGTACTTGATCGTCGGGCTGGAAAGCGAATCGCATAATATCCCTCCTCCGCTTGCCCCAATGGGCGAGCTTAAGTACTGAAGATTTCCATTAGTGATTGTAAACCCTTCGAGTATTGATGAATCTGATTCTCCTGAATGGAAATAGAATCCTCTGTGATCGCTGCCCGCTTCGCCCTGGCAGTCAATCACAGTAGAATCGGTCGCGGTTGTGTCGTACCTGCATTCAGCAATGACCAGTATTGCCTTACCCAGGAAATCGATGTCTCTGTTGCCATCTCCAGTATATACGCCGGAGGCGACAAGCACTGTGTCTGTATCCACTGCCAGAGCAATTCCAGCTTGGATCGTAGGAGCATCCCCGCTGCCATCAGGTTTGATATTCCAGATTGTGGCTGAAAGCGGGGTGAGTGGAACAATAAGACAGACAAAGACAAGAACATATGCCAGTTTCCAACAAGTTGTCCTGAAATGCATCAGACCCCTCCGAGATGCAGTAGAAGAAATTTAATGATTCATATACGAATCCCTATGTCACGCAAGCGGTCGTGTTATCGAAGCAATACCATCTTCCTGGAAAAAGTCTCTTTGCCCACTGTCAGCCTGTAGAAATATGTGCCTGAACTCATGGCGTTGCCGCGTTCGTCGAGTCCGTTCCATTCAACAGAATGATGTCCCTGATCCTGGATATCATCTGCCAGGCGGACGATCAGCCTTCCTGAAACATCATAGACATTCAGGTTGATCCTGCCGCTGGTTGGCAGGTAGTACATGATGTTGGTCGCAGGGTTGAACGGGTTGGGATAGTTCTGGTGCAGGGCCAGGTGCAGCAATGGGATGTTGACAGGTTCCGTCTCGAACAGGAACTGCTCTCCGGATTCATCAAGAACAGCTACGCGGTATCTGTATGATTCCCCTGGCACGATCCGGTCGTCCATAAACGAGAACGATGCTCCGTCTCCCGCAATCGCCGGGTCGGGGATAGTGGTGTACTGCCAGGTTGGATTCTGCGCTCTCTGAAGAGTGAATGAATGGTTTTCCCTGAATTCCGAGATCGACCATGAGACACTTACCGCTGACTGCTTGAATATAACATCATAATCCTGCAGAAGAGTCGCTACAAAGTCGCAGCCGACTCCGAGAGCCCCGATCAAGCCGCAGCTGTTGTCGTATGGATGATTCCCCGCACTGCAAGGCGACAGTACATGAAGGTAATACTCATCCTCTGATGGGCAAAAGAGAGGATTGGCTGAGAAATTTCCGTTGATGCCGGTCTGGTCGGGAATGCCGATGTACTCGTTTTCCCCATTGTTGAACAGGTCGCAACAGGAAACAGTGATGTCCGGAGATTTTGTATAGATCCCGCAGCTGCCTAATTCAGAGGCTCCGTTTATGGTATTCGCGATTATACAGTTCTGTATCGAAGCGTTAGATCCGGCCGGGCAATATATTGCTGCTAACCCAGTGTTGTTAATGAGTGTATTTTGCTCGATAACAGGGGCGCCGCTACTGCAATATATGCCTCCTGCCAAGCGACCGGAATTCTGCTCGATAACATTCTCGATTATCCTTGGGGATCCTGACGCACATGTGATTCCACCACCAAAAAGTTGATCGAATCCATGATTATCTTTTATGTGGTTGCCGGCAATCGTTATTGAAGAATGACACTCGATCCCACAACCGTTTCCGATAATCGAATTGTTGGAAATGACTGATGTTGAATCACCGCGGTAGTAAATGCCGCCTGCATATCGATCTGTTGAGTTGAAACTGATGATATTATTGCTGATTGTAGAGGATAATGAATTATGCATCATAATGCCGCCAGCCTCATAAGCGGTGGCATTGTTGTTGTGAATGTTGTTGTTGTCTATGACGACTTCACTCATCCAGCAGTAGATAGCTCCATGAGAATTATTGAAGCATTCGTTATTTCTGATTTCAATGTCTGATTCCCGCGCGTATATCGCTGCGCCATTACGTGTAAAGAAGTTATCTTCGATAACCCCGGAAGATCCACACAGATAAATTCCCCCTCCCAGGCTGTAACACAAAGCGGGGAGATGATCGGCGGAAGAATCTGCTGAAGGCATGTGGTTATCTGGCCTAGGGCTGCATGCTTGTCCGGAATAGTTATATTCAAATTCATTTCCTGCTACGACAAACATAAAGCAGGCCCAGAAACAAATGCCTCCGCCTCCGCCGTTCCTGCAATCGTTACCATAGAAGTAGTTGTTCTCTATTCTCGGTGATCCCTCGTCGCAGTAGATCCCTCCACCACTGTCTGATACGTAACAATAAGTGATTTCATTGTTTCGAATAACAGGTGAGGATGAAAGGCTTGCGATCCCGCCGCCATTGTATGCATCGCAACGGGTAATGATATTATACTGGATCGTCGGTGATGATGAAGAGTCGCACAGTATTCCTCCTCCTTCCGGCCAATCCAGGCCCCTGTCTCCGCCGTTTATGATCTCGAATCCTTCGAGGATCGAAGATTCCGTTTCTCCGGAGTGGAAATGAAACCCTCGGTGCGTAGAAACATCATCGCAGTCTATGACAGAGGCATCGGTGACCAGCGCGTCGAACCTGCTCATCGACATGACGACGATCGGCTTGCCTTTGAAGTCGAGATCCCAGTTCCCGTCCCCCCTGTAGATCCCGGGTGCGACGAGGACCGTGTCCCCGCCGGAGCAGGAATCTATCCCCGCCTGGATATTGATGACTGCGCCACTGCTGTCGGGCATGACCTGCCAGATCTCAGCGACAGGATTTCCCGAAAACAGCACCAGGAAGATAGAAACTGATAAACAGAAGAGGTTCCTCATAGATTATCCTCCGGCCGAGCTGCTGACTGATATTTCTCTTTCTGGATGTAGTGCCCCGCTTCCTTATAAGAACGTTTCGTGCCATCGATCCTTCGCTTTAGGCGTGGATCAGTAACGCGTTGAAGTTTATCGGGTTATGCCGGGGATCCCCGCAGGGTTACTAGCAACATGTACCGATTCCTGCGGGCTATTCCCCAGTGTGAAGAGAGGTCGAGGGAAATATTGCTCATCGATTGTCGCCTGCGCCTTTGGTTTCCATGATCAGTCGCTTGACATGGGAGAACCCCGCTCATATATTATGGAATAACAGTACGACTATTCCAATTATGTGTAGAGGGAGGCTCGAATGAAAGGCATTCTCAAGTTATCAGAGGCGGCTTCGATGGGGTATCACGCCCTTGCCGTCCTTGCGGGTGTGCCGGACAAGTTCCTTACCGCAGGTGAGATCTCGAGGACGATCTGCGGCTCGGAGGCGCATCTCGCCAAGGTGATGCGAAGGCTCGTCCGTGCCGGCCTGGTCTTCTCAACCAGGGGTCCTGGTGGAGGATTCAAGATCGCTAAACCTGCCGACGAGATATCCCTGCTCAACATCTATGAAGCGGTCGAGGGCAGGTTTGAAACTGCCGACTGCATGATGAACGAGCCGTGCTGCAAGGATAACAATTGCATAATGGGTTCGCTGATCAGGTCGGTCAATCTCGAGGTCTACGAATTCTTCCGGTCGAGAAAGCTCTCCGATTTCGCTGAATCATGCAGTCTGGGAAAAGAAACCAGTTGAGATGATCCGCTTCACGCTCATAGCATTTCTTATGATATCATCGGCGGTCTTTGCCGCCGGCGGGACCGACGAGCAGAAGAAGCTCGCTGAGGACGCCGGGGGAGAGTTCGCCGGAGAGGCGGTCCTCGCAGGCGATCCGTCACTCGAGGATTACCTCGCCTACGCCGCTCAGAACAATCCCGGCCTGAGGGCCGCTTATCACGGCTGGACGAGCAGGCTCGAACGTGTCCCGTCCGTATCCAGTCTTCCCGAGCCTGTTTTCTCCTACATGTATTACGGAGAGAGTGTCGAGACGAGGGTCGGCCCGCAGAGGCAGAAGTTCAGCCTGAGGCAGTCCTTCCCGTGGTTCGGGACTCTCGGTGCGCGCGAATCGGTGGCCGAGCAGGAAGCCTGGGCCGCCTACCGCCTCTTCCAGGCGGAGAAGCTGAAGCTCGCCTACCAGGTAAGGAAGGCTTACAGCGAATATTATCTTCTCGGCAGGCGCATTGAGATCGCGCGGTCGACGCTCGAGCTTCTCAGTGGCTGGGAATCGATCAGCAGGACGAGATTAGAGACTGGTCAGAGCGGACGGAGCGACATTGTAAGGATAGAGATCGAGATCGCGCGGGTGACCGACGCGCTGCGCGCCCTCGAGGATTCAAAGGTATCCGCCGCGGAGGATATGAAAAACGCACTTGGAGCGCCTGCCGTGCTCGAGATCCCGTTCCCCGGCGACATGCCCGAACCGGCGGCGATTTCGCCTGACACGGTGATGGCCGCGGTCCTGAGAAACAATCCGTCGATCCTGGCGATCGACCATATGATCATGCGTGAGGAGAACGCGCTCAGGCTCGCCGGCAAGTCTTCATGGCCCGACTTCTCCCTCGGGCTGGACTACATAGATACCGGTCCGGCCCTCGACCCGGACATGCCGGACAGCGGCAAGGATCCATGGATGGTCAGCCTCAGTGTGAAGCTCCCGATATGGTTCGACAAAAACAGCGCGATGAAGGAAGAGACCAGGGCGAAGATCGAGATGAACAGGTATGAGAAGAAGGATACGGAGGGGGACCTGCGGGCACGGGTGGAGAAGGTGCTGGCCGGGTACAGGGACGCATCCTCGAAAACGGACCTCTTCTCGGGCACACTGATTCCGAAGGCCGAGGAATCGCTCGCCGTGACACTGATAGAGTATGAAGGAGGCGAAGCCGATTTCCTGCATGTGCTCGATGCGCAGCGGCTTCTCCTCGACCTCAGGCTGGAGATGGAGGAGGCGCTGGTCAAGCGGGAGATCAGGGCCGCCGAACTCGAGATGCTGGCTGGAAAGTCATTCCGGCCTGTCAACTGAAGGAGGACGAGATGAAATCGATCATTTCTGTACTTTTCGTGTTCGTAATAGCCTTTGCGGTGGCGGTTCCAGTACTGGGCGCCGATGAGGAAAAAAAGACGGAGAAGAAGGCGGAGATCCCCGAGGGATTCAATGCACAGACGACCTGCCCTGTAATGGGCGGGAAGATCACATCGACATCGTTCCTGGACTATCAGGGACAGAGGGTCTATTTCTGCTGCCCCGGCTGCGAAGGCTCGTTCCTCAAGGATCCCGAGAAGTATTTCGAGCAGGCGGCGAAGGACAAGGTCATCTTCGAGAATGTGCAGACGACATGCCCCGTTATGGGGAACCCTGTAGATAAGAAGTTCTTCACCTACTACAAGGGCCGCGGGATCTACTTCTGCAGCGAGAGCTGCATCGAGAAGTTCAACGCCGAGCCGGACAAGTACCTCAAGGCGATGAGAGAGGCGGAGGAGAAGGGCAAGGAAAAGGGTCACGAGGATCATGAGGGTCACGATCATGACCATGACGGTCATGACCACGACCATGATCACAGCCACGGGCACTGAGAAAAGGAATAAGAGAATGTCTGGACGTGCACGCACCATCACAATCGCTGCGCTGGTCACGGTCGCGTTCATCACGGGCTACATGATCCGCGGGGGAGGCGACAGCCCCCCGGCGGACGACGAAGCCGCGCAGCAGGTGGCGGCGGAGGTCTGGACCTGCTCGATGCATCCGCAGATCAGGCTTCCCGAGGCGGGCAAATGCCCGATCTGTTTCATGGACCTGATCCCCGTCAATCAGGGAGCGGGAGAGGATCTTGGGGACAGGCAGCTTGCGATGAGCGAGTCGGCGATCAAGCTTGCCGAGATAGAGACGCGGCCCGTCCTGCGCAGGCCGGCCGAAGCGGTGATCCGCACCGTCGGCAGCGTGGCCTTCGACGAGACACGCATGTCGGAGATCACCGCCTGGGTACCGGGACGCATCGAAAAACTCCTGGTCAACTTTACAGGTGCCGCTGTACGGCGCGGCGACCCGCTCGCCGAGATATACTCTCCGAGCCTTGTCAGCGCCCAGGAAGAACTCGTGCAGGCAAAGCGGGCGTATGACGCTGCCTCAGAAGGGGACAGTTCCGCGCGTTCGACCCTGAACGCGGCGCGCGAGAAGCTCCGGCAGTATGGCCTTACATCGGCGCAGATCTCGGCCGTCGAGAAAGACGGCAGGGTCAGCAGGCGGATCGTGACATACGCTCGCTCGTCGGGAGTCGTCGTCGACCTGGCCGTGAAAGAAGGTCAGTACGTCAAGACGGGCAGTACCCTGATGAGGATCGCCGACCTGTCGAAGGTATGGGTGACGTTCAGGGCGTTCCAGAGCGACCTGCCGTTGATAAGGCCCGGCCAGGAGGTCGGATTCACATCCACGGCGCATCCGGGCGTTACATTCCCGGGGAGTGTCGTATTCGTTGACCCGGTCCTCGATCCGAAGACGATGACGGCCGGAGTTAGGGCCGTCGCCTCGAACGAGGAGGGGAGCCTGAGGCCCGACATGTTCGTCAGCGGGGAGATATTCGTTCCCCTTGGCGCCGACGGCAGGGCGGTAAAGCCCGGAATGAAAGAACACGCCGGGCATCCGCTGTTGATCCCCGCCACCGCGCCGATGCTGACCGGAAAGAGGGCTGTTGTATACGTGCGGCTTCCGGGGAGCGCCGAGCCGGTCTTCGAGGGAAGGGACGTTGTTCTCGGCCCGAAAGCGGGCGACAGTTATGTCGTCCTCTCCGGGCTCGAGGAGGGCGAGCTGGTTGTCGTCAACGGAGCCTTCAAGATCGACAGCGAGCTGCAGATCAGGGCTCAGGTCTCGATGATGAATCCGGAAGGGGACGCGCCTCCGCCGGTGCACGATCATGGCGGGCAAGGCGATCGCGGCGGACATGAAGCCCCGCCCGGCCGTGTTTCTGCCGAGGGAGCGGATGCGGAGAGGCCTTACGGCCATATCACGGCAGGCTCCGTCATGCTCAAGGAGCTCGGTCCTGTCTATGACGCCTACTTCGACGTCCAGATGGCGCTTGCCGGGGACGATCACGCGAAGGCAGTTATCGCTTACAGGGGACTCGAAGAGAAGACCGGCTCTGTCGACATGACCCTCTTTAAGGGGCCGGCGCACGAGATCTGGATGGATCTCTCATCAAAGATCGCAAAGTACTCCGCCGAGGGCGCCGGATCGAAGGATATCGCCGCGGCGAGGAACTCGTTCTACCACCTTTCGAAGTCGGTGATAGAGCTCCAGGACCGGATCGGGCATTCGGACGGCGACTTCTACCTCACGTTCTGCCCGATGGCCCGCGACAACACGGGGGCATTCTGGATCCAGGAGGTAGACACGGTATACAACTCGTTCTACGGCGCAGTCATGCTGCGCTGCGGATCGATAGAGAAGAAACTTCCTTCTCCGGGGAGTGAGTGACGGGGATGCAGGCCGGCGCACCTCACGATAAGGGACCTGGACTGCTCGACAAGGTGATCAGGTTCTCGCTCGAGAACAAGCTCGTCGTACTGATCGTCCTGCTCGCGGTCGTCCTGTGGGGCGTAATGGTCGCTCCGTTCGACTGGCAGATCGACATCCTTCCCCGCGACCCCGTTCCCGTAGACGCTATTCCAGATATCGGCGAGAACCAGCAGATAGTATTCACCAGATGGATGGGGCGCTCGCCACGCGACATAGAGGACCAGGTCACTTATCCGCTGACCGTCTCCCTTCTCGGGATTCCCGGGGTCAAGACGATACGGAGCTATTCGTATTTCGGGTTCTCGACCGTCTACGTGATATTCGAGGACGACGTCGAGTTCTACTGGTCGCGCTCGAGGGTGCTCGAGAAGCTCGCTTCGCTCGCTCCCGGGACGATGCCGACAGGCGTCAGCCCGACTCTGGGCCCCGATGCCACGGCTCTCGGGCAGGTCTTCTGGTATACCCTCGAGGGATACGACGATGACGGTGAGCCCTCGGGAGGATGGGATCTCGACGAACTGCGCTCGGTGCAGGACTGGACCGTCCGGTACGCGCTGATGTCGGCCGACGGGGTGGCAGAGGTTGCCTCGATAGGCGGTTTTGTCCGCGAGTACCAGGTAGATGTTGATCCCGACGCGATGTTCGCATACGGGATCGGGCTCGGCCAGGTCTACGACGCCGTCCGGATGTCGAACATCGACACCGGCGCGAGGACGATCGAGATAAACCGCGTCGAGTACGTGATCCGGGGACTGGGGTTCATAAAGAATGTCGGTGACCTCGAGAAGACAGTGATTGTCGAGCGCGGCGGCGTGCCTGTGCGAATCGGCGATATCGCTTCGGTGGCGATCGGACCGGCAGCGCGGCGCGGGGCGCTCGACAAAGGCGGCGCGGAGGCTGTCGGAGGCGTCGTGGTCGTTCGGTACGGGGAGAATCCTCTCGCTGCGATAAAGAATGTAAAGGCGAAGATTGCGGAGATAACGCCCGGGCTTCCGAAGAAGACGCTGCCCGACGGGACCGTCTCGCAGGTCAGGATCGTCCCCTTCTACGACAGGACGGGGCTGATCTACGAGACGCTCGGGACGCTCAACACGGCGCTGATAGACGAGATCCTCGTGACTATCATCGTAGTGCTCGTGATGGTAATGAACCTGCGCGCGGCGCTTCTGATATCGGGCCTGCTGCCTATAACGGTACTCGCGGTATTCATCGCGATGAAGAGTTTCGGCGTCGATGCCAATATCGTCGCCCTGTCGGGTATTGCGATCGCGATCGGAACGATCGTCGATATGGGGATTGTGATCACCGAGAACATCTTGCGGCATCTCGCCGCGGCCGGGCCGGAGGAGTCACGTCTCGAAGTGATCTACAGGGCCGCTTCCGAGGTCGGGAGCGCAGTGATGACGGCGATCGCGACGACTGTGATCTCGTTCCTCCCGGTATTCACGATGACGGCCGCCGAGGGTAAGCTCTTCAAGCCGCTCGCGTGGACAAAGACATTCGCGCTGATCGCTTCGGTCGTCGTGGCGCTGGTGATGATACCACCCGCGGCTCACATGATCCTGCGCGACAGCAGAAAGCGTGACAGCACCAGGGATGGCAGCAGGCCGAGGTACAAGCTTGCAGTGATACTGTTCGCGGCAGCCCT
>Ga0255381_10064_pt1 | contig 10734 bp, 8 predicted proteins | sample ANMaggSSYBR01E10_FD_182108 | JGI IMG/M metagenome (GOLD analysis project Ga0255381, IMG submission 182108) | Sediment cell enrichment communities from methane seep in Santa Monica Basin, California, United Staets - ANME aggregate JGI... | ecosystem: Environmental > Aquatic > Marine > Cold seeps >...
AGGAAACGCCATTAAATTTACCGATAATGGATACATATCTATTGAAGCTAAAAGAGAGGGAGATTACATTCTAATTTATATTGAAGACACGGGAACCGGTATTTCTAGTGAAGAGTTAAAAAAGATTTTTACAAAGTTCTATCAGGCATACACGGGCAATGATCGTAATAATGAGGGTACTGGTCTAGGGTTATTTATATGCAGAGAAATTATTGAAAAACACAATGGTAAAATATGGGCGGAAAGCAAATTGAGACAAGGTAGCGAATTTTTAATAAAACTACCGGGCATATGAAATGTTGTATTTCATAAATTAAAAGCATATTTAACATAATCAATAAAGGAAGAAACACAAAAGAATTCACGGTGGTGTGGTACATTAGAAAGAAATGCCCTGAGTGTGGTTCAAAAGCAGTTAGACTTTATCAGAATAAAAGTATAGATGGAAAAAGAAAATGGATTCCCATAGCATGGTATTGTACAGATTGCTCATACACATATCAAGTGATTTCTGATACCCTCATATACCAGATAGGTGACAAGGCATATCGACATTCATTTAGAAAAAAATGTCCAAAGTGTGCCCTAAAGTTGGTGAGGGTTTACAGACATAAAAATCCAAAAAATGCTAAGCAACAATGGATCTCGACAGGATATTATTGCACGAGATGCAAATATGTATGGATGGATAAAATAACAGCAAATGATTAAAATTTGACCTATTTTAAAAGCAATTTTACCGACAAGTTTTTGACTGTGACCTCGATACGCCCTTCCTAAACCATTAAATATAGATAGATGTTTAGGGCAAATCATAAAAATTAGAGGAAATCCAAATATGAAACGTAGTTCACGGGCATGGAAAAAGAGAGGCAATATGCGCTGGAAGTGGCGAAAGAAGCGGATGAGACGTGAAAAGAGGAGTAGAAGAAAGTAAATAACCTATATGGGGGCATAGTGTAACCCGGCATCATTGTGGGCTCCAGTTAGGTATGATTAAAATAGGGTCGTCTGAATTTGTGATGAATAACTGGAGCGATGACCTGAGAAGAGACCCGCCGATCTGGGTTCAAATCCCAGTGCCCCCATCCCATATATAATATAATTTGAAGAAGGTGAAACAAGATATGATAAATATTGATACGAAAAATTTTAGCATATTTACGATAATTTCACTGCTGTTTCTTATAGCAGGAATTGTTTTCTACATATATTGGGGTATCAGATACGGCGTATGGATTGACAGCGGAATATACGCCATAACAATCGTATTCGTTCTTTCAGGAATACTTGGTACGTTGCTATCCCTTTATGAAAAACCAGAAGAAAGTTAGATCATATTCCAAGTGAGAATGGGTTTTTTAGTAGCACCCACATCATCAACACGTTTAACCGGCGTGTTGTTAGGTGCATTTTTCACAATTTCTGGTTTTTCATCTGCGATTTTAATCAAGGCATCTACATAGCGGTCAAGATCTTCTTTTGATTCTGATTCAGTAGGCTCAATCATTAATGCTTCTTTCACTATGAGTGGGAAGTAAATCGTTGGTGGATGAAATCCATAATCTAAAAGACGTTTAGCTACATCCAATGCTCTAACGTTTTTTTCTTGTTTTAGTTTTTCACAACTTAATACAAACTCATGTTTTCTGAGTTCTTTATAGGGCAATTCATATCTACCCGAATCGAGTAGTTTTTTCTTCATATAGTTTGAATTTAAAACAGCGATTTCAGAAGATTCCCTCAGACCATCTCTGCCCATCATCAGAATATATACATAGGCTTTTAACAGAACTGAAAAATTACCATAATGTCCCTTTATTTTTCCAATAGATTCAGGGGCATTATAATCAAAGAAATAATCTTTTTTGTTTTTGCATACTCTAGGCACTGGTAGAAACTTTTCTAGTTTCATTTTCACGCCTACTGGGCCACTCCCCGGTCCACCGCCCCCATGAGGCGTTGCAAATGTTTTGTGTAAATTCAGATGAACAATATCAAACCCCATATCGCCAGGTCTTGCCTTACCCATAATGGCATTCATATTGGCACCATCATAATATAACAAGGCTCCAGTGTCGTGTACAAGTTTGGATATCTCAAGTATTTCAGATTCGAAGATACCAAGTGTGTTTGGATTTGTAAGCATAAAACATGCAGTTTTCTCAGAGAGTGTTTTCTCAAGAACATCTAAGTCAACTGTCCCTTCCTTTGTAGATGGAAGTTCTACCAATTTATATCCTGTCATGGCTGCACTTGCAGGGTTAGTGCCATGAGAGGTATCTGGCAATATTATCTCATTTCTTTCAAAATCTTTGTTGAATCCATGATACGCTCTTGTCAGAAGCATTCCTAATAATTCACCTTGAGCGCCAGCTGCCGGCTGCAGAGAAAAATAATCCATGCCTGTTATCTCGCAAAGCATTCGTTCTAGCTCAAACATCACCTGAAGATTTCCCTGAATTGTGGAAACATCTTGGTAAGGGTTAGTACCTGCAAAACCATCCCAAGAAGCAATTTCCCCACATATTTTGGGATTATATTTCATAGTACATGAACCGAGAGGATAAATTCCAGAATCGATGCCATAGTTCATCTGGCTAAGATGATGGAAATGGCGTACAATCTGGGTCTCATCAATGTCAGGAATATTGATCTTTTCATTTCGCTTGAGCGAATCGGGCAATATACCCAGAGGTTTAATTTTTTCCTTCTTAGATGATACCAACTCATTTAACAACGGTTCATCATAAATGGCTGATCTATACATGAGACACCTCCTTTAATGCAGATGCAAGTTTTTCAATATCGGCATCAGTATGTAGCTCAGTGATTCCAAAAAGCATGCAGTTCTTAAGCTCTGGATACCATGTATCAAGTACCAAACCGCCTTGTATGCCATTCCTTAACAATTTTTTATTGATTTTATTTACATCTTTATTACATTTGATTACAAACTCGTTAAAATGAACGCCACTAAACATCCCTTCAAAACCATCAATTAACTCTATACTTTCAGCAAGTTTTTGTCCCTTTTCAAAATTAATTTTACTAAGCTCCTCCAAACCATTGCCGCCAAGCCATGAAAGATATGAAACCGCGGCAAGGGCGCATAAACCTTCATTTGTACAGATATTGCTTGTGGCTCGACCCCGCCTAATGTGTTGTTCTCTAGTTTGAAGTGCCATACAAAACGCTCTTTTGTCATCGGTGTCTTTTGTTATGCCAATAATTCGACCGGGCATCTGCCGTAAATGTTCTTTCTTACAAGCAAAGATTCCTAAACTGGATCCGCCAAAATCCATAGAGTTGCCAAATGATCTTCCTTCGCCAATAATAATATCTGCACCATATTCTCCAGGACTCTTAGTAACACCAAGGGAAATGGGATCGATTCCAACGACAAAGAGAGAACCTGCATCCTTAACAATACCGCTAATTTCGTCAACTTTATCCTCAAAGACACCGAAAAAATTCGGATTTTCGATATATATGCCAGAAGTATTCTCATCAACATGTTTTTTGAGTTCTTCTAAATCTATTTTTCCAGTTTTGATGTTATATGAAACTTCTTTTACTTCTATACCTTGACCCTTTGCGTAGTTATTTAAAATGGATTTTTTCTCCCATGAAATATTTTGAGGAATTACAAAGGTTTTCTTTCTGTTTATACGAGTACACATAAGTGCTGCTTCAGCAAGTGCTGTAAAACCGCCGTATAGCGAACAATTAGAAATATCCATACCAGTAAGTTCTGCAATCATACTTTGATACTCAAACATTGCCTGAAGAAAACCCTGACTGGCTTCAGATTGATAGGGTGTATATGCAGTATAAAATTCCGCACGTGAACTTATTGATTTAACAACAGAAGGTATATAGTGCGGCTTAATTCCCCCTCCGAGAAAGCTTACTATATCATAAAAAGACTTGTTTTTATTTGCTATTCCTCTTAGCCTTTGTTCCGTATCCTGCTGAGACAAGCCCCTAGGCATGTCCAGTTTTTTAATGCCTATCTTTTTAGGGATATCTGAAAACAACTCTTCAATATCATTTGCTCCCATTTCCTCAAGCATTGTGTTCTTTATAGCTGAATTTGGAATCAACCTCATAAGCTCCCCAAGCACGGTAACAACAATATGTTAAAGAAGCTTATGGCATCTTTATTTTTAACAATCAAAAATAAATTTATTTTCTTTTTTTACTGCATTGAATAGGTATAAAGTAATTGTCGATTCGACACTTTTTAATACTGTAACTTTTTAGTATTATCCTTTCATATCAGTCAATACCATGGACCCAAATCTCATTGGAGAAACAGCTGCAATAGTAACAGCAGGTCTCTGGACAATTAACTCAATACTATTTGCGTCGGCCGGTAAAAAGATCGGTTCGATCAGTGTTAACGCATATCGTATACTAATAGCAGTTTGTCTTTTAGGTATAACACATATCATATTTCTAGGTAGCATATTACCAACTGCAAGTAGCGAACAATGGTTCTGGATAGGTTTAAGTGGAATTGTTGGTCTTGGTATCGGCGATTTCGGATTATTTGCGGCGTTTGTTATAATTGGTCCGAGGCGTTCGGTTTTAATTATGTCTCTATCCCCTATTTTTGCAGCATTGGGTGCATATTTGATGCTGGGAGAAATTCTTTCCCCGCTGATCATAACTGGGATAGCAGTTACGCTTATCGGTGTAATTGTTGTTATACTGGAAAAAGAAGAGAATTCTGATGAAAAACCCATCTCAAAGAAATTAAAAACTTGGGGGGTGTTTCTTGCCTTCATTGGGGCAATAGGTCAGGGGATTGGTCTTGTTTTTGCCAAAAAAGGGATGTGGCTTGACCCTAGCATAATGATGAACCCATTATCTGTCACATTTGTACGTATGATAATGGGGGCATTGTTTATCTGGACGAGCGTAATTGTCATGAGAAGATTGCCAGAAGTGCGTAAAGCATTAAAGAGCAAAAAAGGGATGGGGCGCACTGCTGCTGGTGCATTTATAGGGCCATTTGTAGGTGTGACGCTCTCTATGATCGCAGTAGCATATACTCAAGCAGGTATCGCCCAAACATTGATGTCATTAATGCCAGTCTTCATTATACCTGCAATATGGGTGTTATACAAACAGAAAACAAGTTGGCGTGGTGTGCTGGGTGCCATAGTAGCAGTTATTGGAGTAGTAATTTTACTTTTGGTCTAAAAAGTTATGAAATCTTTAAATCATTGGATTCATTGCCCGACGTATGACTAATTACATCTTCAAAGACGACAACAGAAGAAACGTGCCTATTGGAAAGATTGTTTGTCTGGCAAGAACATATAAAAGACATGCAGAGGAGATGCATACCAACGTAACCAAAGATCCGCTTCTTTTTTTGAAACCCGCAAGTTCTGTTATATTCAATGGTGAATCAATAATCATCCCAAGTATGTCGCAATGTTTACATCACGAGGTTGAACTGGGGGTAGTCATTGGAAAGAAATGTAAAAATGTTTTACAACAGGAATCGTTGGATTATGTTTTAGGTTATTTAATTGCTCTAGATATTACTGCAAGAGACATTCAAACAGAGGCTAAGAAAAATGGTTGGCCGTGGAGTATAGCTAAAGGTTTTGATACATTTGCACCAATTGGTGAAATTATTTTAAAGGAGAACTTACCGGATCCAAATAACGTCGATATTTTCCTAAAAGTCAACGGGGAGATAAGACAAAAGTCCAATACAAGTCACATGGTTTATTCTATCGAGAGAATTATTGAATTTATCTCACACATCATGACATTAGAACCAGGTGATTTAATACTGACGGGAACTCCAGAAGGAGTTGGGGAGATAACCAAAGGGGACATACTGGAATCTGGATTAAACGATATCTGTCTTCTAAAAGTGGACGTAAAAAGTTAAAACAAGATTGGGCTTTGTGTAATAAAATTAAACCACGCTTTTAAGAAAGTCAGCAGATTAAGATAACAATTCTTAAATAAACCTGTTGAATTTGGTTTTTGGTGAAATTATGGATCGAATTGGCAATTACCGTATAAAACCGTTTACGAAGCATCGTCAGAATGTTGTATTAGTTGCAAAGGAAGGATGGCGTAATCATAGCGTTCATATATTTGTTGAAGTAGATGTTACTGATGCTCGTAAAAAGATTCGTGAAATTTTTGAAAAAACTGGAGAAAAATATTCTTTTACAGGTTTGATTTGTAAATACGTTGCTCAAACACTATGTGAACATAAGGATTTGAATGCTTATAGACTTGGCAGGCGAAAAATTGTTGTTTTTGACGATGTAGATATATTCATTCCAGTTGAGAGAACAGTTAATGGTGAACCTAGGACATTAGGCTATATGTTAAGAAAAGCAAATGAAAAGACAGTCAGTGAAATTACAAAAGAACTCCGAGCTGTACAAAAAGAAGAAGTGGATGAGTCAGTGTCTGTTCTTGGTAAAAATCTTACTAGTTTTGAAAAATTTGCATTAAAAACTCCTTTGTTTCTAAAAAAACTATTCCTGATGGTGTTTAGACGGAATGGTTTGATGAAAAAGAAACATTTTGGAACAACTAGTGTTACGGCAATTGGTATGAAAGGAAAAATCACGGGTGGCGCCATACCCATGGGTGCTTCAACATCTATTTTTGTTGTAGTTGGTGGAATAACAAAAAAACCTGGAGTTATAAACGATGAAATTGCAATCCGTGAATATCTTCATTTAACAATTACCGCTGATCATGATATTGTTGACGGTGGACCTCTAGCACGATTTGTTGAGAGATTAACAGAACTAATTGAAAATTCATACGGATTACATGATTGAGGGAAGGGGAAAATATTTACACAAAGCAACAAGATTGGAAAACATTTTAAATCAAAATCATATTGCCAGAGCTACATTTATTATTTGGAGGAGGTACAATAATGAGCGAAGTAGTAATAGTTTCAGGCGTAAGAACGGCACAGGGAAAGTTTGCTGGCGGTCTAAAGAGTTTTTCAGCCCCACAGCTTGGTGGCATCGTAATCAAAGAAGTTGTGAAACGAGCAGGCATAAAACCAACCGATGTAGATGAGGCGATAATGGGAAATGTTGTGCAAGCAGGTCTTGGTCAAAATGTTGCAAGGCAGGCTGCAATCAATGCAGGTTTACCATATGAAATCGGTGCTTTTCATGTCAATAAAGTCTGTGGTTCATCTCTTAAAGCCGTAGTCCTAGCAACTCAAGCAATCAAAGTGGGAGATGCAGATTGTATTGTTGCCGGTGGAATGGAGAGTATGAGCAACTGCCCATATATTCTAGATAAAGCAAGGTATGGTTATCGCATGTTTGATGGTAAACTTATTGATTCCATGGTGCACGATGGACTCTGGGATGTTTATAATGATTTTCATATGGGGCTAACTGGAGAAATCATTGCAGAGAGACATGACATAACAAGAGAGGATTGCGATGAGTTTGCTGCTCGGAGTCATCAGAAGGCAGAGAAAGCTGCAGCAAATGGTAGTTTCAAGGACGAGATATTCCCAATTGAGATTAAACAAAAGAAAGGTGATCCTATTATTTTTGACAAAGATGAGGGAATTAGAAAAGGTACGACTGCGGAGTCACTTGCCAGACTCAAACCGTTTTTTAAGAAAGATGGTGTAGTTACTGCCGGAAACGCTTCTCAGATTACTGACGGCGCATCTGCAGTTGTTATTATGGGTGCAGATAAGGCAAAGAAAATGGGTATTGAACCGCTTGCAACAATCAAGGGATACAACACCAGTGGAGTTAAACCAGAGTATGTAATGGAAGCACCCATCCCTGGTGTGAAAAATCTTCTGAAAAAAATGAAGCTAAGCGTTGACGATATTGATCTGGTTGAGCATAATGAGGCATTTAGTTCTGCATCTATAGCACTAATAAAGAAGTTTGGTTTCCCAAAAGATATTTTCAATGTACATGGGGGGGCAGTAGCTCTTGGTCATCCTATTGGTTGTAGTGGATCCAGAATACTTGTCACACTCATGCAGGCGATGAAGAAATATGATAAAACTCGCGGTCTCGCCACAATCTGTCTTGGTGGAGGAAATGCCGTTTCAATGATAATTGAAAGATAAAAGGAGGAAATTTTCATGGAAGTTAAGAAAATAGGTGTAATCGGTGCGGGTCAAATGGGGCACGGTATAGCCCTAGTATCCGCAAAAGCTGGTTTTAACGTTATACTCAGAGATATCAAAGAAGAGTATGTGAAGAAAGGAATAAGCAAAATAGAACGTTTTCTGGACAAAAGTATTGAGAAAGGGAGAATGACTGCTGAAGAAAAGAAAAAAATTCTTTCAAGAATAAAAGGTACCACAAAGCTTGAGGATTTCAAAGACGTAGATCTTGTCGTAGAGGCAATCTTTGAAAATGTAAAAGTAAAAAAGGAATTGTTTAAAGAGTTGGATGGTATATGCAAGAAAGAAACGATTTTTTCATCAAATACATCGACTATTCCTATAACCGATATTGCGTCTGCTACAAAAAGACCTGAACATTTCATCGGTATGCATTTTATGAATCCAGTTCCCATCATGAAACTTGTGGAGGTCATACGCGGGCTTATAACATCTGATGAAACAGCAGCGCTTATCAAAGAGCTTGCTGAGAAGATGGGTAAAATACCTGTTGAAGTAAATGATGGCCCCGGATTTGTATCCAATCGTGTGCTCTTTTCAATGATTAATGAAGCAATGTTCTGTCTTATGGATGGTACCGGAACAGCAGAATCAATTGACAGTGTTATGAAGCTAGGTATGAATCATCCAATGGGCCCCTTGGAACTTGCGGACCTTATCGGCCTTGATGTCAGCCTCAACATCATGAACGTGCTCTATGATGGATTTAATGACTCCAAATACAGACCATGTCCACTTCTCAAAAAAATGGTTCAGGCAGGATATCTTGGTAGAAAAAGCGGACGAGGATTTTATGATTATAGTAAGTAGGTGATTAGATTATGGCATACAAAAATATTTTAGTTGAAAAAAAAGAGGATATTGCTACAATAATTATAAACAGACCTAAGATGCTAAATGCACTTAATACAGCAACTATAGATGATCTTACAAACGCTTTCAATGATTTGGAGAAAGATAAAAACATTAAGGTTGTAATTTTGAAGGGCGCTGGTGAAAAAGCTTTCATTGCAGGTGCAGATATTAAAGAAATGAAGGATATGAGTGTCTTAGAAGCAAAACAATTCGCTGAGGCAGGTCATCATATGCTTTCATGTATTCGTCAATCGCGGCTTCCGTTTATTGCTATGGTTAACGGTTATGCACTTGGAGGAGGATGCGAAGTTTTAATGAACTGTGACATTACAATAGCAGGTAGAAACGCAAAGCTTGGGCAGCCAGAGATAAACCTTGGAATTTCACCTGGGTTTTGCGGAACTCAATGTTTACCTCGCCTTGTTGGTCGTGCCAAAGCGAAAGAACTTCTTTTAACAGGTCGTAATTTAGATGCTGAGGAAGCCTACCAGATTGGTCTTGTAAATATGGTTGTCGATGATGATCAACTTGAGGTGGAAACAGAAAAATTAGCAAAGAAAATAGCAAGTAAATCACCTGTGCAGACAGCTTTTATAAAAGCACTTGTCAACAGGGGAACTGACATCGATATGCATTCCGCATGCGCTCTTGAAGTTTCATATTTCTCATCAAGTTTTTCAACGTATGATCAAAGAGAAGGTATGACTGCATTCCTGGAGAAGAGAAAACCGGTGTTCAAAGGAAAGTAAAAAAAATCTCTAAAAATCTTCCACCAGATGGAATAGAAACTTGAGAGTACAAACATCCACTATTCCATCTCCACTATATTTTTTATGAATCGATAAGAATTGTATCTGTAAAAATTGTTATTTTTCCAATTTGACAAATTTACACAAAATATTTATATATAACGAAATGAAAAGTATATCGTAAGATAAGCTTAAATATGAAAAATAATGGAGTATAACATCTGGTAAAAACGATATGGAGGAGAGAGATGAAAAAAACCTTGTTAAGAACTTCACTTGGAATCGCAGTTCTATTTGTGATAGTTCCTATGCTACTTGCCACTCCTCAATTTGCCCTATCAATTACACACCCATCACCCACACTTCAAAAAACGGCGTATCTAATTCATTTACCATATCTGCAGAAAACCATCCATTCCCATCTGCATTAAGCATTGTTCCGGAAGGATTGGAGTGCCCATGGACATAATACATTGCATATGATTCCGATAGTGACATTTCTATTTCTTCGTCTGTTGGGTCTTCACCATAATATACGTTTCCATAGGTTTCTAACTGGTGGTACAAATCCTTTGAATAGGTGTTAATGTCAGAGCTTTCAAAAATCATTATATCTTTCGAACAAGAAATGTTCCTTTGGGTAGAGAATTTTTCAAACGCGAAGATTATGTGTGATTTCTTTGTCTGGTAATCCAAGTTATGAGTTGGGTAGAGCAACGAGATGCAAATGTCCATTATGTATGGCTTACAAACAACACCTTGTTCTGATACGTCGTATTTGTCTTCTCCGCCGGTTGTAGACCATGGTATTGTACTTGGTTTCTCCATGTACTCATAATCGCCACCCAGTGCCGTATCGGTGTCCTCACCGATCATCATACAGGCTTTGATTTTATAAATTTCATAATAAGTTTCGATAATTTGATCTATCTTTCTAAAATCGTTATTTTCCTTTTT
>Ga0255381_10062_pt1 | contig 10675 bp, 7 predicted proteins | sample ANMaggSSYBR01E10_FD_182108 | JGI IMG/M metagenome (GOLD analysis project Ga0255381, IMG submission 182108) | Sediment cell enrichment communities from methane seep in Santa Monica Basin, California, United Staets - ANME aggregate JGI... | ecosystem: Environmental > Aquatic > Marine > Cold seeps >...
GGGCTGTTCGAAGTCGCCAATGGAGGATCTATCTTTCTCGACGAAGTCGGCGAGATCGACTTCAGCCTCCAGGCAAAGCTCCTCAAGTTCCTCGATTCGAGGACTATAAGGAGAGTGAGCGGCACCCAGTTCCTCCCTGTAGACGTAAGAGTGATCTCTGCTACAAACAGGGAGCTGAAGGCTGACATGGAGACAAAGCGGTTCAGGGCCGACCTCTATTACAGGCTCAACGTCGTGGAGATCATGATACCGCCCCTTCGCAGCCGTAAGGAAGATATCCGTCCTATTGCAGAGACTTACACGAAAAAGTTCTCCAGCCGCCTGAATAAGGGCGAAATCACACTCACCGAGGATGCGTTCTCGCTTCTCGAACAGTATTCGTGGCCCGGGAACATCAGGGAGTTGATAAATCTCATCGAGCGCGCCGTCCTCCTCAATACGACCGGAGAAATCCACACAGCCGACCTGCCCATCGCTTCGGAGACCCACGCAGAAGAAACAGCCTGCCACGTTAAGAAAGAAAACGGAACTCTGAAGATCAATATTCCATCAGAGGGCGTCAGTCTCGACCAGGTCGAAGAGGCCGTGATCATCGAGACTCTGTTCAGGACGGAGGGAAATATAACCCGCGCAGCCCACCTTCTTGGGGTAGAACGAGGAACGTTGAGATACAAGATGAAAAAACACGGAATAGATGGTCAGGAGCTTAAGAAAAAAATCAAAACCGGCGAATTTGAGCCGGTTTCTGTAACATCTTGAAAACGCTGACTCTTACAAACACGCCCCCCCGTTAAACCGAAAATCTCCCCCAACAATTCAGGAATAATCCCAATCCGACATCTCGACGGAGCCTTCTGTGCCAGACTAATTCCTCGGGCGATCACTTTTTCGAGCCAGAATCCGGGACTTTGACCGATCCTGTAGTTGATTGTCCTTCAACAAGTTCCGAAGCCACAAAACCAGGCAGACAACAGAATTTGACACAAAGATCCCGCTCCACAACGGCATCTGCGTGCCGGCTTTTGGCCCATGGCACTTACGTTGCCTTATACCAGGGCAAGAAGCGAAAGAAGTTTTTCACCGAAGACCCCAAGGAGGTGGGAGAAATGACAGGACGAACCATAGCCCACAAATTCCTCACCGTTTCAACCTTCCTCAGTGTACTGGCTGCCATGGGCTGTGGATACTCTCCTGTATCCCCCTCACAGGATGACACATCGCCCGGTGTCGAGAACCCAGTTTTCGTCCAGGTTCTCTCCGCCTCCGCGGGTTCTTCCGGTCAAGATATGATGCTGACCTCCTCAACCTCCGTCTCCATGGTGATTTCAGCCAAAACGGGCGGGACCGTTACAAACGGATATTTCAGTTTGTACTTCCCGCCCGGAGCCCTCGATGAGGACACCGAGATCACCATCGACATGCCCAGGTACCCGGTGGCCATGGTAGAGTTGGGTCCCCACGGCATCGAGTTCAACAAGAACGTCATCATGACGCTGCCGCTGGAGAAGCTTGATTCAGATGCAACTTCATACAGGACTCTCTGGAACAATGAAAATACAGGACTCTGGGAAGAAATCAGTGTACAAGCGGAAAATGGTAACGTAATAGCAGAGCTTAAACACTTCAGCGATTACGCAATTTCGCCGCATGGCTGATCTTATAAGAATGCGTTGAATCTATAAACCCTCTCCCTTGAGAGGGTTTTTTTATTGATTTTTCCGAAACTGCTCTTAAAATCCCAATCCATGGTTGAGAACTACGGTCTTCCTTCTAGATACAGCGATTTTTCTCCACTGGGATCCGGTGGTATCGGCACGGTTTTTAAAGCAGTTGATTCCAGGATCGATAAAAAGATCGCCCTAAAAATCCTGAACAATCTCGATTCCGCCCTTAGCACTTCTATCGAGAACGAATTCTCAACACTAGTAGCGCTTAAACATCCATATCTCATTCATGTGTACGATTTTGGCCAAAGCGAATCAGGCCATTCCTATTTCACCATGGACTATATCAACGGGCCCAACCTGACCGAGTACTTTAAATCTCCAGTGACAGTTAGTTTGACGAATGATATTCTGATGGATATTCTCGAGGCACTGGATTATCTAGCTAAAAAAAACATTATCCACGGGGATATCAAACCAGAGAATATTCTCATCTCTAACGAAACAAATACACATCCCGTACTCGTTGATTTTGGACTTTCCACTATCGCAGCAGTGGATCATGACAAATTGTTCGGAACACCAAGGTTTCTGGCCCCGGAAATCCTTTCATCAAGACAGTATTCTACAAAAAGCGATCTTTACGCCCTTGGACACACCTTCATAGAAAGCTTAACCAAGAATTCAACTCCAATTGCACATGATCTGACCAGTGAGTATTTTGACAAATCGTATGATACACTCAGTGATCTCTTCGGCAAGTCTGACGTTAAATATCCGAGAAATCTGGCCTCCTATATTATCAAGCTCTCCGATCCTTCTCTTGAGCTTCGCCCTGACACGACTTCACAGGCAATACAGATGCTTTCAGCAATATCCAGATCTTCAGCAAAGGAAAGAGTCCTCCTCTGCGCCGGATATATCGTTCGAGAGGAAATTGACAGTGCTGTCGATCAATTTATCGAGGGGAACGATTTCGATGACAGAGTACTCATACTGGATGGACCGATCGGTGCTGGCAAGAGATCACTTATGGCAAAAGCTATCAGTAAGGCTCAGCTGTTAAAATATAGAGTTTTGAATTATATCGGAACACAATCAGAAGGGTTTTCTTTAAAAAATATATTAGATGTGCTTTCTATCAATCTATCAAGCGAATCAAGCAAGAAGTTATTTAAGCAACATCACAATCTGCTAAGCAAGATCAAGAAAGCCGAAGATGCTCGAGAACTGGATAACCTCGGAGTTATTTACAGCAACATAGTAGAGTATATCCACCTTCTCTCCGAAGAGCAGCCGGTCCTGATCGTAATGCCGAACATCGAATGTTATGGGCTTGATACTATAAGATTCATCACACATCTGATCAATGAGATCGACTATCTAAATGCGGACATCAAGGTGATTCTATCTCAGACGACAGATTATCCACATGATGTGAAACTCGATAAGCATATATCCTCATTGACAAATAATGCCAACTCTCTAGTAGCCAGAGGATTTAATGCCTCGGAAGCCAAAGAGTTGTGCCACAAACTATTCGACTCCGATTTGTTGTCAGATGCAGAAATCGAATCTATCTTGTCATTTACGGATGGGCTCCCACTTTACCTTCTCGACTATTTTAATTATCTCCTATTGAACGGAATCATCACAAAAAGCGACAGAACATATTATGTAGACCACAAACAACTTAGCAAATCTTACTCTCTGCCTAAATATGATGCTATGGTCAACTATATCGTCTCAAATATGACCTTGAATGTCTTGCACCTCCTTCAATTACTCTCCATTCACAAACAACCGATTAGTATTGATCTGCTGGATAATTTTGTCTCATATGATCTGCCAAGAATCGTAAAAGACTGTGACATGGCTGGACTAATAGAACTACAAGGAAACACGATCCAATTGAAATCACCTATCTTGAAGAATTATCTCTGTCAAAACATAGACACAGACCAGCTGATCCCATTAAACCGCACTCTTGCTGAATATACACTTGTTGCCGATTCAGAAAACTGCTCTGTAATTGCTGACCATTTCATCAAAGCCCAGGCCCCAGAAAAAGCTTATAGTTACGCCGTCATAGCTTATGATAATTATCTTTCAAATCATGAATATTATTCTGCATATAATATTCTTTCTTCTCTTAATAATAGTTTCGAAGAGACGACTAGCAATGAGATGGTAACAACTGTTTTAGAAAAACTGGGCTCTCTGGAGGTCACACTGGGCTACTTAGATGACTCATTGAATAAATATCTAAAGTTAATAGATATAGTTGCAGATGAGGTGCCTAAATCAAAGTATTATAACCAAATTGGACGTATCGAACTTATTTACAAAGGCAACACAGACAAGGCAGTCGAATACTATAAGCTCGCTCTTGACATCGCCCGACGTAACTCTTCAGTTGAGATCGAGTCTGAAACGTTAATTTTTCTTGGGCTAGCACTGCGAGACGTATCGTATCTGGAGACTGCTGCAGCTATTTCGAAAGATACATTGCCGAAACTATATATTCGTGCTTTGGGAAAAATTTTATTTTTATGTACATTCTCCGGAGCAACCGATAAATGCCAAGCGCTTGATACGGAATTGAGCAAGCATCTTTCAAATGATGATCCTGACATTCTCTCCGATATTTGTTTTGCAAAATATGTAAATGCATTCTACACCGGAAACTATTCGGTTGCTGATACAATGCTGCATAATCTCATCAATCTGGCAGAACAGTCATGTGATGAGATAAAACGCATCAGGCTCCTAAATAGTCTTGGAAGCATACATTTCTCTAAAGGACAATATAACCATCAAATTGAAACATTGAATATTGCTTATTACCTTGTTAATAAATATCAAGCTTCTGACTATATAGTAATCACACTTTCCAACATAGCACTGGCCCACATCGCCCTGGCAAACTATTCTGCAGCTCTCAAATTGATTAAAGAAGTTGAATTATCCATAGAAAAGTTTCATGTGTCGGATCCACCGACCTTCTATTTTTCTATTGGAGCGAGAGCGTTCAGGTTCTTCGGCGCACTGTATCGTGATAAGTATTTTGAATATTTGGAATCACTTGAAAGGGCAGCACATAGATCCAACAATAAAATCAGCCTTGGTCATATGAATCTCGGATATGGCGACTACAACTATTTCGGCATGACATTCAAGGATTCCGGGGAGCATTTTTTAAAGGCATTGACCATTTTCGAAGCAGCCAATGCCAAGGATGACATGCTTGAAGCTTTGCTCAAGTTGTCCCTGGCACATCACCACATGGATGACCTTGAAACTGCTCGCGATTACGGCAAGCAGGCAGCGAAGATATTCAGGGAGATCAATTGCGGGTATCTCAAGCCGCTATATAGTTATGTCATCGCGCTGAGTGAGTGCCACGACAATCCAGAATCCCTGGCCCCGATGCTGGAGGCAATAGATGTCTCCAGGGAATTCGGGACCAGGGAGTGGACATGGCAGATTCAGTTTGAGCTTGCGCGGCTTTACAAGCAGGCTGGTGATATATCCAACTCGGTCAAGTACTGCAGGGAATCTATCAATACCCTCAAGGAGATCACCGAGTCTTTTGACAATCCCGAACAGATTTCTTCTTACCTCCAGGTGCCGCTGAGAGCACAGGTCTTCGACTTCGTTAAAAGCCTCAAGCCCTAATCCTGGTCGGCATATTTCCTGGTCCTTAGAAACGGTGCGGTGAATGAACTAACAAAAATCACTGCGCCTGCGGACAATGTCTTGTCTACAAACAGACTGGTCACGATGCCGATCAGCAGCACCATTATCGACCAGCGATACCCCTTGACTCTCCTTTTGATCCCCTCTGATGAAAAATCGCTGAACAGGAAGAGCGACAGAGCCAGCAGCGGCATGAGGACAAGGTACATCCTTTCACCGGGCATTTCGCCGGAACTGAGCAAATCGACAGTTACTATCAGGAGAAAACAGAACAGGTAACAATAGATGATTCGTTTTGATGCTTTCATCGCTCACCATCCCAGGTAGACAGTTGCCGCGCAGGCGACCAGTGCTACGACCGCTGCGCCGGCGCAGCACTTTGCAGTGCAGGCACCCCAAGCGGGACCTGTAACGTAACAGACCGTAGCGCAACCGGAACAACCGGCGATAAACTTGGTGGCAACGCACGACCAGTAACCCTCGGCGAGATCACTCCGCTCGAGAAGATCATGTTTGAGTTCAAGGTCGGAGTCATCGTAGAGCATCGATATACCGACCCTTTCATCGATTGGATGAGTTATCCCGTAATCCTCGTCCTTAAAGTATTCTGCGGCAGTGACAGCATAAACATCCTCGCCGCGGAAGTATTTGATCATGACTATCCTGGAATCATCACCGGGGACAGAACAAGGGATCAGGGTCATATGCCCGATCTTTCCTGTGGCAGGATCAAAGGCCCTGTAGTGAGTCGCATCGTCAGGCCAGACGTGATAGCCCTTATCCTCCAACAGCCTGTCGAATATCGAACAATAGGGCGTATTCCTGAATGAAGCAACTTCGTCTGCGGTTTGCTTCTCGTCGTAGCTGACTTCCAGCCTGTCTTCGAGAGGCGTCTCAGTACCAACGGAACCGGACGGCTCGAGCGACTTCTCGCACGAAACAACTGAGACCAGTATGAGCGACAGAAGCAGAAAGAAGAAACCTTTCGATATCATGTTATCCTCCAGTAAAAGGTGATTCGTCCCCCCGCTGCTTCTCTCACCTATCCATCGGAATCGCCTCCTGGAATCGCGCAATAGTAGAAGAAAAATAAGAACCACCTTATCTACGGTATGGTTGCGCGATGGGGGGACTCAGAGCGGCACCGTAGAAAGCGGATGGTTCTTATTCGAAACACCTTACCTGTTTGGTCCGGTCCTTCGGAAAGCATCGCTGTTACGCGGTTTGATACATATACCAATATCACTATTCGTGCCAACCTGAGCCGGCACTTATTCCTGCATGTCCTGTGCCCCAGATACACTTGTAACTGCCTGATATCTTATACGATACGGACTGGCGTTACATGCTTATGGATTGCCTGGACTTATGCCCGACATCCAATACTGTTGTTCATGTTGTTTCCGCTCAGCAGACAGGATCGAGGGCAACCCGTTGCAGGCAGGAGTGTTGTCAGGAAAGACAAGACTGTTCACGGCATGAACAACATGAACATATCAAAAGAATCTAAAGATGGATTACAAGGAAAAGTCAGGATCGGAAGGTATATTACGTTGTACGGTGGTAGTATCTGTACAGGCCTGTCTTTTTCAGTTCCTTGTACAGCTTACCTCTAGAGATCCCGAGCCATCGTGCGGCGGCGCTCTTGTTGCCCCTGCATAGGCTCATCGCGCTCTCGAGCCTTCGGCGGCTGCAGTCACCGGGCTGCTGGGAATTCCAGTCGGGCCGAAGCGTTGAATCTCCCCTCATCCTGTCCGGCAGCATGTTGATCGTGATAGGAGAATCGTTGGCAAGACAGCTCAGCCTGTCGGTAATCGAGATCAACTCCCTGACATTACCAGGCCAGTGATATTTCTGGAAGATAGAGACGACATCACTGTCGACCTGCACAGTCCTGCCGTTAGTACCATTTCCGTTCCCACAGAGCCGCCAGCTTAACAACGGGATAATGTCCTCCCTGCGGTCCCTCAATGGCGGGATATGGATCCTCTCCGAGTTGATCCTGAAGAAAAAATCCTCTCTCAGCGAGGAATCATCGAGTTTGCTCCCGAGATCCTGGTTCGTGGCTGAGACAAGCTTTATATCGACCTCGTGCTCGCTGTTCTCGCCCAGCCTCCTGATCTTCCCCTCCTGCAGTACCCTGAGCAGCTTGGCCTGGTGCAGAGTGGTGAGTTCTCCTACTTCATCGAGGAAAAGCGTTCCTCCGCTGGCTTCCTCGAAGAAGCCGCGTCTGTCGATCACCGCTCCAGTAAACGATCCCTTCCTGTGGCCAAAGAACTCACTCTCGAAAAGATGGTCAGGTATCGCGGCGCAATTGACAGCGACAAACGGGCCCGGGGCTCTGGCGCTGGAATTGTGAATCAGTTTCGCGACAAGCTCCTTCCCCGTACCCGTCTCTCCGGTCACAAGAACGGGGCCTTTGTATGAGGCGGCAAACTGGATCCTGTCCCATACATCCTGCATAATCGGCGAAACCGCGACCAGCCCGTCACAGACCTTGTAGTCGTGCACAAAACTGATCTCGATCAACCCGGATCCGGTAACAGCATCATCTACATCTACCATAAGCGATGTCGTGTTACTGCGCTCTTCCCTGCCGAGCAGAAAGTCGACGCGATCGACCATGTGCTGAACGTTCATCCCGGTGAAAAGATGACGCGCTTCCCAGAGCAGGCTCCAAGGCTCTTCTGTCCTTTTCTTTCCAGGAATACAAGAGGATAGTCTGGTTCTATTTGATGAAATCAGGGTTTCGGCATATTTGAGACATGTTCTTGCCAGTTCATAGGTACTTCCCGATTTCCTTATCAGGTCCCTCGAACGCTCAAAAAGGATCTTTCCGGTATCGAGATTTCCGCGGTCGGTCTCGGCCCTGCCCATAGCCCTGTAGACGAGTCCCAGTTCCAGTGGCGCGTCCTGACCTTTCGCCATGCCCTCTGACTCCTCGAGGCGATACATTGCTTTATGAATATTACCTTCCAGGATCTCGAGTTCGCCGATCTTCCGGGTCACCTCTGCCGCAAGATCGCCGTCAGGCGCGATCTCGGATGCGATCATCTGCGCCTTTACCAGACAGTTTCTCGCTGATGTGAAATCATGTCTTACTGTGTGGATCGAAGCGATACCCGAGAGGGACTGAGCCAGTTCACGCTGGTACGCCTGCTCCTTCGCGAGCCTGGATGCTTCCGAGTAGAGCTCCAGTGCTTCATCGAGCGCCTCCCTCATACTCGCCATGTTTCCGAGGGCGATGAGGCATCTGCACATGCCGATCTGCCAATTGATACGTTCGAACAGTGATGATGCCTTTATGACTGATCTTTCGGCCGCTTCAATGTCGCCAACGTGATATTGCGTAATTCCGAGATTGAGCAGCGCAGCTGCAAGACCATATTCGTCATTATTCTTCGAACATGCGGCAGCGGCTCTGCGCAGGTCATCAGCGGCTTTTCTCATGAATCCGAGGCGTCTGAGGACAAGCCCCATCATCGTCAGGACCCTGGCTCTCAGTTTCCAGCTCGACACCCCGGCAGTCAGTCCGAGGGCAGTTTCCAGTATCTCCTTCGCACGGCGGGTATCCTTGAGGAAGTAGTGACATGCACCCTCGATCAGATACTTCTCCCCGGCCAGCGACCCGGCCAGACAGTTTTCGACTGATCCGTCGATGTCGCTCAACTCATCGAGCGCGGCACGGTACTCCCCGTGCCTCCTGAGGATATTCGCCCTGATCACAGACGCTTCATAACGCTCGCAGCCGGCATCGACCTTGATGAACCTTATCAGCTCACCGAGCATGTCGAGGTATATCGAGCATTCATCGAACCCGCTGAGGTAGTACGCATTCCTCGCCGCGAGCAGCAGGACGCGCGCCTCCATCTCGAATGAGACTGGTTCCCGCTCAATCGCGGACAACGCATTTCTCGCCGATTTGAGCGCACTTCGGTAGTCACCGGTAGCCTGATGGCCCTGCGCCTGGGATACATACAATTCCACGGTCTCGTGTCGTTTACGCATGGTGTCGGTCGGTTCTGGACTATCTGAATAACGGTCCGAACAGGATCTGCAGCGTAATCAACAATTTAGTTTTCACGCGGGATCGCCCCGTCCCTGCTTTGCAACCAGTTGCCTGGTGTCCCCCAATAATTGCGCTATTCACGCCATCTGTTGTGCGTGAGGATGTCCCTCCAAGTAGATCCCGGGTACTCCCGGCATCTACCATAGGATCGACCATCAGATGTGGATCCTCACCTGGATCCCCTCCGACTGTCTCGCCATAGATCGAATAAATTCCCATGTTGGGAGACCTGGCATATGCCACCCCGGAGAGCGGAAGCAGAAGAATGGCGACAATAAGGGCCAGGACTGAATAAGAAAAGAGGCGTCTGATACAGCTTCTCATAAGCATAGCTCCTGTCGCACTCGATCGCGACCGGATCTCAATTACTTGAGCGAATAACCCTGTATCAAACCGCCTTGAGCATCGCTTTCTTGATATACAATTCTACCATATTCGAGACAACGAGGTCAAGTGGGTCGTCAGCCTTATTGCTTTTGTAAATGAAATCTGCTGAAATGTAATATTTTACGATTAATAGTGGAAACTTTTGTTTACCTTTGCTATAATTAGTTTACATTTTCGCAACATATGATTTTACATAATGTTAACAAATTCTGACTATAGGTCACGTAAAGTGTTGTTTACTATAGCAGTGTGTATCAAGGAAAGCAGCCATGGGGGCGGTTCGACACATTAGTGTTAACTGACTGTAATAATAGCTGTTACAGACTATAATGCTGACTGCGCAATAATGGCACACCCCTTGCGGCAGGAATGATTGCCAGTAAACTGTTTTTTACACTATGATTCAGCAACGCCCGGACCGGTAAAAACGATCGGTATAACCTGTTGAAAACACAGGCCCGGGGGTGAATAACCGGACAAAGGGGGTTCCGGTAGCATGAGCACAAAAAAGAAAGATACGCCCAAGAATTTTTTTGCGGACGTGGAAAACGATCTCGAACAGCTCGAGGGATCAGAAGCAATCCGTCAGAGCAAGGATCTTTCCGGCCAACTAGCTAACAGCCAGCACCGGGTGCGCAAACTCGAGATGTTGACCGAGATCACCCAGGCGATGAACTCGACGCTCAATCTCAACGAGCTTCTGTCTCACATAGTCGATTCTACGATAAAAATCGCCGACATGGACCGAGGATTCCTCATGCTAAGCGACAAATCGGGCGAGCTCGTGTTCAGGATCGCCAGGGACAGAAGGCAGCAGAATCTTGGAGAGAGCGATTTTGAGGTGAGTCACACGATT
>Ga0255381_10068_pt1 | contig 10591 bp, 7 predicted proteins | sample ANMaggSSYBR01E10_FD_182108 | JGI IMG/M metagenome (GOLD analysis project Ga0255381, IMG submission 182108) | Sediment cell enrichment communities from methane seep in Santa Monica Basin, California, United Staets - ANME aggregate JGI... | ecosystem: Environmental > Aquatic > Marine > Cold seeps >...
TTGACTGCCGGAACAGCGGACATTCCTGTTGCTGAGGAAGCAGCAGTTACTGCAGAGATAATGGGAAATGAAGTAATAAGAATATATGATGTAGGTGTTGCAGGACTTCACAGAGTAATAGATAGCCTGGATAAGATAAAAGAAGCAAACATTATCATTGTAGTTGCCGGAATGGATGGAGTCCTTCCGAGTATTATGGGGGGGCTGGTTGATAAACCAGTAATTGCTGTTCCTACAAGCATAGGTTACGGTGCGAGTTTTAATGGTCTTTCTGCACTCCTCACCATGCTGAATAGCTGTGCTCCCGGTATATCTGTTGTAAATATTGACAATGGTTTTGGTGCTGGTTATTTTGCAAGTATTATAAATAAAGGTTTTAAAAGATGAGAGTAGCATATTTTGATTGTAATTCCGGTGTCAGCGGAGATATGTTTGTAGCTTCTTTGCTAGATGCAGGATTGAGTTTTGCAAGTTTAGAAAAAGAACTTAAAAAACTGAATATTCCGGATTTTAGTATTGATATGAAAAAAGTGACAAGAGGAAGTTTAACAGCTATTAAATTCAATATTATAGACAAAACCGAACCAAAAGAAAGAAATATCAATGATGTAAGGGAAATTATTGAGAGCAGCGAACTTGATGATGTAGTGAAAAGCAGAGCAGTTGAAATTTTTAAAACTATTGCAGAAGCTGAAGCAACAGTACACGGTGATAAAATTGAAAACATTCATTTCCATGAAGTGGGTGCAATTGACTCTATAGTTGATATTTTAGCATCTGTTATTGGGTTAGATGAGTTGGGGATAGAGAAGTGTTTTTCTTCAAGGGTACATCTCGGTTCAGGTTTTACGGAATGTCAACACGGAATAATTCCTCTGCCGTCTCCTGCTACAATTGAAATATTAAAGGGAGTTCCTGTTTTTTCAAATAATGTTAAATTTGAGATGACGACTCCGACAGGAGCAGCTATCTTGAAAAATTATGTCGAGCAATTTGATTATTTTCCCGAAATGGTTATTGACAAAATTGGATATGGAGCCGGATCAAGAGAACTTTCATTTCCCAATGTTCTCAGATTGATAATTGGAGAGATGAAGCAGGAAAGCTATGAATCTGATAGGGTAACCATAATAAAGACAAATATTGATGATATGAACCCTCAGATGTACAACAATTTGATGGATGATATTTTCAATCTCGGTGCTCTTGATATTTGCTTTAATCAGGTGATGATGAAAAAAAACAGACCTGGTGTGGAACTGACTGTAATGTCGCCAAATGATAAAACTGATAAAATATTGGACAAATTATTCAGAGAGACAACTACTTTTGGAGTGAGATTGCAAGAGGTGAAAAGAAAAAAGCTTAAAAGAAACATTATTGAAGTAAAGACGGAATATGGTCGAGTTAAAGTAAAACTTGGGTATATAGGTGAAGAAATTATTAAAATTTCTCCTGAATACGAAGACTGTTTGCGACTGTCCAGAGAATTGAAAATATCAATATCCAAAATCATAGAAAAAACAAAAATTGTTGTTTCAGAGAAAATAAAGAAAGGTGAAACATGAAAGAACACATAGAACAATCTTTTAAGGATGCGGCAGGAACGCTTGATAGTTTCTTGAAAGATGAGGAGAATATACAAAATACAGAGGAAGTATCTCAACTCATCGCAGATGTTTTTAAAGATGGCAAAAAGATTTTAATATGCGGTAATGGAGGAAGCGCCTGTGATTCTATGCATTTTGCTGAAGAGTTTACAGGAAGATTCAGGAAGGAAAGAAGAGCATTACCGGTAATATCTTTGACTGATCCGTCACACATTACCTGTGTTGGAAATGATTATGGTTTTGATAAAATATTCTCAAGGGGAGTGGAAGCATTTGGAAAGGAAGGAGACATCTTCATAGGTCTGTCAACGAGTGGAAATTCAGAAAATGTCATCAGAGCGGTCCAGTCGGCAGGAAAATTGAAAATGAAAACGATTGCATTCCTTGGAAAAGACGGAGGAAAACTTAAAGGTAAATGTGATTATCAATTTATTATTCCAGCAGATACATCTGACAGAGTACAGGAAGTCCACATGACCATTCTTCATATAGTTATTGAAGAAGTAGAGAGAATACTTTTTTAGACTTTTTTATGGTCTTTGATTTTAATAATTATTAAAAAAAGGAGAAATTATTGGCTTTTAAAGTACTCTTTCTTGCTCATGCTCCGGATGCAGATAAAGAAAAACATAGAAGTGTAATAGAAACAGGAATGTATAAATTATTTACTGTTGTTGTTAAAGACCAAAATGAAGCTATTGAAGTTTGTAATGATTGGGTGAGAGATGAAAATATTGATTCGATATTACTCTGTCCCGGATTTACACATAATGATGTAGCTGAAATAGTAAAAGCAGCAGGAAGTAATATTGCAGTAGCGGTAGCTAGAGGAGATGGTCCAAGTAACAAGATATCGCTTGAAGTAAGAAAAAGAGAAGGATATATCAAAAACAAGTAGATTAGTATAGTTTACAAAGTTGTGAAACTTTTTAATTCTTTGAATTAATATCATGAGAAAAACAGAATATAATTCAATTTACATATCAAAAATTGGTTATCTACTTATAAAAACAACAGAGAAATTTCTTATATCTGTAGAATATTATGATAAAAGACCGAATATTAAAATAAATGAAAATAGAATAATTATAGAATATTTGAAGCAAATAGATGCATACTTTGACGGGAATCTTAAAAATTTTTCAATTAATATTGAAATCAATGGAACTGATTTTTATAAAAAGGTATGGAATGAAGTAAAAAATATTCCATATTCACAAACAAAATCGTACAAAGATATTGCATATGCAATTGGAAATCCCGAAGCTTACAGAGCTGTAGGAAATGCAAATGGCAGAAATCGAATTCCAATTATAATTCCATGCCATAGAGTGATAAAAGAAAATGGGGAATATGGTGGATATTTAGCAGGGCAATGGAGAAAGAAGTGGTTGATTGAGCATGAAAGAAAAAATAACAGAAAAAATTAAAGAATTCATAAAAATTATTGAATCTTTTGATAACATTGTCGGATTTACAGGTGCTGGTATCAGTACTGAATCGGGAATACCTGATTATAGAAGCAAGGGAGGAATATGGGATAAATTTAGGCCTGTTTTTATTGATGAATTTTTATCGAGTGAAGAAAAAAGAAAAATTTACTGGGAGAGAAAAATTGAACTTTGGAATTCAATGATAAATTCAAAGCCAGGTAAAACACATTTGTTTTTTAAGAATCTCCATGACAGGAAAAAATTAAAAGGACTGATAACTCAGAACATAGATGGGCTTCATGAGAAAAGCGGATTAAATACTGATGTAATTGTAAATCTTCATGGAACAAATTTAAAAACAAGATGTTTTTCTTGTGGAAATATAAATCTCTCAGAAGAAATATTTAAAGACCTTGATTTGTCAAAAGGAACTCCAAGATGTTCTGAATGTGGCGGTATCATCAAACCTGATACGATTTCATTCGGGCAATCTTTAAAAGAAGAAGATCTGAAAAGAGCTTCAGTACTTTCGGAAAATTGTGACCTGATGATTACAGCAGGAACATCTCTTGTAGTTCAACCGGCAGCTTCATTCCCGATTATGGCAAAGAGGAAGGGAGCTTTACTCGTCATTATAACAATATCAAAAACTCCTCTTGATGTTTATGCTGATATGGTCTTCCATATTAAACTTGGTGAATTTTGGGATATCTTTGATAAAAATCATGATCATGTATCTAATGCCTGATTGTTTTTCTTAAATTCAATACAGTAAAGACTAAAACAGGAAGAGTGGGAATAAGAAGAACAGAATAACTTGATATTACTGTGGATATATTCCCCGATGATAATCCCGGAAAATTAAAGATAAACAAATCTGCTGTAATATGAGCTGTTACAACAGTCAACAGATCAAATTTTAAAAAACTGATTCCCCAGAGAATACCAATTGCTGTCATTAGTACTGCTCTTCCCCAGAAAGGCTGGGCAGGTGGTAAAAAAGACAGAGTAGCATGAGTTAAACCATAAATTATTGAAGTTATAAGCACAGCTATAAAGGATTTTTTTGTTAATTTTAAAAACCACATTATACCGAAGTACCTGTAACCGAATTCTTCAATTAATGCTATTAGCAGGAAGTAAAGAAAAGATGTGAATTGAGGAAAGGAAGAATTTAGTATATAGAAATAAAAACCTCTCGGCTGTATAGCTGTCAGTGAATTTTTGTCAAAAGATATTAAAAATACAATCATTGAAATCAAAGCCCCTGATACAAGACCAATTAAAAAACCACGAAATGTAGATAAAACAACTTCTCTTTTGATCAATTTTCCTTTGAATAAGAGCCAGAGAGATTTCCCTTTTTCAGTGAGCATTTTTTTATTTAAACTGTCTCCGGAAGCTACTAAAGCAAGAAAGAGAATTAATACCTGAAGATCTGCAGTAATTAAATAAACTAATGTTCGTGAATATGACAGCCATTTTGGCCAGAGAGAGTTCCAGTTTGTAAACAGATAGGATGTCTGAAATAAATTTGTTAACAACCAACAGACTGATACTGCTACAACAGGCAGTATTATTTTTCCAAGATTTACCTCTCCCCTGTTAAGGTTGATGATAAAAATAATAAATGCTGAAATAGAACCTATAATCATTAAAATAAAGCCGATTAATCTTAATATTTCCTCCGGTGCTTTTTTTCTTATTATTTCTTCATTGAAATTTGAAGGAACTAAAAGTTTTCTTTTCATTTTAACAACATTGATCCCTGCTATTTTTATCTCCAGTCTTTCTCTTAATTCAGGAATTTTTGATATTATTCTTTCATAGTAGAACTCATAATCTCTTCTGTCAGGAAGATCTATCGTATTAACTCCAATTTCTTTCCATTCCCCTCTTTCAATACTTTCAGTCATAATGAAAAAATTTTCAGAAATTGATCTTGCAGTTTTAATATCAATTTTATCTCCGCTTTCATCGGTTTTTATTTCTTTAAACCAGCCGAGGATTCCTGATACAGGATGTATTGCTACATAAAAAGCATCAGGAACTCCTCTTTTTTTATATATTATGTTAAAACAGTATATTTTTTCTCCGTTTCTTATTAAATTTTGAGCAAAAGTTGAGCTGAATTCAGTTTCAACATAAGTTAAAGCTTCTTCATCAAGTGTTAAAAAGACACAAACATCATAGTCTTCAACATTATAGTTAAATGATTTCAGATAATTTGTTGACTTTTCTACTAAAGGTTTTTCAGAACTGTGAATTTCAAAATCAGCGATAGGCCATAACTTACTTATTGAATGAAAAAAAAATAGTGCTGAAAACAGACTTATAAAAACAACTATGAAGTATTTTAATTTATTATTTATTTTCGACATACACCATAGCTGTTTGTTTTCTGCCATCCATGAGAATTGTTAAAGTATTTTTAACTTCTACATGAACAATGTATTTTCCTCTTTGTTTTACATTCTGGTTTTTCAACCACTCCCAATTTATGAAGCTTTCTTTGGATTTATAAGGAATAGAGAAATATCCAATGTTCATAGAGGTTATATTATGGAAAAAGTGAGATCCTAATGATGGATCTATTTGAAAATCTTTTAATCCGTACTCGATTATTGTTTTTGAATTTGAAATTTGATTCCATTTTATAGGAATGCCTAACCATTCATCTCTTGTTCCCCATCTACCAGGTCCCATTAGAATATAATAAATATTATTTTCTTTAGCGATATCATTGAATTTTTCAATCTCGTCTGCAATTAATCTTGTCTTTGATTTATTAAATTTGTCAGGATCAATATATATTATGTTATAAATATTTTGTATTTTACCATTTCCAAGTGCTTTATTTGTGAAAAGAAGGATATTTTCTTTATCAATATTATCAATTTCAACTTCTACATTATCAACTTTTCGAATGAAGGGTTTTACTTGAAGAAGGAAAAAAGTTGGTTTCGGTTTTGCATTTAGCTCTATTGCAAACTCAATTTCTACAGGAGTACCGAGTGCAGTTTTTAATATGTATAAGACTCTTTCAATAATTTTTGGCAAAGGGAAAGATTTGTATTTTAAAATTTGTGCAAAATTGATAACTCTTGGTCCTTCACCGAATAAACCAGGCTTGATTTTACTGTCATTTCGATCCCATACTGAAGCACATTGAGACAATGTGCCATGTTTTTCAGCTTCAGATATTGGAATTTTTACAAGAGTAGAATCTTCTCCTTCAAGAAGATTAACAGATGTAGTAGACATATCAATTGCAACAAATTTTTTCTGTGTGTTATTGACTATTCCTTCTTGAGATTCAATTTCAATTTTTGGGTATTTTGGACAAAAGCCATATGACTTTTCTCCTTCAACAACATAAGTGCCGAGTCCAACTGCAATTACAGCTATTCCATCGGCAGGTTTTATATAGGAAAAAGGATAATAGTTGTAAGATTGAGCGACACCGGAAATATGAGGATAAAAAATATCATAATATCTATTTCCGACAACTTTTTGTAAAATAACTGCCATTTTCTCTTCTTCAATTTTATAATTAACAGCTTCAAAGTAACTCTTGGCATTTTTTGAGTAAATAGAAGCGTAGACTAATTTTATTGATTCATTTAATTGATGCAATCTAACTTCGATATCAGGATGATTATTAGGAATAATAAAAGTGTTGTAAAGTCCGGAGAAAGGTTGTGAGATAGAATCCTCAAATAAACCGGATGATCGAACTGCAAGTGGATATTTTACTTTTTGAAGATATTTCTTTAAATTGTCAATTAAATTTTCAGGCAAGGAACATTTTATAAATTTATTTTTGATTTCATCGATGTCAGTTTCCTGGTTTACAAAATTTATAAGATCATTTTTTTCCATAAAGTTGTCAAAAGCTTCCGTACCAATTACTACTGTTTTTGGTATTTTTATCATTGATCCGGGTATAGAATTTTCTAAAGAAGTATTATGTATTAGAGTGTTTAAAAATGCTATTCCCCGACCTTTACCTCCAAGTGAACCTTCATAGAGACGGGCTATGTTAATTCCTTCATTTATATATTTATCATCGAAATTAATTATTTTTCCTTTTATTTTTTTGTATTCAACCACATCACATATATTTATCAGGTGATATCTCATTTCTTTTGTATATTCAAAATCTGATACATTTACTTTTTGTAAGCTTTTAGCGATTTTAATTTCACCTCTTGCCATTAGCCAGCTGGAAAAATGATTGTTTTGTGCATGATATAATAGGGATTCATCTGGAATTTTAATTAATTGTTCTTTTAATTCATCCAGTGTTTTAGCTCTTGAGATTTCCTCTCCTGATAAGTTTCTGAAAATAAAGTCACCAAATCCAAGATTAGTCAAAATAAATTTTTTTAAATCTAAAGATAGTGTCTCTGAATTTTTATCAATAAAGGAAGAATGAAGAGATAATGCTATTTTTTCATTTTCATTTTCTGAAGATTGAAGGAGAGTTGGTAAACTTGGTAAGATATTTTTAATATATTTAATGAGTTTAACACCAGCATGTTCATCTAAAAGATTTTCTCTTGGAAATTCAAAATCTGAGATAACACATAATAAATAATCTTTATATTTTTCAATAATATCAATTGCTTTTTCATAAGTGTCCACAATAAGTATTTTGGGTCTTGATCTCATCCTTAAGAGCTTTTTTGAATCATCAAGTTGTTCTTCAGCTATTAATTTCTGGGTTTGTTTGATTATTTCAGTATAGAGAGTTTGAAGATATCTCGAGTAATATCTGATTGAATCTTCTACTAACAATATTACTCTTACCATTCCGATTTTAGTGTCATTTGAAACATTTATCTTATCTTCTACATATTTGTTCATGATAAGAAATGTTTTTGGGTCACCATTCCACACGAATATTTTGTCAATTGCATTTTCATCTTTACAGCATTCTTCACAGAAAGATATATCTGAATTATCATTTAGCAGTAATAATATTGGTATGTTTTTATCTACTGCCCTTAATTTATTGCTGAATTCAATTGGAGAAAACTCATCAATTCTCATTGTTAAAATGACAAGATCAAATTTTCTTTTCTGAAGAATTTCAAGTGCTTGTTTTCCAGAGGATACATTTGTAATTCTTGGAGCATTAGATAGGCATAATTGATAATATTCACCAAAAATTTTTTCAGTTAGCATATCTTCCTGTTCAAGGATATAAGCATCATAGATAGTAGCAACGAGGAGAACTTCTCTGATTTTAAATTGCATAAGATCATGAAATATTTCATGACTTAATTTAAATTCAGATAAAAAGTTTTTATATTCTTTATCAGGCAAAGATTCCTCCATAAATTAAGTTTAATTATTTTTTGTTATATAACCAAGAGCTTTAGGTATTTCTCCGTTCATGGTTATGATAAGAGATGATTTTGGATATAAGTTGGATATTTTAATAACTTTTACAACATCTTTTAAATTTTCTTTTTCCGGGATGAGATCAGGTAAAATATTTTTTGATTTTGAAAAAAATTCTTCATTAAAAATATTTTCCTCTTCATCGGGATATAAAGGTAGATAACGTATTTTTGCTTCAACTAAATCTTGAAAAAAATGTGTACCAAATGATAAATCCGGAACATAATCCTTTTTCTTTTTGGCAATTTCTATCAGCATAGAAGTGTTATTTATATCACAATATCCCACTTTAACCCCAAGTTTTATATCTCCCTTGCTTCCCCATCTACCGGGTCCCATCAGAATAAAACTTTTTCGTGGCAGTTTTTTATTCAATAAACCAACAATTTTTCCTACCTGTAGCAATTTATTCAGAGTTTCAAGAGAATCATATTTTTCCGGATCAACATATACAACATAATCAATATTATCAACTTTTGCTGTTGTGATGAATTTATTGGCAGAGAATATTATTTTATCATCATCAATATCGTTTGGAATGGTGACCTTTGATAAATCCTTTATATAGCTTTGAGGTCTGCATTGAAGTATATAAAGATTATCTGCTGTTCCGTCTGATGCAAATTCAATATCTACAGGATAACCATAAGCTTCTTGAAGTATATCCAATGTCAATTTAATTTGTTTTACAAATATACCTTTTTTGATCAGACCATTAAAATTAATAACAATATCTCCTTTTTCAAGATCAACAAATGAACCTATTGGTTGAGTTAATTGTCCATCTTTAATAAAAGAAATAATATTATTCAATTGAGGGTAATCAGTTTCAATTTCATCAATCAGGGTTTCAAATTTTTTAGTTTCAAATTTTTTAGTTTCAAGATTTACCACATCAATATATTTTTGAGAATATCTATAAATTTCTTCCGAAATAACATTAGCTTTTAAATTTGGTTGACCAGGACAAATAAGAGTTGGGAAATCATTTCCAAGTCTATCTACTGCCCTTGTTCCCAGCCCTGCAACTAATCGTATTATACCATCTTCTCTTTTTATTCTTGGAGACCAGCGGAATTCGTTATAGCTGAATGCAACGCCTGCAAATGCAGGGAAATAATATTTACCAATCTTTTGTCCAACAACTTCCTGGATCATAATTGCCATTTCTTCACTGAAATCAAGTAATCCATTTTCACGTCGATATTCTATTGGATCCGGTCCAAAAACACTTGCATAAACTTCTTCAATTGCATCAACTAATTCAGATAATCTCTCTTCTTTAGATCCTTGATTTGCAACAAACAAACTTTTATATTTTCCTGCAAAGGAAGCTATTGTGCTGTCTTCAAGCAAGCTTGAAGATCTTACAATTAAAGGTGTTTCCCCAAAATCATCAAGCATCAATTTGATACCCGATAGTATATCAGGAGGCATAATTGAATTTTTAAAAACCTGTTCAATATAAGAATATTCCTTTTTTATATCACCTGGGTCTGAATATTTTACTCCTACAAAGTCTTCAAGAGTATTGAAATAAAGGAAGTCATATATTCCATCTGAAGTGATATACCAGGTTTTAGGAGTTTTAATATGATTTAAAATCTTGTGATCTACTTGAGCAGAATTTAAGATTTGTTTTGCTCTGAAAAGACCGGAAGCTTTTCCTCCAAGTTTTCCATTTCCCCAGGGAGATCCAATTATTTTGTTAAGTGTCTCTGTAAAAGAATCAATAGTAACATAATTTTTCAGTGTATTTATGTAATCAAGATTATCACTAAAAAATCTTCTTATTAATCCTACCCTGATAGACATACTGTCTTCTATTGAAAGATATTGTTGCTCTTTTGGAAGCATAAAAAATTTACATAGGGCGTCTTTAATTTCATTAAGTGCTATTTCCCTTTTGCCAGCAGCAACAGAGAGAAACCTGGTATGTTCTCTTTTAATGCATGATTTTATTGTTTGATTGATTTCTTCTGTTGATAATTCCTGTTCTGCAATATTGAAAACCTCTTCAACAATTTTTATCAAGAGTTCTTGATTAATTCTTGGTAAAGGTCGGTTTTCATTGTATTCGGTTTTCATTGATAATTGATCTTCTGGTTCATCAATTAATTTTATAAGTTGTTCTATTTT
>Ga0255381_10069_pt1 | contig 10589 bp, 9 predicted proteins | sample ANMaggSSYBR01E10_FD_182108 | JGI IMG/M metagenome (GOLD analysis project Ga0255381, IMG submission 182108) | Sediment cell enrichment communities from methane seep in Santa Monica Basin, California, United Staets - ANME aggregate JGI... | ecosystem: Environmental > Aquatic > Marine > Cold seeps >...
CCATGAAGGTGCAAAGGCCATTTCCCTCATGAAGGATAAGGTCAGAGGGACTTTTAACGGAAACGTATTATCCGATCTGGGCCACTTCGGAGGACTTTACCGGGCTGATTTCAGTCACATGAAGGAGCCTGTCCTTGTCGCCAGCACGGATGGAGTTGGAACCAAGCTCAAGGTTGCCGGTATGATGGAAAATTACGGAACCGTAGGGCGTGACCTTGTTAACCACTGTGTTAACGATATCCTCGTTCAGGGAGCATCACCTCTTTTCTTTATGGATTACATTGCATGCGGAAGGCTTAAGGCAGAAATTGTTGCCAATATAGTATCGGGACTTACGGAAGCCTGCATTGAAAACGGATGCGTTCTTCTCGGTGGAGAGACAGCCGAGATGCCGGGCTTTTACGGTGAGGGCGACTACGATATAGCTGGAACCATAATCGGGCTGGTTGAAAAGGACTTAATCATAGACGGTTCGGACATCCATCCCGGCATGATTATTATTGGCCTTCCATCAAACGGGCTTCATACGAACGGCTATTCCCTTGCTAGAAAAGTTATCTTCGAAACCGCTGGTCTTTCCCCTTCCGACACTCACCCTCTTCTTGGAGGCAGGACAACCGGAGAGGCACTGCTTGCTGTTCACAAGAGCTATCTCAGAAATCTTGAGCAGCTGCTGAAGAAAAAGCTTGTTAAGGGTATAGCCCATATCACCGGAGGTGGAATTCCCGGGAACCTCTCGAGAATACTGCCTGAAGGCTGCGGTGCCCTGATAGAACCACACTGGAATGTGCCCGTGATATTTGATCTCATTCACGAGTTGGGAAATATTGACATCTCCGAAATGAGACAGGCGTTCAATATGGGGGCGGGAATGCTTCTGGTTGCTGATAAAACCGATACGGACAGAATAATGGAACTGCTCAGGATAAACGGCGAAGAACCCTTCATCGCTGGCGAGACAATTCCGGGCGAAAGCATAATATTTGAGAACTGACATCCGGTGACCGAAAAATGTTATAGCTGAGAATCGGCTTTCTCACAGCGAATTACTAATGCAGGAATAATAGAGGTTTACAAATCAATACAAAATTGAACAAATAAACATGATTGTAGGAAATATGAAACACCTTATTGCAGTGTTTTTTATACTCCTGGTTACTTCCATAGCTTACGCAACTCCCGGAGATATTATTCGCAGCCAGTCCCTTACCGGACAACCATCAAATGGTGTTCGTGGCCTGGCGATGGACTGGGACACTGGTTTGATCTGGGTTGCAGGTCCTGAATCCAGCAATAACATTCAATACACGACTATGGATCCCGTAACGATGTCAGTCGGTACCTGGCTGACGGCGGCGACCGATCAATACTGGATTTTTGATATAGGCTATGGCTACGAGAATGGAGGAACGAAGTACCTCCTGATGAATGATCAGACTTCCCCGTTTACCAAAATGATCGATCCGGCAGATGGTTCCTGCGATGGCGATCTAACTGATTATTACACTGCCGCTAACTTAACAGGTGGCTGTGCAGTGGACTGGAATAGCAACTACGTTTACCTTAGCAGCTACGGAGACCCGGATCTCATTTACTATAATGGTACTTCTCACAGTGTATTCGGATCCATTACAGGTGCCCGGAATATGGGAGCCGCTGCGGGATGGGATCATCTCTTTATTCTCAGAACAAATACTTACTATACAATTGAGATCTATAAACTCGATGGTACCTTTGTCGAAAGTATCCCATTGAATTCATGGACCACAACAAATCATGTCATAGGGCTTTCCTGTGGCCGAGAAGATGCTGTTGGCGATAACGAGACCCTTTTCTTTGCTGATTACACAACAGAACAGATACATGAAATTGAAGTCGGTGATTATACCACTCCAGGCAGTTTTACCCAGAGTACATGGGGGGAGATCAAGGCTGGTTTCGGTAATCCTCTCCGAACCACCCGATGATTCTGCTCTCTTGCCTCCGCATAATACTCAGCTATAATTTCATGAAGGCAGCATTATCCAGTTTGACAAACAACGCATCAACGATAACTACTGAATGGAGATCAATATGATAATTATTCTGATTACTTCAGTTCTGTTGTCATCATCAGGACCTGGAGGGTTTGAGCTTGGCATCATACTGGGGGAACCATCCGGAATCAGTTCGAAGATCTGGTTCGATAGAAATACTGCTCTTGACGGAGCCATATCCTGGTCTCTCAGAGATAATAGTGAAGATCTCTATCTTCATGCCGATTATCTCTGGCATAGTTACGGCCTTATAGACGATTCCAGCGGCCTGTTGCCGGTTTATTACGGTATTGGCGGAAGGGTTGTGCTGGCCGATGATACAAGGCTCGGGGCCAGAGTACCAGTTGGTATCTCCTGGCTGCTGGGCGGGGCGCCACTGGATCTGTTTATTGAAGCGGCTGTTATACTGGATATAATCCCGGAGACTGAATTCGAGATGAATGGTGGAATAGGGATCAGGTTTATTTTCTAACGTATCCGGAAGGCTGCAAATTATCATGAGGTCGGATAAAAATGGTCTTGTAAGAGATACCGACGCTGGAGATATGCTTGAACTTCTACTTGTGATCGCAGTTGCAACTATTCTCATCAACCGCGCTTTCTTGGCTGTTACAGGCTATCCGCAAATTGCATTTGGCTCCTTTCATATAGCCCATATGCTCTGGGGAGGCCTTCTGATGCTGATAGCCCTTGTAATGCTTTTCCATTACTGGAATCCTTCAGTGCGTCGTCTTGCTGCTTTCATCAGCGGGATAGGTTTTGGTCTTTTCATTGATGAACTGGGCAAGTTCATAACCAGTGATAACGATTATTTCTTTAAACCGACTATTGCAATGATCTATATTATCTTTGTGGCCATGTATCTGATATTCCGCAAACTTACGGAATCTGATTCACTTTCTGAACGAGAGGTAAAGGCGAACGAAGCTATCCGAAGGGAATTGGGAAACGGCTACGAAAAAGACTCACGCTGGTTGAAAAGCTACGATTGTGTAAGAAACAGATCAGAAGCTGTGATGGCGCGAATTCTCGCCACACCAAGGATTATTCCGGCTGTTATGATCTTTTTCGTTTGTATAAGCCTTATCCAGTTTGCCGCGATACTGGGCTGGATAAATCCCGGCTGGATGCCCATGAGCAATGTATCAGGTTTTTCCCTTGCGGGAGCGTTTTCAAGCAGCGTACTCGTACTTACCGGACTCCTGGTGATGAGATCCTCCAGAAAAAAGGGTGTCCGTTGGTTTAAACGGGCTATCCTTGTGAATATATTCGTAACACAGGTATTCCTCTTCTACCAGTCCCAACTTACCGCAATATGGGGGCTTATCATTGATCTTCTCATCTATGTATGCATAGATTATTACCTGAGGAACCATCCGGAAAAGCGGAAGTCATTCATTTGATGCTGTCTATTTCCTTAACGGAATCAAGGTTGAATAAGTGTGGTACGTCCCCCTTACGCTGAGTAGATTCAGGTGTGGTGAGAATTCGGTTTTCTATCGTTTGCTTAAATGATTTGAGGTTGGAGATGTACAGAGGTCTGGTGGAAGAACTTGCACGGAAGAACGATTCGAGAATACTTCTGGCCGTGATTGACGGGCTTGGGGATATCTCAATTGAGGAACTCGGCGGAAGGACCCCGCTTGAAGCAGCCCGGACTCCCGAGATGGACAGGCTTGCAGCAGGTGGAGCACTCGGTGTTCATATCTCCGTCGCCAGGGGCATTACTCCTGGAAGCGGACCTGCACACCTTGGCTTATTCGGATACGATCCAGTTAAATACCAGGTTGGCAGAGGGGTGCTTGCGGCATTGGGAGTAGGCTTCAATCTGAAACATGGAGATCTCGCGGTCAGGATTAACTTCTGCACACTGGATGACGAAGGAGTGATAACCGACAGGAGAGCGGGGCGTATCACCACTGAGAAGTGTGTAGAACTTGTGGGGATGCTTGCGGATATAAAGATAGATGGTGTTGAGACATTCGTGATTCCGGTCAAGCAGCACAGGGCGTGTGTTGTGTTTCGTGGTAATGATCTGAGCGATGATATTCTGGATACCGATCCCGGACTTGTTGGACACAGACCTGTTCCTGTTGACGGTTCAGAGAAATCCCACAGGGTAGTAAGGGAATTCCAACGGAAGGCGGAAGAAATACTGAAGGATCTTCATCCGGCGAATTTTCTGCTTATGCGCGGGTTCGCCCTTCATAAAGAATTCCCCTCGTTTGAAGAAAGATTTGCCCTTGATGCTGCATCGGTGGCTCTTTATCCCATGTACAGAGGAGTTGCCGGGCTGGTTGGTATGAACGTTTTCAAATGCGACCCTGAAGATCTTTCAGGAGAAGTAAAAGCCGTGAAGAAAGCTCTGCGCAACGGTCATGACTTCGTTTTTCTTCATCATAAACCCGCCGACAGTGCGGGCGAGGATGGGAACGTTTCGGCTAAGATCAGGGCTATAGAGGAATTCGACAGGGCATTGCCTTCCTTCCTCGAACCCGGTTTTGATGTGGTGTGTATCACCGGAGACCACAGTACTCCATGTCCAATGAAGCTTCACAGCTGGCACTCGGTACCTGTGCTTATTCACGGGGGACCACAGAGATGGGGGTACAGTTCAGCATTTTCCGAGAGACAGGCCATCAAAGGAGCGCTGGGTTCATTCATGTCAACCGATATTATGCCCCTTCTTCTGGCATCAGCCGGGAAACTGGCTAAATTCGGCGCCTGACATGGTAACCGGAGCCCTTGTTGCTTTGTCAGGAGGGGTGGATTCATCCTTTGCCCTGAATCTGTGCATTGAACGTTACGATCACGTAAGAGCTGGTTACGTTGATATCTCCGGAGAAGGCATCCCCTCCGAAGTTGAAAGAGTGACCGCTGGCACCGGAGTGGAACTTGTGGTTCTAGACTCGGCGAAGAGATTTCGCAGAGAAATCATTATCTGGTCGGAGAAGATGCTGTTCAGGGGCCTGACTCCCAACCCCTGCGCCAGATGTAACGCAAAAATAAAATTCTTCGCTCTGCATGAGATACTGAACCACTCAGAAACGCTCGTTACCGGTCACTATGCACGCCGGGACGGTGAACTGATACAGCGCGGTGCTGATACGGAGAAAGATCAGAGTTATTTTCTTTCCCTTGTTGACAGTAAAATATTGAGAAACTGCACTTTCCCGCTGGGAAACATGATGAAGCGGGATGTTCGCAGTGCGGCGTTACGGCAGAACATACCTTTCAGAAAGAAGGAGAGTATGGATCTCTGCTACAGTCAGACTGTTTTGGATGGAAAGCCCGGAAGGATTATTGATCTTTCGGGGAAAGAAGTTGGCAGGCACGATGGCATTGGGCGTTATACCATCGGTCAGAGGAAAGGGCTTGGAGCTTACGGAGAAAGGATGTACGTAACGGCTGTAAACTATCTTGACGGAACAGTGATGATAGGTAAAAGGAAAGATCTGCTTTCAACGGGATGCATCGTGATTGAGATGAACTGGTTCCGGAAGCCTTCGAGATTTCCCGCTGAAGTTCTTGTTCAGACCAGGCACAGGAGGAAAGCGGTGTCAGCGGTTCTTGATTACGAAGATCGCGGCCTGCATATTAAATTCAGAAAACCTGAAGAAGCTGTTGCGCCCGGGCAGGTCTGTGCTGTATATCTGAACACTTCGATGATAGGAGGAGGAATTATCTCTACTACCGAACAGTTCGATTGGAAAAACGATGGAGAATAGACTTGTCAGTGAGATACTGAATCTGAAGAATGAAAAGGATGCGATAATCCTTGCCCATAGCTATCAGCCACCGGAGATTCAGGATATTGCGGATCAAGTAGGAGATTCCCTTCAACTGAGCCGGGCGGCGGCATCCACCGGGTCTTCGGTGATAGTTTTTTGCGGCGTTAGATTCATGGCCGAAACAGCGCATATTCTCTCGCCCGGGAAGAGAGTTCTTCTTCCCGAGACGGATGCCGGATGCCCCCTTGCGGACTGCATAGAAGTGCAGGCTCTGCGGTCCATGCAGGAGATGTATCCTGATGCCCTGACAGTTCTTTATGTTAACTCCCCGGCCGATGTGAAAGCCGAAAGCTACGCCTGCTGCACATCTGCGAATGCCCTTGAAGTGGTTGAAAGTGTGCCTTCTGATGAGATTATCTTCGCTCCCGACAGGAACCTTGGAACATTCGTATCGAGAAAGTCTGTAAAAACCATCCGTATCTGGAATGGAGCCTGCAGATGCCATGCCACGGCTGATATGGAGAACATGAGGGCTGTAATGGAAGAATGGCCGGATGCGGAACTCCTGGTGCATCCGGAAACCCCTCCGGAAGTATGGGAACTTGCGCATGCTGTTCTGGGAACGGGTGGCATGATAAGGCATGTCGCAGAATCATGTTCACAGCGATTCATAATCGGAACCGAAGAGGGAATGGTTTACAGGCTCAGGACACTCTATCCGGAAAGGGAGTTCAGGACCGGAGGGAATATATATTGCCCCGATATGAAAAAAATTACGCTGCAGAAAATACTCGATTCCCTGAAGAACCTTGGTCCGGTCATAGAACTGGATTCTGAAATCAGAAAAAATGCTTACGATGCCGTAGCAAAAATGACGGAGATAACCGGATGAGAAAACCTGTAATCGGTATTACTCTGAACTGGTACGCTAACGATGAACCCAAGGTTCGATCCTACGGAAAATGGCTTTTCGGACTCAACCAGAGCTATGCGGAAATGCTTGCGAAGGCCGGTGTGATAACGGTTGGGATTATTCCCTCTTCGAGAGACGTACGGAGTATATTGGATATCGTTGACATGATCGTCCTCACGGGCGGTGGTGATACGGATCCGGAACTGTACGGTCAGCGGAACAACGGTTCAATTCAGCATTGGCGTGAGAGACCCCTCTGGGAAATGGAGTTGTACAGGAACGCCCGGGAAATGAAGGTGCCAGTTCTGGGTATATGTCTGGGGATTCAGACGATAGCTATAGCGGAGGGTGAGCAGCTCATACAGGATATATCCACTCAGGTGGATAACGCTGAAGAACACCATGGGGAAGCCGCCGATCCGAAGACGCATCCGGTTGAGATCATGGATGGTACCATACTGAGCGGAATCCTTGACAGAAAGATAGAAGTAAGCAGCTTTCATCACCAGGCTATAGCAGGAATTCCGAAAGGGTTTTACCAGGCGGCAAAGTCTCCGGATGGTATGATTGAGGCAATGGAATCGGACGACGGACTCGTCGTCGCGGTTCAATGGCATCCTGAGCGGGATTTCACAGGACCGCTTCTCCTTAAGAAATTGATTCCAAAATTTTTGCGGGGACATTGAATAATGCTTTACATCTCGAAACCGCAATATGTACCAAGGATATGGGGTTCCCTGAAGGTTGCGGGGCAGGAAACACCCGTTGGCGAGATCTGGTGGCTTTATCACCAGGGGGGCTCCTCATCACGACTCACGAACACATCAGACGGTAGTTTAACAACGGTCGATAACCTCTTTTCAGCCGGTAAACTGCCAGGTGAAAACGCGTATCCGGTTCTTCTGAAAACGCTCCACACAGCGGAGAAATTATCTGTACAGGTTCATCCGGGAATCGACGGAGGAAGCCTCCGCAAGGAGGAAACCTGGATAGTGCTGGAAGCATTCGAGGGTGCATGGATGATGGGCGGGCTTAACGATGTGAACATGGATCTGTTTCTTTATCTCCTGAAACAGAAGAGAGCGGAGAAGGTTCTGCGAAGGATAGATCTGAAAAAAGGTGATATTTACCATATTCCACCCGGAACGGTTCACGCTTTGGGCCCGGGTCTGGAGATACTTGAAGTACAGAACAATTGCGATATTACATACAGGCTTTACGATTGGTGCAGGACCGGAACAGACGGAAAACCAAGGGAGCTTCATATCGCCAAGGGTATTGAAGCTGTTGACTGGTCTTCAGGAGGAAGGCCCGTTTCCGCAGGCACGGAGGGCAGAGTTGACAGACATCAGTTGAACGCAGACTATCGAATATCCGATATAGGAGGAACTTCAGAGACAGATGTTCCAGGGGGAGCGATTCTCTTTGTTTCATCCGGGAGTGTATCGATTCAGAATAATGAAGTCGATTCCCCCTTATGTCTGATATCAGATACGGATGGTGGAAAGCTGGTTCTGAATGGGGCAGGCTATCTGATAGAACCCGGAGGTAATTAATGGGATCATCAATTTTTGGAATTATTATGGCCGGTGGAAGGGGAACCCGTTTCTGGCCTGTTTCAACACGCAAAATGCCCAAGCAGTTTCTGCAACTGACAGGTAACAGAACGATGCTACAGGAGACAGCATGCCGGTTCGAGGGGCTTTGTGATCACGGGGAGATAATAGTGGTAACGGGCAGTGACCATAGGGATACGGTACTGGAACAGCTGCCATGGATTATGAACGAGAACCTTTTGCTTGAACCCTCTGGAAGGAATACCGCCGCATGCATAGGCTGGTCGGCAAAGACCCTTGTTGACAGAGGCTATGGTTCGGATCTGATGGTAGTGGTTCCTTCTGATCATGTTATAGACAGCACTAAGGGATTCAGGAACACGATTCTAAAAGCATCGGAACTCGCGGCGGAGGGGAAGCTTGTAACGATAGGGATTACGCCGGATCACCCTGCCACCGGGTACGGTTACCTTGAAAAAGGGAAAAGCTACGATGAAGGAGTTTACGCGGTTTCATCCTTCAGAGAGAAGCCCAGCCATGAAACCGCGGCGAAATACGTTTCTACCGGCAGGTACTTCTGGAATGCCGGTATGTTCGTCTGGAGAGCGGACGTAATAATGAAGGAGATTGCCAGGTTTCTTCCCGGGCTTTACGAGGGATTGTGGAAACTTGGTTCGGGAACCTGTCCGGATCCGGGAAAGTACGGCTCTCTTCAATCCATTTCCATCGATTACGGTGTGATGGAGAAGGCCGATAATGTTGTAATGGTTCCCGCGCAGTTCGGATGGAATGACATAGGTGACTGGCCATCCGCAAGAAAATGCGGAGTCGGCAAGGGGGAAGTGCTTGCGATAGACAGTGAGAACACAACCGTATGGAATGGGGAAAAGCTCACCATTCTGCTGGGAGTAAGCAATGTTTCCGTAGTTGAGACGGATTCCGTAACACTTGTTATGAACGATGAGTATTCCCAGAAACTCAGGGAGGTTGTCGCGGAAATGGAAAAAGAGAAGCCATATCTTGTATAGGAAAAGTTTTCAATACGGGCGAAAAGCGTTTGCGAAGACAATATGACGGAATAATTGGGCTGCAGTATTATACCTGAGATGAGCTGTCGCATATCCTTCAGAATGATGGAACCGCTTATCGGATAACGATTGATTGATTGGTGGGGAGCGAAGTGTCTGGGAAAAAGAATTCATACTTTCTGAATGATATCTGTTCAGAACTGAATTCAACCGCTGATAGAAGCGCTTTGTGGAACTGCGCTATCGATGCTGTCTTGAGATTAGAATCCATTGATATGGTCGGTGTATATATTCTGCATAACGATACAGGTGAATACTCACTGGATTACAATGCGGGCCTGCCGCCAGCTTTTATCGGTTCCAATTCCATCATCAAACCGGATTCAGCACTGCACGATATACTGAAGTGTGACGGGAACGTATTTCCCGATTCCTTAAAAGAAGATTCATTCGTTAGCGATGGCAGTACTCAAGTATTTCCGAAAGCGATGTTTCCCCTGGTTTTTAATGAAACCGAGGTTTCGGTCATATTGGTCGCCTCATCCGAAGCCGGGGTTTTAACGGGAGAAATGCTCGGGATGATTGAAACGCTGGTATCCATGGTCAAAGCGTCGATCTTTCGAATTGCAGCCGAAGAGAGATCTCGAATGGGTGAAGCGAAGCATTCTCTTCTGCTGCAGAAGATCCACGATCCGATAATGGCTCTCAGCGACTGCCTGCGAGTGCAGTACTGCAATACGGCATTCATGCAGCTTATCTGTTTTGAAAACGGAACGATTGAGGGCGTGGATTTCGAGGAGTTTGCAGATAACGAACTTATAGAGATAATGCGTTACAGGTTCTATGAAGTCCTTGATTCCGGCAAATCCTGTATTGTTACATGTGAATACCGCGATAGACTTTTCAATACGTCCATCTCCAGAACAGCTGATGGTCTGCTCGTTATGATGAATGATATTACAGAAGCCGAGCGAACTCGAAAGAAACTGGATTTCAGGGAAAAACTGGAGAGCCTGCTTGTCAATATATCCACTGATTTCATTGAAATGCGGGGAAATACGCTGAACCTCGGCATAAATGATGCCCTCCTGAATATCGGTGTAGCAATTGAGGTTGACAGGGCGTACCTTTTTCAGTTCAACAATGAACTTAAGATCATTAATAACACTCATGAATGGTGTGCTTCAAACATTCAGCCGATGATTGATAATATGCAGAACCTGAAAATAGACGATTACCCATGGTGGATGAACAAATTCAGCAGGAACTGGACAATACACATACCAAGGCTTGACGATCTTCCATCCTGGGCCGAGGCCGAAAGG
>Ga0255381_10070_pt1 | contig 10572 bp, 5 predicted proteins | sample ANMaggSSYBR01E10_FD_182108 | JGI IMG/M metagenome (GOLD analysis project Ga0255381, IMG submission 182108) | Sediment cell enrichment communities from methane seep in Santa Monica Basin, California, United Staets - ANME aggregate JGI... | ecosystem: Environmental > Aquatic > Marine > Cold seeps >...
AGATATTCCGCAAAAATAAAAAAGAAACCGAACCTGAAGATAAGAAAAAAGAACCATTAAAGAAAACGGTACAAAAAACTATTAATAAAGTATCAAAAAACGGTACAACCTTTACAATTTCTCATCGGTTGTCAACTATTCAAAAAATAGAAGATGAAAAACATACTGTAGCAGACAAAAAGAAGGACAAACAATATATATCAAAAGTTTCAACTAAAGATTCAGGGCAAGAAAAAACGGATATCGAAGAGAGCAAACCTTCGTCTCCTGAAAAATCAGAGGAAATAGATAAAGATGACACACCAAAAGAGGAACAGGATAAGGAGAAAACGCCGTCTCCAGTCAAAAAGATTAAAATTGAAGGTATCACACCCGATGGAGAGATTCGATTTTTAAACGATGCGAATCAACTCAAGTCAGTTACATTACAAAGATTAGGTTATTCGAAAGGTGCATGGGAAGAACTTGATTTTTATCTCTTAGAAGAACCATTTGCCTATGTTGAAATTATCAGAGAGGAAAACACTCTTGATAAACGATATGTTTTAGTTGAGATTGAATTATCTAAAGATGAAGCACATATTTTAAAATTCATGAAAGAGACATTAAGTGGATTTTCTGTCGATACAACAGAGTTGGAGTCAAAAGGAGAAGAAGCATATATCATCAAAAGAATAAATCAGATTATTGATGATTACGCACTGAAAATCAGTACTCCGGCTAAAAAGAAAATTGTTTATTTCCTGAAAAAACAGTTCCTTGGTCTTGATAGACTAGAGGTTCTTATGAAAGATCCGAATATTGAGGATATTTCATGCGATGGCTCCAGCACCCCAATTTTCGTATATCATCGGCGGTATGGTTCGTTGAAAAGTAACGTTCAATTCGAGAATGAAGAAGAGCTTTCTGATTTCGTAGTGAAACTTGCTCAGAAATGCGGAAAACATATCTCCATTGCAGAGCCCATGCTTGATGCAACAATGCCTGACGGCTCCCGACTTCAGACGACACTTAGTACCGAGGTTACAACAAAAGGTTCTACTTTTACTATACGAAAGTTTAAGGAATATCCATTTTCACCTCCAGATCTCATCGAGTTTAATACGATGTCTGCTGAAATGATTGCATATTTATGGCTGGCTGTTGAAAACGGAATTAACGCTCTTGTTGCAGGTGGTACAGCTGCAGGAAAAACATCAACGCTAAATGCATTCAGCCTGTTTATCCCCCGAGAGGCAAAGATCGTATCTATTGAAGAAACACGAGAGATTAATCTTCCACATCCCAACTGGATCCCAGGTGTTTCTCGTTCTGGATTCGGCGAGGTCGTCGGCGGTAAAGTTGCCGGAGAGATAGATATGTATGACCTTATGAAAGCCGCACTTCGACAACGACCTGAATATATCCTCGTTGGTGAAATCCGAGGGCAAGAAGCCTATGTCCTCTTCCAAGCAATGGCCACAGGTCATACAACATATTCGACAGTTCATGCAGATTCCGCTGCATCTCTAATCCACAGACTTGAAGGAAAACCAATTAACATCCCTCGTATTATGCTTCAAGCTTTAGACATTGTCTGCATTCAGGTAATATCCCGAATTAAAAATAAGAGAGCACGGCGATGTAAACAGATTATTGAAATCATCGATATTGATCCTACGACAAAAGAAATACTTACCAATGAGGTATTTCGTTGGGATCCTGTCGATGATACATTTACCTATAACGGTAAAAGCTATATCCTAGAGCGTATACGGGCAGAGAAGGACCTTAGCCGGGAAGAGATGGCTCAGGAACTCAAAAGAAGATCTCAGCTTTTAGACTGGATGAACAAAAACAATGTGAGAGAGTTCAAGAAGGTATCAACACTTATTGCTCGATATGTTGAAAATTCTGCCAAACTTATGGAGAAGATACAGGACGGTAAATTGCTGTGATCAAAAAAATTGCTATTTGCCCTAAGTGCAAATCAAAGATCTCTTGCACGGGTGAAAAAGGCGATATCGTTGAAGTTAAATGCAACAATTGTGGCAATAACGGTAAAATTTTTTTTGGGAATTTAAATGAGATTGATTTCTACCCGGTCAAAGAGCCTTTTGCATTTATCAAGATTCTGAAAGATCCTGAAACGTTGGATCAACATTATCGAGTTATTGAGCCGATTTTAACTGAACCAGAGGAAAAAATCCTTCGGTTTATCAAAGAGATATTGGTTAAATTAATTAACGTTCGTTTGGATGAAGTTGAATCAGATAGTGTCGAAGGTTTACTAATCAAACATATCGATCAGGTACTATTGGATTATGAAATTAAAGCCGACAGCATTTTTAAAAAGAAATTGCTCTATTATGTGAAAAGGGAGTTTTTAGGATATGGACGAATAGATCCAGTGATGAGGGACCCAAACATAGAAGATATTTCATGTGATGGTTCTGGTGTGCCGCTGTTTTTGTTCCACAGGAAATACGGTTCATTGAAAAGTAACGTCCAATTTGATAACGAGAACGAGCTTTCTGATTTCGTAGTGAAACTTGCTCAGAAATGCGGAAAACATATCTCCATTGCAGAGCCCATGCTTGATGCAACAATGCCTGATGGATCTCGAATTCAGACGACACTGGGTAATACCGTTACGACACGGGGTTCTACATTTACTATACGAAAGTTTCGTTCGGATCCTATCACTGCAACAGACCTTATTGAATATAATACGATGTCTGCTGAAATGGTTGTATATATGTGGCTGGCTGTTGAAAATGGAATCAACGCACTCATTGCTGGAGGTACAGCTGCAGGAAAAACATCAACGCTGAATGCACTTTGTCTGTTTATCCCCCGAGAGGCAAAGATCGTATCTATTGAGGAAACACGAGAGGTTAATCTTCCACATCCCAACTGGATCCCAGGTGTTGCTCGCTCAGGGTTCGGTGAGATTGTTAATGATAAAATGGTTGGTGAAATCGATTTATTTGATCTTATGAAGGCTGCACTTCGACAGCGTCCTGAATATATCCTCGTTGGTGAAATCCGAGGGCAAGAAGCCTATGTCCTCTTCCAAGCAATGGCCACAGGTCATACAACATATTCTACGTTTCATGCTGACTCTACGACAGCTCTAATCCATAGACTTGAAGGAAAACCAATTGATATCCCACGTATTATGCTCGCGTCGCTGGATATCGCGTTTATACAGATAAATACAAAGGTAGGTAACAAACGGGTGCGACGATGTAAACAGATTGTAGAGATTATTGATATTGATCCTACGACAAAAGAAATACTTACCAATGAGGTATTTCGTTGGGATCCTACAACAGACAAGTTTATTTACTCAGGGAAAAGCTATATTTTAGAGCGTGTTCGAAAGCTGTATGATCTGAGTAAAGAAGAGATGATAAAGGAGCTTAAAAGAAGAGTAACTGTACTTAATTGGATGCGGAAAAACAATATTAGAGAGTTTAAGGATGTCGCAAAGGTTGTTTCTTTATATACTGAAGTACCAGATCGGCTTATGGAACAAATTAATAATGATAAGGTACAGCTAGTAAAGAAAAAGAGTGAAGAAACAGATGAAAAAGAGCCTATCAAGCTTGATGAGAAAAGAGTCCAAGTAGCTGATGTTAAGGAAAAAAATCGTTCATTCTTTTTTAAAAAAAATGAGGACAAAATAAATTTTAGGAGGGATTCCCATAGCACTAACTAATTTTCAAAAAAGGTGTTACGGCTGGTTTGGACAACTTGCAGAAGAAAAAGTAAATGAAGATCTGAAAAAAAACTTACAATCTGCACATATAGAGCTGAGAGCAGGAGCATACCTTGCCGTTGTCATGTTTTCTGCACTTGTAGGATTTATTGCTACTGCAGCGTTTATATTTTTCTTTGTCTTTCTGCTTCTTCCTGTAGCCGATATCCATCTAACCGGTGTGTTGGCAATGTTTTTCCTTTTAATCCCCATAGGTGTAGGTCTACTTATCTATTACATCTCTTTGATGATTCCAAGAAGCAGGGCAAAAGCACGTGGGAAAAAAATTGATGCAAATCTTGCATATGCTCTTAATTTTATTTCAGCTATGTCTTCTGCAGGTGTTACACCTACAGAGATTTTTAAAAGCCTTTCAAAACAGGATACATATGGCGAGATTAAAGAAGAGTCATCATGGATTTATAGAGATGTTGCAGTTCTGGGTATTGATATCCTAACAGCAATTCGAAATAATATTGAAAGAACGCCTTCAAAGAAATTTAAAGAGTTTTTACAAGGACTTGTTGTCACAGTTACATCAGGAGGCTCTCTTAAAATATATTTTATGGCTAAAGCAGAACAATATGTAGTGGAGAATAGACAGACGCAGAAACAGCTTATAGAAAGCCTTGGAATTATGGCAGAGAGTTATGTGACCACAGCAGTTGCAGGGATACTGTTGTTACTAATTGTTATTCCACTTATGATGATTATAAGTGGAGATTGGAATAGTATGTTTCTCTATATTATGATTTTTATGATAGTACCTCTTATCCATGGAGGTTTTTCGTTTGTAATTAAATCAATGTGTCAGACGGTGTGATGTATGCTTGATAATAAAAAAAAGGATGATGAGTTAAAAAAGGCAGCTGCCTCAAAAAAGATTGAGGACACATCAGAAGATGCTGCAAAGAACTACAGTTTTATAAAGCGCCTTATCATTACAGGTCAGGTTAATCGACTTATCGTACTAATTGCAACTATTAGTTCCGTTGTAATATTTGTTGTTCTTGCATTGCTATCGTTTCTTGGTGTTTTACAGATAGGTCTCACAGGTGTTGATTTCCTCATTTTTGCAGCGCTTTCAGGCACTGGCATCTATGGGTTTTATGAAGCGATTCGCCTTAAAAGGATTTTTAAGATAGACCGTATTTTTCCTGATTTTGTCCGTGATCTTGCAGAATCCCGGCGTGCAGGGATGACGTTTACAAAATCAATTCTTTTTGCCTCGAAAGGGAACTATGGGATACTTACTCCTGAGATCCAAAAGATTTCTCAGCAGGTCTCGTGGGGAAGTAGTGTCTCTGATGCATTACTTGCTTTTTCAAAGAGAGTACGAACAAAAGCTATCAGACGAACAATTTTACTGATTATTGAGGCAAGTAAAAGCGGAGGGAATGTTGCAGACGTCCTTGATGTTGCTGCAAAAGATGCTCGGGAGATTAAGATGCTTGAGGCTGAACGGAAAACCAATATGGCTTCGTATGTCGTTGTTGTTTATGTTGGTATGTTCGTCTTTTTAGCAATCCTTCTCATATTATGTACAAGCTTTATACCTGCCATGGTTGGAGAGGGTGGAGCCGGTATGCAAGGCGTTATGGGTGGAGGAGGTGCTCTTGCTTCATTACAAGAAATCACGACAACGTTCTTTTATGCATGTATTATCCAAGGGTTCGGATCAGGTCTTGTTGCAGGAGTGTTTGAAGATGGTACATTTACCGCTAGTGTCAAACATATTTTCATCATGGTTCTTATCAGTTGGTTTACGTTTAAATTCATGTTGGGAGTATAATTATTGGACAACAAAAATTAATAAAATAAGTATACATTCTTAACTCCAGCAGTTAGGATATAATATACTCCTCAATTTTTTCAATATTTTTAGATACAAACCAGTTAAGAAATCAAGTGAGATATCAAAAATATAGTATACTGTTACAATATACACGGTAGCATGAAATTCATTCCTAACTCTGCAAATAAGACAGTTATGCTTGAAGAAATAGGACTCAGCGATATAGACGAATTGTTTTCGGACATTCCAAAAAAGATACGTATAAAAAACTTGACTCTACCAAATGGACTATCACAACAAGAAGTAGAAGAGCGGTTGAGAACATTAGGGAACAAAAATAAATCTTTTTTTGAAATGCCAAATTTTTTAGGCGGTGGAATAAAATCACATTATATTCCAGCAGCAGTTGAATCAATTATTTCAAGATCTGAATTCTATACTTCGTACACTCCATATCAGCCTGAAGCATCTCAAGGATTTTTACAGGCAATGTTTGAGTATCAGTCAATAATTGCAGAAATTACGGGGATGGATGTTTCCAATGCTTCATTATATGATGGGGCAACAGCCATCGGCGAGGCAGCACTTATGTGTACCCGTATCAACAGAAGAAAAACGTTTGTCATTCCAAAGAATATCTCAAGGGACAAAAGAAGTATTTTAAAAAATTATACCAATGGTGCCGAAATAAAGATTAAAGAAATTGATTATGACAAAAATACCGGAAAAATTGATATCAGTGATTTAAAGAAAAAGATTGATGATGATACCTCTGGAATTTATATTGAAAATCCTAACTTTTTTGGCGTATTTGAAGATGATGTAGAAGAAATTTCTTCCATTGCAAAAGAAAACAAATCGCTTTTTGTCGTTGGTGTTGATCCGTTATCTCTAGGCATTGCAGAAGCTCCTGGTAAATACGGTGCAGATATTGTAATAGGTGAAGGGAGATGCTTTGGAAATTCAACAGATTTTGGTGGATCGACGTTAGGCATTTTTGCGTGTAAAAAGGAGCATTTAAGACAGATTCCTGGACGCATCATAGGGTTGACAAAAGATAGCGATGGTAAAAGAGCGTTTTGTATGACGATGCAAACAAGAGAACAACATATTAGAAGAGGCAGAGCCACTAGTAATATTTGTACAAATGAAGGATTAAACGCTCTCGCTGCAACCGTATTTCTTGCACTTCTTGGAGGAAAAGGTTTAGAAGAAGTAGCAAGAATCAATTTTGAAAAAGGACAAATGTTGGCAAAAAAAATCGTATCATTAGATGGTTATGAAAAGGCATTTAGCGGCATTCATTTCAACGAGTTTGTTATTCAATGTCCTGACGCAATAGCATTGAATAAAAAACTGTTAAAAAACGGGATTCAAGGCGGGCTTCTTTTAAATGATATCTCATCTGAACTAAAAAACTGCTTACTGTTCGGAGTTACAGAAATGCACGATGAAAAATCTATAGCAAGGTTACTTTCTGTAATGAAGGAGGTTTACTGATGTATAGAAGCACAACATACGATGAACCTTTACTTAACGAATTAGGCGATAAAAGTGAAGGTAAACCTTTGGATCTGTTGCCTCCTTCACTTCAGCGGAAAAGAACAATTAATATTCCTACTCTTGATGAAACTCAAATTGTGAGACATTTCTTCAGACTTAGTCAGATGAATTATGGAATTGATACTGGAATGTATCCACTTGGATCTTGTACTATGAAATACAACCCGAAGATATGTGATGAGATCAGTAGTTGGGATTGTTTTTCCATGACTCACCCTTATCAAGATGAATCAACAGTCCAGGGAAATCTACAGATGATGTATGAACTTGAACAGATGTTTTGTGAAATCTCAGGAATGGATAGCTTTACTCTTCAACCCGCAGCTGGATCACAAGGAGAGTTCACAGGATTGCTTTTAGCAAGGGCGTATCACAAGTCAAATAAGGATTTTGATAGAAATGAGATAATACTTCCATCTACATCTCATGGAACAAACCCTGCTAGTGTCACCATGTCTGGTTATATTCAGGACGCTGTCGAAGTGCAGCCTTCATAAGATCAAATAAATCGATTTCACCAACCATTTTATCATTAACAATCTCACCGAACCCTGAGCGAGCAACACCTGGGATCCAGTTGGGATGTGGAAGATTAACCTCTCGTGTTTCCTCAATAGATACGATCTTTGCCTCTCGGGGGATAAACAGACAAAGTGCATTCAGCGTTGATGTTTTTCCTGCAGCTGTACCTCCAGCAATGAGTGCGTTGATTCCATTTTCAACAGCCAGCCACATATATACAACCATTTCAGCAGACATCGTATTATATTCAATAAGGTCTGTTGCAGTGATAGGATCCGAACGAAACTTTCGTATAGTAAATGTAGAACCCCGTGTCGTAACGGTATTACCCAGTGTCGTCTGAATTCGAGATCCATCAGGCATTGTTGCATCAAGCATGGGCTCTGCAATGGAGATATGTTTTCCGCATTTCTGAGCAAGTTTCACTACGAAATCAGAAAGCTCGTTCTCGTTATCAAATTGGACGTTACTTTTCAATGAACCGTATTTCCTGTGGAACAAAAACAGCGGCACACCAGAACCATCACATGAAATATCTTCTATGTTTGGGTCCCTCATCACTGGATCTATTCGTCCATATCCTAAAAACTCCCTTTTCACATAATAGAGCAATTTCTTTTTAAAAATGCTGTCGGCTTTAATTTCATAATCCAATAGTACCTGATCGATATGTTTGATTAGTAAACCTTCGACACTATCTGATTCAACTTCATCCAAACGAACGTTAATTAATTTAACCAATATCTCTTTGATAAACCGAAGGATTTTTTCCTCTGGTTCAGTTAAAATCGGCTCAATAACTCGATAATGTTGATCCAACGTTTCAGGATCTTTCAGAATCTTGATAAATGCAAAAGGCTCTTTGACCGGGTAGAAATCAATCTCATTTAAATTCCCAAAAAAAATTTTACCGTTATTGCCACAATTGTTGCATTTAACTTCAACGATATCGCCTTTTTCACCCGTGCAAGAGATCTTTGATTTGCACTTAGGGCAAATAGCAATTTTTTTGATCACAGCAATTTACCGTCCTGTATCTTCTCCATAAGTTTGGCAGAATTTTCAACATATCGAGCAATAAGTGTTGATACCTTCTTGAACTCTCTCACATTGTTTTTGTTCATCCAGTCTAAAAGCTGAGATCTTCTTTTGAGTTCCTGAGCCATCTCTTCCCGGCTAAGGTCCTTCTCTGCCCGTATACGCTCTAGGATATAGCTTTTACCGTTATAGGTAAATGTATCATCGACAGGATCCCAACGAAATACCTCATTGGTAAGTATTTCTTTTGTCGTAGGATCAATATCGATGATTTCAATAATCTGTTTACATCGCCGTGCTCTCTTATTTTTAATTCGGGATATTACCTGAATGCAGACAATGTCTAAAGCTTGAAGCATAATACGAGGGATGTTAATTGGTTTTCCTTCAAGTCTGTGGATTAGAGATGCAGCGGAATCTGCATGAACTGTCGAATATGTTGTATGACCTGTGGCCATTGCTTGGAAGAGGACATAGGCTTCTTGCCCTCGGATTTCACCAACGAGGATATATTCAGGTCGTTGTCGAAGTGCGGCTTTCATAAGGTCATACATATCTATCTCTCCGGCAACTTTACCGCCGACGACCTCGCCGAATCCAGAACGAGAAACACCTGGGATCCAGTTGGGATGTGGAAGATTAATCTCTCGTGTTTCTTCAATAGATACGATCTTTGCCTCTCGGGGGATAAACAGGCTGAATGCATTTAGCGTTGATGTTTTTCCTGCAGCTGTACCACCTGCAACAAGAGCGTTAATTCCGTTTTCAACAGCCAGCCATAAATATGCAATCATTTCAGCAGACATCGTATTAAACTCGATGAGATCTGGAGGTGAAAATGGATATTCCTTAAACTTTCGTATAGTAAAAGTAGAACCTTTTGTTGTAACCTCGGTACTAAGTGTCGTCTGAAGTCGGGAGCCGTCAGGCATTGTTGCATCAAGCATGGGCTCTGCAATGGAGATATGTTTTCCGCATTTCTGAGCAAGTTTCACTACGAAATCAGAAAGCTCTTCTTCATTCTCGAATTGAACGTTACTTTTCAACGAACCATACCGCCGATGATATACGAAAATTGGGGTGCTGGAGCCATCGCATGAAATATCCTCAATATTCGGATCTTTCATAAGAACCTCTAGTCTATCAAGACCAAGGAACTGTTTTTTCAGGAAATAAACAATTTTCTTTTTAGCCGGAGTACTGATTTTCAGTGCGTAATCATCAATAATCTGATTTATTCTTTTGATGATATATGCTTCTTCTCCTTTTGACTCCAACTCTGTTGTATCGACAGAAAATCCACTTAATGTCTCTTTCATGAATTTTAAAATATGTGCTTCATCTTTAGATAATTCAATCTCAACTAAAACATATCGTTTATCAAGAGTGTTTTCCTCTCTGATAATTTCAACATAGGCAAATGGTTCTTCTAAGAGATAAAAATCAAGTTCTTCCCATGCACCTTTCGAATAACCTAATCTTTGTAATGTAACTGACTTGAGTTGATTCGCATCGTTTAAAAATCGAATCTCTCCATCGGGTGTGATACCTTCAATTTTAATCTTTTTGACTGGAGACGGCGTTTTCTCCTTATCCTGTTCCTCTTTTGGTGTGTCATCTTTATCTATTTCCTCTGATTTTTCAGGAGACGAAGGTTTGCTCTCTTCGATATCCGTTTTTTCTTGCCCTGAATCTTTAGTTGAAACTTTTGATATATATTGTTTGTCCTTCTTTTTGTCTGCTACAGTATGTTTTTCATCTTCTATTTTTTGAATAGTTGACAACCGATGAGAAATTGTAAAGGTTGTACCGTTTTTTGATACTTTATTAATAGTTTTTTGTACCGTTTTCTTTAATGGTTCTTTTTTCTTATCTTCAGGTTCGGTTTCTTTTTTATTTTTGCGGAATATCT
>Ga0255381_10071_pt1 | contig 10554 bp, 8 predicted proteins | sample ANMaggSSYBR01E10_FD_182108 | JGI IMG/M metagenome (GOLD analysis project Ga0255381, IMG submission 182108) | Sediment cell enrichment communities from methane seep in Santa Monica Basin, California, United Staets - ANME aggregate JGI... | ecosystem: Environmental > Aquatic > Marine > Cold seeps >...
CAGCTTTTCGATCAACCAGTTAGTGATGAAATAGATCAGCGCAACGCCACCTACACCCCAGATAATTGCTACCAGGGCGATAATGTATTTTGGGGCAGCACCATCACGAAGGAAGATGAAACCTTTGATCATAACAAAAACAGTGATACTGGGGACTAAAAGAGCCACCGTGATCTGACCAATTGTGGTTGTAAACCATTCCAGGAGTGATTTAATGGTGAATTTTGATTGTGTAGCTTCAGCCATACGGGTCTCCTTTTTTCAAGAGAGTTTAGGGAGAAGGAAGGGAATATGAAGTAAATTATAAATAATTATAAACGAAAAAGATTTTCGTAACACAGAAACTTTTAATCATTTGATGCAAGGTGAATTCCTCAGAGGCTGATGATATTAGGCATTGGATTATGATAGACTTTGATGAAGAGATTTCTTCTAAACGATAAGAGATAAGAGTTTACTGATGACATTGACCTCAAAGGATCGTGTTTTAGCGGTGTTGAATCAGGAAGTCCCCGATCGAGTACCAATTGTGATTGGTGTTAGCAATGCTACCGGGATTAAAATGAAAACGTACCGGGAGATAAAGGCGATTGCTGGGATAATTGCACCTGATGAGTACATTTATGATTGGCCGGAATTAGGCGCAGCAAAAATTGATGAGGTTACGATGATGCGCCTGCACAGTGATGTGAGGGGAGTGCGGGATTCTCACCCGGAGAAAACATTGAAACGTAATCAAACCAGGGAACCGCACAGCCCTTTTGTTGACAGCTGGGGAAGTGGGCAAAAGGAGATTGGGCCGGGGGAGTGGTTTCCCGGTATACACCCGCTTGCTAAAGCTGAAACTATTGAAGAGATTGATGAATATGCTAATTGGCCTGATATGAGTGATCCAACCCGCATTGCCCATGTCAAGGCGGCTGCAAGAGAATTGGCAGATCAGAATGAGTACGCAATTCTTGCTACACCCTGGTTATTGTTCCCTCTCGAACGGGCATTTGCCATGCAAAGCATGGATAGCTTTTTATTAAATTTGGCCATCAAACCTGATTTTGCCAGGGCTATGCTCCAAAAAACTGCAGAAATGTGCAAAGAGTTAATGGGACCATTTTTGGCTGAGCTCGGCGATAATGTGGATATGATTAAAATTGGTGATGACCTTGGGACACAGGAAAGTTTGTTAATGTCTCCAGATATGTACAGGGAAATCCTGAAACCAATTCATGCGGATTACATTCAATTTATTAAGGAACGCACAAATGCCAAGGTTTTCTTCCACACCGATGGTGATGTTGTTCCGTTAATTGAAGATTTCATTGAGATGGGTGTTGACATATTAAATCCGATCCAGACCTCAGCTGGAAAGATGGCTGATCTGGTTAATTTGAAAAAACGTTTTGGAAAGAACATAATCTTTTGCGGCGGAATAGATACTCACCGGATCCTGCCTTCTGGCACCAAAGATGAGGTCCGGGATGAAGTCAAAAGAGTTATGAATCTATTGGGCGAGGGCGGAGGTTACATGGTTTCTTCCGTTCACACGATCATGAATGATGTGTCTGCTGAGAATGTGCTGGCGATGGTGGATGCTGTGGAAGAATTCGGCAGATATCCACTCAGTTATTAAATCTCCTATTTATTTAGAATAAATAATTATTATTTGGTGGTTTCGGTAATATTTTTCCAGAGAGTAGTATTGAAGATTTTATTTACTGACTAACATGGTAAAGCTTATTTTTTTTGCCTGTTTTTTGAAATCCTTAAGGGGTAAAAATTCCTTTACTGGTCCGATGGTTCCAATTTTATATTCTGCAACCGCCTGTCCTAATTGGGCAGCTTCAGTGGCTGGCATTCCCTGCAACAACCCGGTTAATAGCCCAGACCAGAATGCATCTCCAGCACCAGTGACGTCCTTTACTGGAATAGAACTGGCATGAATTTGTACTCGATCTCCCGCTGAAGTTCCCAACAGTACGCCTTGACTGCCCATTGTGAGCACAACAATAGTTGGTCCGAGATTTAAAAACAGCTCCAGATATTCCACTGGTTTCAAATTGGGACCAAAGATACGTATGCAGTCATCCAGAGAGGGTTTGGTGACAGTGACCAGCTGGAAGATTTCCTTCAGGAAAGGTAGATAATCTGGCGGATCTGGCCAGATTCCAGGATGGTAATTGGGATCCAAGGAGATCAATAAACCGGTTTTGTGGGCGATCTTTAGCAAGTGATAAATTGTAGATCTGCAAGGATCCTGTGATAAAGCAAAAGCAGAAGTGTGAACAGCGCTGGAATCGGCAACGGCTGAGATCAGTGAGTCATTTATTGATAAGCATCTATCAGCACCGCGATAAACAGCAAAGTCTGGCGTTTCTGTTTGACGGGTGACTGGAATGATGGTTGTGGGCGCTTCCGATGTGGATTGGAGATAGGCGAGATTCACTCCAGCTTCGGTGAATTCTTTTCGCAGAAAAATCCCAAAACTATCTTCCCCTACACAAGCTCCCAGCGCAGCAGGAAAACCCAAACGAGACAGGTTCATAGCGAGATTTGATACTTCCCCGCCGGCAAATTTCTGGAAGCCGCTGGCATCTTCCAGCGTAGTCACAATCCCGGTGGATATTAAATCCACGACGGCTTCTCCAAGTAAAAGAAATTTAAAGTCCGAATTTTCTTTCATATGTCTTTAGAGATATTATGCCAGAATTTTGGTGGGATTTTGTTTGCCAACATTCGCCTTCTTGCCTGGGCTGCTCCCCATGAGGGATACTCGTTTTATAAAACTGGAATGCTCCAAGTTTATCCGGTTGGAGAATTTTTGTCAAACTAATTCCGAAATGATTACATCTTTTTGTTATCTATTATTAATTCGGAATTATCAATAAGGTAAACCTGTTTGCTGTCGGGTGTGTTTCTGATTAAGAAGTTTATTTTTGACCTATAATACAATGGATAGACAAATAAACAGGCAGGTATTCTGAGTGATTAAAATCTTATCTATCAGTGATCAGGTTGACCCCCTGGTATACAGCGATAATCTTAAAGAACGTTATGGGGATGTTGATTTTGTTTTATCCTGTGGTGATTTGTCGTACATGTATCTGGAATACATCATCACAATCCTGAATTGTCCGCTATATTTTGTGCATGGCAATCACGATCCTGTGAAGGAGTTAAATATGGGGGAACCCCGATCTTATCCCTTCGGCGCCCAGAATTTGCACAGGAAGATAGTTCGCAAACATGGGTTGCTGATGGCCGGTGTAGAAGGAAGTATTCGCTATAATTGGAAAACTCCCTACCAGTATACCCAAGGTATGATGTGGAACCATGTCTTACGGTTGGTTCCGGGATTATTCTACAACAAACTTATCCACGGACGGTATTTGGATATATTTATTACTCACGCGCCTTCAGTGGGTGTGCATGAAGGATCCGATTGGACTCACCAGGGTATCAAAGCTTTCCGATGGTTAGTCAATGTTTTTCAGCCAGAATACCATTTCCATGGTCATATCCATTATTATCGTCCAGATGAAGTTAAGGAATCTCTGGTTGGAAAAACAAAGGTGATCAATACTTACAGATCCTGGGTAACAGAATTTATTCCACAAGATTGATCCCCTGGACCAGATTAATTAGTAATATTTCAGCTCAGCGGCAGATTAAGATTGGCAGCTGAATCTCTCGTAGAATTTGATCAACGACACTCCCCAGTACTACGTCAAATAAGGATCCGCCTCCGTAACCACCGATGAGAATAAGGTCAATCTCCTTATTCTTGGCGAGCCGATTGACTTCATCTGGAATGGAGGATTGTGTTATCAGGTATTCTGATTTAATTGGGAATCGGGATAGGTATGCTTTTGCTTCCTTCTGTACACTGGCTGGATCGTCCAATCCGGCTGCGCTGGTAATTATTTTCAGTGAGGATTGTCTTTGACTGCCGAGGTAAGCTGAGATAAACAGGGCTTCTTTTGCCTTGATGCTGCCGTCATATGCCAGGAGGATATTTTTTAGGTGGGTAATTTGCCCCGGTACGGTTAATATCGGCACTGGGCAGCTTCGAATAAGGGCGCTCAAACCAGATTCCAGCCGATTGATTGGCTTATCTCCTGGCGGGTGATTTAGGGGAAGGATTACCAGGTCAGCAAATCGGGCGTGTTCGATTATATTTTTGCCTATATCACCCTCTGAGACTAGAAAGTCAAATCGATCAATGCCAGCATTATGGCAGCGAGTTTCAAATTCTTCCCTGAGGTCGTGGTGATCTTTCTGGCTGTTTTCTGTCACCTCAGGATGAATATGGATTCCATGAATCCGGCTGTTTTCCAATCTGGCGATCAGGATTGCCTGGTCGAGGGCATTCCAGGTATTCTGGGTATCATCGAGAGCAAGGAGTAAATCAGTAAATAGGTACTCTAAAATGGTAAAATCGATGAGTTTTTTTCGCCAGGTGCCGGGAGGAGGACCGCCTTCCAGCACATCCGGGATAATTTTTGCAAGCAGCCTGGACAGGAATTCACGGATGGGTTTTCTTTTTAGGGGGCTGTGCATTTCGGTTAGGTCAGATAATGCCGCTTCAGAACCGATATCCCAGCCTAGTTCCTGTTCCAAGGAACCTCGATGGTTTGCTGCCCATAAGTACAGGTCAGTTTCTGTTCGTTCTGGAAAATCACGCAGCATTCCTCTGCGCCGGATGATATTAACCACGGGTGAAAAAATTTTCTCATACCAGTGTAAAACAGATTCGGAATAAGGAATTTCGCGGTTCTGTTCAATCCCCATGTAATGGCGGTGGACTTCAATGTGTTCTAGCAAGGTAGGATAGGCGCCCGGTTTGGTTGCGTTCAAATCTATTCCGGGTTTTAATTTATCCAGTTTAGTTTTTTCTAAAAATTTTACATACTCGGCTTTTATAATCAGGTCGTCCATTTTTAGATCTTGGGGAAGGTTAACCCGGGATTCAACTTCAGTAATATAAGCTTGAATGGATGTATTTCCCATCTGTTTGGCTACAGAAACCCGGTGATTGCCGTCTTTCACAAAGTAAACCTCACCGATTTTATACACATCGATAGGAGGTAGGCCAGATAACCCTTTTGTTATCGCCATGACACGGGCCCAGCGATTTTGACTGATTGATGCTTTTGGCAGAAATTTCCTCGTAAAATCGTGGTACCGACCAACGCTTCCGACAATAGCATCCAGAGGGATTTCATCCAGCCGCTCAGTGCTCTTTTCAATCGCTTGCATCTGCTGCCGAACCTCTTCATAAGAGAACAGTTCTGCATCCTCAGGATTACCAGTCAACCGGGCAAGCAGCTCCTGAAAAGCCGCGCTTCGACGAGCTTTTTTATAATTGTCTAACGCCTGTACAAAGTCGTTTTTAAGCATTAAATACTCCAGCTTTATTCCTTACCTAGTATATCCGATAAATCAAAACAATATAACTGGATGGATTAGCAGATATAACACCCTGGGGCTAGAGAGGGTTTGAAGTGGAACGATTCCTGGCCGGGAATGAAAACAGCCAATAGATTTGTCTGGTAAACTAAAATCAATAGAGAAATACTTGGAACATCGAGGATTATCGATGAAATATGTTAGCGTTGAAGAAATGATCTCAATTGAAAAAGCTGCGAATGATGCTGGCCATTCATACGAGGCGATGATGGAGGCAGCAGGAAAGGGGCTGGCAGATGTGATCCAGAAAGAATTCGGTCATTCATCACCGAAAATGATCACGGCCCTGGTGGGTTCCGGGAATAACGGGGGTGATGCCTTAGTTGCCCTTGATTATCTGCTTTCCCGGGGCTGGCAGGCTTCAGCTTTGCTGTTCCGGAACCGTTCTCCCCAGGACCCTTTGATGGAACGGGTTCGCGATAACGGAGGTACGATCCTGGATTGCAGTGAGTTTCCCCAGAACCGTGAATTCATTCAGCAAGAGCTTGTTAAAACAAATTTCATCCTCGATGGTGTGTTGGGAACTGGTATAAGACTCCCGATTCGGGAGCCTTTAGATGATCTATTGGGTTTCGTTAAGGAAGAATTGGATGGGCTTAGAACAAAACCACTAATTATTGCAGTAGATTGTCCATCCGGTATTGATTGTGATTCGGGGGAAGCTGCTCAAACATGCCTGAGAGCAGATTTCACCGTAACGATGGCGGCTGTAAAACAGGGTTTACTTCGTTTCCCGGCCTATGATTATGTAGGAAAGCTTCAATTTGTTGAGATAGGATTGCCTGATGGATTACCTGAAATGGGGAATATTAAACGCGAAGTTGTTGAGGCTGAATGGGTTAAGCATATCCTGCCGGAGAGGCCTCTAAATGCTCATAAAGGGGTATTTGGAACTGCTCTTGTCATCGCGGGGTCTGTGAATTATCCCGGGGCTGCTATCCTGGCCGGAAAATCTACCTACAGGATTGGGGCAGGATTGGTCACCATGGCTGTCCCAAAAACGATTTACTCCGGGGTAATTGGGAATGTCCCGGAAGCTACCTGGATCCAGCTGGATGATCTGGATGGGGCGATTTCTTCATCAGCCATTGAACAGATCAAAGAAGCCCTTGAACGACCAACCGCCTGTCTTATTGGTCCCGGGTTGGGAATAAATTATTGTTCCAGGGATTTTCTGAAAAAAGTTCTCCGCCTGAAGAATCTGCCGCCGCTGGTGCTGGATGCAGACGGGTTAAGATTAGCGGCAAGCACCAAGGATTGGCCCGGGACAATTCCCGCCAAAAGTGTATTAACCCCTCACCCAGGAGAAATGTCTTATTTAACCGGTATACCAGTTGCTGAAATTCAGGGAGACCGGGTTGGTGTTGCTGAAAAATATGCACAGGACTGGGATCAAATTTTGGTGCTCAAAGGGGCAAACACTGTGATTGCAGATCCTGGAGGTCAAACAAAAATTCTTGAAGCTGCTAATCCAGCCCTGGCCACAGCTGGTAGTGGCGACGTATTGGCTGGAATTATTACCGGATTGATTGCCCAGGGAATTTCACCCTTTGAAGCTGCTGCCGGTGGTGCCTGGATCCATGCCAGGGCAGGGTCTATTGCTGCGGAGGAAAAGGCTAATGAAGCCTCTGTATTGGCTGGTGATATTTCAGAGGCAATCGGGCAAGTGGTATTTGATTAAGAATTAGATCACTGAAATGAAAAAAAACCCCGGTCATCAACCGGGGTTTTTTGAGAGTAATAAATTTCACCTGTGTAAAGGGAAATTAATCTTTACTTTCTTCAGCAGCTTTTTTACCGCCCTTAGTGACCTTATCAAGTTTTTGTTTCTGTTCTTCCAGAATTACCCGCCCCTGTTCCTGAAGTTTTTTTGCCTGTTCCTGGGCTTTTTTGGTGTATTCCTGGGCTGCAAGCCGGGCATCTTCTGCCGCTTTTTCAGCTTGCTGTCGGGCTTCTTCCACCGTTTCAACAGCCATGTCCTTTAACTCCAGGCTTTTGTCGATGATGACTTTTCGGGTCTCTTCTCCGGATTGAGGTGCTAATAATAAGGCAGTGACAGCTCCGGCTATCCCCCCGAGTAATAACCCGGACATAAAAGCGCCAAATTCATTGCTATTGTCTGACATAGTTCACACTCCTATAGTGTTTATTTGCTCTGTTAATCTTTCTCAGGCTTGAAAAAACTGAGGATTTTATTTAATCCAGCCATGTACTGATTTAATTTTAGCACCGGTTCAACCAGGTGTTCACTCATGAAAGCAGTTGTGCCTCTCAATGTGTTGGCTGTTTCATTAGTTGAGTCGAGGATTGGTTTAATTTCATTTTGAAGAAGCAGTGTCAAACGAGCGAGTTGAATGATGAGAATGACCATCACTCCGCCAATAAGAAGAAACTCTAAAGCCATGAAGATGATAAATATATCCCTCACGCGTCCTGTATCTGTTCCCGGCTGCAGTAAGAGCACCAACCCCACTACAACCAGGGCAAGTATTAACAGGCCGCCGATGATAAAAGCGACTTTTTTCCCGGTTGATTGAGGTTTATTCTCTTGGATTTCTTCTTCTGCGGCAGATAATTCCAAGGGGATAGCTTCCCGAAAAGATTGTTGGGGATCTGTCATAATAGTCAGATTATAACATATTCTCTAAACTCAATAATTATAGCCACCGGAGTACCAAGCAAACCATTATTTCCTATCCTGGCTGAAGAAAATAAGATGTAAATTGGTCGTTGGGTAAACTCATAGATGGATAGGTGGACAGGTCTTTTAAAATAGTCGAGGCTTATCCTGGTTTGCAGATAAGCCCCGTACAGATCAGGTGGAGATGGCGGGAATCGAACCCGCGTCCGAAAGATTCAACCACTCGGATATCTACGAGCGTAGGCAATTGTTCGTTTTTATCAGATGGACTACAACTGCCCAGAGTTTCATCTGATTAGCCGCTGGGACCCGAAAGCCCCACTTAAACCGGAGCAGCGGCGTCATCCGGTTGCACTCCTGCTTTCTGACGTTCATTCTCTTCCAGCAGGAGATTGAAAGAGGTGAACGAGATTGCTTCTGAGGGCAATCGTCTGTCTTACCCTTGCTTATGCAGCGAGGGGAAGAGCAGCATATTCAGTGCGGTTGGCACTTAAAGTTTTGCGCTGATTTAACGAGAGCGGCGCCTCTCGGCTCGCAATCCGGGGCCAATCTCTTCCGTCGATACCTTTCATCCCCGCTGAAATCATTATATCATAGCGGGGTGGAGGATCTGGGGAGACGTAATAGAAGGATATAAGAAACCTTAAGAGGGATTTCTTACTTTGATAATTCCAGTTGTTTATTATCTATTCCCATTCAATAGTGCCTGGCGGTTTGCTTGTAATATCATAAACCACTCGATTTACTCCTGGAACTTCATTTACAATCCGGTTTGAAATTCTTGCTAATAACTCTGCAGGCAGCCGTGACCAATCTGCTGTCATAAAGTCATCAGTGGTTACTGCCCTCAAGGCGATAACATCCTCGTAAGTACGCTGATCTCCCATGACACCCACCGTTTTTACTGGAAGAAGGACAGCAAAACACTGGGATGTTCCCTGGATTGAGGAATTTTCTGATGTTCTTATCAGATCAGCTTCTTCCAGTTCAGTGATAAAGATATTGTCAGCAGCCCGCAATCGTTTAACCCTCTCTTGGGTGACTTCTCCCAAGCAGCGAATTGCTAAACCAGGCCCTGGAAAAGGCTGGCGCCAAACCAGGGAATCAGGAAGTCCGAGAGCTTTGCCAATTTTTCTTACTTCATCCTTAAAAAGGTACCTAAGCGGTTCTACCAGTTTGAAATCCATTTCTTCTGGCAGGCCACCGACATTGTGGTGTGTTTTGATGGTTTCAGTATGAACCCTGTCCGCTGAATAAGACTCAACCACGTCCGGGTAAATGGTACCTTGGACTAAAAACTCTGGATGATCTAGAGCCCGGGCTTGCTCTTCAAAAATTCGAATGAAACGATTTCCAATTTTAGAACGCTTTTGTTCCGGATCGACAATACCTTTCAGGTCTTGAAAAAAGAGGTCTGCTGCCTGGATAGTATGCAGATGCATTCCCAGCGATTCCTGAAATGACAAAATTACCTGTTCCTGCTCATCTTTCCTGAGCAGTCCGGTATCTACAAAAACAGACTCCAGTTGAGTACCGACGGCTTTATATACAAGAGCTGTCGCGACGCTGGAGTCAACGCCTCCACTTGCCGCTGAAAGAACTCGGGATGGCCCTACCTGATTCTTGATCTGGTCAATACTCTGATCGATAATTGATTCAGGGGTCCATCCGGGATTCATATGGCATATATTAAACAGGAAATTCCGGACAATTTCTTCACCGATTGGAGTATGTTTTACTTCGGGATGAAATTGAACGCCATAAAATCGTCGGGTTGGGTCGCCCATAGCTGACAGCGGGGAGTTTTCAGTTTTTGCCAGAGATACAAAACCGGGTGGAAGTGTTTTTATGCGATCTCCGTGCGACATCCATGCTACGTGAGTACCTTCGGGAATCAGCAGGTTTTCCTTGCTGACTTCCAGGGCAGATTTACCATATTCCTTATCTGTAGAGGGAATCACTTCACCACCCAGGGCATGGGTAAGCGCCTGCATCCCGTAGCAGATTCCCAGAAGAGGAACTTCTAAATCCAGGAGGTAATGGGGCAGTGTTGGAGCATCAGGCATATAAATAGAGGCTGGCCCTCCCGATAATATAATCCCCCTGGGATTGAGATCAACAACTGTACTCTGATTTGCGTTCCAGGGAAGCTGTTGACAGAATACAGATTGATCTCGCACAAGCCGTGTGATCAGTTGCGTATATTGTGATCCAAAATCCAGAATAACCAGCGTGTCTTGAGTCATAGTTAATATAAAGTGATCGTATCGCCTTCCATGGATTTAATCCGCGCGAGTGAGTGAACAGGTATATTTAATTTTTCCAACCGTTCCCGGCCGGATTCGAATGTCTTTTCGATTAATGCACCTACCCCGACAATGTTGGAGCCAGCCGTTTCTGCCAGGCGGATTAAGCCTAATATTGTCAATCCAGATGCTAAAAAGTCATCG
>Ga0255381_10072_pt1 | contig 10474 bp, 10 predicted proteins | sample ANMaggSSYBR01E10_FD_182108 | JGI IMG/M metagenome (GOLD analysis project Ga0255381, IMG submission 182108) | Sediment cell enrichment communities from methane seep in Santa Monica Basin, California, United Staets - ANME aggregate JGI... | ecosystem: Environmental > Aquatic > Marine > Cold seeps >...
GCTCCCGGACCTAAATCCAGGATCCAATCTGCGGTTTCGATAGTCTCGGCATCATGCTCAACGACCATCACAGTGTTTCCCAGATCACGCAATCCTTCCAGAGTACGCAGCAGCTTGCCATTATCTCGGGGGTGTAAACCAATGGAAGGTTCATCCAGTACGTACAGCACACCCATCAGGTGCGATCCAATCTGGGTAGCCAGCCGGATGCGCTGGGCTTCTCCCCCGGAAAGTGTGCCGGCTGATCGGCTCAGGGTCAGATAATCCAGACCAACATCTACCAGGAATCCAAGGCGTTCAGTTAACTCGCGCAGAACCCGGTCAGCAATGATTTGCTGACGGTCGTTTAATGGAGATTCAGCTCCCTGGAGACGGTTCACCCAATCAAGCGATCTCTGGATTGGCCAGGTGGAAATATCCACAATATTAAATTCATCAAGGGTAACAGCCAGCGCTTCAGGGCGAAGTCGGGCGCCGAGACAGGAGGGGCAGGGATGATCGTTCATATAACCCATAATGCGAGTTCGCATATATTCGGATTGGGTTTCTTTAAACCGCCTCTCCAGATTGTTGATCACCCCTTCAAAGGCTCGGTGAAATTCATATTCCCTGCCGTCTTTATTTACATAGGTAAGTTTAACTTCTTCCCCTTTTGTCCCATAAAGAAGGAGAGACTGATTATCATCCGATAATTTATGGTAAGGTTTTTCCAGATCCACCTTATAAGCATTGGCAGCCCCCACCAGGAACCTCCAGTAATATCCGCCTTGCGCTCGCGGGCCACCCCATTCTGTGGCATCAATTGCGCCAGCCATTACAGAGAGAGTCTTATCTGGAATTAATAAGTTAACGTCCACCTCAAGTTTGGTGCCTATCCCTTCACAAGTCGGGCAGGCGCCATGCGGCGTATTAAAGGAAAATGTACGGGGTTCAATTTCTGGAAAACTAAGGTCGCAAACCGGGCAGGCCAGATGCTCAGAATAATTTGTGATTACTGGTTTTTTTGGATCTGAAACATCATAGATAATCAGGTAGCCATCGCCGTATTTTAATGCTGTCTCAACGGAATCTGTTAATCGGGAGCGGAAGTTGTTCTGTTCCTCATCTGTCTCAAATTTCTGGATTACCAGTCGGTCTACAACAGCCTCGATAGTATGCTGTTGATAGCGTTCCAGCTTAATATCTTCTTCCAGGCGTCTGATTTCACCGTCAATTCTCGCCCTCACAAAACCGGATTTCTGGATCTCCTCGAGGATTCCCTGGTGTTCTCCCTTTCTTCCTTTAATCACTGGCGCGAGTATATTAAAACGGGTCCCCTCCGAGAAACCCTCGATGTGCTCAACGATTTCCTGGGCTGACTGGGTGGTAACTTCCCTGCCGCATTCAGGACAGTGAGGAATACCCGCTCTGGCATACAACAAACGCAGGTAATCATAAATTTCTGTGACTGTACCCACGGTGGAGCGGGGGTTTTGGGATGTTCCCCGCTGGTCTATTGAAACTGCGGGAGATAAACCCTCAATATACTCCACATCAGGTTTGTCCATTTGCCCCAGGAACTGGCGCGCATAGGACGACAATGATTCAACATAACGGCGCTGACCTTCCGCAAATATGGTATCAAATGCGAGAGAGGACTTTCCAGATCCAGAAAGCCCGGTAATAACCACAAATTTATCGCGGGGTATCTCAACCGTAATATTTTTCAGGTTATGTACTTTTGCACCAACAACTTTGATCTTGTTTTCCATAATAAAATCAAACCACATCCAAGATTGAGTGAGCTTCAGGAATTCCTGCGCTTTGCCAACACCCACAGCAGGCCCAGAGATTATACCAATTCTACGTTTTATCTGGGTTGAGATGGGTACAAATAAACAAAGATCCCCAAAATCTACGCCAATGGGGGATATCCAGAAGTCAATTGCTAGCGAGTTCTTGTAAATACGGGCCAGTCGAAAATCAGCCAGGCCAGCGGAATACCAGTATGACATTTCAAAGTGTACATTACGGGAACTATGATTATTCAAAAGATTGAAGTATAATCACTTTCTGCAAGAAAACCCGAAAATGAGGGAAAAACAGGGAGCCAGCAGGAGGTTTGATGAATATAACATGGCACGGGCATTCATGTTTCCGTTTGACAGAAAGAGGTAAGGCTACAATAGTTACTGATCCTTATAACCACAAAAAAATCGGTTATAACGAACTAGATCTGTCTGCCGACATCGTTACTGTCAGCCACGACGCGCCCGGACATAACCATGCAAAAATCATCCGCAAACGGAAGTCACAACAGCATGTCATTACCGGTCCCGGTGAATACGAAATCGGAGAGGTTTTCATCACTGGAATCCGAACCAATCATCAAGGAAAAGAAGATGCTCTGCGGAACGTGATGTATATCTTTGACTATAACGGGGTTCTTGTAGCTCACCTGGGAAACCTGGGCAGGGTACCGAGCCAATCAGATGTCAAATCTATCGCTGGAGATGTCCACGTTGCCCTGGTTCCGGTCGGAGGAGGCAGCAGTTTAACAGCATCCAAAGCAGTGGAAGTTATCCGAATCCTGGAACCCAGTTATGCCATTCCCATGTATTACCATACAGAGGAAAGTAAAGTAGAACTTGACCCCCTGGAGAATTTTATCAAAGAGATGGGATTAGAAAAAGTGGAACCCCGTCCCGATCTGAGCATCACCAGCACCCGCTCCAGCAATGAAACCAACGTGATCGTTCTGGACTACGCCCAGGAATCCGAATAAAGGGTACCTGCATGACTGTAAAATTACTCATGACCTGGGACATTTTACCCAACCGGGAACAGGAATATTTCGAATTTGTAATCAGTGATTTTCTCCCGGAAATCAAACAATTAGGCATCCGGCCAGTGGATGCCTGGTATACGATGTATGGCGATCAACCGCAAATCATGGTATCGGCAAATTCTCAGAGCCAAACTGCGCTGAATGTAGCTATGGCAACCAAAGAATGGCAGCGATTACTGGACAATTTGTTAAATTTTGTGGAAAATTTTTCTTATAAAGTTATTTCTGCCCAGACTGGTTTTCAGTTATAATCAAAATCCCCAAAAAGGATTCATTAGTGGACTCTTCCAAACCCAGGAATATAAAATTGCGGATCAATATCGGCGTTGGATTAACTATCATAGGATTCCTGGTATTTATCCTTGGCGCCGATCCGGGAATTTTTAGCCTGGATCGCAGTCCTGTTGTAGGGTTTGTCCAAACTGCTACTTTTTCAACCGGTCTGGCAATGATATGCCTGGGTGGTTTTATCGGACTAAAAGCTTGTCAAAGGGCAGATCACTCGCAAACACTTGCCCAGGATATTGGAGTGCGCCTGGTTGCTACCGGCTACTTAATCGCCCTGGTATCCGGTATGGCTGATGTGTTTGGTTTTGGCACTCAGGCATATCCGGCTTTACCTTTCTTTGGACCCATGCAGGCTGCTGGAGTCATTGTTGGAGAAATTATCATCGCCGTTGGTTTCCTGCTATACTTACCTCTCCCTTCCTCACAGCCTAAAGCTTGACAAGGCCAAATCGAACGAGTAAAATTGGCGATGCATTACCAAGGGAAAACTATCGGGCCGAGATAGCTCAGTCGGTAGAGCACTTGACTGAAAATCAAGGTGTCGCCAGTTCGAGTCTGGCTCTCGGCACTCAAATGCGGGCGTAGTTTAGTGGTTGAACGTCTCCTTGCCAAGGAGAAGGTCATGGGTTCGAATCCCATCGCCCGCTCTTATTCAAGCTTTGGCTGGTGGCAGATGGCTGACACATAACAGCCATCGTCCATCAGCTTCTTAATATCAAGGCGACGTAGCCAAGTGGTAAGGCAGAGGTCTGCAAAACCTTTAGCATGGGTTCGATTCCCATCGTCGCCTCTTTTATTTTAAAGGCAATCACCTCACCGGCTGCCCGCGGTGAGGTGATTGCGTATCTAAGGAGGAGAAGAAATGGGGCTTACCCCATAAGAAGCTAAAATAATCTTGATAACTGCATAATAGCTTAAAACAAACCAGAATCAGTTATCAAAATCGTTAGCTTTGGGGATAAAAGATCCAAACATTCATTATCCCAACTGGAAAATGGCGGGGAAAGGGGGTTCTTTTGCCTACTCGTTAAAAAATTCAGGGAGCCAGGTGAGCGAATCCAGGTCAAGATAGTTATTTAGGGTGGAAAAGAAATCCTCCCCGGTTGAGATTTGATTTGAGTAACTCCTGGCATATTCTTTAATAAATGAACTAAACTTATCCTCCCCCATTGAACTGCGGAGCTTATCCATAAACTTTGCTCCCTGCAAATAAGTGGCGTTCCGGTATGCAAGGTACCGATCAGTAAATTCGCGAAAATCATATATGGAACGATTTATTACTCCATACGGTTGATAATGATTAACCCGGGTCGCCCACCACCAACTTACAGAGTCCGGGTAGAATTTTTCATAATATAGCAGCTCGCTGAAAGTACAGAAAGATTCATCCAGCCAGGGTTCCAGGGCTTGATCATTGGCAACCTGCCCGTACCACCATTGGTGAGCTGTCTCATGGGCAGCGATGCTTATCAAATAACTCTGTTCTGATCCATTATAAGTATCAAAGAATGCCCGACTCTGAAAATAAAGCCCTTCGTATTCCATTCCATGGTTAAAATCGGCCTGTACCATGGACAAGGTAGATTGATTGTAGGGACCAAAATATTCAGAGAACAGGGTTAACGCCTCAACTGTGGTGTTAAATGCGGCTTTGCCGGGAATCATATAGGGTGGAAAAACATACCCATAGACTATTGTGCCATTCACTTCCTGTTCAAAAACCTGGTAGTCCGGGCTGATAGAAAAAACGAAATTCCTCCCCTGTTCCAGCGTGTACAAGTGTTTGTTCTCATCTTGAACAGCAATTGAACTCGCGGCTACCACCAGGTCCGGACCGTTAAATAATTCTAGTGAAACCTCGAAATTGGCTGCCGGGTAAACCAGATACTCCCCAAAAATCCAGGGATCATGCACTACCCATCCCCCATCCTCGTGGTAGGGAGGAACCATCGGGTACCAGTCCACCAAATTGATCTGTCTTGCTGTATATCCAAACGGGGAAGGTCCGTATCCCGCCCGGTCATTTTGAATTGGAATCTCCAATTTGTATTGAATCGATAGTTCTTTCATCTCTCCCGGCAGCCAGGGCTGCTCAAGGGGAATGGTTAATCGAACCCTATCCAGAGAGTATTCCTCCACGGGGATGTCCCCCTGCCAGTTGATGCCCTGGATAGTAAAAACATTAAACCAGTCGTTGGGGGGTACAACCAGAAGAATCTCCATCAATGGACCCTGGGCGGGATGAGGAAGAAGAATATTCTCTTCCACAATGACCTGATGGTTGTAATAGTCCAGTTCAGCAATAATTTGATATTGAATATCTTCCGGAACTAATTCGGCGGGTTGTCCTTCTTCATCGGGCGTAGGAGAAACAGGCACCTGGCTCGCGCCCACAGTTGGCTCCAATTGCGTTTGAGGAGGATCGCTTACAACAATTATTGATGTGGCAGTTGGGATAATTGGAGTCTCCTCTGATCCGCAACCTGTCAAAAGCATCTGCGCAAAGATCAAAATTCCCAGCAGGTAAACTGGTTTTTGGACGAAGGAAGGCTTTAGGCTCATTAATTGTTTTTTCTTTTTATTCATTCAGCTGCCAGAATTACCCGGTTCTAAAAACTGGATCACCAACCTTGCTTCATGAATTAAATCAATCTCTGGTGGAAGCTGGTGGTCTTCATTAACCCGTTGAATCAACCTGCTGACTGCAAGTTGGACCCGATCGGGCAATTCTTCTGTGTCTTTAAGTGTCTTCAGGGATTGAAATGAATTTTCTACCTTGACAATCTTCTGCTGACGGTCTAGAAATAACTGCGCTGCTGTACCTGCAGCCCGCCGGGCACAGACCCGGGCTCTTCCCTCGTTGCCTTCTTTCCTGGATTGTTTAGCCAGAAGAAGTTCCCCCTGGATTTGAATCTGGGTTTCTGCCGGTTTCATGCACAGGATTATACCGTAGACAGGATTTCTTTTCCGAGAGAGCGGTGTGGGTTTCTCAAGGGATTAACTCAATTTTATTGCCTCTCCAGCAAGCTTGTCCACCCGCTCATTAAGTTGATGACCGTCATGCCCCCGCACCCAGTGCCAATTTACATCATGTTCAGTAATCACCGCGTCCAGTTCTTGCCATAAGTCTGCATTGGCAAGGGGACTTGTCTTTCCTGGTTTACCCCTCCGCCAACCCAGTTTCTTCCAATTTTGAATCCATTCTGTAATGCCTTTCTTAAGATATTTCGAATCAGTATAAATGTCAACTTGACAAGGTTCCTTTAATGCCCTTAATGCCATTACAGCAGCAGTAATTTCCATCCGGTTATTGGTGGTTTTGCTCTCTGAACCGCTGAGTTCTTTTTCAGTTTTTCCGAATTGCAGTAAAGCGCCCCATCCACCCGGTCCAGGATTTCCGGAACAAGCTCCGTCTGTATAAATCGTTACCTGTGGTTTGTTTTTCATAAAAACCCTTTCTTATAGATGACATTAAACTGATTTTCCAGCCGCAAGACAGTAATATATGGATTAGAAATAAGGCTTGGAGAAAATCTATTCCTGGGAATACTCTACCAGCTCAGCTGCTGTTTGATCAAGCATCTCCAGCAATTGTGATATCTCCCCTGGATTTTTCCCGAATAAGTCTTCAAAAGCATCACCTAATGCCTGGCGGACAATTTCCCAGGACGGGTGCAGCGGATCTGCCTGCCCATATTTCAACAGATTTAATCCCTGTGACCAATGCGGATTGTCAGTTCGATAATCTTCCAAATATTCCAGTGCTTCTTTCCGGGTCGGGTAATAATCGCTGTATTGGATCCACTCCGCCTGTACTTCGGGTGATATCAGATACTTGAGAAACAACCAGGCGGCCAGTTCCTCTTCAGGGGAGGTATTAAATATAACGCCTGATTGAATGTTGGCCGAGACGGACTTGGATCTAAGAGATCCGAGAAATGGAAGCATAATCCAATCATCCGGGCGTCCGGTTTGGTTGGCTTGCATGCTTATCTGGTTCATATTCTGGGATGAATTCATTATAACCAAAGCATCCCGCTGATTAAATTTTTCAAATTCGATCTCGCGAGCAATCGGGTTCGGGTATCCCGAGATCATATAACCGCAGCCATCCTGTCCTAATTTAATCCAATCCCTTGCAACATCATATACTTCTTGCGAAGAAAATTCATAATCTCCCTTATCCAGATCCAGGATCACTCCGTTGTAAGCGTATATCCAGGAAGTGATATTGTCTGCATCCGGATACATCAATAAACCACCCGCTAATTCCTGGGAGCTCTCAGTTCTTTCTTGGATGGCAGCTGACGCAGTGCACACCTGATCCTTGAGTTCCTCAAAAGTTCCGGGCGGTGAGGAAAAACCCAATTCCCCTGCCCAGGTCTGGTTGTAATACAGCACCTGAATAGTCTGTGTAAAGGGGATCCCAGGACGAATATCCCCATCGAGGGTAAATGACTCAAAAATATCTGAATAAAAATCGTTCCGCATAATACTAGATAATCCCACAACAGGATCGTCAATAAAATGGCTGAGATCGGCGGTAAGACCAGCTCTATACCACCTGCCCAGATGGACAGTATCACTGATCATTAGGTCTGGAACAACCCCTTCTTGAAGGGCTATCTCAATAGTATCCATTGGATCAAGAGTTAACCCTTGATCAACGGCGTTCACCTTTACTCCCCAATCATTATCCAGATTAAATTTATCGACAATAGCATTAATCCCTTCCCCGGGTTTGTCTAAATCCCAGATATACCAGAATTCAAGCTCAATTCCCCTCAAACTTGACCAGGGAATACCCATAGGATCCGGGACCGGTGTAGCGCTCGGATCCGCTGAAGCGCTGATGGCAGTAAAAGTTGCAGGATGAATGGTCCTAATCAGCGATGTTGTCGGAGAGACGTCCGGTTGATCAACCGCAATCCCTTCACAGGCCGCTGCAATAATAACCAGGAGAAGCAGCTGTAATACCAGCAAGATGTTGATCTTTTTTCTTTTCATGATAATTTAATCTAGGACTAAGTTCGGTAAGAACAACCCTATTGTAACAAAAAGCAAGGTACTCAAACGTACCTTGCTTATATTAATTTCAATTTCTGGCAGTATTACTGAAGGAAATTCCAGGGATTTACTTTCGACCCCAGGTAAATCATTTCAAAGTGCAGGTGGGGTCCGGATGAATTTCCTGTGGATCCAAGACCGGCAATGACCTGCCTCTGAGCCACACTTTGACCGCAGCCGACGTGGATGGAGTTCAAGTGGGCATAAAGCGTCTGCCAGCCATTGCCATGATCAATTACGACTAAATTTCCGTATCCGTGGTTGCTCCAGCCAGCATAAACTATCACGCCGTTATCAGAAGCCCAAATCTGATTCCCTATACTGCCGGCGATGTCAATTGCCGGGTGCCCAGCGCCGGGATTGTAATCATAGCCGGAAATCCAGCGTTCCGTTGTTGGCCAGAGAAATACGCCTACACCCACTGATCCGGTGTAAATCGCGCCGCAGTGACCGGGACCGTACGTAGCAGCAATGGCAGGGTTATTCCGTGTAATTGCAGGGGGTCCGTAATCAACCAATTCACGCTCCCCGCCCGGAACTATCAACTGCTGTCCGACTGCAAAAACAGGATTATCAATATCAAAATCGTAAATATCAATCTTGTTGCCGGGCCATCGGATAATTTCCAGGGGATCAACACCGTAATACTCGGCAACCTTGATTAAACTTTCCCCCTCCCTCCACTCGTGGTAAGTGCCGTTTATTGGGAGAATATTCAATTCCTGACCGGGTTGAAGTGTGTGAGGATTATCCTTCAGGGTATCAAAGTTACCCCATAATACTGTCTCCGGTTTTAACCCGTAAGTTTCAGCAATACCAAACAACGAATCGCCTTGTTCTACCGTGTAAATTAACACATCCACCCGGGCTCTGGTAGGAATGGAGGTATGAATCGTAGCCACCCGCTGGATACCATACTGAAGATTCGCCTGATCAATAACAAAACTGGGCATTTCCAAAGCTCCCCCAGAGGCTCCTGTCTGACCCTCAACCTGGTCTCCCCCATCCGACTCTTCGGCAAAGACAGTTAAATTACCTGGGACATTCTGTGAATTAAGATAAAACGCACGCATGGCGATGACAGCAATCGTTACCAGCAGAACCACTCCCGCTATTGTTCCTATCCGTTTACCGTTTTCTCCCTCTAAAATATTACCCAGAAGTTTCCGGAAACCAGATAAGAACCCTGTGGTGTGTTCTGGTTGAGATTGATTCGCTCCATCTTCCCTGTGATGGTTATCCATATTTTTACTGCCTCCGCGGTAACTATATCATCAGCTCTGAACAGCGTCAAGAAGCGTGATTCTATTCTAATAATCCCTTAACAGACGATGAAACATCAACTTTGAAGGCAATTCTTTCTGTCTTTTCAGGCAAGATGGCTTGTCCGTTCCCCTTCTCTATGGCACAATTAGGAAGACTAATTTGAAAGAGGTAAACCATGTCACGCTGGACACTTTTTTTTGTTGTGCTGCTTCTGGGTTTAGGGCTGGGGTTACTCTATGGCTGGGTAATTAATCCCGTAAGTTACCAGGACACTACTCTCGACACCCTGAGAATTGACTATAAAACTGACTACACTCTCATGGTTGCAGAAGTGTACCATCAATCCAATGATCTCGATTGGGCGATGAACCGGTTAACTTTATTAAAGAATGAATCCCCGCTGCACACTATCGAAGAGTCGTTAAAATTTGCGTCCCAAGCTGAATATACACTGCCGGATATGTTCTTGCTGCGCGATCTGCACAATGCCCTGAAGGAGAATAACTAATCCAATGGATCAAAATCGCGGGAACTGGTATTTATTAACGGGTTTGATCCTCGGTTTACTCATGGGAATAGTTTACTCCTGGGTAATTTCTCCTATCTCCCAGGTAGATACCCATCCAAGCTTGCTGAGAACAGATTATAAGGATATCTACCGTTTATTAATTTCGCGGGCATACCAGGCCAACAATAATCTTCCCCGGGCAGAAGCCCGATTGAACTTAATAGGTGATGATGAACCCGCCTTGGCGTTAGCTGCCCAGGCACAACGTTTTTTAGCTGAGGGGGGAGATCATGAGATGGCCGTCATTCTCGCCAATTTATCCGCAGCTCTTCAATCCCATGAGGCAGCAGAGAACCCGCCTGTCCAATCTACAGAAACTGCTGCAGCTACCGACTCGCCTGAAAAGACAGAAGAAAATGGGGAAAATAACCCGGACAACCCCGCCACTTCCCCAGTAAGATTCATCTGATTCGTTCTGACAGGTGGGTACCTCAACGTCAGATACGATCAGCCCGCTG
>Ga0255381_10073_pt1 | contig 10390 bp, 8 predicted proteins | sample ANMaggSSYBR01E10_FD_182108 | JGI IMG/M metagenome (GOLD analysis project Ga0255381, IMG submission 182108) | Sediment cell enrichment communities from methane seep in Santa Monica Basin, California, United Staets - ANME aggregate JGI... | ecosystem: Environmental > Aquatic > Marine > Cold seeps >...
TAAAGCTAAACTTGTTGACTGGGTGTTGACAGAGGCGGAACGCAAGGTAAAAATTAACTTGGTTTTAGTGGATCGAGGTTTTTTCACAAAAGATGTCATAAGGGTTTTAGAGATGCATCATCTGAAATTTTTATTTCCAGTTCCTAAGAATAAACTGGTCAAACAGATGATCGAAGATGCTCATAAATCAAAAAATTTTGTTGCCAAGTATGAGTTCAAACAAAGGAAAAAAGTTGTTGGATCATTTACCATCTTCTTTCTTTTTAATCCAGATTCTAAAGAAAGAACAATATGGAAACGGTATCATGTATTTGGTACGAATCTTCCAGTTTCAAACAATACGAGAAAAGATCTTGCAGAGATTTATCGAATGAGATGGGGTATAGAAACATCATATAGGGTTGAAAAACACGATTTCCTTGCAAAGACTACATCAAAATCATATAAATTCAGGTTATTTCTTTTCCTTGTAGTAGTGATTCTCTACAGTTTCTGGATGACAACCCGAATAGTATATGGTGAAAAGTTCTATGCGAGAAAATGGAAGAATTCAATCTATGTCATTTTGTATTCTTCGTCACTTCAATCAGTTGAAACTATAAAAGATTCAGAGATAAAAACTGTTGATTTCTGAGATATTGACTAGCGTAAGCTAGGTTAAGTTTCACTATCTTCGGTTAAATAACAATGGAATGAATGATAGAAATCATACATTCATTGTGCCTTTGCATCAATTGAAATCGGAGAGCATTAGATTACTGCATGTATCACAATCTAGTTGCGGAGGTACTGAATTTCCGATCTAGACTGCTACAGCATGTCCAAAGGCTACGGTTCCTGAAATCTTTTCTATTTTTACCTTAATCATAGAACCTTTAACTGCACCAGGCACATAAACAATATATTTGTCAAAATATGCAACACCATCTCCCTTCCTGCCAACGTCCTTTATTGTCAAATCGTAGGTCATTCCCTCCTTCAGAGTTTCAGATGGTTGTTGTATCGTCTTCTTCCTACGAGATTTCACTGAACGGAAGGCACCACATGCATCACATCTAACCAAAATAGTTCTACCCTGTTTAACAAGATGTGTATCAGGCCTATTGCATTCAGAACACATGACGTATGTGTCAATATAATCTTTCAGTTTATCCTGTATTTGTTTGGCAGGTATTTTACCTTGAAATACTACTCTGCCGCTAAGGATTTCGCCTGAAGTGCCTAACCCCCCTAAAAGAAACTTTAAGACATGATCTGGATCGCGGTTAACTGCATCAGATATCTTGTCGAAATTTTTTATAAACGTTGTGTTTCCTTCGTAGAATATTTCTGCCTTTGGTAACTTGAAACGATCTTCAACAAATTCCCTGGTTGAAGTATTTTCCTGAACCTTTTTCAATAATTTCCTGTAATCTAAATCAGACATATTGCTACTGGTCAATGCAACAGGTGTCTAAAAAACTTCCGTTGAGAAAATATCTTACCGGCGATGAATTTTAGAAAAGCAAGTTCGTATCTAATATCTAATGATATTGGATTTTGCTTTTACCCCAATTACAGACAATCCATCTCTCATTGCTTTTTCAGCAACATCTAATTTCCTAGTAAATATCTTGCTATTCCCCTTTGTCCAGTGCCAAACATATTCTGACATTTCTCTCCCCCACAATTACTATACTCAGCGTTAACCTAACAATAGCATCTTTAAATATTTTTTTAAATTTTGAAGTCAGTGTGTTTTTAAAAACTAGCCAATCAATAAAAGAAACTTATATTATAGGCAGAAGAAATAAGGTGACAGATACGGAAAAATCAAGATATGGTGCGGGGATTTCAGAGTATTTAGTGTTGGGATCTAACTGGAAAAACTGTAAATCCAAAAAGGATTAAAGACGTTTTGAAAGTAATTCATAAGCAAAATCGCTAGTTCACAAATAATTTAATATACTTTCAAGAGTTACTCGCCAAGAAATAATGTGGCAATAACATCCAATATAAGTTATTATTAGAAAGGTAAAATTAATATATTGGCTTGTTATCCCAAAAGGATACTGCAGAAAAAATCAAGTTAAAAGATCAGTTTAAGGAGAAGTAGACATGGTAGAGTTTAAGGTAACAATAAATGACACGAAAAACGGTAAATCACATCAGGTGCAGGTTAGCGGGCATCATGCCAACTCATTGATAGGTAAAAAAATTGGTGATGAAGTAGATGGAATATTCATATCACTCCCCGGATACAAGCTACAGGTTACTGGTGGAACTGATAAAAATGGATTTGCGATGAGAAGGGACCTCCCAGGAATGAGTAGAAGAAGATTATTATTAAGTAAAAGTTCGGGATTTAAACCAAAAGAAAAAGGACTTAGGAAAAAAAAATCTGTTAGGGGGAACACGGTAAATCAGGACATCGTTCAAATAAATATGAAGGTTACTAAACACAGCTCTAAGCCTATAGATAAACTCATCAACATAGAAAAAAAGGATGAGGGCGAGAAAAAAGAGGAGCAATAATGAGTTTACCAGGTCAGCCCGAGATAAACATAGGTATGATCGGTCATGTCGATCATGGAAAAACAACGCTTTCCCAGAGATTAACTGGAAAATGGACCGATGAACACTCTGAGGAATTAAAGAGAGGTATATCTATAAAGTTGGGTTATGCTGATGCTGCATTTTATAAATGTCCTAATTGCGATGACCCTCAATGTTATAGCACTACAAAGAAATGTTCATCGTGTGGCGGTACTGCTGAGTTATTGCGTGTTGTTTCTTTTGTTGATGCACCGGGTCACGAGACTCTTATGGCAATCATGCTTTCTGGCGCTGCTATTATGGATGGTGCGGTGCTTGTTATTGCCGCAAATGAGCAATGCCCTCAGCCTCAGACTAGAGAACATCTGACCGCCCTTGATATAGCAGGTATAAAAAATGTTGTCATCGTACAGAATAAAATAGATCTAGTATCGGAAAAAAATGCTATAAAGAATTATGAGCAGATTCTGAAATTTGTCGAAGGTACATGCGCAGAGAATGCACCAATTATACCTGTGAGTTCTCACCACGACATTAATATTGAGGTACTTATCAAGGCAATGGAAGAACATATTCCTACCCCTAAAAGAGATTTGAACAAACCCCCGTTAATGTATATAGCCAGAAGCTTTGATATTAACAAACCTGGAGCAAATCCTAGTGAATTGAGGGGAGGTGTAATGGGTGGATCGTTACTTCAAGGTGTTCTGAAAAAAGGTGAGGAAATTGAAGTAGCCCCTGGCAGGAGAATTGAGTTAGAGGGTAAAAAAACCTTTGAAAAGATCAGAACAATTGTTGATTCTTTATTTACGGGCGGTAAGTCTGCAAAAGAGGCTAAACCCGGAGGATTAATTGCTATTGGAACAAGTCTTGACCCAGCTAGAACAAAATCAGATTCTTTTGCAGGTAGAGTGGTTGGTAGACCTGGAGAGCTACCAGAAACGTTGGAAAGTTTTAATTTATCTATAACTTTACTCAAGAGAGTAGTAGGAACCATAGAAGAAAAAAACGTTGAACCAATAAAAACAAATGAACCACTCATGCTTACTATTGGCACAGCCACTACAGTTGGAATCGTGTCAGAGTTTCATGGAGAAAAGATCGGTGTTAAATTAAAATTACCTGTTTGTGCTGAAGAAGGACAAAGAATTGCAATAAGCAGAAGGATTGACAGTAGATGGCATCTGATAGGATATGGCGAAATAGAGAAGAAAAAATAGTGATTCTCGATAGTAACGCCCCAATGATGCTTTTTGAATTTTCTATTGATTTAGAGGATGAGTTAACCCGTTTACTGGGAAAATATCATACGGTTGTTCCTAAACCAATTATTAAGGAATTAGAATTTTTGTCAAAGCACGGAAAAGGCAAAAAGAGACTTATTGCAAAACCCGCTTTGGAGTTTGTAAAAAGATATGATGTGGTCGATGTAGATGAAAAGGGAGATAATGCCGTTATGCATTTGGCCAAGAAACTTTCTGGGATTGTTTTAACCAATGATCGTGAATTGAGAAAGAGACTCAGAGCGGAATCTTTGCATGTTATATACCTGCGAGGAAGAAATCGATTGGTTTTAGAGTAGGAGTACATGCTTGTTTGGAAAGTTTTTATAAATTAGACCTGCATTCCAGGTTACAAATTCATCATTTGAAATGTCGGGGTGGCTCAGCCTGGTTAGAGCGCCTGACTCATAAGCACAGCTGAAGGGTTCGTCATTTAGCTATTTCGCTAAGATATCAGGAGGTCGCGGGTTCAGATCCCGCTCCCGACATTTATATTATATAACGAATCGTCTGGCTGTTTAGTTTAAAACGCTGACAGATGCATTTAGCTTGTTGGAAAACTCCACTACCCATAACATAGAGTGATGAAAACATAAGTATATCGAAAGTAAATCAGATACGGAGTTGTAATAATGATGAACGAAGAAAAAATAGAAACAGAGAAACGATCAGTGCGCCTTAATGGAGAGATTGAATACAAAGCTTTTACGGAATTGTAATTTGAGGTAGATAAAAATGTCTCACCCTAAAAATTCTGATGTCGTCAAATGTACACTACAATCACTTTGTACTGTGGCAGGTAGGAGATCCAGTGAAAAATTCGCAAATAATGTTATGAGTGCCATAATCAAAACGCTCGAACGAAAATATGTTTTTCTAAAGTATGTTAAAATCGAGGCAAAAAGCTCTACGGATTCTATTGTTGTTTCTCCTCAAATAGATTCTTTTGAGCTATCCGAAGTATGCAAAGCCGTTGGGGCTGTTATCAGAGTAGTGCAATTGGATCTTAAGGATACAGCCGGCCTGTTTCTTATAAAAGAGTTTGAGAAATATGCTGGAGAAGAGGTTATTTCTACGATTATAAATAATGGCGTAGATCTAGACATTACGCAGCTGGAGCAACAGCATTTCCATAGTCAGCGGAGAAAGAAAAAATTTATTGCCGGTGACGTGAGCTTGTTGGGCTATACCTGGGGCGATGTCTCATCTTGGAAATACGACGATAGAAACAAGGTTTGCGTTCTTTATAACAAAGCTGGTGGCGTGTTAGACCAGTTAAATTTAGATGTAATTATAAAGAATCATGTCGATGAACTAACAAAAATTGATGAGGAAGAAGAGTTTCAAGAAGGTACAAAAGAAAAGATAGAACTTAACGAAAAAGAACGTAAACTTTTGAAGATGATGCATTCACAAGATATCGACGTTGAGATGGCTGTGGCATTACTTCACGTGTCCCGTGAAGGATTAGATCAGATGATACGCAAGTTAACAAGAATTGAACTGTTAAGGCATATTGATTTTGATGTAGTGACACTAACTGAGGTGGGTATAAATTACCTAGCAGAAAAAAAGATGTGAAAAATTGATAGCGATATAGTTATGAGATCTGTCCCTTCAACATTGGCATGCTTGGCCTTCGATTTTTATGTATACCTCTGGTCTCGATCGCGAAAAATTGAATTTTCCTCTAAAAATTAGATTGTTCGGACAATTGAAGAAAATAGTATCTGGCCAACGATGATTGTAATAGTCAAGACTATGACCGCTGTTGGCATAATCTTTCCAAGAGAGTACATATATTCTGCTTTATCATCACCTTCATCAATACCATTCGTAAATCTAGTTAGAAGAAAAACAAGTTCGATTATATATATGCCTACTACAAGTACAAAGTATTCGGGACGGACGTTTTCTAGAGTAAACGCATCAGTGATACTTGCAAAGGTATTTGAGTATCCACCTGCAAATGTTTCTGTGGGAAGTTTGCTAGCCATGGAGTGAATAATGTTTGATATTAACTTAGTGATAGCAAGAGTTACGCCGGCTATCAAAGGGGCAAAAACCGCAGCGGTTGATTTCAGGGTGGACGTAAGGGGGTAAAGCGTGTCTTTTATCTTGTTTTCAACCTGTTGCAATTCCTTAAGATGATCAGCTATACGAATAATAGAGATACTTACAGATCTCTGGCTCTTATGAATGCCCTCTACAAACAAACGCATGATCGCCTTAATGCGATCAGAATAAACATGCCTCAATGACCCATATTCTGAACTGAACAATGCATCCCGGATGTTGGTATGCATTGCCGTTAGATTATAACTAGTATGACTGAAAACCTTAGCAATTTTTGCACCTTCCATGGTACTTGCCGCATACATAAAACTTTCTTCGGGTGATTTTTCTTCACTAATTCGTTTACCAAGAATATAAAGCGCATCGCTGAATTCTTTTTCTATCTGTTTAATGTTGTCTCTTATTTTCTTATAAGGCCGGTACACACTTAGACTGTAAAGCGTAACTGTTGCAGCAATACCCCATATGATAAAAAGCGTTACTGGGAAATAACTATTCAAACCATCTGGATTGGAAATAAAATTTAGAATTTCATTGGATGAGTTGCCCGGCATAAACATTGGAATCGCCATGAACAGGATACCGGGCATAGCAATCAGTAAACCAACGACTAGGGATATAATCAATCTTTTATGCTTATCAATACCTACCAGATCAGGATGATTGCCGGGTATAGCAGGCGGATTGAAAGTTGCAGGCCTAGATAAAAGAATTTTACGAGTATATAAAAAGACAAACAACGGAAGGATTATATCATACAAGAAAAAGACCTGGAATATGGTAACATTCATCCCTACCAATCCAGCAGCCGGAAGCATAGCAATTAGTGAAAGAGGAATCATAATTCCTATGGAATAGATGAACATTGTAGGTTGATGTAATTTGCTAGCAAACTGATTCATCAGATCCCTGGTACCATCCAAACCTACGTCAAGGGCCCTGTTAAGTGTGATTACTCTTTGTGCCTCTTCGGGTTCCTGTATAGAACTCCGTATCAAATATAACGCTCTTTTAAAATGATCGCTCCATCTACCCCAATAATCCGCAAAATCTGTTAATGCATCATTAATCCCATGATAAACCCTAATCTCCATATCCCAAAGCATTTTGCGCAGATCTCTTACAAGAGACGTGGAGGATTCTGAAGCTGCGAATTTTACACTGTTCTCAAGATTGGGCACAAGCTTAAGATACATCACGAGGTAACTCAGCACTTCAGGAATGTCACCAAGAGAATGGATATTCACATATCGCGCATATGTTTTAGGATAATTGGCAAGCAAATTCATTATAATGAGTGGAAGAAAACTAGAGGTGATTATCATAAGTAGCAATGTCAAAGTGTCGATCGCCCCGATGTTAAGACCATATGAGAATATGACGACCAAGTCGAACATAAAAACAATCATAAAAGAGATGAAAGCCCCTGCATGGGCAAAAACTAGTATGTCAAGTGGCTCAATGTTTAATCCCGTAAAGTTGAGAGCATCCATGTATTCTGGTGTAAAATATTTCTTGATTTTTTGTCGTGTTCTCTTGTTGTCTCTTGCCATCCATGAAAAATATTTTTTGGCAAAAAACACTCCTTTTTCAAACCAATGTGTATCTACATTCATGCTACTTTTCTTCCAGCATATTCTTTAAACCATTCCATCCACTTGCTTCTTACAATGTTGTAGTTTACCTCACCACTTTGCATTTTACTTTCTTCTATGAACATCCAAAATGCATTGTTAGCATCACGATTTACAGGTGCCTCAAGTAATTCCTTGTTTTGTTTGCCGTAGTTTACTATCGTTTGTTTGATATCGGTTCTGAGTTTTATGTTACGAAGAGCTTTCTCTACAGTGATTCCCCATTTCCTAGCAATGCTTCCTATTATCTCTGATTGCCCCATATCAAGTAAATCTGTAGAAATAAGTTCATCTTTTTCCGTGTTGTATGTCATAATATCTTGGAATATACTGTCAGAATCGGGGTCTGTAGTCCATCCCGTTTTTGTGATTTCAGATATCTGAACAACCCTTCGTTTACGTTCTATTCCCCCCTCTGTTCTTATAGGTGCTGTGATTACAACTGAATCTACTGCTTTGAATGATGTTGCTGGTACACCAATGTCATAGACTACTCTTTCATATACATCCCTAGTGGTCGACCCATGTATTGTTCCCATGATCAGATTACCTGCTGCTCCAACTCTCATGGCCTCAAATAAAACCTTAGCCTCAACACCCCGAACCTCTCCTATTATCAAAACTGATTCACCCAAACGCAGGGCCGTTCTAAGCGCATCAGTGGGATTAACCTCAGTGGATCCTAAACCAGAAGATATTGACTTAGTAATCAATGACTGCATCTTATATCCATATCTTTGAAGAATCTCAACTGGTATCTCAGCGGTGTCTTCGATAGTGAGAATCCTAAAACGCTGAGGAATCTCAAGTATTAAAGCACTAAGAAGAGACGTCTTACCAGCCCCGCGACTCCCAGCTACCAGAAGAGATGCTTGACCATCGATTAGGAAACTAAGAAAACCAGCAGCTTCTGGAGAAATCATTTTATTGGCGATAAAATGTGCAAGAGTCCAAGGTTTCTGACGATGCTTCCTAAACGCAAAAGCAACACCATGAGGCGTAAGAGGATTACTGATTGCAGCTACACGAGTATGATAACTCGCGAGATCCATATCAAGTACAGGCGAAGCTTCAGAAAACGCTCTGCCACTAAGAGTTCTAAAACGAGATGCAAGAGCATCAATGTCGCCAACGGACAAGTATACATTAGATGTGTACTCCTCACCCTCAACCACAAGATGCAATGGATTATTTGCCACAGGTGCGTTCACATAAATGTCCTGAATCCTAGAATCTAATAGAATATCTTCAAGAATACCAAAACCTGCAGTATAGCGTGCAAAGATATCGGCAAGATATTCAATCCTGTCCACACCAATATCAAAATGATGTTCCTTAACAAATCCAGTTATCACTTGTTTTCCGAAATGTTGAAAGTAATCTCTAGCAGTTTCTGCATCCATAAAAGAAGCGTCTTTGGGCCTATGGCGTGAAAGATGCGACCTAACATTCTCCAGAAGATATAGTTCTCTACGGGGCAAATCATACTCCGGAGGAATAACAAAATAAAGTTTTTCAGGACGTGTTCTAAGAACATATAGTGAGATGTTTATGGGGCGCCCACCTTTGCGTTTTACTTCATATGATTCCATAAAGACGGCGTCTGGGGGTGGCTCAAGCTGAATATAAGAATCAATAAAACTGGGTCTAACATATGGCCTTATGCAATTAGTATAAAACGAATCACTGTCAATGTTTTTCTCTATGATATATTGTTTAAACTCTGCTTTTGAAACCATCTCAGCAATGATATCATTATATTTTCTCTCACATTCGTTACATTTTGTATCTAACGATTTTTTTTGTTTCTGTATTTTTTCAAGATTTAATAGAGTCTTAATTGGATTGGTTTTAGATGTTTCAATTATTATTTGTATCTCCTCGCGTCTAATTCTAGTACATTTTTTGCATTTCTCCAAATCCCCAGTAGGCAATTCTAGATCGTTGTATATATCTATATTTTCAATAAAATTAGTAAAACTTTTGAGAATTTCAAGTGATTCATCTCTGAAAATTTTAACAAAAGCATGGTTGAGGATAAGCTGATCTACCCCATGTTCTGTTTGAAGTATCTTAAAAATATTTGACCTGCAAATTTCATCAAATATCGTAGAATTTCCTATGTCGCAGTCCCTGCAGTTTAGTGTCACTGTTTTAACATTTGCTTTTCTTACCGTAGTATATGAACAGAGCTTTTCTACCATTCTATTGTTTCCTCAGACGACAAAATATATAAATTGCAAATATATAATTTTCTAAATTAAATGGAGGTTAGTTGAGGTTGGAAAAAAATGCCACTATACTTATAGAGCGCGATATGAAAAAGCAATATGTCCTGGGACGTAAGGAGAAAAGATTGGAGGGGCTATTGAACATCGGGAGATATTATGCACTAGATTCATCTTTAGGGGCAGAAGTTCATGTGGATGTTTTGAGCCCGCACATAATTCTAATCTGTGGCAAACGCGGTTATGGTAAATCATACACAATGGGTGTTTTTATAGAAGAAATTTCTCATCTTGAAAAGGAAGTCAGAGATAACCTTGGAGTCGTCGTTATTGACACACTTGGAATTTTTTGGACAATGCATTTTCCAAATACAAGGGATGCTGAAAAACTAAACGAATGGAATTATAAGCCTGAGGGCATCGATATAAATCTTCTTGTATCAAAAAGGCAGGTTGGTGAATATAAGAAAAGAGACATCAATGCACATAGTTTTTCCATTAGAACATCCGAGTTATCCCCATTTCATTGGTGTCAACTTTTCAATATTAAATCTACAGATCCTTTTGGGATTGTATTGACACGCGCTGTTCTTGAAATGCAGTCAAAATCTAACCAGTTTTCGATCTTTGATTT
>Ga0255381_10074_pt1 | contig 10312 bp, 11 predicted proteins | sample ANMaggSSYBR01E10_FD_182108 | JGI IMG/M metagenome (GOLD analysis project Ga0255381, IMG submission 182108) | Sediment cell enrichment communities from methane seep in Santa Monica Basin, California, United Staets - ANME aggregate JGI... | ecosystem: Environmental > Aquatic > Marine > Cold seeps >...
AAAAGAATCCGGCGCGGATTACGACATCGATGATTTAGGCGAGTTGCTGCAGATTCTGGACAGCCTTGAAACTGAAAAAGACCAATGAATGTGATACTACCTTCGCTTGGAATTGACTTGGTGGATGTCGCTCGCATCGCGCGGTTGGCGAAAAACGACAGGTTCACGCGTCGCGTCTTTACAGAAGCGGAATTGGAAGAATGTAGCCACCGCGCGTTTCCCGAACGGTCACTGGCGGCACGCTTCGCGGCGAAAGAGGCCTTCGCGAAGGCGTTAGGAACCGGCATCGGAAAAGAGCTGACATGGAAAGAGGTTGAACTGGTCGCGCCGCCGGGTCACGGGCCTAAGATTCGCCTCAGCGGCCGGTGGGCGAATAAAAATCTATCGGTATCCGTCAGCATCACCCACACCAAAACATCCGCCGCCGCCGTCGTGATGATTTTCCCTGCGGATTCCTCGCATGTTCGTTAACCCTCTTCTTCCACTAGCCCCCACCGTCCCCGGTGGGGGGGGCGTACAAGAGGGCAAGATTATCTACACGTCAGACAAAACATAGATAGTCTGCGATCAATGGTGCAGATATTCCAAACGGTGCGCGCTTCACGAGGTGACCGTTAACATGGGACTTAATACCGAAATGCAGTTTACTGTACCTATAAAACCTGATGAACATGGCTTTACAGGTAGACAATGTCCTTCTGATGGATGCACGAAATACTTCAAGATTCAATTCGGTACGGGAAAACAGGATATCTCACACTGCTATTGCCCCTACTGCGGACACAAAGCCGAACAAAATGACTTCTTCACCGAGGAGCAAATCGAGTATGCTAGGTCGGTGGGGATCAAAAAGGTTCTGAAGCGTATCGAACCCGAATTCAAGAAACTTGAGCGGAAGTTTGGTGGTGGTTTTTTTTCGATTAAAGTGGATACGCGCAGATTGCGCCATCGGGTGAAGCATTACTATGAGCGAGAACTTGAAACAGAAGTTGTCTGTGATAACTGCACACTTCGATATGCAATCTACGGTGTGCACGGATTTTGTCCAGATTGCGGAGTACACAATTCACTCCAGATATTCCAGACGAACCTGTCTGTTATTCAGAGATTCCTTACGCTTACAGATCCAACAGATTCACAAATATCAGAGCGGGTGATAGGAAACGCATTGGAGGATGTTGTCTCTGAATTCCAATCATTTGGAAAGGTTACCTTAAGCGCAATCGCATCGCAACGGAATATCAGTGATACATGCAATTCGCCGGGTTTTCAGAATCTCGAATATGCCCGGAAGTGGTTTCGGAGCGAGCTGGGCATTGACATAGCTAAGGATATTTCCTCGGATGAGTGGATAACCGTTCTTCGATGCTTTCAGAAGAGGCATATTCTCGCCCATTGTGCAGGTGTCGCTGATGAAGCGTATGTAACAAAGGCGCAAGATCCGCATGCTGTAGTCGGAAGAAAAATTCGGATTGAAAAAGAAGAGATAGTCGATCTTATAGGTCGATTGGAAAAAGTCGCAAGAACAATCTACAACTCACAAATTGCACGAGATTAGAAGATCGATAAATTAAACCATAAGAAAATGAAACGACTACTTACCACCGATGAAATGCGCCGCGACATGGATTGAAAATAATGGTCAAAGAGTAAGTACATTTGAAAGTGATTTATTCCATGCCCCTCTTCCTTCACACCATAGACGCTTTCACCGACAAGCCCTTTGCTGGCAATCCGGCCGGAGTGTGTGTGCTCAAGCAAGCGCTGCCGGACGAGCTGATGCAGCAGATAGCCGCTGAGATGAATCTTTCCGAGACAGCGTTTCTCGTTCCGCAGGAAGATGGATACAACTTGCGCTGGTTCACGCCCACGGTCGAGGTTGACCTTTGCGGCCATGCAACCCTCGCCTCCGCGCATTTGCTTTTCGAATCAGGAAAACTGCAAGCGGATGCGATGGCGCGATTTCATACTCGCTCGGGTGTTCTGACCGTGCACAAGGTCGGCGATAAAATCGAACTCGACTTTCCCGCGCTTCACGTAAGCCCGGCGGTCTTTCCACAGAGCGCAATTCCCCTACTGGGCGCAACTCCTGTCGCCTACAGTACAAACGCGGACGGTCAGCTTGCCGAACTTGATTCGGAGCAGGCCGTGCGGGATTTGTCGCCCGATATTCGTGCTTTGCATTCGCTGGGTCTTGGCTCTTTAATCGTCACGGCCAGAGCAACGACGCCCGGGCTGGATATTGTGTCTCGCGTCTTTGTTCCTGCCTTTGGTATTGACGAAGACCCAGTCACAGGCTCCGCTCACTGCGCGCTCGCTCCGTACTGGTCATCCAAATTGCAGAAGACGACGCTCTCGGCTCATCAAGCGTCGCGTCGTGGCGGATACCTTGAAATCGAACACCGTAAAGACCGCGTGCTTTTGCGCGGCCAAGCCGTCACCGTCATGAAAAGCGAATTATTCATTTGATTGGATAATAAAAATGAAACTACTACTCACCACTGATGAAATGCGCCGCTTCGATGAGCGGGCGATAAAGAAGCTCGGCATTCCCGGAATCATATTGATGGAGAATGCCGCGCGGTCTGTCATGGATGAAATCCACAATCACTTCGGGGATGATCTAAGTGATTTGACAGCGGAAGTATTGTGCGGTCCGGGCAATAACGGCGGCGATGGGTTTGCGATTGCCCGACAGCTTTTTGTTCGCGGCGCGGATGTGAATCTGCATTTGTTTGCTAAGCGCGAATCACTCAAGGGAGACGCCAAAGCTAACGCCGATATTTGCGACACGCTGGAAATCCCCTGTCAAATTCACACCGAAACCGACGACGATTTCGCGATAGAGCCCTGCGATTTGGTTATCGACGCGATACTCGGAACCGGACTGAGCCGCGCTCCATCCGCGCTGATGACTTACGCGATTCGAGCGGTTAATTTTACATGGGGCTTTGTGCTGTCGGTGGATATTCCTTCGGGAGTTTCGGGCACGACCGGAGAGGTTCCCGGTGAAGCGGTTCGAGCGGATGCGACGGTGACATTCGGCTACGCCAAACGCGGCCTCTATTTGCATCCGGGACGAGACTATGTCGGCGAATTGACCGTTGGGAATATTTCGATACCTGCGTTTGCTGACCTTGAAGACGCCGCGAAAATGCGGATGCTGGAATTCTCCGATGTTGGAGCCATGCTTCCGGAGCGTCCTCGCCACGCTCACAAAGGCGATTTCGGGAAAGTCTTTGTGTTAGCAGGCTCGCGAGGCATGAGCGGAGCCGCGGCGATGGTGGGAGAAGCGGTGTTGCGCACTGGTGCGGGGATGGTGACGATCGGATGTCCTGCGTCTGTGCTGCCGATGATTGCAGGCCACCGCGCCGAAGTGATGACACTTGCTCTACCTGAGACAGCAGACGGATGCCTCTCGGAGGAGGCGTTGCCGGAAGCGTTAAAGGGAACCGAGTGGGCGGATGTCGTGGTAATTGGTCCGGGATTGGGTTTGAATAACGAAACAACACGTTTGATTGAAGCGTATGTCCCACAGGTGAACAAGCCGGTTGTCGTCGATGCGGATGGATTGAATCATCTGGCGCGAAGTGACCGTTTGAAAAGTGCGCTGCCTCGCAAGTCGATTATCACTCCGCACGCTGGAGAATTCGCTCGAATCACCGGGAAAGACATCGATGATGTTTTGGCGCGGCCTTGTGAAGAAGCGAGTCGCTTGGCCGCGGAATCCGGCTGGGTTATTGCATTAAAAGGAGCACCGACGTTCACTGCGGATGCTTCCGGGTTGGTATTCTTAAATCCGACAGGAAACCCGGGACTCGCGACGGCTGGCAGTGGAGATGTGTTGACAGGGATGATTGCGGGTTTCTTAGCTCAGGGCTTGGCGCCGATGTGGGCGGCGGCGATTGGTGTTTTTATGCACGGACTTGCGGCAGACCTCGCGGCTGTCGAACTCGGAGAAGCATCGATGATTGCGGGAGATGTTATCGAAGCTATTCCTTCAGCCTTTGCAGCTATAGAAGGAGGGCAGGAGTTGTGATGAACCTGCCGTCAACATCTCCAAACCAATCGACTAAAAGGAGCGCGAATTTTTTCTGGTTAGCGCCAGCGGTTGGATGGGCTGTGTGGATGCTCATCATGGGTCTGGAACCGAATCCGAAAAGTGACTGGCTGTCGAGTTTGTTTGGAGATAAAGTGCTCCACATAGGGTCATTTGCATTGGGAGGTATTCTCTGGATACACTCTATAAGGAGAGTGGGGCAGTTGCGGTTCTTAAGTGCAACGATATTTGGAGGCATGATAGCTTTCTCTTTTGGGATTCTGTTAGAGGTATTCCAGAGGAGGATTCCGGGAAGGGAAGCTGACCCAGGAGACATCATAGCTGACCTGACAGGAGTGCTGATCGCAGTGGCACTTTATGTGTCCGCATCACTTTTAGGCCTCTCGAAAGAGGGTTCAAGGGAACCTAATTTATAGTTAGATGGTTTAGAAATAAACAGATAAAAATTTTCGTTGGAAGGAGAAAACCCTTGTCAATGGGCGTAAATCGAGTTATCTTAATAGGGCACCTCGGAAAGGACCCGGAAATCAAGTTTACTCCGTCCGGTGTAGCGCTGGCAAAATTCTCGCTGGCCACGTCTTCAAGGCGCAAGGACACGGAAGGCAACTACACGGATTACACCGAGTGGCACAATATCGTTCTTTGGAGAAAGCAGGCGGAAGTTGCCGGGGAATACCTCAAGAAAGGTATGATGGTCTATATTGAGGGGCGGATTCAGACCCGTTCATGGGAAGATGATCAAGGCCAGAAGAGGTATATGACTGAAATTGTTGGGGAAAGGATGCAGATGTTCCCTCGGAAGTCCGAAGGAGACCCGTCAACTGCCCCCAAAAAGGAGAAAACAGAGGAAGCGCCTCCTGCGGAGGAAGAGGATCTGCCGTTTTAGCCTCCAGAAGCTTTGAAAAAACTTGCGGAGCCAAAAAAAACTCTTGACAAAGTCACAAAAAATCTTTAATGTAGAATGGCCTGTTGAGAAAGGCAGCTTTAACCGGGAGTCACTTCCCGAAGTTCAATAATAAAAGAAACTTGAAAAACCGCCTAACTGGACGAGACTGGGGTAGTAAAGAAAGCGGTTGAGAGGCACAGGGGAAGTGTATTAAAAGAGGGACAGTGGTTTAAGAGCTGCTTCAAGTTTGTTTTTTGGGCATGACAACGAAATATAATAAGTGTAGTTAGTCTGAGGCAGGTTTTCAGTAATATTGTGAAAAGATCGTGAACTCTGTAGTAAGAGAAGCGATCATAAATTTCGAAAAAAGGTTAACGCTTGGGATAGAGTCCTTGTTTTAAGGAGGAAAGAAAATGTTGAAGAAGGTTGCATTTGTTTTGGCATTAACAGTTTTAGTCAGTTTTGCGCTGGCGTTGGAGTCGGGTCCATCGAACACGGTCGGCTTCAATAAGGTCACTTTTGATGGGAACACGGTTAACGGCGGGTACACGCCTTTCGGTCTTGCATTCACCTACTGGGATGTGGTTGCTGGTGTTCCTTCGTACGGCGTTGAATCTGAGAAGCCGTCGGACATCGTTGGTAGTCAGACGACGGCAGGACCCCCGTTTTTGGCAACAGAGATTATTTGCAAGAACACCGGTGAGTCGGGCTATCTGAGTCCTGGCGGATGGACGGGTCCACTGGAAGATAACTCGAGCATGATTGAAGGCTATTGTTTCTTGGCTTGGGTTAAGAATGCGAATTCCGAAGATGTGGTTTTTGCGGGTGAAGTGGATACGTCAACTTACGCCGTTGGAATTCCCGTTCCAGCAGGGGACAGCTACACTTGGGTAAGCTTCCGTGATGCTCGCCAGGTAAATCTTGCGAACCTCAATCTTGTCACATCAGGTTTTCTTGGCGGCGTAAATCCACCTACATCGGATGAGTTGCTTGAAAAGGGAACCGGTCTTGCTGCTTGGTACCATAATACTGCAGGCTGGCAGGGCACGATTGTGGGTAACCAGGTGACTCCTGGGTTGGCTTATATGATTCATGCTATTGCAGGCCATGGTGGTTATACCTACAACTATGGTCCTGGTGCTGTTGCTCCGCCACCGGAACGTCCGGACGACAATGATGGCAAGATCAACCGGATTACCCGTCCGACTCGTCGGTCGCGTTCGCTTCGGTAAGAAATTCAAGGTATGTAGATAGTTTGACTGCTAACAATGCATATGTGATAGCGTCAGTAAATTGTTTAAGGAGGATTGTTTCATGAAGTTTCGAGTGTTATTTATTGCAATCGCGCTTGTCGCGATAACAAGTCTGGCATTTGCCCAGCCGTCGGATGTAACGTTCAGTTACTATAACCAGACGACCGAAGGTCCCTTGACCGGTGGTGACTGTTGGACGGGAACGCCTTGGGTGGATGGTGCAGCCACGGTTCATATCATGGTTATAGGCGCGACGGACACCGTCGAGGCGGGTTCGTTTCTCATCAACGGTGAAGCCCAGTGGGTTAACGCCGGTTTTTTCTGGGGCCTGAACTACTTCACGGTTCCTGTCGATGCGATGGTTTATTGTGTCGTTGAAGACGGTAGCTGCGAGTACACCAGTGTCGACTTTGGTCCAGTTCCCGGTGGCAGCGGTAGTTACAACTACATCATTGTTGACGGCGAATGGGAATCCTGCGAATGCGAACCGCAGGAAGAATGTGTCTGGGTTGAGTATAGGGGTTTTGTGTGCCTTGACTTCGCCGGATCAGGTGAAGAGAATGGTATTCAAGTTTGCTGGTGCTGCCCGTTAGGAACCGATCCTGCATTCTTTGCCAACCTCTACTATACCCCCGGTTGCGATAACGAATGTAACGACCCGACGTGCACGCCCTACAATGGACCGGTTTATGGAATCGACTATGCTTCCCAGAGTGTCGTAGCAGATCCGGATTTTTGTGACACGTATCCGGGTGTTGGCTATTGGACAACCACAGTCTGGATTGATGGCGAAGGCTGTATTTGTCTCTACTTCCAGAGCCAGTTGCCGGTTGAGCTGACCGCAGAGCCGATTCTTCAGATTGGTGATCGTCAGTTGACCTTGAGCTTTAACGTGTCTGATGAGCTGAATGTTCTGCACTACGACATCATGCGTGATGGCGCCAAAGTTGCCGAGCTGGAAGTTGCTGATGGTTCGTACACGTATGTTGATCAGAACCTGATCAACGGCCGTCGTTATGAATACAGCGTTGTGGCTGTCGGTGTTGATGAGACGGTTGAGTTGGATATGGACGGTAACAGTGTCTGGACCGGCACGCCTTCGTTCAAGGCGGCGGTTGTGACGGAATATGCGTTGCACCAGAACTATCCGAACCCGTTCAACCCGTCCACGGAGATTGTGTATGACGTTCTTGATCTGACGCATGTGACGTTGAAGGTTTACAATGTGATGGGTCAGGAAGTAGCGACATTGGTGAACCAGGACATGAACACGGGCCGTTATGCGGTGACGTTTGATGCTTCTGGCTTGACCTCGGGTCTCTATTTCTACACCGTTTCGATGGGTGACTTCACTGCAACGAAGAAGATGCTTCTCGTTCAGTAATCTTGTTTGTTTATGATTTAAAAGGCGGGATCCGGCTGCGGTCTGATCCCGCCTTTTCCTATCTAAATTTGTGGAAAACTTCTTTGGAATAGGATTACTACAAACCCTTCATGTATATCTATTTATAATTGCCGATTATTAGACGGGCCTATTGATTTGGAAGTATTGATTTTGCTTTGAGTAGAAGAGAATAATGGAAAATTTGACTTGCTTATTTACGAGAAATTACTTAATTTATGATACCTTTGTGCCCTGCAGTATAATTGCTAAATAACAGATATTCTATCGGCACCTACGATGAAAAGGATCGTGTCACTTAGGAGGATTTTTCGATGAAGTTCAAATTGACTTTGGCTGTAGTGGCGTTAGTAGCGCTAACAAGTCTGGCAATGGGCCAGCCTTCGGATGTTACTTTCAGTTACTACAATGCCTCTGGCGAACCTGCATTGACAAGTGGAGGCAGTTGTTTTTCTGGAACACCCATCCCTGATGATGCTGCTCAAGTTGAGGTCTGGGTAGATGATTCACCGGATTACATGGTTGGGTCATTTCCTATCAATGGTGAAGCGCAATGGGTAGGTGCCGGATACTTCTGGGGTTTGAACTACTTTACCGTTCCCGTAGATGCGTATGTCTACTGTGTCGTTGATCATGAAGGTTGCAAGTACACCAGCCAGATATATGGCCCCATTCCCGGTGGTAGTGGGAGCTACAACACAATTATAGCTTGCCCATCCTATCCCAGTAGCTGCGAATGGAGTTGCAATTGCGGGAATCCGGGATGTGAGGTCATTGAGGAATACAGCAGCGAATAGTCTCCCCATCATAGCCTAATGTGCGTAAGAGGCTGTTTCAGCGATAATTTTCGAACTCAGCTAATTGCATTTGCTTCCCTTGGTTTTCCCCAGCGAGTCCGTCCTGCGATGGAAAAATGACCAAGCTATCCATTGAAGTGTAAGAGGTTTTACTTTCGCTCAAGGAATTTAGAGGCAGGATTCGTTATTGAGGAATCCCGCCTTTTTTGTTATTCGATGGTCTTAGAAGGAATATCAGAGAATAGTCGCTCCTTACAAAGAAACGTTGGATATTCCATTTCAACAATGGTCACCAAAATCTGCTAACCCCCCTCTTCTTCCCTTCGCAAGGGTTTTATAAATCTCAACGGAACTGATTGGTATGGTTTATGCGCAAATTTTCATTATTATACAAATAGTGAAAAGGAAGTGTGGACTTGCGGATTTACCGGAAACTTTTTATCTTTTATTTTGTTTGAGAAATTGAGGTTCTCTATCTATTCATAGGCGAAAAACAGAAAAATACAAGAGGCGGCAATGCGAAGGTTTTTTGGCTGGTTTATAATTTTAGGACTGGTTGTGACGGTTCTTCCTTTCAATATGGGATGTGTCCGGAAACCTGCTCACGGCAAATTACAGATCCTATTCAGTGGGAATTTGTTGGGCAATCCTAAACCATGTGGTTGAAAGGTGAAAAAGGGTGGATTGGTCCGGAGGGCCAATTTCTATAACAAAATGCGTGACCCGGATGCTAATCAGTTAATCTTGGACGCCGGGGATTTTGTGGGTAAAGTTCACTCGATGAAGAACGAATGTTCTTCGACATGCCAGCTTATGTTTAATAGTTTTAAAGCGATGGAATACAACGTACTGGGTCTGGGACGAGCTGAGCTTGCTTTAGGTCGTGACTCTTTGCAAGTGGTTCTCGATACGCTCAATATCCCGGTTATTTGCGCGAATGTTATCGATTTACGGACGCATAAACCGGTTGTGAAACCTTACTATATCCAGAAGTACGGCAATATGGTGATCGGAGTGATAGCGCTCATCAACGAGAAGAATCCTAGGAAGTTCCAGCAGATAGATACGACGCAGTTTGAGCTTCTACCCTGTTTGGAAGTTGCACGGTCGATCGTTCCAAAATTGAAGCGAAAAGTGGATGCGGTTATTCTGCTTTGCGATTTCAAGCGTCCGGATATTGATACGCTTCTTCAAGTCGTGCCGCAAATCGATGTCGTGATTACCAAAGGCCATATACGGCCGAGGTCGAAGGTTAGTCTTGAGGGGAAAACGCTCTTGGTTCCAACAGGTTCATCCGGGCATAATGGAACCGCTCTTACGCTGGAATTTAATCCGTCCTGGGGGGACAGCATTGGATATGATTTTGTTGATGCCCAATTGACAGACGAATATGAGGGTGAGAATTCGGTCTCGCCTCTTCTGGCTGATTATAGGAAACCTCCCCGGAAAAAAACGCATAGAAAAAGCTCGGATAAATCATCAAGACCCGCTGAGGCAAAACGGATCATTCAAGAGCCCAGCAGGGAATCTTCCCAAAAGGTGGGTCAAAGCAAACCTATTCAAGCAAAACAAGTGACGCAATCGGAACGTCCGAAAAAGCAGGGCGCCGGGAAGTAACCGTTTATACCGAACGAACGGAAGGACTCTTTATGAAGCAGCGAACTGCGTGGTTACTTTGCTTTCTACTTGTGGCTGGATCTCAAATCTGGCAGGTCGCTGAAGCGCGCCGTAGAATTAAAGAACCTACTCCCATCTGGATCTGCTATTCAGGCAATCTTGTGGGCAACCTGCAGCCGTGCGGTTGAAAATCTAAAAAAGGCGGCTTGGCCCGGAGGGCCAGCTTCATTGACAAAAGACGGCCAGAGGATCGGGCGAGTCTTGTCGTTGACATTGGGAATTTCGCCGAGAGGCGCG
>Ga0255381_10075_pt1 | contig 10272 bp, 6 predicted proteins | sample ANMaggSSYBR01E10_FD_182108 | JGI IMG/M metagenome (GOLD analysis project Ga0255381, IMG submission 182108) | Sediment cell enrichment communities from methane seep in Santa Monica Basin, California, United Staets - ANME aggregate JGI... | ecosystem: Environmental > Aquatic > Marine > Cold seeps >...
TTTCTTTTCAATTCGTTTTATCTCATTTCCAGCTTTCCAACCATCAACAGTTATTTCGTACATATCATCCTGCATAGTTTCAGCCCAATAATTCATTAGATGTTGATAGACATCATATTTATCAATAAGATTTTTATTTCTATATAACTTTAGAAGATTTTCAGAAATATTTAATATTTCTTCTTTTGGTTTTAAACCTTTATTTAATTCTTTAGTATAAGTAGTTGTTTGTACTTCCCATTTTCTAAAAATTTTATCCATTTTTTTACTGAAATCAATAAATTCTGGATGTTGAAAAATAGTATTTTTAATTTCTTCTTTTTTAATTCTCAATGTTGAATAATTCTTTCTATTACTTCTTTTAAATAGAGATTTTTTCAATGTCGGATACACTTCCCAGTATTTTTCTAATTCATCTATATCATGATTAGGAATATCACCTAGTAAATGAGCTTCAATATCTTGTAAATCTTCATCTTCCTGATTATCAATATATCTTGGAATATTCAGATTATAATCATTCTTAGAATCTCTAATTTCTGAAATTGGAATAATTCGAGAATATTTTGGAATTTCTATTCGATGATTAAAACTATCAACAATCTTATGGATATCCTGTTCTCTTAATCTATTTTTATTTCCATCTTTCATAAAACCTTTACTAGCATCAATCATGAAAATATCTTTTCTATTTTTAGCCATCTCTTTATCAATAATAATTAAACTAGCAGCAATTCCAGTTCCATAGAATAGGTTAGCAGGAAGTCCAATAATTCCCTTAATATATCCTCTTTGAATAAGCTTTTTACGGATCTCACCTTCAGTGTTTCCTCGGAACAAGACACCCAAAGGCAGGACAATACATGCTTTCCCATTTGATTTCAGAGATTTGATTAAGTGCAATAGAAAAGCAAAATCACCATTCTTTCTTGGTGGAATACAATCATAACCTTCAAATCTTTTAAAAATATCATTTTCTGGATTCCAACCATTCATCCATGCTTTAAAACTAAAAGGAGGATTAGCAACAGCATAATCAAACTTTTTAAGATCTCCTGTAGTATCATCAGTAAACTGTGGAAAAGATAAAGTATTTCCCTGAACAATTTCAGAAGCTGGATTCCCATGTAGCCACATATTCATAACAGCTAAAGCTCTTGTAGCATTATCATTTTCCTGTCCATAAATAGAGATTCCATGTAGTGTTTCATTTGCAGCTTTTAATAACAAGGATCCAGATCCACAGGTAGGATCATAAAGAGTATCTGACTGACTTTTTGATTTACTAATTCCAATTACCTTTGCCATTATTCGGGATACTTCAGCGGGAGTATAAAATTGCCCTTTGCTTTTTCCACTTTCAGTTGCAAAATGTCTTATTAGATATTCATAAGCATCTCCAAGAATATCATCTCCTTCAGCACGATTACTGCTAAAATCTAATTCAGGATTTTCAAAAATCTCAATTAGATTACTCAATCTATCAACTTTTTCTTTTCCTTTTCCAAGTTTTTCATCATCATCAAAATCAGCAACAGTAATCACTCCAGTCAAATCATTAGCTTTAGCAAGTTCTCCAATAATTGTATTGATCTTTTCACCAATATTTGCTTTTCCCTTCAATTTCACCATATCTTTAAAACTCCCTCCCCTGGGAATTTCAACCAATGCTCCACCCTTATCAGAAACATATTTCATAAATAACAACACCAATACATAATCTTTGTATTGGCTTGCATCCATACTTCCTCTTAATTCATCACATCCTGCCCATAGAGAACTATAAAGTTCAGATTTTTTTATTGCCATTTTTTCCTATATCCTGTTCATATTAATTGTTTTATTTTCTTCCTACCCACCATGAACGGTGGTAGGCTGTATGCTAATGTTTTAGACATATAACGCTTGAGTTCACTGGCAGCAAAGTGTAGCTTTTACATCCAGCAAAATGATTTGTTATATTTCATATTGGTATACTTTGCCAAAAATTTTTTCTATACCTTCTCTAAAATCTGATATGTCATTAATATATAAAATTCTTAAATTCTGAATAGCTCTAGAGCATGATACATATAGTAAGTTTCTAGTATTATTAAATTTTACTAATTTTTCTCCTTTAATGGTATCAGCATTTTTGAAATTTTTAAAAAATGAAGAAAATTTAGCTTTATTTTTTACACCAAAATCATTTTCCATTAGAATAATTACATTATCAAATTCAGCCCCTTTTGTTCCATGATAGGTATGGTACACAATAGATGTTTGTTGTTTATCAATTATAAATTCATACCAAGATATATATTGTGAAAAGTCAGCCTGTAACAACTCTTCCAATTTTTCTTTTGCATTATCAATTTCTTCAGTATCTAAATTAGGAAATAGTTTATCAAGCAAATAATTTTTAAAATCTTGATAAGAGTATCGTTCCAAATTCAGTAATTGATTTATAATATGTCTGAAATATTCATTATCAGACTTTTCATAATTTTTTAATATGGATTCTATATACTCACCCAATGTACCGCCATAAATAGATTTTAATAAAATAATTATTTTATTTAATTCAGAAAATATTAATTTTATGTATATTTTTTTATCAAAAAAATTGATTAAGGGAGTTTTAGGATTCTCTAATTCTGATTTGAATTTAATTATCCTATAAAAAAGGTTTGGAACATCTCCTATCTTAGACAAATCATTACTTAGTAATTCAGTATTTAACCGATCATAATTTTTTTTGTAGAATGAAGTGCTTGAAAAATGGTTGTATATATCTATAAAGCCACTAAACTCAGCAACAAGCTTATTAGTTAAAACCAAACAATGTAATTTGTTCTTTGTATCAACATTCCACTTTTGTTCATATTTTTCAATGAATCCTTGTTTATCCTCACCTTTACCTGTATAGAATTTAACAGAACCACCAGTGCTATCAGCGTAGATGGATATTTGATCAATTTGATCATTTCTAATTTTGTTAATAACATCAATTATTTTCTGATGAGATCTACGGTTAAATTTTTTATTAATAAATTTTAAATTTGGATGTATTTCATCTATTCTACTTCCCACACCGTCGTTATAAATATTTTGTACAGTATCTCCAAAATATCCAATAAATACTTTATGTTGAATTTTTTTCGCATGATCTGCAATAAGCTTCATTATTTTAACAACTTTTTCATTGGTATCCTGGTATTCATCAATTAAAATATATGGATGACTATCCAAAACAATCTGTTTTAATAAATCATAATCATTAATAATTTTTAACGAATAATCTATCAAGGTATCATGACTAATTATCATTCTATGCAGGTTGTCAGTGTTATATTTTGACTCGTATTTAACAATTTTATAGTGGTTTTTTTTGGCTTTGATCTTATCCAAACAATTCTCATAGTTGTCGATTTTAAAGACTGTATTAACAACTTTTTTAAAATTTGCTACATTTTTTAAAATGTCTTTGTACTGGCTTAAAGACTCTTCAAATTCCATTTTAAAGTTTTTTGCTGATTTATCGTAATTCTTATAAAAAAACTCTTTTTCTGATATTATAAACTTTTTAAAATCATCTTTCAAATCATCAGATAGTCCACGAAATACTCTAAATTGTTTTTCTATTTTATCTTCTGGATTATTATTAAGATCAAAAATTAGCTGTTTAAGCTGGTCTTTAATATTATCAACATGAATTTTTAATAACTCTTTCTTGTAGTCTTTTATTAGATCCCATAGTCTTTCATGAATTGTTGAAACCTTTATTAATTCTGAATTGCCAAGACGCTCTTTTATTTCATTTGTTGCAACATTAGTATAAGTTATACAAATTATTTTCTGATTATGATATAATAATTTTTTGCCATGTGTTTTTATAATGTATTTTAAGCTTTCAATTAGTGCATAAGTTTTTCCTGCACCAGCTCCTGCATTGAATACAATATGCTCGAAGCTATCTATTGAAGAATTTATTTGATTTTGAATCTCTCTTTCTTCTTGTTTTAAATTATCAGTGATATCTGATAAGCTCATTATTCAGTCTCTCCATTTATTGTATCTTTTATAGTTTTTTCTAGCCAATTTAGACCCCCTTGAATATATTCTGGTAATTTGGGGAGATCGTCTGTGACTTCATTAACAATCAGTTCATATAAAATTTCATTTGAGAAATCACTTTTACTATTAGATAGTTTTTTTTGAAATTTATAAGATTGTTCCTTTAAGTTATCTTTCTGTTTTTCAGATCCAATAATTTCATTATAAATTTTAGGTTTAACTTTTTCCAGAACAGTATTCAGAATATTGTTTTCATAATTATACAATATAAATGCTTCCTCAAAGCTAGTTGCAATATAACCATTAATTTGTTCGCTTTGAAAAGAAATATATAGATTGTTTTCTTCAAAATAATTTGCTATAGAATTAATATTTTCACTATTGTTATTAAACTTAATAATAGTTTTATTTGTTGTATTCCGATTATTTAAATTTTCAATCTGAGTAAAGTTTTTTTTTTCTTCATCAGTTCTTTTTATATCCAAATCTGTAACAATCAGAGTAGGTATTTTAAGTAATTTTATTAAAGAATGATAAACAAGCCCGTGGGCACCATTTATGTTGAAAATTGAAATATAGTATTTATTTAATTTATCATTCTTATTTATATAGTATGAGAGAAGTGTTTCTTCTGTAACACCTTCAACAAATATAACTGCATCAGAAAAAAACAGTTCAGAAACTTTGTACTTGATGTGTTTCTTGATAAATTTCAAATCATCCGTTTTTCTTTTCTCAAAATCTTCTTTGCTTTCACTTTGTAATTTTTCATACCCAATGACCTTTTTATCATTTAAATTAACAACACTAGAAATATTCCCTGCTATAGATATATAGTTAATATTATTAAAAGAATTTCCGGTGTGAATCTTACTGTTTAAGATATGAGAAGAATGGGTTGAAATTACTAACTGACTATTAATCTTTTTTTGTGTATCCTTTAAAAGAAAAGAAACTGCTTCGTTTATGTGTTTAATAAACAATTCCTGCATTTGTGGATGCATGAATGCTTCTGGTTCTTCTATGCAAATTAGATTAATTTTACTATGAAAATCTTCATTAGGATATTTTTCAATGTATTCAATTAATTCACCAATGATGCTCATTAAATTTGTATATCCTAAACCGAATTGCCCTTCAGGAATATTCAACCCTTTTTCAATATATTCATATTTAATAAGATTATTCATTAACTTATTAAAATTTAAATCTGAGCTTAAATTTACTTCTAATCTATCACTATATTCAATTTTATGTAGTACATCATTAATAGACTTTGTATGAGAGGATGAAACTTGATCTGTTACAGTATTATTGATTTTGTCTATTTCTTCATCTAATTTGTCTGCATTGTTTGATTTATATCTATATTTAATTATTTTATTAAAAGTTTGAGATAAGCTTGTTTCATTCATGATTTTATTTGCATTGATTATTTTAATTTCAATTAAATCATCAATTTTGAATCTGTTTTTATCGATCAACTTATCATCAGCCCCATAGTAATTTACTATATAATCAGTATTGTTCATTAGCTCTAAGAATTTCCGAAAAAGATTTTGTTCTTTTTCAAATTTTGCAATTATTGACTTTACTTTTTCTTCAAATATACCCTCCTCTCTTATTTCATATTTTAATACTATTCTAAGTTCATTTTTTGATGTATCCTCAATATTCATAAAAGGAATAATGTTTGTAACTAAATCATTACTGTTACTACCAACCCCAACTTTTACTTCAAACTCAAGAACTGGAAATTGATCAAAATGATTATTTTTATATTGATTTAAAAGTTTTGTTAAATATGAAAAGTTAAAATCGTTAGCCATGAATTTTTTACCACTAACAAGTAATTTTTCTAAGGCTTTTATAATAGTTGTTTTTCCAGAATTATTCTTTCCAACAATCAATGTTGTAGATGATGCAATATTTATATGTTTATGCTCTTGGAGATAATCCTTTGAATCTACAAATTCAATGATATTATTTATTTTACCAAATTTTCTAAAATTATTAATTTTAAGATATTTTAAATACATCAATTACCCCTTAGCTCTAGATTTTTTCCACTATCAATGATTCAGTATAAATAATTATTTGCAATAACAGCCTGCATCTTAATGAAATATAACGACTAAGCTCACCTATGCAATGGTGTGCTAGCGGAATAGCGGTCAGATGGAGAACATTAGCTTTTTTTCTTATTCATTAAGGATGATAAAGCCTTATTGAGTTCTGCTTCATCTTTCAAAGCTTGAGACAACCTCTCCGAAAACTCACCTAAAACAATTCTTATACTTCCGGCCAACTCTAAACACTGTTCATCAGTTAACGCATGTACACCTTCGCTTAGAGCGTTATGGAGAAGCAAGATTGGACTATGTCCATTTATAAGTAGACTCTCTGGTATGGAATCTTTAGCCATATCGAGAGCTTTTCTGAATTGTTTTTCTTTTACAGCATCTTTCAGGATGTTAATTTTCTCCTTAGAAGTTCCTATTTTTTCTGAAACTTTTATGACTTGCTCTAATATTCTGTTTTTCTGATTTTCAACAACACGACGATAATAAATAAATGAGCCAACACCTAGCCCTTGATTTTCACACCTCCTTCCTTTTAGAAACTCATTTCTATCTGGACCAATTAGATTGATTAATTTTGGAGATACTGGAGGACCATATGTTGGTAATTCACCAAATTTATAGCATTGTCCTTCAGGTTTATTGTCCTCATAAATTTTGGCAGCAAGTGAAAATGTTTTTTCTACGTGCTGACAATTGGAACAAAGGTAAGTCACGTAAAAAAACTCATAGTCTTTTGGATTCAAGTGCTTACCTTCCCCTGAAACACACCTAAAGAATCTTACTCCATTGCACCATTCATGGTCACAATGAAGTTGAATCTCTGGTGTTCTCATATCATCGTGATAATAATGTCCATCAAATTCATTACTAGATAAATCTGAAATATCAATAAGCTGGTTGGGTGGTGTGCTTTCTAAGAATTGAGCAATAGTATGATATTCGACCTCTTTTTTCACTGATTCCTGTTCTTTTTGTTCAGACAATATCATTCTCCTTTTCTAAGGCTAACATACATATTGTTTTGTATTTATATTAAAATAGAATAAAAACTGATATAGAATAAATCAAGAGTAATTTTCAAAGAAATTTAATGATAATACAAATTATATACTGAGCTAAATTAACTAAATTCCATCACTGTTAAATATGAAACTTTTGTCGCTTTCCCGCCGGAAGTTATCTCTCTCCTTTTTTGAATTCATCCTCTTTGTTTATTGAAATCATAATTTAAATCAATTATATCTCAGCTGTAGCAACTATACAAGTGTTTATACCAACTGGGTTGTAAGGAGCGACATTTATCCTAACATTCTGCAAATACCCGAAGTTGCCCGAAGGGCAATTTGGATAAAGAGAAGCGGAATCAAACATTAGCTGTTAAATGAAGTGTACATTTATTTTATAATCTTTCAAAAGAATATGGATGTACTTTTGAAACTGTGTTCTTTATTTTATACTTTCACTCCAGTTTGAATTCATGCATTTTATTAGATCATTTGTTAATGACAGAAAATCCTTTAGCGATTCAAAAGAAATTAAGATTCTTTTCCCTTTCTCGTATTTTGTGTTATTAGTATTTTTAATAAAATCTTCATCGATTATTCCAGATGTATGAATTAATAAATGTCTTATTTGAAAATGTTCTTTTATTCTATTGTACTTAGTAATATCAAAGATATCTTCATATGATTTATCTGTTAATTCTTTCCACTTTTTGGATGATTCGTCGAGATTTTGAAATATATTTTTCCTTATTTTTATTTGCCCATATCCTAGAATCCTTTTAAAGGTTTGCTTGGCAAATGATTGGAATATCGAAACAATTTTACAATAGTGATCCTCTAATAATTGAAAAAGATAACTATTGGTATCTTCTTCTGAAAGAAAGTTTGAAAAAGAATTTCTCATTTCGGAGTATTTTGTTATAAAGTTGTTAATATTTCTCAGCCATTTTTTAATATTTCCATCAATATTTTCATTTCCACAAGCAGGGCAAAAATAAGCAGAACCTAAAAAAGAATACCTACAATTACATATATTACACTTATAATTTTGATCCAATTCCTTAGCTATGCTTGGTGGAACGAAAATAATTGTATTTCCAGGTTTATAGCTCAAGGAGATAGATATAAACCCTGGTTTTTGTTTTTTATTAAACCGCTGTGCATCTTTTTGCATAGCATTTCCGATCTGCTCTTGTATATGATTAAATCCCATAGATTTTATATACTCAAATTGTTCAGATGTATTCCATTCTGTTGATGGAGCTTCATGTTTGCAGATTGGACAATATACAACTTCGTCATTAACAATATTTCTCCAGTCTTCATACTTTATCTTAAACATTCTATCACATTCTGGATTGGAACATTTTCTATCGAAAAAACCTTTCTCATCAAGAGGTAGAACAATCCTGACATGTTGAACTGAATTAAATTTTTCGAGTTCTTTGTTCAAATTATCAAACATATTAACCTATTATTTTAATCCAACCATCTTCTAATTTTCATTCTATGGATGGCCTAGAAGAATATTCTAAAAAATGAGTATTACATTTATGACCCAGCAGGTATACGAAGTTCAATAAATATGACACTGAGCTCTTCTTATTTATCATTTCAATTACACTCTTTTTAGTTTTCAATTTAATAATTTATTTTAACATCGTCACAGCTACAATACAAACGTGTATACCTGCTGGATCATTAGGATATGGAGCGAAGCAACATTTATCCTAACGTTTCCGGTGTTTGTTCAAATTTTTAATTTAATAGATAATCCATAATAATTCTGGTCTTCAAAAGCTTTATTTGGATTAGCACCCCAAACATAATCTAATCCGACTTTCGCATCTAAATTATCATATTTAAATATGGTGTAATTAACTGAACACTTAAAAAAATTATTGTTTGAAAGAAAATCTTCTGTCGAATTTGAAATCTCGCTGCGATAATTATAGTCAACACCAACTTCAATATAATGATATTGAAATTTACCTGTAGAATCACATTTAGGATATAAGTAAAGATTTGACTCAAGTTTAAAAACAAATCGGTATATATCACCAATTAAAGAGTCTTTTTCAGCTTTGTTTCTCATCTCAACTTCTAATCCAAAACAGGGAATGTATTCAAATCCTATTTTTCCTATCTTAACTAAGTTACCCGGGACAAAGAAATTATTAATTGAGGTATTAACTCCTGTCCATATTGGAGCAATAAAAATTTCTCCCTGAAAAGATTTAATTTCTTTAATATAATCATTACTGTATTTGGCTGATGATGTAAATGTTGGAATAAATGTTGAACTATTTAGTACAATATATTTAAAAGCAAGACCTAAATTTAATTGATCTTGATCCTTATCAATTAAAGTATTTCTATTATACTCAATATTTGGATATATTTTAACAAGTTTTTTATCTCTATCAAAAAACAAACTTGATATATCAATTCCAACTGCAGCATTAATTAAAAACGAATTTTCCTTTTCATCTGGAATAGTAAATGAAACTAAGGCAGGTTTTAATACACCTGAATTCGACTGAAATGACCTTACTAAAGAAAAATCAGATAATTTAATATCGGCAGAACATTTAATCGCTAAAAATAATAGCAATATTGAACAAATTAAATGTTTCATCTTATTATAATTTTGAGTTAACTAGTTTAATACACTCTGATACATACTTCAATTTGGAGCATTCTTCCTCTGTAACAAAATTTTTACTATCTAAGTTTTCGAGGATTTTATTAAATTTTCGTTTAAGTATCCATTTTTCACCGTTGCTCAGTCCAAGATCAAAGTGAAGATGGCTTATATCTTTAATTTCAACTATATCTATATCACTTAAAAATGATAAAACATTATAAATTTGAAACTTTACAATATCCGCTTTATTTTCAAATGATTTAACAATCTTTAAGTTATCATACAAAATTTGCATAGTTTCAGGCAAATGACCAACTTGTGCCTTGTAGTCATTTAATTCAGATTGAAGTTTTTTCAAAGTCTCCTTATTAGCATCTATTTTCATTTTAATCCTCCTTGCTTGTTAATGTTAGTATTTATTTTCCGCTTTGGCATGAACGCTAACGACTGACCAAGTAGATATACGAAGTTCGAGAAATGA
>Ga0255381_10076_pt1 | contig 10261 bp, 4 predicted proteins | sample ANMaggSSYBR01E10_FD_182108 | JGI IMG/M metagenome (GOLD analysis project Ga0255381, IMG submission 182108) | Sediment cell enrichment communities from methane seep in Santa Monica Basin, California, United Staets - ANME aggregate JGI... | ecosystem: Environmental > Aquatic > Marine > Cold seeps >...
GGATGAAACGGATAAGCCATGGCAGCCTCCGGCGCATTTGGACGACGTTTCATGGGGACTCGCGGATATCGGAGTGATTCAGGTTTGGGAAGAATTCGGTATCTACGGTCAGGGCGTACTTGTCGGTATGATGGATGCCGGGATAGATTTGACACACCCCGATTTAGCAGGCAAGATTTGGGTTAATTCGGGTGAAGATCTAAACGGCAATGGAAACATAGATGAGGAAGAGCGCAACGGTGTTGACGATGACGGTAATGGCTATATCGACGATTTTCACGGCTGGAATTTTGATGGTGATGATAATGATGTGATGGATGGGCATGGACATGGAACCAGCACGGCCGGGATTGTCGCGGGTGGTGCGTCCGTTTGCGACACGGTGGGCATCGCACCTGAGGCCACATTGATGCCATTGATTGATCATCAGTATCAATCATCTATGTGGTTGGGGATGCAGTATGCGATTGATAAAGGTGTCCATCTGATTTCCATGTCCGTCAGTTTTAAATTTACTGAATGCAACCCCACGTATAAAGAATGTCCTGACCCGGTTGTCTGGCGACGGGTTTGCGAGATGGAACTGGCGGCAGGTCTTGTCCATGTGAATTCTACAGGAAATGAAGGAATCGCTCTCGGAGCGCCCTTGAGCATACCGGCACCGGCTTGTTGTCCTCCACCGTGGCTTTCTCCTGCGCAGGAAATAGTCGGAGGTGTATCGTCTATTATTGCTGTTACAGGTTATCAGAGCAATGGGTCTCATTATCCCAATTCGGGGCGGGGACCGTCGGCCTGGTCGGAAGAGGATTTATGTTTTCACACGAGTATGCCTCATTGTGCGGGTGATAATTGGCCTCCGGAATATGATGATTATCCCTATCAGGGCGGAACGTACATAGGCCTTTTGAAGCCCGAGATTTGCGCTCCAACTTATGTAACGACATTAGCCCGGAATGGAGGTTGTCGAAGCGGATTTGGCGGAACGTCGGCGGCGACGCCTCATGTCGGTGGAACGGTAGCGCTGATTGTTTCGGCGGCGCCGGGGATTTCGCCCGAGGAAATCTGCCGCGCTCTGAAATTGACAGCACGCGACGCGGGTGATCCGGGTGAAGATTCGCTCTTCGGAGCTGGAAAGGTTGACGCGTATGCGGCGGTGGCGTTTGTGCTTGACAGTTTAGGCGAAGTGACCGGCACGGTCACAGACGACGCCTCGGGTCTTCCGCTGGAGGGAGTGCGCGTTAGCACGGATGATTCGCGAGCGGTGTTCACGGATGCGGATGGAGCGTACCAAATCTTTCTGAAACCCGGCGGGAATTCCGTTGACTTTTATCTCTACGGCTATGAACAGACACAGCGGGTTGTCAGTGCTATTGGAGGCGAGACGGTTATAGAGAGCTTGTCGCTTCCTGTATCTGAAGCGGGTACGCTGCAAGGGACGGTCTATCACGTTACATCCGGGCCTGCATCGGGTGCGGTTGTGCGGGTTTTGGATACGCCATTGCCGCCGATGATAACGGGAGGAGATGGTTTGTACGAAACGAATGTGGCTGCCGGAGAGTACGCGGTTGCTGTTTCGTCTCCGCTGTTGCAGGCCGATACGGAGATGGTTGTTATCACTGCATCGCAGACAACGATTCAGGATTTCTATCTGAGTGATTCGCGGGCGATTCTGCCCACGGGGCCTGATACTTATGGCTATTGGGCTTTTGATGATGTGGATAGTGCGGGCAAGCCTTACGATTGGGTAGAAGTGAATCCTGCTCATGGCGGCCCCGGGATAGCGTTCACGATTTCAGAAGATGGATTCACGCAGCTTACTCTGCCGTTCACGTTCGTTTACTATGGAGAGCCCGTTGATGTCGTGAACGTTACCGAAAACGGTTTCGCTGTTCCCGGACAGTCTGCCGAAGGAGACTGGCAGCACTATCCGATACCTTCAACGTCCGGTCCGGCAAGATTCATCGCGCCGTTTTGGACGGATATCCGGGCGGCTGCATCGGGCGCGGCTTACGCTTACTATTTCGACGAACCCAATCATCGATTCATTATCGAGTGGGACAGTGTGCAGTTTTATTCGTGGTCACACCGCCGGGCGACGTTTGAATTGATTCTTTACGACCCGGATTCTCACGAAACATTGACCGGTGACGGGCCGTTTCAGTTTCAATATAAGAAGGTTGATTTCGATTTGGCCTGCACGGTCGGGATGGAAAACGCCGATGAAACCGATGGCATTCAGTATCTCTATAATACCGTGTTGGATTCGAATGCGGCGGGAATATGCGCAGGACGGTCGATTTATTTCACGACAGGTGATAATGTATTTTCCGAACCGACATCGGGAAGCGTGCCGGGAGAATTTTATCTGGCGCCCTGCTGGCCGAATCCGTTCAATCCGACGACAACGTTCGAATGGGGGATGCCGAAGGCCGCGGATGTACGTCTCGAAATTTTCGACATCCTCGGGCGGCGAGCGGCTGTCTTGGTGGATGGGAATTTCACAGCCGGTGTTCATCGAGCAACGTTTGACGCCAGTGGTCTGGCGACTGGGATTTATTTCGCGCGGCTTCAAGCGGGCGGTAAAATTGTACAGAACCGTAAAATGCTGCTGATTAAATAACGCGGTTCATCAGAGAACTATCGAAAAAGCCCGGTCTGCAATGGCCGGGCTTTTTTTATTTGCAGTTTCGGAGTGAAGGAGTTATTCATACGCTGGGATGCCTGTCAGGTCATGGCCGATGATGAGGGTGTGGATGTCGTAGGTGCCTTCGTAGGTGTTGACGGATTCGAGGTTGTTCATGTGGCGGAAGGTTTGATATTCGTCGGAGATGCCGTTCGCTCCCAAAATATCCCGACCGACGCGGGCGATTTCAAGCGCGGCGCCTACGTTGTTGCGCTTGGCCATGGACACCTGAGTTGCTGAAGCTTTTCCGTCCGCTTTGAGCTGTCCCAGACGATAGTTCAGAAGCTGAGCCTTGGTGATTTCTGTCGCCATCCACGTCAGTTTATTTTGAACGAGCTGAAAACTTGCAATCGGTTTGTCGAACTGGATGCGCGAGAGACTGTATTGCAGCACTTCGTCAAAGACGGCCATCGCCGCTCCGATACTTCCCCATGCAATCGAGTAACGCGCCTGCGTCAGGCAGGAGAGCGGTCCTTTCAAGCCCTGCACATCGGGGAGAATGTTTTCTTTTGGGATTTCGACATCTTCCAAAATCAGGTCGGAGGTCACGCTGGCTCGCAGAGAGAATTTGTTCTTGATTTCGGGAGCGGAAAAACCTTCGCGGTCTGTTTCGACGAGGAACCCGCGAACGATGCCGTCGAGTTTCGCCCAGATAACCGCGACGTTCGCGATGGTGCCGTTGGTAATCCATGCTTTGCTGCCGGACAACACGTAGTGCGAGCCTTTATCTTCGGCGCTCGTGAGCATGCCGCCGGGGTTGGAACCGAAATCGGGTTCGGTCAAACCGAAGCAGCCGATGGCTTTACCCTGCGCCAGACGCGGGAGCCAATCATCTTTTTGCTTGTCCGTGCCATAGGCGAAAATGGGGTACATCACCAGAGATGTTTGCACCGAAACGAAGGAACGCAACCCGGAATCTCCCCGCTCCAATTCCTGATTGATCAGCCCGTAAGCGACAGCTCCGAGGTCTGCGCAGCCGTATTTCTCAGGGTAAGGCGCGCCGAGGAATCCAAGTTCCGCGAGTTTGGTGACCAGTTCGACAGGGAAACGCGCTTCGCGGTTGCAATCTTGAATAACCGGCATCAGATTGTCCGTGACGAAATCGCGAACGGTTTCTTGAATCAGTTTTTCCTCGTCCGTGAGCAAATCCTGTATGCGATAGTAGTCGAGAGGCTTGTACGCCATTTGTATTTCCTATTTAAGGGTCGGCTGCAAGCAGCCAACACCGCGTATAACAAATTCCGGGCACGCTATCGCCAAGCCGCGGCGAGAAAAGATTGTCCCCTCGCAGGTGGGGGGATATTATTTTGCTTTACTATTGAACGAGCGGCCGCGTTGGAAAGCTTCGCGGTTCAGTTCGATGGTTTTTTTCGGCACGCGGGCTTCGATGGTTTTTAGCCAGATTTCTTCGGGCACATCGAGGTGTTTTGACAGCGCTCCCAAGAGAATGGTATTGGCAAGGCGGACGTTGCCGAGGTCTTTGGCGATTTGGTCAGCGGGGATTTTGTCGGCATGGTAGCCGGATTTCTCAAGTTCAGCGAAAGGATCGTCCGGGTAGGTCGTTCCTTTCGATAGAAAGGCCGTCGTCGGAATAAGGCGCAAATCGTTCGCCAGAATCTTCGAGTCTTTATTGGTATAGTGCGCCCATCGAACCGCTTCCAATGCTTCAAAGGCGAGGAGAACATCGGCATCACCGACGCCAATAAGAGGAGAGAAAACTTTCGGACCGAAGCGCACATGACTGGAGACCGCCCCTCCTCGCTGAGCCATGCCGTGAACCTCGCTCTTCTTCGCGTCCATACCGAATCTCATTGCGATTTCCGTCAGAATTTCACTGGCAAGGATAACTCCCTGACCTCCCACGCCGACAATCAATACGTTAGTGATTTTAGTCATGTTCCACCTCCTCGGATACAGGGAATTTAATCGCATCTGGTTTGCACACCCAGGCGCAGACTTCACAACCGGTGCACAGATCAGCGTCGATGGTAACTTTCGGCAGTCCTTCGGCGGAAAGTTCTTCTGTCGTGAGTATCGCGGGACAACCGACGCGCAAACAAGCGCCGCATCCGTTGCAGAGTTCAGGGTCAACAACCATCGGGATACGCTTCAATCGGGTCGGATAGAGCTGGCAAGGGTATTCGGTAATAATCACAGCAGGGCCATCAATCTTATAGGAGTCTCGAAGCGCTGTCTCGAGTTCATTTAGTCTCATCGGATCCAATCGCCAGAGATGTTTGATGCCGACGCTTCTGCAAATGGTTTCGATATCAACTTTCGGGGCATCGGTTCCCATGAGGGTTTTGCCGGTGCCGGGATGCTGCTGGCCGCCGGTCATGGCGGTGATGGTGTTGTCGAGGATAATCACTGTTACGTTGGCATTGTTATAGACGGCTTCCAAGAGGCCTGTGATGCCGGAGTGAAGAAATGTCGAATCTCCAATCACCGCGACGACAGGTCTTTGACTGCCTCCGGCTTTCGCGACGCCGACGGCATTGCCGATGGACGCTCCCATGCAGACGCAGGTATGAACCGTTTCCAGAGGAGGAAGTGCGGCCAGAGTATAGCAGCCGATATCGCCGAAAACGTGAGCGCCGGTTTTTTTGAGCGCGGTGAATGTCGCGCGGTGCGGGCAACCGGGGCAGAGTACCGGCGGGCGGCTGAGCGCGGGCAACGGAGGCGTCTGGACAGGATGAAAGGATGGTTTCAGCCCGGCTTTTCCAAGAGCGACGGCTAATCTTTCCGGTGTGAGTTCACCGAGGCGACCCGTGAATTCCTTTCCGGTGCATTCGATGCCCATTGCTCTGATTTGCTCTTCGAGATAAGGTTCCAGCTCCTCAATAATCAGAACGCGTTTGACTTCGCCCGCAAAACGCCTGATCATTTTCTCGGGCAGTGGATAGGTCAGACCCAGTTTTAAAAATGACGCGTCCGGCAGAAGCTCTCGCACAAATTGATAAGGAATACCGGATGTGATGACGCCAATATCCGTATCCTGCATTTCCACCGTTTGCATGGGACTCGTCTCGGCTTCAGCCTGAACATCCGCAAGCCGTTTTAGCAAATCTTTGTGACGAGGAATCGCGTACATGGGCATCATCACAAATTTCTTAATATCCCGTTTGAAACCGCGCAGTTCTTTGTCCAGAGCTTTCTCTTCGACATTCACGAGAGTTTTAGAATGCGCCAGTCGCGTGGTGAAGCGCACCATCACCGGCAAATCATGTTTTTCCGAAAGCTCCAGACCGTGTTCGACATAGTCGTATGCTTCCTGGCTGTCGGCGGGTTCCAGCAGCGGCATACCGGCGAAGCGCGCGAAGATGCGATTGTCCTGCTCGTTCTGAGAGCTGTGCATCTCCGGATCGTCGGCGGAAATCAGGATGAATCCTCCATTGACGCCTGTGTAGGTGAAGGTCATCAGCGGGTCTGCGGCGACATTGACTCCCACGTGTTTCATCGTGACGAGTGTGCGCGCGCCAGCCATCGAGCTTCCGATGCCGACTTCCACAGCGACTTTTTCATTCGGCGCCCATTCGGCATAGATGCCGGGCAAGCGGACGAAAGCTTCGAGAATTTCGGTTGAAGGGGTTCCGGGATAAGCAGTGGCGAATTTCACACCCGCTCGCCATGCACCATAGGCAATCGCTTCGTCACCGGAAAGAAGTTTTTTCATTGTCGGGAACCTTTATATTTTAGGATGTATGAGATTTTGATGTTTCAGCGAATTATTATCCGCCGTCGGGCAGGCAGAGCCAGCCCGTAGGATGGGAAAAGACTTACTTCGCGAGGAAGAGTTTTGCAAAAGCAACGCCGCTTCGGGATTCCAATCGAGCGATGTAGAGACCGGTCGCCATGTCTGATAAATCGAGTTTTGTCTGATGGAGTCCCGCGCTTTGGAGCCCTTGCTGCGAGCTCCAGACTCTATGGCCGAGGATATTGTAGAGAGTCAAATTGACCGGACTCGCTTGGGGCAGGTTGTATTGCAATTGAAAAGCGCTGTTGCCCGGATTGGGAAACACTGTCAGCGTCGGTTCTTGGGGAAGCGGCGGAACAGGATTCACAGGTTCGGCTGCAAGGAAGACACTGTCGATAACAACGCCGAAGACATCCTGATCTCCCAAGCGTGTATCCGTCCAAACCACATGCGTATGAGCTTCGGATGCACAAAGACCGATGTATTCTCCTAACAAGCCTGCGCGTGAACCTGCCTGCGGGTCGGAGGATTCAGTCGTGATGCGCTGGTTGTCAATCCAACTCTGTCCGCCATCTTCTGATGCCGTGAAATAAAGGTCAAACAGATAGTTTTCCTGGTCATTGCGCCGGTCGTAGAAAACCACCCAGACTCTTCCCAATGGATCCACGGTTATCCACGGGTGAAACTGGTCCACGGGGTAGCCTTCATCGTCGTCATTCAACATCAGTTTTGGAGTCCAGTTTTGGCCGCCGTCATCGGAGAAAATCATCCATATATCCGTTTCAGTCAAGTCGGGTCTCGTGTCCGTATAGATGAGGTAGAGCCTTCCACGGTGGGGTCCGTCTGTCTCATCGACAGCCATCGCACCATAAGAAAAGACGAGAATTCCGCCGTTGATGTTGGCGCTGCGAAATCCGGTATAGGCCAGAACTTCCTCCGGGGAGAATGTTTCGCCGCCGTCTAATGACTTCGCAAACATCAGCGTCCCAATTTGATAATTCACCCACGAAACATAGACTTCGCCCTCAGTGCCCACGATGACATTCGCCCATTGGTTGGTGGTTGTCTGTGAAACATAGGAAGGCAGGGTGTAGGCGGCGGAATCGGCTCGCTTGCGAACGATAGCGATGTGAGTGGAGTCGGTGTTGGGGTAGCCAAAGAATCGCGCCCAGACGCAATACAGTGAACCTCTCCACGGAGAGTCCGAGCGGTCCACCGCGAGCATTTCTTTGTCTTCAAAAGCCGCAGGGTCATAACCAATCGCAAACAAACTGTCCTGCCATGAATAGCCGCCATTGGTCGAGCGCACCGTCAGCAGTCCGTCACTGCCGGGAGCTCCCCCCGGATCGAACGTTATCATCATGGCTGTGAATATACCTTCCGTATCCACGACTAAAACCGGGTCGCTCTGCCACGGAAAAAACATCGGGGGGAAGACATCATCCTGCCATGTCCGCCCAAAATCCATCGAGAAACCGAATCCGACGCGGCGATAACCGAAACGAAAATCCCTCCAGACGGCCACGACTTCATCGATAAACACCGGATTAACACAAGCCATCTCTTCATTCTGAAGTTGACCTGATGCATCGGTGTTTATTCGGAAATTCTCGAATTCGTCCAGATGAAACCCCGGTTGAGTTGTGGTTGCTTCGTAGGGCATTCGCGAGAGCATTCGCGGCGGTCCATTCCAAGGTTCGACAGCAGCTCCGGCTGTTGCAGGACTGCTGAGCATGATAATGATGGAAACGGGGAGTAATAATAGAAGGAGTGGGGGCATGATGTCACCGGAAGCTATCATTTAAGTTTCTCTTCAGTGGAATATAAGCGATTTTACTGAGATTATCAAATTTGGCGGCTGAGGTGCCCGGAAACTTGATGGTCATGAACTATAGGTATCGTTGAATGAAGGTTACCGACCCGTCTGCGGAAATAGCCATTTTTATGAGGTTAATACTGTTGCCTCTGTCTGAAGAAGGAGAGCCTGAGGGTCAGTAACGATTTAATGCCTCTTTGTGAAAACAAAATCGAGTATCCTTTTCAGGGGTCAATATACGTAATGAGTTGAATATCATGTATATAGAATGAAAAGAAAGCGCGAAGTTGAGTTAAGATTTTTTGATACAATTTGTTTTTTTCCTTGCATCTTGTTAGTAAGGATAGTATATTAAACATGTCTTGAAAAGCTAAAGGAAAAGGAGAACTCTAAGTTCAATAGAGGTTAAAGATAACGGTTAATGAAATTTATGGAGGAATGTTGAACATGAAGAAGGGTTTATTGTTCACAGGGCTCATCGTAGCCTTGACACTAATTTGTTGTTACGCGCTCGTTGCTGCAGATGCAAAGAAAGAAAGAGTCGTAATAACGGAGCCGGTGGCTATTGAAGCACCGGTAGCAACTCCGGTTCAGACTGCGCCATCGCAATCTGAGGCTGATATTAAGGCTATGTCCCGTATTACGGATGAAGTCAACCCACGCATTGAACAATTGCGTGCAGAAATTGAAGTTTATAAGAGCAATGGCGTGTACAATGCCGCGCTCTGGGCTGAATTCTTCAGCTTGACTTCTCATGGCGCTAAGCCGTCAGGCCACCTCGATCAAGGTGGTGAGGATTGTGCCACAGCAACTGCAGTGACCTTGCCGCTTCCGTACACTGATACGGGTACGACGGTAGGCTACGATGATGATTATGAAGCATCAGGCGTTTTTAATTGTCCGTATTCTTCGACAGCAGCCGACGTAGTTTACAAGTACACGCCGACAGCGGATGACACTGCCACTTTTGATTTGTGTGCGTCGGGTTACGACACTAAGCTGATGATTTATGCAGAAACCAGTCCTTCGACTGACTGTCTCACCGGAAATCTTGTAGCTTGTGACGATGATGGCTGTTCGGGCGGAACTTTACGGTCCATCGTGGAATGTCTCCCTGTTGAATTAGGTATGGATTATTACGTCGTCGTTGACGGCTATGGTACTAACGAGGGTGACTATGAGCTGACGATCAGTCAATGTGTCACAGAAGTGCCGCAAGACTCCATCTACTGTCCAGCAGGAACCCTGTTCTCTCAGCCACCTTCGTATCCTGACAGTGGTATGACAGCTGGTACCAGTGATATAGGTTGGGATTTTGGTGGTCCCGGTTTGAATCTTGATTATAATCGCGCTGAGAATTTCTGGGGTGTCTGTGATGAAATCTGCGACATCCATTTCTGGGGCCTCAATCTGTTTTATACTTCCGGCGTCGGCTTTAGTGATTGCCCTACCGAAGATCCGATGGACTTCGAAATCACATTCTATAATGATGCCTCTGGATTCGCCGGTCCCGGTGCGTGGACACTTCCGGGTACTGTTGTAGCTACGTACACGCTAACACTTACCAGGACAGTATCGTCTTATATGCACGGCAGTTACCCCTTATACTACTATAGTGCAACCCTCGATCCTTGTGTGTCCATGTCCGCAGGTTGGGTTTCGATTCGGGGTGTCAGTCTTTCAGACCCAGACTGCTGGTTCTTGTGGGAAAGCCATGGTATTCCAGCGAACGAAGATGGTTACTCCGCATTTTGGCCTGGAGGACCTTGGGAAGCTGATAACTTTGACCTGAGCCTGTGTCTTACGGGAGACGGTGGAATGCCCCTTGGCGCGACTGGCGCTTGCGTTGATCCGGAAACTGGCATTTGCATCGAAGGTGTTTCCTGCGAAGACTGTCTGGGAGACTTCTACTGGAATATGACCTGCGCTGACGTCCCCATTGGTGCTTGCTGTGATCAGTCAACAGGCAATTGCACCGAGGATGTTTTCTACGGACACTGTCTGTATCAGGGCTTCGACTTCTACGAGGGTATAACCTGTGCTGAGATCTTCCCGCCATGTGGAGCTG
>Ga0255381_10065_pt2 | contig 10256 bp, 9 predicted proteins | sample ANMaggSSYBR01E10_FD_182108 | JGI IMG/M metagenome (GOLD analysis project Ga0255381, IMG submission 182108) | Sediment cell enrichment communities from methane seep in Santa Monica Basin, California, United Staets - ANME aggregate JGI... | ecosystem: Environmental > Aquatic > Marine > Cold seeps >...
CCACCTATTTCCCAGTGCCCTGTGCCGCAGGTACATGAACAGGATCACCTCGATAAAGGCAGCGACCAGGCAGGCCAGCGGATTGAGAAGGAACATCACGAACAGGGCCCCGAGCGATCCGATCATGGAGACGTACCACGGGACATTTATCGTCGGCCTGTAGGAGGGGTCTCCGACGAGCTTTTCGACTGCTGCGCTGAGATTGATGATCACGTACAGTGTCAGGAACAGGACAGTGACGTACTGCGCGACAGCGTTAAGATCCCCCAGCAGTACCGCGGAAAGAGCCAGCGCGCCCGTGATCCATGTCGCGATGGTCGGCTGCCCGCTCGGCGAGAGCCGCGAGAGGAACTTCGGCGCAAGGCCGTCCTGCGACAGGGCCTGCAGAACCCTCGGACCCGAGAGGCTGAACAGGCGCATCGACCTGTGGTGGGGAGGGCTCGAGAACAACGGCGACCTCATGCTTCTGCTGGCCCATATGATGCGGATGAACACCGCCTGGGAGAAGTCGCGGATCAAGATTCACTCGATCGTCGAGAGCGAGGAGGAGAGGGTAGCGCAGATCGAGAGCCTTCTCGAACTGATCGAATCGACCCGCATTGATGCTGAGGCCGAGGTGATTTTAAGGCCCCCCGATACATCGATACAGGACATCATAACGGTAAGCAGCATCGGAGCCGATCTCGTCTTCATGGGGCTGATGATTCCCGAGAAGGAGGCTCTGGAGGGATACGCCGACTGGCTGATAGAGTTTTCTGAAAACCTCGGATCTGTCATATTCGTAAGGAACGCGAGCAGGTTCGCCGGCAGCCTCGTGTGACGGCCGGACTGAATGGCTCGACATGTAATGAAAGGGAGGTTGATATGAGACGCATACTCGTTGTCGCGGCTGTCCTGATCGCGGCGGCCGCCGTTTCAGCGTCCGCTCAGGAAAGCGGCCTGTCAGTAGAAAAGATGATCTTCTGCACCGGTATCGAGGACAGGCTGCCGATAGGGGAGAACACGCAGTTCTTCGAGTCTGCCGAGAGGATTTACTGCTACACGAGGATAAACGGCGCGGCCGATACGCTCCAGGTGACTCACGTCTGGTTCTACGGCGACGTGGAGAAGGCCAGGGTCGACCTGACAGTCAAGTCGGCGTCGTGGAGGACGTGGTCCTCGAAGAAGATGCTTCCCGCCTGGTCAGGCGCCTGGCGTGTCGATATCCTGGGGCCGGACGAAAAGGTGCTTCTGAGCAGGGAGTTTGTATACAAGCCCGTTGACGAATAGACATTCGGGCCGGTTCTATCTGGAGGGGCGATATGATCTCATCAGAAAAACTGAAGTTCGTTGTGTGCCTGGTTCTTGTCATGTCCGTTGTGCCGATCATATCGGTGGCTGACGAAACGGATTCTATCAGAGTCGATGTACCGCGGGAAAACGCGCTGCATCCCGGCATGTGGGCGTTGATGTTCCAGATCGACGAGGACATAGTTCCCAGGCCGTTCGACGGGATGAGTATCGCGGCAAAGTATCACATGTCGAGAAAATCAGCCCTCAGGCTGGGGCTCAGTTTCGGATTCAGCGCGAATGATGATACTGTCGATGACCGGACAGTCGAGGATGATACAATTAGATGGGACGATAGCGGTAACGGGACCCGGAATTCCCAGAGTGCCATGCTGGAAGTGCTGTATGTCAGGTATCCATGGCCTGATTCGTATATCAACGCATTCTGGGGAGTCGGACCATATGTGTCTTTCAACAGGTATGAGTCAGAGGTCACCCGCAATAATCCTAATTATTGGAGGGTTGACGATTATTCACGACGTTACGCGATCGGCCTGAAGGGTATTCTGGGTGTCGAGTGGTTCGCGTCAAAAAGGATCAGTTTTCACGCGGAATATCAAGCGAATTTTCAATATCGCTGGGGATTTAACGAGAGTACGCGGATAAGCATTGATGCTGATGGCATTAAATCCGAGGACTACCGGAAAACAACTACCGATTACTGGTCATTCTATGCCAATGAGATGCTTTTCGGGATAAGCCTGTATTTCTAGATCAGCCGCCATGGGCGAGGTGGAAGAGGCCGACCTTCGAGTCGTCGGGCACTGTGCGTGATTCGTAGTCATGCTCGGGAACGAGAGTTCCCTCTATAGTCACTGTGATAAGCGCGTAATCGTAACCCATCGCGTCCAGCACATCCTGGACGGTTATACCCTCGCGCCACTCGACCTTGTCGCGATTGTTTACCAGTATCATTCCTTGTCTCCGGTGAGCAGCCCGATCGCCACGTTCGCCTGCATGCTGGCGGCCATCATGACTCGCGCAGCGCACAGCCCCATCGTCATCTCCGATTCCTCGTCGCCGCAGACATGTATCTTGCCAGAGGAGTGGACGTGCATCGCGCCGGTATTGCCGCAGCCCGACACACCACTCGCCGCTACAATTGGCCTGTCGGGGTAGGCGACGCACCACGATTCGATGAGCCATCTCTTGCTGTCCGCGCTGTCGAAGGCCTCGACGAGCAGGTCGGCCTCTTTGTAGATAGCTGGTACGTTTTCGGGCGTCAGCTCGAGATCATGAAGGATCAGTTTGACCTGGGGGTTGATCGCCTTGAGGTGAGCGGCAAGAGCCTCGACCTTCTTCTCTCCGATATCCTGCTGGAAGTAGTGCTGGCGGTTGAGGTTTGAGGCCTCGACGACGTCATGGTCGGCGAGGATCATGTGCCCGACGCCGGCGCGAACGAGCGCCACTGCCGCGTTCGAGCCGAGTCCGCCGCAGCCGGCGATCCCGACCGTCGCCTTGGCAAGCTTCTCCGTCGTGCCTGGGACGTTACGGTCGAATATAGGGTTATTTTCCATACCTGGAATATACACGAAGTCCCGCCCCTTGTGAAGCAAAGGACGGGACTTCTGTTAAAAATCACGGGCGGACTATTCCTGATCGTCCTTGACTATCTCAATGAGTCTCGGCATGTCGATGCCGAGCTCTTTCAATCTCTCGATCTTCGGGACACCGTTGCGGGTCCAGCCCCTCTTATCGTAGGCGGCGTCGACGACACTGTTGTACTGGTCCATCCGGTACTCGCGGACAGCCTTTATCTTTTCTTCGGTCGTCTTACCCTTCGTGTCGAATCCCACGAGTTCCTCGAGCTGCTTGTCGTACCTTTCGGTTCGCGACTCGTACTCCTCGGCCGTGACCGGTCCGACCGCCCTGTAGGGGGGCATGTCGTCCTTGCGCAGGCCGTATCCCAGCATCCTCGTCATCACGCGCTGAAGGTTATGGACGCGGGCCGATTGAGCGAGCATACCTTCCTCGTCGAGAGGCTGACCCGTCATGCCTTCGTAGAAGGCGAAGAAGTCCTCGACGTGCTCGGGGACCTTCGCCGCGACCTGGGGCTCGAAGGTCTTGTTGCTCATCGGAACGACATCGTTCCAGATCAGCTTGCAGAGGCCGTGAAGCCCGAACCACGTTCTCCACAGGGGATAGTAGTAGAGGGCGTTGGCCTTGTCCTCGAAGGTGGGGATCTGGTTATTGACCATGTCCATGAAGATCAGCCAGGCCTCGTCGTGCTGTGGTCCTTTGACGGCCATCGTGTAGCCGGCCTGCTGGGCGAGTGATTCCTTGCAGACGTACTCGGAGTACTCGAGGCCCTTGACCTCCATCCCGATGTCCTGAAGAAAATCGGCGTCGGCGCCGAGTTCCCGGACCCATTTCTCCTTAAGGTACCGGATGCCCTGACCGACCTCTACTCCGAAGCCTTTGCCCGCGGCGATCTCGTGCATGCACTCCATCACGGCATCGGTGGCGCCGAACTTCAGTTCCTTGCCGCCGGTATGCTCCGTGGTGATGACGCCTGCCTCGAAGGCTTCCATCACAAAGGCCATGCAGGTACCGAACGAGATCGTGTCGATCCCGTAGGTGTCGCAGTAGAAGTTCCACTCGACGATAAAGTCGGCGTCGAAGCAGCCCATGTTGGCTCCCGCGGCAGACGTTTCGTACTCGGGGCCATCGACTAATACACGATCACCCTTGTACGGGCCTGTCCTGAGCTCGAAACCGTCCACTGCCTTGGCGCAGGCCATCGAGCAGCCCTTCCAGCATCCGTCGGGGTGGTCCTGGGTGAAGTATTTCGCCTTGAGGACCTTCGAGTCGATGTACTTCGTGTTCTCGTGCGAACCGAATTTGTAGTTATGAACAGGGAGCAGGTCGTAGGCGTCCATCACGTCGACGATGTTTGCCGTGCCGACCTCGCGCATCCTGCACTGGTCCTTATCGAGAGACGCCATCTCGGCGTTGATCCGCATACCGAAATCCCTGATCTTCTGCGGGTTGACCGGATGGTTCATATCATCGACGATCTCGATTGCCCCGGTGGGGCAGACGTAGGCGCACGATGTGCATCCGATGCAGTGCGGGTCGACCTCGCCGAAGGGCATCGTCAGGTGACGTTTGATCCCACGTCCGGCGAAATCGAGTATCCTCTCCTGGATGAACTCGTCGCATGCGCGGACACAATGAGTGCAGAGGATGCACGCCTTTGGATTCTCGTCGGTCAGCTCGCTGCGGTACTTCTCCTTGTCGGTCGCTCCGCATATAGCCGCGACCTCCTGGATCAGCGGCACGTTCGGCCAGCGGCCGAGGTACATCTCGGCGAGCACCCTGCGGTGGGTCTTGACCCTCTCCGATTCGGTATCCACGGCGATCTCTCCGCGTACAGGGAAGTTGCACGACGTGACGAGCTTCTTTTTTCCCCTCTGCTCGACCTCGACTACGCACAGCCTGCATGTCCCCGAGGGGGTGAGGTCCTTGTGGTCGCAGAGTGTCGGGACCGCGACTCCGTTGTCGCGAAGCGCCTGGAGGAGATACGAGCCCTTCTGGACGGTGGCCTCGATACCGTTAATCGTTATGTTGATCCTTTCGGCGGCCATTTATATCACCTCCACAGCTTCGAAATTACAGACTTCGTAGCAGATACCGCACTTGATGCATTTCCCGGAATCGATCACGTGGAGTTCTTTTTTCTCCCCGGTGATCGCATCGACGGGACAGTTCTTGAAACAGAGCGTGCATCCGGTGCAGTTGTCCGCGCTGATCGTGTACTCGATCAGCGCCTTGCACACCCCGGCGCGGCATTTATTCTCCTTTATATGTTCCTCGTATTCCTCGCGGAAATAATTGATCGTGCTCATCACCGGGTTGGGCGCCGAGCCTCCCAGCTGGCAGAGACTCGTGTCCTGCACCGTAGAACAGAGCTCTTCGAGCCGTTCTACATCGCCCGCCTGACCATCTCCCTTACAGAGCCTGTTGAGGATGTTGCTCATCAGGTGGAGACCCTCGCGGCAGGCTGTGCACTTGCCGCACGACTCGTCCATGAGGAAGTCGATGAAGTAACGGGCAACATCGACCATGCATGTGTGGTCGTCCATAACGATCATGCCGCCCGAGCCCATCATCGAGCCGGCCTCGGTCAGCGAATCGAAGTCGACCTTCATGTCGAGTTTTGCCATCGGCAGGCAGCCGCCCGACGGTCCGCCCGTCTGTACAGCCTTGAACTCGCGTCCATCGGGGATACCGCCGCCGACGTTCTCGATGATCTCGCGAAGGGTGATCCCCATCGGAACCTCGACGAGGCCCGTGTTGCGAACGTCTCCGACGAGCGAGAAGACCTTTGTTCCCGAGGAGCCGTTCCATGGGTTCTTGCTGACGTCGCCGGTGCCGATTGAGGCGAACCACTTTGCGCCTTTGGCGACTATCTCGGGGATGTTGGCCCAGGTCTCGACGTTGTTGAGCACCGTCGGCTTGTCCCGGAATCCGTACTCGACGCTGTGCACGTATTTGGCGCGCGGTTCGCCCGGCTTACCGGCCATCGATGCCATAAGAGCGCTCGATTCGCCGCAGACGAAGGCGCCCGCGCCGCGGTGCACGTGTATATCGAATGAGAATCCGCTTCCGAGGATGTCGTCGCCGAGCAGGCCGTAGGCCCTTGCCTGTTCGATAGCTTTCGCCAGCCTCGTCTGCGCGAGCGGGTATTCCTTCCTGATGTATATGTAGCCCTCGGTCGATCCGACTGCGAAGGCGCCGATAAGCATGCCTTCGATGACCGAATGAGGGTCGGTCTCGATGATCGATCGGTCCATGAATGCGCCGGGGTCGCCCTCGTCGGCGTTGCAGACGACGAAGATCTCCTCCTCGCGTTCCTGGGCGGCCTTCCATCCCGATTTCCACTTGACACCGGCAGGGAAGCCTCCGCCTCCGCGTCCCCGGATGCCCGAGGCGATCACCTCTTCGATGACGTCTTCCTGCTTCATCCCGCCGAGTACCTTGCGCAGGGCGTCGTATCCTCCGCGTGCGATGTAGTGGTCGATGTTCTCGGGATCGATGAGCCCCTTGTTGCGCAGGGCGATGAGCTGCTGCTTGCTGAAGAAGGGGATGTCGCCCATCTTCTCGTTGATCTCGCCCGATACGGGATTCTTGTAGAGCAGGCGCTCTATCGTCTCGCCGTTTTCGAGGGAGGTGACTATCTCGTCGAGGTCCTTTTCCTTCACCTTCTGGTAGAAGACCCCGTCCGGCTGCACGACGACTATCGGCCCTGAGGCACAGAAGCCGTTGCAGCCCGTCGCGACGACCGCGTAATCGGAGGAGACTCCTTTTTTCTTGAGTGCGCTGACCAGCCCGTCGCGGATGTCGAAACCCTTCGCCGCTACACAGCCGGTGCCCGTGCAGACCATCAGCATCTTCTTGAAGGCCCCGTCTTTCTTTTTCTGCTGCCCGGCGATCTTTTCGAGGTCGGCCGGAGTGATTTTCGCCGCGTCTGTCCTGGTGGTTTCCACTGCGGCATCCTTCTTCTTCGTGCCGCCGCCTTTCGCCTGCTTTATCAATTTTTCAACATCCTTTGACTGGACGTTGCCGAATACCTCTTCGCCGATCTTCACTACCGGCGCTATCGAGCATGCGCCGAGACAGGCGACCGCTTCCAGGGTGTAATTGTTGTCGTCAGTGGTCTCGCCTGTTCCTACGCCCAGTACACGCTCGAACGAGTCGAGTATCTTCGCCGAGCCCCTGACGTGACATGCGGTACCCATGCAGACCTGTATGATTGTCTCGCCTTTCGGCTCGAGGGAGAAAGTCTTGTAGAAGGTCGCGATATGGTAGAGATGCGCCTTCGGCTTTCCCGTCTTGCGGTTGATCTCGTCGATGGCGGTCCTGGAGATGTGGCGGAAGCGCTCCTGGATGTCCTGCATCATCTCGATGACGTATTCGGGATCGCAGTTCCACCTGTCTATGATCTCGTGGAGTTCCCCGATCTCGCCCTTGCACTGGATCGAGATCTTTTTCGGGGTGATCATTTTCGCGACCTTGCTCTCCTCGATCTTCCAGGCCGGAGTGACCTGGTTGTTCTTTAAGACCACTGCCTTGATCTTCTTGTTGCGGAAGACGGTACCGATCCCGCCGCGTCCGGCCTGCTTGAGCCTCGGGGCCCCGCGCCGCCAGTCCCAGAATGAGAAGTTGAGGATGCCCATCCTTGTGTGCTCGGCGCCGCGACCGGCCGACACGCATGCGATATTCCTGAGGTCGAGCTCGTCGTCTGCGTACATTTCGGCGAGTTCCTCGGCGATCAGATGGGAGTCGACGCTTTCCAGCGGCGCCTTCTCCAGGGTCACTCTGCCGGCGACCGCGTCGATGAATACTATAACGTCGTCATCGGCCTTGCCTGTGATCATCATCGAGTCGAATCCGGCGAACTTGAGGAAAGGCCCGAAGTACCCGCCGACGTTGCAGTCCATGATCGAATGGGTCAGGGGGGATATTGCCGTCGCGATCGTTTTGCCCGAACCGGGGAAGGAGGTCGTCCCGCCGAGGGGGCCGGACGAGAAGCAGATCGGATTGTTCGGGCTGTCCCACTTCGTGTCCTTGTCGATCTCCCCGAACGTCATCCATAGATCGAAACCCTTTCCGCCCGTCCATAATCGCTTCATCTCGTCGTCGACGGGATTGATGGTTATCTCGCCGCTTCCTACGTCGACGCGCAGCCAGCGGCCAGCGTAACCCCTGTCGAGGGGGATCACATCGAAGTCGAATGAAGCAATGACTTCGTGGGCTCCCTTCAGTTTCGCGATGTTGTCGTTTGAAGACATTCCGTGAGGCCTCCTTCGTTGTTTATAGATTGCGGATTCAAGGAATAAGAATATACACCCTTTGGATTCAGATATGAAGCATAAATTATTTTATCCGAGGATATTACGCCAACCGATATGCATGACTGTACATATCCATTGACAACCCGTTGTCATTTGATATGTTGCAGTATCGGGAGGGAATTTTATCACCTGGAGGTACGATCGGATGAGGGTTCGTGCCCTGACACTATTGCTGGGAGCGGTGATCGTTTCCGGCTCGCTTTTCATGCTCTCACGCGGTGGTGAGGAAAAGTCGGAGAAAAGTGCTGAGCAGAAGCTGATCGTCTTTCACGCGGGCAGCCTTTCGGTGCCGTTCAGGAAGATCTCCAGGATGTTCATCAAGGAGAATCCCGGCGTCACAGTTCTGCTCGAAGCGGCGGGAAGCAGGTCATGCGCGAGAAAGATCTCCGACCTCGGCAGGATATGCGATGTAATGGCCTCTGCCGACTACACCGTGATCGATAATCTTTTGATACCAGAGCACGCCTCGTGGAACATAAAGTTCGCGAGCAACGAGATGGCGATCGTTTACTCGCAGCACTCGAAACGGCACGGAGAGATCAACGCGGGGAACTGGTACCGGGTACTCCTCGATCCCGAGGTGGCCTTCGGGCGTTCCGATCCCGATGCCGATCCGTGCGGATACAGAGCCGTTCTGACGATGGAACTCGCAGAGAAACATTACGGCAGCAGCGGCCTGGCCGGCCGCCTGCTCGAGAAGGACAACCGTTTCATCAGGCCGAAGGAAACAGATCTTCTCGCCCTGCTCGAGACGGGAACGATCGACTATATATTTCTCTATCGCTCGGTCGCGCAGCAGCACGGGCTTTCATTTCTAGTCCTGCCCGACGAGGTCAATCTCACGAATCCTGAATTGACCGATATGTACGGCTCTGTGAGTGTTGAGATCTCAGGAAAGAAGCCAGGAGAGAAGATCGTTAAACGCGGAGCACCGATGGTCTACGGGATCACGATCCCGTCGAACTCTCCGAGCCCGCAGCTAGCGCGGAAGTTCGTTGATTTCATGCTCGACTCCGAAAAGGGGATAAAGGTGATCGAGGATGCGGGTCAGCCTTCGATGGTACCGTCGCCTTCGGAGACTTACCGCGCAATCCCGGCCGTATTGAAGAAACACGCCAAACCGGCCGAATAGTGCTGGAGGAGCAGGACAGTGAACAGATCCCGGATCGAACCGATGCACCTCGTATTCGCCGCGCTTGGTGGAGCGCTGCTCCTCTTTATAATCGCGCCGCTGGCGGGGATGTTCCTGAATGTCGGCAGGGAGGAACTGTCAGAGACAGCCACCGACCCTGAGGTAACCGCAAGCGTCTGGCTGACTCTCGGCGCTTCGATGCTCGCCACGCTTGTTGCCTCGCTCGGCGCCATACCTTTCGCGTGGCTCCTGGCGAGGAAGGATTTTCCCCTGAAGAGACTGATCAACGGGATAGTCGATCTTCCGATCGTCATTCCTCATTCGGCGGCCGGTATCGCCCTGCTCGGGGTCCTCGCTCCGGGGACACCGGTCGGTTCGCTCGGCGAGAAGCTCGGAGTGAGCTTCGTCGGAGGTATCGCGGGGATCATGGCGGCGATGGCCTTCGTTTCGGTCCCATTTCTCGTCAACGCGGCGAGGGACGGATTCGCCGCGGTTCCGGTAAGGCTCGAGCAGGCCGCCCTGAACCTCGGAGCTTCGCCGCTGAGGGTCTTTTTCACTATCTCGATGCCGATGGCGTGGCGGTCGATCGTATCCGGGCTGGTGCTGATGTGGGCGAGGGGAATGAGCGAATTCGGCGCGGTTCTGATAATCGCATATCACCCGATGATAACGCCTGTTCTGATATACGAGCGCTTCGGCGCCTTCGGCCTGAAGTACGCAAGGCCTGTGACGGTTCTCTTTGTCGCTGTATGTCTCGTTTTCTTTATAGCGCTCAGGATGATCGCGGGAAGGCGAAGCAATGTATCGGGATGAGAAAAGCATCGCCCGGACCATCCTCGAGGTCGAGGGCCTCGCGAAGAGGCTAGGGGAATTTGAGATCGCCGATGTCTCTTTCACAGTCGATGAGGGGGAGTATTTCGTTCTTCTCGGTGCCTCCG
>Ga0255381_10057_pt3 | contig 10233 bp, 13 predicted proteins | sample ANMaggSSYBR01E10_FD_182108 | JGI IMG/M metagenome (GOLD analysis project Ga0255381, IMG submission 182108) | Sediment cell enrichment communities from methane seep in Santa Monica Basin, California, United Staets - ANME aggregate JGI... | ecosystem: Environmental > Aquatic > Marine > Cold seeps >...
GAAAATGACTTAAAAAAAAAAGTACTGGATATTCTTGAATATGCTGCTATTGAAGGTAATTGGAAACCTGACGAACTGGAAAACATCCCTTTTCTCGAGCAAATAAACGGCATTTTTGCTGGTTTGCTGCATATTTTTGATCAGAACCTCCGGGATTGCAGTCAAATGTGAAAAATGTCTTGTCCGTATTTTCAATTTCAAGATTATTATCTATAATGTTTTTAACTACATTTGCACCACCAAAATCCCTTGCAATTCTCGTATCTATTTCAAGATCTACATAATCACCGGGATTCACGTCTTCAAGATCACTGTGGTTAATAACAATTTTCTCTATTATCGAATGTGCTCTTGACATATCTTTACTCCCCATCCTCAATTATCAGTCCTTTTTCAAGCATCTTAAGAGGATTGAATGTTGCAAAATCAGCCTGATGGATAAGGACTGTTTCGATTCTTTGAGGTCTTCCTTCACCTTCTTTGGCATGGCTTGCTATAATATTCTGTATTTCTTCAGGGAGTCCGAATTTTGCAGCAATAATAGCCCCGGAAATAGGATGTCTTAGAAGTTTTCCTCTCTTACTTTTTATATAATTTCCATTTTTTACTTTTTTTATTTCAATAAATTTACCAACATCATGAAGTATTCCGCCTGCGATAAGCCAATCATTATTGATAGCGATTGGTATAACACTGTAATTTTTTTCCATAGCATGAGCTATTCCCAGAGCTCCGTATGTTACAACTTTTGTATGTTCAATAAGATTGATGCCTTTTGTATCGGTTAATAATGTAAAAGGGATGTTTTCCAGTTCGTCAGGTTTCCAATTACCTTCAATAGCAGCATATTCAAGAATATCCAGTACTTTTTTTTTTAAGTCATTTTCTGTTATTTTTTCAAGAAGATCCCCAAAAAGAGCTGTTAGTTTTTCTCTCATATCATCCTCCTGTTTAAGGATTAAAGACCCTTAATTACTTTTATGATTGCATCAGTCATCTGTTGAGTTGTTGCTGCTCCGTTATCTATTACTTCTTGAGAGCCTGACATTTTCATCATATCATAGGTTCGCACTTTACCTTCACTTACGACTGTTGAGACGGCTTTTCTTATTTTTTCTGCTTTATCATTTTCTCCAATATGGTCGAGCATCATTGCAGCTGAGAGTATCATTGCTATCGGATTGACAATAGGTGTTTTGTATTCAGCGTATTTTGGTGCACTGCCATGCGTAGGTTCAAAAATAGCAACCTCGTCGCCAATATTTGCACTACAGGCAAATCCTAATCCTCCGACTAAACCGGCAAAACCATCAGATACTATATCACCGAACATATTACCGGCAACAATAATATCATAAACTTCAGGATTTTTTGTAAGCCACATCATCTGGGCATCAATATTAGTTGATTTTACATTTATTTCAGGGAATTTATCCTTTGCGATTTCTTTTGCCATTTTGTCCATCAGACCTGAAGTCTCTCTAATTACATTTGGTTTTTCACATACAGTAACACTGCGGTATCCATGTTCTTTTGCATATTTAAAAGCTGCTTCGAGAATTCTTCTTGTAGCCTGAAAAGTAAATATTCTGACAGAAATTGCAAGATTTTCTTTTCCGGCTTTGACAAACGGTGTGAATTTTTTATGAGTTTTAAAAACATCAAAAACCTGCTCGGGAGGATTTGTCCATTCTACTCCGGAATAAAGAACTTCTGTGTTCTGTCTGAATATAACTGCATCTACTCCTGGTTCTTCTATTGTATTTCCCTTGCCCCTTCTGATAAAGTTCAAAGGATTTCCTTTAAATGATCTGCATGGTCTGATTGAAATATCAAGATTGAAATGCTGCCTTAAACCGACTATCGGACTGTAATAGATAAATCCTTTGTCTTTGAGGTCAGATGAAATTTCTTCTGCAGCTTTATCTTTGGGCTTTGATGTAATAGCTCCAAAAAGTGCTGTTTTGTGTTCTTTTAGGATATCTAAAGTTCTTTCTGGCAAGGGATTACCTTCATTGCGCCAGAATTCCCAGCCTATATCGGCATGAATGTAATCAGCCTGAAATCCGACACTTTCAAGAACCTTTAGGGCTTCGGGAAGGACGGTTTTTCCAATTCCATCTCCGGGCATTGTCACTATTTTTTTCATAATTCCTCCAAAGGTGAAAATTATTAAATAAAATATTTGATTAAAGTGAATATAATTAATTTGTAAAGAAGAGCTGAAAATATCGCTACAATTGGTACTGTGAGCAGCCATGAAAGGATTATCTGTTTTACAATTCCGAAATTAACCGCACCAATACCTCTTGCATAACCTACACCGATAACAGAACCTACTACTGTATGAGTCGATGAGACTGGCAAACCAAGGGAAGAGGCAATCATAACAGAAGTAGCCGTGGAAAAATCAATTGTAAAACCCCTTGAATTATTTAAGGCGGTTATTCTTTCTCCGATAGTCTTCATAACCTTATGACCCCAAACGCCCACTCCTATAGCTATTCCAATACCTCCTAATGCAAGTATGTACTTCGGAACAGGAGCAGTTGCAGCCGATAACATATCTTTTGTTTGAACAACAGTTATTATTACTGCAAGAGGTCCGATAGCGTTTGCAACATCATTTGCACCATGAGCAAGAGCGACATAACAGGATGTCATTATCTGGAGTTTTTTTGAATATTTTTTCAACAGAGTTCTGTTCTTCTTTTTCCGGTTTTACTTTTTTTAAAATGAAGTATCCGATAATACAGGTTATAACGGATACAAAAAATGAGAACAAAAGACTCTTCGCTATAGATAGATGGAGAGTTTTACCGAAGAATAGCCATGCAATAATAAAGAAAGTTGCCCCAATGAGAAATGGTCCTACTTTTTTTGTCCATATAAATGGTTGATTTTTCCTCAGTATCAGCTTAGATAACAGTTTAAATATCAGAAATGCAAGTAGTCCTCCAAAAACAGGAGAAATAATCCATGAAAGTACAATCATACTCATTTTTACCCAGTTGACAGCATCAAAACCGATTGCTGCATTTCCAAACCCAGCCATACCTCCGACAATTGAATGAGTGGTTGAAACAGGGAGCTCAAATTTAGTTGCAATTAAAATGAATATTGTAGCCCCTATTATTGCTGAAAAAGCACCTGCTATCAACATCTCAGGACATAATATATTACCAAGAGGGACAATACCCTTCGCGATAGTTTTTGTCACCATTTTGCCAAAGAAGAAAGCCCCTGCAAATTCCAGTATTGCAGCTATTATTACAGCCTGCTTGATTGTGATTGCTTTGGCTCCAACTGCGGTAGCCATGGAGTTGGCTACGTCATTTGCTCCAATTGCGATAGCCATTGCAAAACCTAAAGTAATGGCTGCTACTAAAATTATAATCATTATGTCTTGATAAAGTTCAAAAGGAGTTCAGCTGCATTTTCAGCATAGTCTCCCATTTCTGATAGTATTAAAATAACACTTTCAATAAATAAAAGATCAACAGGATTCATCTTCTCTTTCTGCCGATAAAGCATTTTTGCTATTTTAATAGAGTGATGGTCAACTTTGCTCTCCGCTTTCTCAACAAGTTTAATTTCTTCTTTTTCTGCATTAGATTCTTTATCGGAAAATGAAAAGTATAACAGAGATTTCATAGCTCTTATAGCATTCTCCAGGTAATCTATGAGTAAAATTACTTCATCTATGAGGATGAATATTTCATCGATGATATTTTCATCCAAAATCACTCTGTTAAGAGATAATTTTTTTGCCAGATCTTTTGTACAGTCTATCAAATGTTCCTGATTATGCAGGTAGTCGAGAAAATCACTTTTCTCAAATGGTATTTTTATGCCTGTTCCGATTATCTTTCTGATTTGAAATTTTATATCATCTGCTCTGGATTCCAATTTGCAGATTTTATTTACATCAATGTCGATATTATCGTTTTTGAAGTAGCTTTCAAACATCGGTTTTAAAATCTTGACTGCATCTTCAAGAAGCAAAGCATGTTCGATTAAAAGTTTAAGGGGTTCATTTTGGGGAAATAATTTCTTAAAAATTGAACTGCTCATATTTCATTTATTGCAAAAATAAAATTACATGTCAAGTGCAGTTTGAAATATTTATCTTTTGATTTATTATGATAAATTTGTTATTGAAACTGGTAAAGTTTTACAAAATATTAATTCTTTTATTTTGGAGGTAGAATGAAAAAACTGGTATTATTATTTATATTCTTATTTTCCTTTTTAAATTTATTCGGACAAATAGAAGAAGATATTGAAATTCTCTTAAATGATATTTCAGGAGATTTTGGAGGATTAATTGGTGGAGGGAAACTTTCATCTGCCTGGACACCCGGGATAGGACATTTCTCAGCTTCAGCAGGAGTTAACCTGCTTGTTTTTGAATTTAATGATCCCCGGAATGAGAATGCAAGTTCCAGGTTTGGTTTGCCTGTCTGCTATGGTGAACTGCAGTTAGGTATTTTCAATGGAAAAGAAGTTCCTTTGATCGGAGTATCTTTTTTTAGAACTGCAATAATTGGAAGATATGGATATCTTCCCATACCTGAACCTGTTGGAGATAATACAGGAATAAAAAATATTCCATTTTGGTCAGTCGGTTTGAAGATTGGAACTTTACAGGGAGGTCTTCTTTATCCTGATATTTCTCTTTCAGTACTATACACGGGTATTTCCAGAGTAACTTTGTTTTCAGAAAATATCAGTGCTGTTGATACGAGTATTTCAGTTTCAGTTGCTCCAAGTGTAATATCACTAAACACTAATATTTCAAAAAGATTGTTCTTTGTCACTCCATATATTGGTGCTGGTGTTAACTTTACAAAATTAAACAGCAGATATCTTATTAATCCTCCATCTTCAAAGAGCAATAATGGCTCATCTGGTTCTACAGATGATAATTCAACTGAATTAGAAGTTTCAAACACCAGTTTTACATGGAAAACCGGAATTGAACTTTCATTAATTCCTTTCTTGAATATCGATATAGAAACAGGGATGGTAGGGAATAACTGGACAGTGGGGACTGGTGTAAGGTTGAATATGTAATCAATACCAATCCCCACACCGGAAGACTTTATCCACGGAAAACAAAAAAATAATAATATGAGAAAAAATCTCACACCAATCTTTTGTTTAATATCATTTATTTCATTCGGGATCGCCGCAATTACTGTCGTTCCACCGATTCCTCTATCTTGGAAAATTTTATCTTTAATCTCAACCATCCTTGCTATATGTTGTTCTCTCACAACATTGATTTATGGTATAATCGAGATACTAAGATTCAAAAGAAACAAAATTAAAAATTTTGTTTGCATTATACTTGTGATATTTCTTTGGTTGTGGTTTTTGTTTATGGCATTAAATATAAACCTATAACAAATCGCTTCACTCTGACTGTAAACTGCGCCCGATTTAATCTGTCACAGCTTCCTACAGGTGAGCTCAGGCATTATAAGAAAATAACATATGAAATTATCCTCAACAAATGGTATACTACTTTAAGGAGGAAAATTATGGGAAAATTAAAAGAAGAAGCAAAAAAAATAATTGATAAATTACCAGAAGAAGTAACTTTTGATGATTTAATGTATGAATTATATGTTAACCACCAAATTCAAATTGGGTTAGATCAATTAGCCAATGGTCAAGTTGTATCTCACGATGATGCAAAGAAAAGATTACTTGGACAATGAAAATAATTTGGTCAAAATTATCAATTAAGAATCTAGAAAATCTTAAAAACTATATATCTCAAGATTCACCACGCTATGCTGAAATATTTATATCTAAATTAATAGAGTCGGTTGAAAACATACAAAATTTTCCGAATATTGGTCGAAAAGTCCCTGAAAGAGATGAAGATAATCTAAGAGAAATTATATATCACCACTATAGAATTGTTTATTTAATTCACAACAATGACATTGAAATCGTTACAGTTGTTCATGGCAGCAAACAGCTTAACGCATTAAAAGATAATTAAAACTTATAATATCGGAAAAACACGCTGTTTTTTTTCGGTGAGTTCAGATGTTAGAATAAAAATAAAATAATGAAAGATATTCAGATAAAATTATTAGAATTTGCAAAATCTGATTGTATGTCTTATTTATTGAATTTACCTGTAATTGCTCCATATTCAGATCAAATTAGTTTTGTTTTAGTCGGTTCGGTAGCTTCTGGACTTTGTCAGGAAAATTCAGATATTGATATAGCTCTTATCTGTGATGATAAAATTTACAAAATTATTTCAAAAAATTCATCATGGGATAAAGGAATACCTACAGAGACTAAATTAAATGGTATTCAATTACATTATTTTGGTATTACAAGCGATAAAATTAAAGCAAAATTAGAACAACTTGATGATATTTTTTTGTTTGTTTACAGCAATGTAATAATCTTAAAAAATGAACAAAAAATTGAAAGTTTAAATGCATTTATAAAAAAAGCATCCAAAATAAGAAGACAAAGAATAGAAGGAAAGTTAGATATGTTATTACGTAGATTATTGGCTTTCAAACAATGCTTGATTGAAAAAGATATAATGGTGACTTACAGAATATGTATGGACCTCATAACCATTTGCCTAAAAGTAATCGCCTTATTAGATAATGTACCATTTGATCCCAGAAAACGCTTTTTTAAAACTGCATTATCAGGGGAATTAGGACAAAAACTTCAAAGAAAGGTACAAATAATATTTTCAGAATTAGGAAAGATTGGTCAGCAGGGAGATGATGAAGCTTTTATATATTCGGATTTACCTGGTAAGTTTGATGATATAGTACAATGTCTCTCTGACGAGACTGTTAAACAAGGTTTTAGAGTGGGACTTGAAAAACCTGATTATCGACATATGGAAAATTAAACTGGATAACAAATCGCTCTAAGTGATATAAGATTATTTACCACGGAGCCCAGCACAAACCGTCCAAGAATAATAAAATATCGGTTCAGGCATGCCCGTTCCGTTAATAAAATATAAAAAACAATGATTTATAGATTATTATCGGATTAATGACTTTCTTCATTGTTTAGTAGCTTCTCGGGTAATATTTGTTATAATTTAAATATGTCTATGGAAATCATACTGAGTATTATATTAGGTGTCAGTCTGAGTGCTGCATGCGGTTTTAGAGTTTTTGTCCCTCTTCTTATCATGAGTATAGCATCTCTTGCAGGTCATCTGACACTCAATCCCGGTTTTCAATGGATTGGATCTTATCCTGCGTTGATTGCATTTGCAGTAGCCACTGTACTGGAGATCGCTGCATATTATATTCCCTGGCTGGATAATATATTGGATTCAATTGCAATTCCTGCTGCATTTGTCGCAGGAGTGATTGTTTCCGCTTCCTGTATTTCAGGAATGAGCCCATTTTTAAAATGGGCATTAGCAGTTATTGCAGGTGGAGGATCGGCAGCAGTTGTTCAGGGTTTGACAACTGTTGCACGTGGTATTTCGACCATAACAACGAAGGGAGGGGGAAATGCTTATATTTCAACTGGTGAAGCAGTGAGCTCTATAGTCATTTCAATTCTTGCAATTGCCGTTCCTGTTATTGTTGTTGTTGTGGTGATATTTTTGGTATATTTTTCAATTAAAATGCTCATTTTCAGACCAAAAATTTCTTAATATTAACTTATTGCTTTAATAATAATTGATAAATGGAGGTTATGCTTGAGAGAATATTTGCAAACTCTTAATGTAAAAAAAACAGAACAATGTTACGATATATTTTATAAACTTTCTCTTGCTGCACTTTTTGCTCTCCTTACAGGTGTAGCTGCACAGATGAAGTTCTTCCTGCCATATACTCCAGTACCGGTAACTTTACAGACATTTACTGTTCTGCTTGCAGGTGTGTATCTTGGAAAATGGTGGGGTTCGATAAGTCAAATAATATATGTTGTCCTTGGAGTTACTGTTATTCCATGGTTTTCACAGGGAGCAGGAGGAATTGGTTACTTATTCGGACCTACCGGAGGATATATAGCTGGTTTTATACTTGCAGCATATTATACAGGTAATTTTGTAGAGAATCATAAAGAAAGGATATCTTCTGTAAAAATAACACTGGCTTTGTTATTTGCAACTTTATTCCTCATACACTTGCCCGGTATGATAGTTCTGTCATATTGGGTTTATATCTCAACAGGAAGATTTCCTGATCTTATGAAATTGGTTTTCATAGGATCAGCACCATTCATACCCGGTGATGTTCTTAAGATTATTTCTGTGACTTTCTTAAATAAAATATTTAACTTCAAAAGGTCTTCAAAATAACTATCGAGAATATATCAGGAGGAATCATATGAAAAGAAGTTCTATTGGATGGATTGTTTTTGTAATCATTATATTTGTAGGCTGTTCGGGTATTTCTCAACAGGAATATGATGATCTTCAGGATAAACTTGATATAGCAAATGAAGAAATTGATGAACTTCAGAATGAAATTGATATTCTCACTGATAAAATTACTTCTGCAAAAGCAAAATCAGATATAATTTCAGGTCTGTTTGTACCAACTATTACCGGTGAAATTGATGATTTCAGTAGTACGCAATCTGTTACTATGTTACTTGGATGGACTGAAAAAATTGAAGAATCGGGTGATCCTGAATTAAAGGAAAAATATCAGGATTTGCTTAACAGTGGATTTGATGATGATAAATTGAGTATATTTTTTGTTTACCTTTTCAAGAGTATGTCTGAGGATCTTCAGCAGTAAATAAAAAAATAAATGTGATTTATAAAACCCCCATGAATGAATTCACGGGGGTTTTTGATGTATTACCAAGTATCTCCAAATGATGAATTTGTATAACTTTCCCATGAAGGATGGTTTCTTTCGTCAGGATCATTTGAATAAATCAATTCAAATTTACCATTACGGTGTATATCTGCAAATATGTATTTATATCCTGTTCTCCAGTATACCCATATTTCATTTGGTGGAAATTTCATATCTGCAGGGACAATCTGTCTTTCTTCCGGGCTACCTTCTAAGATATATATCCTTCCTCTATCTGACTCAGAGCCTACTTCAAATCCGCTTGAGTATTGATCATTTGCATATTCCATTCTCGTTGCAATTAATTCTAATTCTTCATTTTCAGGAGTAAGAGGGTTTGGGTCCCTTGAATTCCAAAATATTTTGACAAATTCCTGCTGTCCTGTTTCATTAAGAGCTTCGAAAAAATTTCTTTGCTTTGTTGTCATCAACATATCGATATTCATATAATATTTTTCTGCAACAGGAGACATCTCAAGATCCGGGAGCATTGACATTTCACCTGATATATCCCATAGAACTGTAAAGTCCTCATATCTTTTTTCTCCATTTACATCAACAATAAATTGATAACTTCCATTTGAAAGATCTCCGACCGGTAAGTTAAGCAATTTTCCGACAACCATACCTGCTTCTTCACCATGAAGAATTGAATTGAAATTCCATATTTCGTCACCAAGGTTATCTAAGATTTTGGCAGTGATGTTAAATGAATCATTTTCAAGTTGTGGATATATCTCATAGAATGCTAATAGTTGAGGATTGTTGACCGTAATATCCGAAATAAATGAAGGATAAAGAAGTAGTCCGTGTTTGATAAATTTACCTGTGTCAGTACTCGGTGATACACTGCTTGAAAATAATATATCTGAAATTACAGTCATTTCATTAAGTGGAGCAGTTATAATTTCAACATTCCCTGATTTATTCATTTCATTATTTTTTAAAGTGATGACAAATTTAACTGAATCATCGACATCAAATGAAAATTTATCCACCAGAGAATAAGATTGATCGGTAACAGGAATATTCAACTCCCAGTCTGTCCTATATCTTGAATTATCATCCATATCATTTATATCGAGATATAATTGAAGATTCTCATTATCTACTGATGATGGGACATTAATATATATTTCCTGCCATGTGACTCCGCTATCATCGAGATATCTGGATGATGATACATAAAAATTAATATCTCCCTGAGATGTTAACAGGCTTCCGAGCAGCATAAAGATTATCAGGCAATGCATCAGGACCTCCTTTTTATTTATTATCTAATGCTTCAATATTATCTTTCAATATATTTTTCCATTGAGTATTTTTTGATAGAGCGGAAATAGATGCTTGAAAAGCAAGTTCATTACACAACCCCTGTGAACTTATCAGAAAATCCATCATT